>Ga0335076_10006307_pt1 | contig 11960 bp, 10 predicted proteins | sample Lox_Sample_25_FD_206717 | JGI IMG/M metagenome (GOLD analysis project Ga0335076, IMG submission 206717) | Soil microbial communities from Loxahatchee National Wildlife Refuge, Florida, United States - Lox_Sample_2.5 | ecosystem: Environmental > Terrestrial > Soil > Wetlands | place: USA... | reverse complement strand
CGACGGACGAAGTGTCCTCTCGTCGCCTTCATCGACCGGCAACGACGCGTTCCCCGACGCGGCTGGCCGGCCGGCCGCAGCCGCCGCGACGAGAGTCCGTGCCGCGGGGGCCGGGACGGACGCGGGCGCGGGGGTCGGGGCCGGCGCCGGCGCCGGTTCGGGGGCGCGCCGGAGGGCGGGAGCCGGACGGCTCGCGGCCGCCGATCGGGCCGGAGGCGCCGGGCGGGTGGGCCGCTTGGCCCGCGCTTCGTCGACCGCTTCCTGCTCCTCCGTGGAAAGCGAGGTATCGGCCTTGCCGCCAGAAACAGCCTTGCCGTAGATGCGCGTGCCGGTTCGAGAGTGAAGGCTGCTGATGACGATGCCGTCGTCGGACTCGTCCAGCAGGGCCAGGGCGAAGCTCTGATTGCCGCCCGTGTCGGGGAACGGGTTGAAGCGGATCAGGCCCGCCTTGGCGAAATGATGACGCGCCGCGCTCTCGACGACGGCCATCCGAGCCGTCAGCTCGTCCAGGTCGCGGCCGACCCCATGGACCGTCTCGAGATGCTCGCCCAGGATCGCTTCGAGGTCCCCGCCTTCGACGCCGCCGGTGAGCTGATCGATCCGCCGCCTGAGATGGCTGACCTCGGTGACCACCAGGATCATCATCGCGACCAGACACAGCCCTGCCAGCACAAGGATGATGGCAGCCCCGTTGTTCGATATGAAGTCGACCACCTGTACCTCCGCTCAATCGCTGCGGAGTCTACCAGCCGGGAGCGAAGACCTGCTGGCGACGGTCCTGGCGTCGCCGGAGGAGCTTCTCGCGGCGTTCGGGCGGGCGACCGGGATGATATCCTCGACGCCGGCGAAAGCCCGTCAGCCGCCAACCGAATCGCGGGCTCTGCCGCGCGCATCGCAACCGACCCAAACGGAGGCCCCTCACAGAACATGGCCAAGCGCACTCGCGGATCAAACCGTCCCGGCCAGCGCCGCGCCGACAGGCGCTCCGGCCGCCCGCAGCCACAGGCCACGTCGCGTCCGGCCGGTCTGTCACAGGCCGAGGAGTCGCAGGCGGCCGAGCTCGAGTCGGCCATCGTCGCCCAGGAGCGATCCGCCGCCGAGCGTGGCCGCGACCGTGGCCGCGCCGCTGAAGCGGTTCGGCTCGGCCGGACAGCCGGACCGGGGCTGCTGGCCGTCAAGGCGGCCGAGGAGTACGCCTACGTCGTCCGCGACGTACGCCGGATCATCCTCGTGGGCGGCGCGATGGCCGCAACGCTGGCCGTCCTCTACGTGCTGATCGACGTCGCTCACCTGGTCACGATCAGCTGAACCCGGACCGCCCCGAGCGGTCCACCCGGCGGCCTGCCCGGGTAGACAGGCGACCGACGCCCCGCGCGGAACGCGCTTCCGGCCCAATCGAGCCGGGGCAGCAGACGGCAAGGTTGCCAGCCTGTAGCATCGCGGCATGGCCACACGCCGAACTCCCAGCCGGATCGCCGGCGACGCCGGGGAGCAGCAACCCGCCTTCTCTCCGCCGCTCGGTCGGCAGCCACTCGCGTCCCGGATGCGTCCCCGAACCCTCGACGAGGTGGTCGGCCACGACCAGCTGATCGGCCCTCGGGGCGCGCTCAGGCGCGCCATCGAGGGCGGCCACCTGGGGTCGATACTGCTTTGGGGCCCGCCCGGCAGCGGCAAGACGAGCGTTGCCCGGCTCCTCGCCGACGCTACCGGCGCCCGTCTGGTGACGATCTCCGCGGTGATGAGCGGTGTCGCGGAGGTCCGGGCCATCGTCGCCGAGGCCCGCGAACGGCTGGCTCTCAACGGCCGGCAGACGCTTCTGTTCATCGACGAGATCCATCGCTTCAACAAGGCTCAGCAGGACGCGCTTCTGCCTCACGTCGAGGACGGCACGGTGATCCTCGTCGGCGCCACGACAGAGAACCCCTACTTCGAGGTCAACTCGGCCCTCCTGTCGCGATTGCGTGTCTACCGGCTTGAGCCCCTCACGGACGAGCAGGTCGCCACGGTCGTCAATCGCGCCCTGGCCGACCCGGAGCGCGGCCTGGCCGGCGAGCTGGGCCCCGACGGCGGCGTGACGCTCGCCGGCGAGTCGTTCGAGCATCTTGTCGGGCTGGCCGCCGGCGACGCGCGCCAGGCTCTCAACGTCCTCGAGGGCGCGGTCTCGATCGCCGAATCGGAAGCCATTCGCGACGGCGCCGGCCACGTCGCCCCCCGGCTGGAGGACGTCGAGGCCGCGGCCCAGCAGCGTGCCCTGGCCTACGATCGAGCCGGCGACGGCCACTACGACACCATCAGCGCGTTCATCAAGAGCATCCGGGGCAACGATCCGGACGCCGCGCTCTACTGGCTGGCGGCCATGATCGCGGCCGGCGAGGATCCCCGCTTCATCGCCCGGCGGCTGATCATCCTGGCCTCCGAGGACGTGGGCCTGGCCGACCCCAGGGGGCTCGAGGTCGCGGTCGCGGCCGCCCAGGCGCTCGACTGGGTGGGTCTCCCGGAGGCCCAATACGCCCTGGCCGAGGCCACGGTCATGCTCGCCGTCACGACCAAGAGCAATGCCGCGGGGCGGGCCTACTTCGCCGCGATGGCCGATGTCCTCGACCATGGCTCGCTGCCGGTCCCGGCCCACCTGCGATCGAGCGGTCCGGGTCGGGGTAGGTATCGCTACCCGCACGACTTCGAAGGCGATGACGTCGACCAGCAGTACCTGCCCGACAAGCTGGTCGCGCGCCGCTACTACTTCCCCGGCGATCTCGGCGCCGAAGCCCGGATCGGCGAGCGACTCGACCGCCTGCGCGAAGGTCGCAGCGGGCCGGTTCGGCGCAAGAGCCCGGTCGCGGGCCAGCCGGCCGTCGATCCCATGGCGGCCGGCGCCGACGGCATGCGGCGCCGGCGCATCAGCCTGACCGAGTTGGCCGAGGAACAGCGCCGAGACGCCTCGTCGGCCGAAACCGGCGGTCCCGGCGCGCTCGCGGAGGCCGCGGCAGGCGAGCCCGAGCCGCCGGCCGCCGACGCCGAAGGGCCAGCGATCCGAACGTCGTCCTAGTGCTGGCGGGCTTCCCCGACCGGGTACTTGCCCGGCGGAGTCGCCGGTCGCAGCCTGAACATGTCGTCGCGAGGCTGCTGAGAGCGACGACCACAGCCGGAAGAGGCCTCCAAGAAGCTGATCGGCGCAGGTAGCGCTCGACGTTGCGAGGCAGCCGGCTGCAACGAATTTGAGATAGACCCGCAAGTCAGGCGATTACAGATTGACCCCCGCGGGCCGAATACTCAGACGCGTCTCATGTGTGATTGCACGGGGAAGTGCCATGTCGCGAGCGCACGCTGTCGCGCCCATGGTTGACGCGAGCACACCGTTACGCCGGGCCGGACGGGGCATGGGCTCCGGCGGGGCAAGGGTCGCCCGCCAATCCGTGCGACCGAGCTCATCGTTCTATCTCGAGCGCGCCCTGCTGCTCTGGCCTCGCCTCGATCGGGCGAAGATTCGACGCTATGCCGACGACCCTGCGCGGATCGCCGAGATCGTGGAGCGGCGCACGTCACAGCCGTTCGACGTGATCCTGGCAATGCTGACCCGCCAGTCGCCCGCTCTCGGCACCGTAACCGAGGTGGCGGCCTTCGACGCCACCCACGGCGACACGGCCCGGATCGCCCTGAGAATCCTGCATGGCGACGCCGCCGAGATCGTCGTCCAGGATCTCCTGCCCGCCTGACACTCCGTCCCGCCCCTGGCGCGACCGGCCGTGAGCGGGCCGCACCTGGGTCGACGATCAGGGCTCCATCTCCAGGGCCCGGACGTGCTTCGGCCGGAAGATCGCTATCGGCCGGCGGTCGAAGGCGGCGATCCTGGTCACGCCCAGTCGTTCGGCTGTGGCCACCAGAACGGCGTCGGCCAGCCTCGGCCGATACTCCGTCGTCTCGCGCATCAGCTCGGCCGCTCGGACCAGATCCGCCGTGGTCGGGGCGACGACCTTGACCGCGCCGCTGGCGATCGACTTCAGGAGCGCCAGGGTGGCCCGCAGGCCAAGCTCGCGCTGGAGGAGAAGGTCGAGCTCCCCCAGAGTCAGGGCCCCGATCATCAACGGCTCGTTGACGCTGCTGAACCAGGCCACCGCCGCCCGATGGTTGAGATCCGACTGATCGGCCGCGGCCAGCACGGCGCTCGAATCGACCAGGACGGCCATGCGTCAGTCCTCTCCGAGCTCGGGCCGCTGACCAGCCTCGCGAAGGGCGATGGACCGGCCGTCGAGCGACAGGCGGCCGTGGTCGCTCCGTCCGACCGCCACGAACGACAGATCGGGCGTGGTGTCATGAGCTTCGAGGTAGGTCTCGACCGCGGCCGCGATGACCGAGGTCTTGGTCACGCCGTTCCTGGCCGCGAAACGGTCCAGCCGCTCGAGCAGGTCCGGGTCCATGAGGATCGTGGTGCGCTTCTGCATATGTGGTCATATATACCATACTACCGGGGCACTCGGCCCGAGGATATAGTCCGCCGCATCCCGATCCCGCACTGAAGGTGGACCGTGAATCGCTTCGAGCCAAACCTCCGGATCCCCGGACCGACGTCGCTGCCAGACGCAGTTCGCGAGGCCGGGGCCCGCCAGATGGTCAACCATCGCGGTCCCGAGTTCGCCGCGCTCCAGAACAGCATCATCGAGCGGCTCAAGTGGGCCTACAAGACCGGCAACGACGTCCTGATCGTCACCGCGGCCGGGACAGGCGGCCTCGAGTCGGCGATCGTCAACTTCCTCTCCCCCGGCGACAAGGTCCTGGCGGTATCGATCGGGGCGTTCGGCGACCGGTTCGCCAAGATCGCGTCCGTCTACGGCGCGGACGTGACCAAGCTCTCCTTCGACTGGGGCAAGGCCGCCGACCCGGCCCGGGTCCGCGAGGCGCTCGTCGCCGGCGGCCCCTGGAAGGCCGTGCTGATGACCCAGAACGAGACCTCCACCGCGGTGACCAACCCGATCAAGGACCTCGCCGCAACGGTCAGGGAGCTGGCGCCCGACACGCTTGTCATCGTCGACGCCATCAGCGGCCTGGGCGCCGTGCCCTTCGAGACCGACGCCTGGGGACTCGACGTCGTGGTCAGCGGCTCGCAGAAGGCCTGGATGGTGGCTCCCGGGCTGTCGTTCGTGGCCGTGTCGCCGCGAGCCTGGGAAGCGGCCGAGACGGCCCGGATGCCGAAGTTCTACTTCGACCTCGTCGCCCACAAGAAGAGCGCGGTCGACGGCCAGACGCCCTGGACGCCCGCCGTCGCGGTCATGTTCCAGCTGGACACGGCCCTGACCATGATGGAGCAGGAGGGCCTGGACGAGATCTGGAAGCGCCACGCGGCCGTAGGGGCCGCCGTTCGCGCCGGCCTGACGACACTCGGCTTCAATCTCCTGGCCGACGCGGCCTACGCCTCCGACACCGTCACGGGCGCCTGGATCCCCGAGGACCTCGACTGGAAGGTCTTCAACTCCCGGCTCCGCAAGCTCGGCTTGATCGTCGCCGGTGGCCAGGGCGCGCTGAAGGGCAAGATCTTCCGGATCGGCCATCTAGGTCACGTCACCGTCCCGAACATCCTCAACGCCATGGCCGTGCTCGAGCAGACCCTGCTGGAGCTCGGTCGGCCGGTTACGCCCGGGGCCGCCGTCGAGGCCGCCCAGGTCGCGGCTCTGCGGTCCCTCGGCCTGGTCAAGTAGGGAGCCAGACATGAAGATCCTCGTGGCCGAACCCCTGGCCAAGCAGGGGCTCGAGATCCTCCGCGCCAATCACGAAGTCGACGAGAAGATCGGCCTCACGCCAGATCAGCTGGCCGAGATCATCGGCGAATACGACGCCCTCCTGGTCCGCAGTCAGGTCAAGGTCACCGCCGACATCATCGCCCACGCCACCCGCCTGGTGGTGATCGGCAGGGCCGGCGTCGGGGTCGACAACGTCGACCTGGATGCCGCCACCCGAGCGGGGATCGTCGTCGTCAACGCCCCGACCGGCAACACCATCTCCGCGGCCGAGCAGACCATCACCCTGATGCTCGCCCTGGCCCATCGGACCGCCGCCGCCGACGCCTCGATTCGACGGGGCGAGTGGAAGCGCAGCTCCTTCACCGGCGTCGAACTCAGAGGCCGGACGCTGGGGATCATCGGGCTTGGCAAGATCGGCCAGGCCGTCGCCGATCGGGCCAGGGGTCTCGAGATGAACGTCATCGGCAGCGACCCGTTCGTGACGGTCGAACAAGCCGCCCTTCACGGCGTGACCCTGACCGACGTGGACTCGATCATCGAGCAGGCCGACGTCATCACGGTGCACGTCCCGCTCAACAAGACCACCCGCGGCCTCATCAACGCCGACAACGTCGCCCGGCTCAAGCCCGGCGTGATGTTGATCAACGTAGCCCGCGGCGGCGTCTACGACGAGACGGCCGTGGCCGTGGCGCTCACGGAGGGCAAGATCGCCGGGGCCGCCTTCGACGTCTACGAAACGGAGCCGCCTTCCCCGGACAATCCGCTCTTCGCCGCACCGAACACCGTCCTGACTCCGCACCTTGGGGCGCTGACGGCCGAGGCCCAGCTCCGGGTTGCCGAGGAGGCCTGCGAGCAGGTCGTGGACGTCCTGGCCGGTCGGTCGGCCCGATACGCCGTCAACGCGCCGCTTCTGACGCCCGAGACCTCGCGCGCCATCGCCCCCTACCTGCCCCTCACCGAGATCCTGGGCCGCTTCGCCGCGCAGTACCTCCGCAGCGGCGTCAAGAGCCTGACTGTCGACGTCGCGGGCGACCTGGCCGATCACGACGCCTCGCAGCTGACCGCGGCCGCGCTCCGGGGCATCCTCTCCGACGCCGCCAGCGAGCGGGTCAACCTGATCAACGCGGGCTTCCTGGCCAGGAACCGCGGCCTCGTCGTCAACGAGCGGAAGACCAGCGACGCCGGCTCGTTCGCCTCGCTCGTGACCCTCACAGTCGAGAGCGACAAGGGAACTACCGTGGTTGCCGGAACCGTGGCCAACGGCGAGCCGAGGCTGGTCCGCATCGACGACAATTGGATCGACATGGCTCCCGCCTCTTTGATGGTCGTGACTCATCACCAGGACAAGCCCGGCACCATGGGCAGGATCGGGCTGATCCTGGGCGAGGCTGACGTCAACATCAGCTCGATGACCCTGGCCCGCAAGGCCGCTCGTCAGGACGCCTTGATGCTCCTCGCCGTCGACGACGCCGTCTCCGATGAGGTGCTGGACAGGATCAAGGCCAACCCGGCGGTGCTCGACGTCTGGTCGATCCACGCCACCCTCGACCGTTGACCCCTCCGGCCGCTGACGCGGGTCGGCCCTCCGGGGCCGCCCCGCTGATCCCGGCCGGCCTCGACGGGGTGCTGGTGCTGCTCCGCCACGGCCAGACCGAGTTCATCGTCGAGAAGCGCTTCCAGGGAGCGATGGAGGCGCCGCTGTCCGCTCTCGGCGAGGAGCAGGCGCGGCTGGCCGGCCGGCGCCTGGCGAACCCGGCGGCCCCTCCGGCCCTGCCCATCCCCGACGCGCCGCCGTTCGCCGTGGTGCACTCCCCGCTCGGCCGAGCCCGGCGCAGCGCCGAGCTGGCGGTCGGCGAGATGATCGCCGCGGGTCGCGCCGTGCCCCCGATGAGAGCCGACGAGGGCTTCTGCGAGATCGGCCAGGGCGAGTGGGAGGGCCTGACCGACGAGCAGATCGTCGCCCGCTTCGGCGACGCGCTTCCCGGCTGGCGGCGCTGGCCGACTCGCTACTCGGCGCCTGGGGGTGAGACCCTCGCGGAGGTGCGCCGCCGCGTCGAGACATCGCTATCGGCCCTCCTGCGCGAGATGGCGGACGGCTCCGAGCCCGGCACACTGGACCGCCACCAGGTCCTCGGCTACTCGGACGACGCGCCCGACAGCCGCCGCTGGTCGTTGATCGTCGGCCACGGGGGCGTCTTCAGGGTCGTGGCCTGCGCTCTGCTCGATCTGCCCCTGGAGCATTTCTGGAACTTCGACTTCGGGCTCGGCGCCATCGCCGTGGTCGAGATCCGGGCCGGCAGAGCTGTACTGCGAGCGCTTAACCTCGAGGCCCATCTCGGGGCGGACGCTCGGCCGTCCGAAGAAGACTCGGCCAGACGGAACGCCGGCGGGGCGCTCTAACTCCGGCGGGCAGCTCCGCCATCCGGCGGGGTCAGCCGCGGTATCGTTCCCGGCTCGTGGTCCGACGGGACGGCGGCGCGGGCCGGTTGCGACCGGGCAGCCGCATCGACATACCGAGCAGCACGCGCCGGATCAGGCGATGCGCCGTGGCCAGGAACTCCAGCCGTTCGGCGCTCAGCTGGCGCTTGCCGTAGGTCACCTCCACCGAGGCCGTGGCCACGACGTCGAGCGACTCGCGGACCGTGGGCACTGCGTCGGCGAGCATGCCCGTGTACTCGTAGACCGTCTGAGTCGGGCGCGGCCGGTAGCCCAGCCGGCTGGCCAGCCTGACGATGTCCCGGTAGACAGCGTTCGGATCGTCCAGGCGGCGGAACCGGCGCTGCCAGAAGAGCAGGAGGGCGAGGGCCGCGACTAGGATCAGGATGCCCGGGATGAGCAGGATCGGGCCTAACCCGCCCGAGCCCGAGGTCGAGCCGCCGCTCTGGTCCGGGCCCGGCGTCGGCGTGCGAGCGAAGGCCGCGCCCGTCTCGCCAGGTCCATTCGAGGACCCCGGCGTCGGGCTGGCCGAAACGGCGCTGCCCTTCGGCAGGACCGTTTGGGAACCCACGCCCCCGCCCGTCGGGTCGAACGGGATCCAACCGTACGTCGGGAAGTAGACCTCCACCCAGGCGTGCTTCTGCTGGTTGGTCACCTCTTCCAGCCGGGTGTGCTCGTCCAGCGGTCCCGGCAGATAGCCCAGGACGTATCGGGCGGGAAAGCCCTTCATCCGCATGAGCATCGTCATGGTGGTCGCGTACTGCTCGCAGAACCCCTGGCGGATGATGGCGAAGCAGTCGACGGTCGAGAGCCCACCGCAGCGCTCGTTCATGGCAGCGGTGATGTCCGGGTCGTAAGTGAACGCCGGGCCGCTCAGGTACGTCTGGATCGCCTTGGCGACGTCGTACTCGTCCTTGAACGAATTGCCGTTGCGGGCCGCGTAGGCCTGGATCTCGGCGAGCAAGGCCGCGCCGTCGGCGCCGACCTTTTCGACTCCCTGCGTGTAGCGCGACAGGAGGCCGGCGGGATAGGTGGTGCCGGCGTGCTGGAGAAGCCACTCGGTGACCCCTGAGCCGTTCGGGTCCATATTCGGCACAAGAGCGCTGACGACGTAGTTCGTGGAAGTGGTCGTGAAGCCCACCACGTCGAGGCTCGACGGGGCGGTGCCCACCAGGGTCCGCTCGACGTTGGCGTTGACGCTCGCCACTTCGCCGGCCCCGATGAGATGGCTGATCGTCGTGTCCTGGAGGTGGACGGATATCGAGACCGGAACACGGCTGGGCGTCGTAGTCTCCGCGGCGTCCAGCGTGCCGGCCTCGAGGGGGCTCTCGGCGAGGATCGGATCCTGGGTCGTGTCCGAGCCAACCGACCAGCTCGTGGAATCGAACGTCGCGTAGCTGACCATCCGCCAATGCGTTGGCGCGGAGCTGCTATCGACCCCGATGGTGAAGACGTCGCGTGGCGTCTCCTTGAAGACCGACGCGATCGTGCTGGTGTCCCCGTAGTCGTCGCCGGTCCCGGTGCCCGGCCGGCCCGGGTTCGGCCCGGCCAGGCCGTTGAGGGCGCCCTGCGTCTGGCCGAACAGACTGTTGATGGCGCCGTAGAGTGGCGCCGAGCTGGCCACCAGAGTCAGGATCAGGGCGCCCATGACGGCCATCGAGGCGAAAGTGACGCCACCCTCGATTCGCGGCGCCTCGAAGTCTCGCCCTCGCCAGACGCGGTGGCGGACCCAGCCCTCACGTTCGTCGGCGGCATGCGACAGGAGAAGCAGCATCAGGGCGGCCCCGCTGAAGGCCACCAGCGCGACGAACTGATCGCTCGGGGTCAGAGCCATGTTGCCGACGAAGACGACGCCGAGCAGCAGCACGCCGTTGATCGCCCGCCGGTAACCGAAGACGTCGTACGCGGCAGCCTGGGCGGTGGCCCACACCAGCACCCCCAGGGCGAGGGCGAAGTGGCCGGTCTGGGTGGTCGTGGCATGATGCCGCCAGGTCAGATCCAGGTACGCCTGGGTGACGGAGCCGGCCGTGGCCTGGAACCAGCCGGCCAGTCCCGGCCGCGAACCCGGCATCGACATTCCGACCGCCTCTATCACGACGAAGGCACCGATGGTGCAGCCCAGCGCCTGGGCCAGCCAGGGTGGCAGCTGCAGTCGGGCGGCCACGTAGCTCCACAGCGCCGCTACGAGCGAGATCCACAGCAGGAAGCCGGTCAACTGGTCCTCGCCCAGGATCCAGCGGGCATCCGAGATTGACCAGGCCATCGTCCCGACGACGAACATAACGAGCGGCAGACTGATCCAGCCCTCGTCCGGACGCATCAGATCGGCGAACCGTTCAAGGGCGCTGCGCTCGTACTCGACGTACTCGCGCGGGTCGGAGCCCGGTCGCAGCGAGGCGGGCGCGACCCGCCGGGCGGCAGTCACCGCCTACCTTCTCTGCGGGCGTCGAGACGCCGTCCACCGCATCTCATGCCAGCACCGCGCCGAGGTCGTCGCCCGCCCGGACCTGATAGGCCGCGACTCCGTACTCGGCCAGAGCGAAGTGGAGTGCCCTCTGTTCCTGTCCGGCGGTCTCGGGCTCCTGGTACTCGCCGAGCCAGGGAGCCAGCTTGGCGTAGCTCACGGCGTCGAGGGCGACCACGGCCGAAGCCACGCCGCGGGCCCGTAGCGACGAGAGCGCCCTGACCCAGCCGCGGTCGCGCGATGGCGTAACGACGACAGCCGTAGTCCCCCGTCGGAGCTTGGGCAGACCCACCAGCAAGACCTCCGCCAGTGGGATGCGGCCGTCGGCCTCGACGGCGGCGAGCATCTGCATGATCTTCTGCCGCTGCCTGGCGCCGCGGTCGGCCGGGATCGAGACCAGCCGGTGACCGCTGGTGGTCAGACCGACGGCCCGGTTCTCCAGGATGGCGTCGTGGGCAATCGAGGCCGCCACCCGCATCGCTTCCTCGACCGTGGACATGTCGCCCTCGCCGGCATGCACCTGGGCCTCGAGATCGACGAACAGCCAGAGGTCGGCCGTCTGCTCCAGGTCAAACTCCTTGACCTGGATCTCCCCGGTCCGGGCCGTGGTGCGCCAGTGGATGCGGTTGAAGCTGTCGCCGGGGGCATACGGCCGGACGGTCGTCGCCAGCGGCGTCGTCTGGAGCGTCCGCTCCGGCGCGGAGTGGGTGCCTTCGAGGAAGGCGTTCGGGAGTCGCCAGCGTGGCAGCGACAGGATCCTGGGGAAGACGGTAACGACCGTCGGCCGCCCGACCGTGGCCGCGGCCTCGAAGAACCCGAATGGATCGCCCGTCCGGACCACGAGCGGCTCGATGCGGAACGTGCCCCGCCGGGTCAGCGGCACGATCGCCACCCAGGAACGTTTGGCCCACGAGCGCAGGCCGAGCGCCCGTCCCGGGAGAGGCACAGGCAGATCGGTCGGGTTGTAGACCTCCAACCATGGCTTGGGCAGGCGGCTGGTGTTGGAGATGCTGTAGGTGGCCTTCATGTCGTCGCCAACGTGACCCTGGCGATGATCGACCCGGTAGCCGGCCTCGAGATCCGCCAGGCCGAACCGGGTCAGGACGTAGCTGCCGCCGATCGCCAGAAGCCCCAGGTAGACCAGGTAGAAGAGAAACGGCGTACCGGTCGAGAACGCCGCGATCAGGAGCGCTACCGCCACCGCCAGGAACTGGAGTCGCCGGATCACTGGGAGGACTCCGCGCGCCGCTATCGGCTCTTGCTGGCCGCGCCGCGCAGGGCAGCTCCCGATTGCTCCTTGGGCAGGGTGGGGCCTCGCCGCTCCAGCC
>Ga0335076_10006305_pt1 | contig 11960 bp, 10 predicted proteins | sample Lox_Sample_25_FD_206717 | JGI IMG/M metagenome (GOLD analysis project Ga0335076, IMG submission 206717) | Soil microbial communities from Loxahatchee National Wildlife Refuge, Florida, United States - Lox_Sample_2.5 | ecosystem: Environmental > Terrestrial > Soil > Wetlands | place: USA... | reverse complement strand
CGGGCATTGCGATCCACGGGACGCTCCACGGCGGCGGCCCCTTTGCGCGCTTCCCCATCAACACCTCCCTCCTCCTCCTGCAATCGTTCCTGGGCGTCGCCGCGGTGACGGGACTGGTCGTCTCGGCGGCCGTGGCGGCCCGGCGGGACGCCGAACGGCAGCTCCGGCACCTGTCGGTCAGCGACCCCGCGACCGGACTCGCCAACTACCGCGAGTTCATGGCGGTCCTCGAGCGGGAGGTGCAGCGGTTCGGGCGGACCAAGCGTCCCTTCGCCGTGCTGTTCCTCGACGTCGACCGGCTGAAGGCGATCAACGACCAGCACGGGCATCTGACCGGGACCCGGGCGCTCTGCCGCGTCGGGGAAGCCCTCAAGGCAACGTGTCGCGCCATCGATGTTCCCGCCCGCTACGGCGGGGACGAGTTCGCGCTGGTGCTCCCCGAGTCGGATGCCCGGGCGGCGTTGCAGGCAGGACGCCGCGTGGCCGAGCGGCTGGCGTCGGACACCGAGCGGCCTCCGGTGACGGTCAGCATCGGCGTGGCCGTGTGTCCCGACGACGGGGCGACGCCGGAAACACTCCTGTCGAGCGCCGACCGGGCGCTCTATGCGGTCAAGCCGGGCCACCGTCGCGCCTCCCCTGGAGGAACCGAAGCCCGTAAGTTGAAGTAGCACCACTTCGCGACCGTGGCGGAACTGGCAGACGCGCAGGACTTAGGATCCTGTGGGACCTCCCGTGAGGGTTCGACTCCCTCCGGTCGCACTGACTCCATGCCCAAGACGTTCGCCCTGCTCCTCCTGCTCGCCGCGTGCCGGCCGCCCTACACCCCCCGCACCCGCGCCGTCACCGTCACCACCGTTCCGCTCCTGACCAAAGAGATGGCCGCGGTCTACCCGTTCCTGAAGACCGATTTCGCGGCCCATGGGGTGCTCGCCGGGAAGGAGGTCTACGCCTTCATCCCCAGCACCCTCACCGCGTACGCCGGCGACACCCTCGAGATCACCTTCGTGAACCCGGAAGACGACGCCCACACGTTCGTGCTCCCGGGCTTCGCGGTGGCGTTGCCGGGGCAGAGCACCAAGACGGTCCGCTACCCGGTGGGCGCACCGGGCATCTACCCCTTTCAGTGCAACCTCGCGGCCCACGCCCCGATGATGAGCGGCCAGCTCGTGGTCCTCGCCCCGGGCTCCTGACGTGGCGCCCACGTCGGTCGAGGGAAAGACGCTCCACCCGCGGCAGCGCCCACTGCGAAAGAAGCGCTGAGCCGGTAGATTCGCGTCCGTGGGCGCCCCCTGGGACGTGCTGCTCAACATCGCTCTCCGCACCACGGTGGTGTACCTCGCCGTCCTGGTGGGGCTCCGGCTCACCGGAAAGCGCCAGCTCGGCCAGCTCTCGGCCTTCGACTTCGTCCTGCTGCTCATCATCTCGAACGCGGTCCAGAACGCGATGGTGGGCCCCGACACCTCGCTCGCGGGCGGGCTGATCGCCGCCGCCGTGCTCCTGTTCTGGCATCTGGTGCTCGACCGCTTCCGCCGCTCCTCGCGCACCGCGTCCCGCCTCCTGGGGGGCTCGGCGGTCCTGCTCATCTACCGCGGGAAGATCCTCCACGAGCACCTGGACCGGGAGCACATCACCTCCGACGAGCTGATGCAGGCGCTCCGCGAGCACGGCGTCGGATCCATCGAGGATGTGCGCCTGGCCGCCCTCGAGCCGGACGGCGCCGTCAGTGTCATCCGGGAGGAGGACGTCGGGCCGGAGAAGCCCCATCACCGGATTCGGTCGCTGAAACGTGGGGTGTGACGAACGGCCGCCGGGAGCCGGGAGCCGTCGCAGTCGAGGCACTGCAAGCTCCAGGGACCTGGCGGAGTTCGCCCTTTCCGGACTCAGACGGCTCCCTGCTCCCGGCTCTCGTCGTAGTTAGATTTCCCCCCCTCATGGACATCGAGATCACCAAGACCTCCTCCGAGCCCGGCGCCGCGTCGCTGGCCGTGAAGGTCCCCGAAGAAAACGTCCGCGCCGCCGAGGAGCGCGCCACCCGCGCCTACCAGTCGCGCGCCCGGCTGCCGGGGTTCCGGAAGGGCAAGGCCCCCTCGGCCGTCGTGAAGAAGCGCTTCGCCGAGGACATCCGGCAGCAGGCCCTCCAGGAGATCCTCCAGGAGAGCTGGAAGGCCGCCGTGGATCAGGAGAAGCTCAAGCCCATCGCGGACCCCCACATCCACAACTTGAAATGGGAGCAGGGCACACCGGTCACCTTCGAGTTCCACGTCGAGGTGAAGCCCGACCTCAAGCTCGAGCGGCTCGGCGCGTTCACGCTGAAGCGCACCGTCCCGAAGGTGACGGCCGATCAGGTCGAGGCCCAGCTCAACGATCTGCGCGACCAGAAGGCGCCCTGGACGCCGCTCGCCGGCGAGAAGCCCAAGCCCAAGGACCTGGTGCACATCACGCTGGCGCAGCGCGAGGGCGACGAGATCAAGGACCCCCAGCCCTATCAGTTCGTGCTGGGCGAGGGGCGGGCCATCCCGGACGTCGAGGAGCGCGTGATGACGCTGCTGCCGGGCGAGACGGTGGACGCCACCGTGAAGTTCCCGGCCGACTTCCCCGAGGAAGCGAAGCGCGGGCAGTCCCGTGACGTGCGGATCACGCTGACCGAAGTGAAGCGGCAGGAGCTGCCGCCCCTGGACGATGCCTTCGCGCGCGAGGTGGGCGACTTCGATTCGCTCGAGGCGCTCCGGACCGCCGTGCGCACGGACCTCGAGAAGGAGGCCGAGCGGCAGGCGGACTCGAACGTGCGCCAGGCGCTGATCGAGCAGATCGTCGCGGCCAATCAGGTGGTGGCGCCCGCCCCGCTGGTGAACCGCGCGCTGGCGGTGTACGCCCAGGCCTACGGCATCCCGGAGGATCGCTGGGAACAGTTCGCCACCGAGATGCGTTCGGTGGCCGAGGCGCAGGTGCGCCGGGACCTGGTGCTCGACTACGTGGTGGAGACCAACCACCTCGCCGCCACCGAGGCCGAGCTGGACGCCCGGATCGAAGAGCTGGCGGCGCGCCGCGGCCAGCCGGCGCGGGAACTGTACGCGTCGCTCGAGAAGGCCAAGCGGCTCCGCGACCTCGAGCGGGGCCTCACCGAGGAGAAGGTGTTTACCTTCCTTCTGTCGCAGTCCACCGTGGAGAATGCATGACCGTCGGCACCATCTACCCGCCGTACATCATCGAGCGGTCCAGCCGGGGCGAGCGGACGTACGACATCTTCTCGCGCCTCCTGATGGACCGCATCGTGTTCCTGGGCACCGCGATCGACGACACGGTGGCGAACATCATCATCGCCCAGCTGCTCTTCCTGGACGCCGACAATCCCGAGCGGGACATCTACCTCTACATCAACTCGCCCGGCGGGCTCGTGTCCTCCGGCATGGCGATCTACGACACGATGCAGTTCCTGCGCGCCCCGGTGAACACCATCTGCATGGGAATGGCGGCGTCGATGGGCAGCTTCCTCCTCACCGCCGGCACCACCGGCAAGCGCTCGGCCCTGCCGCACGCGCGGATCATGATGCACCAGCCCTCGGGCGGCGCGTCGGGCACGGCGGCGGACATCGAGATTCAGGCCCGCGAGATCATCTATCTCCGGAGCAAGCTGAACGAGCTGTACGCCAAGCACACCCGGAAGCCCCTGGAGCAGATCGAGAAAGACATGGACCGCGACCGCTTCATGTCCGCGGAAGAAGCCAAGGAATACGGCCTGATCGACAACGTCATCGCGCAGCTGAAGGATCTGGAGGGTGGGAAAAAGCCCTGAGGCCTTGCGCCGACCGGGCCCACTTCCCATACTAGCCGGCATGTCTCACGACAAGCACCTGCGCTGCTCCTTCTGCGGCAAGTCCAAGGACTCCGTCCGGAAGTTCATCTCCGGGCCGTCCGTGTACATCTGCAATGAGTGCATCGCCCTCTGCAACGAGATCCTGGCGGAGGACGAGGAGCGCGAGGTCGCCGAAGCGATCACCCAGGTCCCCACGCCGCAGGAAATCAAGGACGTGCTGGACCAGTACGTGATCGGGCAGGAAAAGGCCAAGAAGACCCTCGCCGTCGCCGTCTACAACCACTACAAGCGCATCAACTCGCACTCGAACGGCCGGGAATCGGACGTCGAGCTCGACAAGAGCAACATCCTCCTGATCGGCCCCACCGGCGTGGGCAAGACCCTGCTCGCGCAGACCCTCGCCCGCATCCTCGACGTCCCCTTCACGATCGCCGACGCCACCACGCTCACCGAAGCCGGGTACGTGGGCGAGGACGTGGAGAACATCCTGGTGCGCCTGCTCCAGGCCGGGGACTTCAACGTCACCGAGTGCGAGCGCGGCATCGTTTACATCGACGAAATCGACAAGATCGCCCGGAAGTCCGAGAACCCGAGCATCACCCGGGACGTGTCGGGCGAAGGCGTGCAGCAGGCCCTGCTGAAGATCCTCGAAGGCACCGTGGCCTCGGTCCCGCCCCAGGGGGGCCGGAAGCACCCGCAGCAGGAATACATCCAGGTCAACACCAAGGACATCCTCTTCATCTGCGGCGGCGCCTTCGACGGCCTCGAGAAGATCATCGAGTCCCGCACCGGCCGGCGGCAGATCGGCTTCAGCAAGGAAGAGGTGGCCGCGGGCGAGGCCGAGAAGCGGAAGAAGAACCCCTTCGTGGACGTCGAGCCCGACGATCTGCTCCGCTACGGCCTGATCCCGGAGCTGGTGGGCCGGCTCCCGGTCACCGTGCCGCTGGACGCGCTCGACGAGGAGTCGCTGGTGCGGATCCTGGTGGAGCCCAAGAACGCCCTCACCAAGCAGTACGCCAAGCTCTTCGAGCTCGAGGACGTCCGGCTCACCATCGAGAAGGACGCGCTCAAGGCCATCGCGCAGAAGGCCATCAAGCGGGGCACCGGCGCGCGCGGCCTCCGCGCCATCCTCGAAGAGATGATGACCGAGATCATGTTCGACCTCCCCGGCCGCGACGACGTCCGGGAAGTGGCCATCACCGCCGAGTGCGTCACCGCGGGCCGCCAGCCCCTGCTCGTCACCGAACGGCCCCGCCAGAAGAAAGAAGCCTGACCGACCTCCGCTTTCTCGGCTCGTTTCCCAACGCCGACGTTCCGTTCGATCCCCCCCGCCCCGAGATCGCCCTCCTGGGGCGTTCCAACGTCGGGAAGTCGAGTCTCCTGAACGCCATCGTCGGCCAGCGGGCCGCGCGCATCTCAGCCACGCCCGGCAAGACGCGGGCGCTCAACGCGTTCGAGGTCGATCACGCGTACTACCTCCTCGACCTGCCGGGGTACGGCTACGCCCGCGCACCGAAGGACGAGCGGGCCGGATTCCGGGGGCTGGTCGAAGGCGCGCTGGGCCGCGCCGGACTCACCGGCGTGCTCTGGCTCCTCGACATCCGGCATCCGCTTTCCCAGGACGATCTGGACATCCGGGACCTTCTGTCCGGCACCGGGGTTCGGACCCTGGCGGCGCTGACCAAGGGCGACAAACTTCAGCGGGGGGCGGCCCGGAAGCGGGAGGTCGAGCTGGCGGCGGAGCTGGAGTTCGACGACGATCAACTCGTACTCACGAGCGCGAAGACCGGCGCCGGCCTGGACGAGCTCCGCGAAGCCATCGCGGCATTGACCGGAAAGGCGGCAGGATGACCCGTTCCTACAGGTACGCCTGGCTCGCCGCGGCGCTCCTCGCCGCCGGCGTCACCGCCCCACGCGGGGCCCGGGCCCAGGACACGCTCCCCATCGGCTTCGGTACGCTCCAGCGGGCCGACGTCGTCATCCAGTTCTCGACCGGCCCGCTGCAGATCCAGATCCTCCCCCTCGACGAGTCGGTGACCCGGCTCCTCGCGCCGGACACCTACACCTCCCTGTCCGGGCTCATCCGCCAGCGCCGCGCCGACATCGACGACCAGGCCCAGCGCGCCGGGGTGCAGCACCCGACGCTCGTGCTGGTCACGTTCTTCGGCACCGTGTCCCAGGCACGCTTCGTCCCGGAGGACATCAACCTCACCAGCCGGGGCCGGATCTTCCGTCCGGTGGGCTTCGTGCCGCTCTCCCCGCAGTGGGGCGGCCAGCAGCTCGACGCCCGGCAGCAGGCGACCGCCATCTATCTGTTCGAGGACGGCGTGGCGTGGGGGGAAGACCTCACGGCGAGCTACGAGGGGATGACCAACGATTCCTGGTCCAAGACGGTGCAGAAGCTCAACACCGAGCGCGTGCGCGTGATGGGACGCGCTTCCGCAAAGGCGCATTGAACCCGACGCTGCTCACCGCCGGCGTCCTGTTCGTCGCCGGCCTGATCGCGGTGATCGTCTACCTCGGCCTGCGCCTGTCGCGCAGCGAGGACGACCGCCGCCGCACGGCCGACGAGCTGAACCGGCGCCTGTCCGAGCTCTTTTCCCTCCAGGAGCTCTCCTACGTCCTCTCGGATTCCCTGCAGCTCGACCGCATCGTGGACCACGTGGTTCGGTACGCCATGCGGTTCCTGGAAGCCCGGGGGGCCCTGGTGGCCCTCACCGGCGAGCGGAGCACCGATCCCCTGACCGTCGCGGCCGCCGACGGCACCCTGGCCCCCCAGCGCAACGCGGCGATCCGCCGCTCCGACACCGGGCTCGTGGTCCGCTCCGTGGGCCGGGAGCGCCTGGAGCTGGTGCGCAACTCGGGCGCCGGGCCGGTCACGCTGATCACCGGCATCCACGCCGAGGCGGCCGCCGCGGTGCCGCTCCGCGCCCACGGAGCGGTGGTCGGCACGCTGGTGGTCGCGGACCCGCGCGCCGGGCAGTTCGCGTCCGAGGACCTCCGGCTCATTTCGACCCTCGCCACCCATACCGCCGTGGTCATCGCCAACGCCCGGTTCTTCGACCTGGTCCGGCGGGCCAAGGAGGAATGGGAGACGGCGTTCGACGCGATGTCCGAGGGGATGGCGGTGGTGGACGAAGAGGGCCGGATCACCCGCGCCAACCGCTCGCTCGCGGCGCTCCTGTCGCGGGACATCGCCGACGTGACGGGCCACACGCTGGCCCCCGCCCTCCTCGAGCATCCCGCCGCGCTCGACGACCTGATGGAGATCGCCCGCCGGGGCGAGCGTCCCACCCCGCTGGTGGCCCGCTCGAAGGCCGGCCGCGCGGTCCGCGTCAACGCCGCCCGGATGCCCCCGGTCGGGAGCGCCATCCATCTGGTCGTCCTCGTGGAGGACGTCACCGAGCAACAGACGATGGAAGCCCAGCTGATCCAGAGCGAGAAGCTGGCCGCCGTGGGCCAGCTGGTGTCGGGCGTGGCACACGAGCTGAACAACCCGCTGACGTCCATCGCGGGTCTGTCCGAGTTCCTGCTGGAGCAGAAGGAGCTCGGGGAGAACGACCGGGGCCACCTCCGCGTGATTCACGAGCAGGCCGAGCGCGCCGGGCGGATCGTGCGGAACCTCCTGACCTTCGCCCGGAAGGCCCCCGCCGAGCGGGAGCGCGTGGATCTCACCGACGTGCTCCAGCGCACCGTCCTGTTGATGAGCTACGACCTGCGGCTCAAGGATGTCACGCTCGAGCGTGAATTCGCCGGGGTCCTGCCGGATGTCCTGGGAGACCGCCACGCGCTCCAGCAGGTGGTCCTGAACCTGCTCACCAACGCGGCGCAGGCCGTGGCCGGGAACCCCCCCGATCGCCCCCGCACCGTGCGCGCCTCCACGTGGTTCGACGGCCGGGTCCACCTGAGAATCGAGGACTCGGGCCCCGGGATCTCGGACGAGGTGGCGCGCCAGCTCTTCACGCCCTTCTTCACCACCAAGGAGCCGGGCCAGGGGACGGGTCTGGGCCTCTCCATCAGCTACTCGATCATCGAGGCCCACGGCGGTCGCATCGCGGTGGAGCACCCGGACGCGGGCGGGGCCGCCTTCCACGTGGACTTCCCCCCTGCCCCGGCCGACACGCCCAACCGGCAACCGCGATCCGCCGACCACACGCCCGTGCCGCCCACCAAGGGGGCGTCACGAACCATTCTCCTGGTGGACGACGATCAGGCGGTCCGGCGGATGGTGCAGGCGCTGTTCGGACGGGAGGGCCACGCGGTGGAGGTGGCCCGGAACGGCCAGCATGCGCTCGAGCTGGCCGCCAGCCGGACGTTCGACCTGATCATCGCGGACGGGCGCGCGGCGGCGACGGGGAAGCTGCTGGTGGAGGAGCTGGCGGAACGGATGCCCCACTTGAAGAGCCGCACCCTGGTGGCCACCGGGGACGTGCGACCCGCCACCGACGAGACGCTGGCGCGTCTCGGCCTGCGCTACGTGCGCAAGCCCTTCAACCTGCGCGACCTCCGGGACGAGGCGGCGCGGGTGTGGGCGGCCACCGAGTCGTAGGCTTCGGAGGGCCAGCCGAACAGCGACAGGTTCACGGCGCCTCCGGGCGCGAACTTCACGCCTTCACGCAGCAGCAGGGCCCGCTGGACCACGGCGCCGTGGTCGGCGGTGGAGAGCGAGATCCGGCCCGCCGCGTTGATCACCCGCCACCAGGGCACGTCCCCCTCGTCGGGGAGCGCTGAGAGCGCCCAGCCCACCTGGCGCGCCGCACCGGGCCGTCCGGCAAGGCGCGCCACGACGCCATACGTCGCCACCCGTCCCTTCGGGATGTGACGCACGACGCGGTAGATCCGGTGATAGAAGGGGTTCATGCGGCTCCCGCTAGCTTACGCGAAGAACGCCGTCGAGCAAGCCCGCGCTTCCACCCCCCACCATTGACAAAACGTCTTCCAGTGCTCTGCGCTCCCGGGGCCAGGCCAGGCGGCCGGCCGCCGCCCGCGGCGTGAGCCACTCGCACCGGTCGTGCTCCTCCGAGAGCCGCGCCTCCGCGCCGCCGGCGACGAACGCGGCGAACACCGGAATCATGGCGAGCACATCCGAGTCGTGCTGGTAGAACGCTTCGGTCCGGGAGAGGTTGTACAGCGCCACCGGCGCGAGTCCGGTCTCCTCGGCCAGCTCGCGGCGCGACGCCTGCACCGGCGTCTCGCCCGGCTCGATGGTGCCGTGCACGATCTCCCACGCGCCGGCACGGGTGCGGCCCGGCGCGCGGCGGAGGGCCAGCACTTCGAGGCGGTCACCCGCGCCCCGGAGCGCGAAGGTGTCCACGAACATCACCTTGATGTCGGTCATGCGGGCTAGTGCCGGCGGCGGCCCAGCACCGCTTCGAGACGCGCCGAGAGGGCGCGGGCCCGGAAGGGCTTGGTGAGGAAGTCGTCGGCGCCGAGCTCGAAGACGCGGACCTCGTTGTCTTCGTCGCCCTTGGCGGTCAGCACGATCACCGGGATCCCGGCGGTGGCGGGCCGGGAGCGCAGGTGGGACAGCACGCCGTATCCGTCGAGGCCGGGCAGGTTCAAGTCGAGGACGATGATGTCGGGCCCCACCCGGTCCACCTGGTCCAGCGCCTGCACGCCGTCGCGCGCCTCGGCCACATTGTAGCCGTCGCGCTCCAGCAGGTCCTTCATCACCTTTCGCAGCGAATCCTCGTCGTCCACCAGCAGCACCTTGAGCGGAGCGGCGCCGTGGGTGCCGGTCAGACGCGGGGGAGGCGCGGGCTCCTCCAGCAGCTCGAAGTGGTCGGTGGAGCGTTCCGGCCGCTCCACCGCCACGGTGCCCTGCGCCGGCGAGGGGCGCCCGACGCCGGACGTCGGCACGGCCGGACCGGTGCCCGCCGCGGCGTCCGCCCGCTCCGCCGAGCCCTCCTCCGGCGGGACTTCCACCACGCGCAGGAGCTCGTCGATGGTGGATTCCCCGCCCAGCACGTGTGTGAGCCCGGAATCCCACAGCGATTTCATCCCGTTCCGCCGCGCCGCTTCCGCGATCTTGTCCGCCGTCTGCCCCGCCGCGATCCGCCGCTCCATTTCCTGGGTGACCTGGAGCACCTCGATGATCGAGAACCGCCCGCGGTACCCGGTCATCGCGCAGTCGGGGCACCCGGCGGCCCGGTAGAGCGGAGTGCCCTGGGGTATCCAGCGTTTCAGGCGGTCGGGGGGGGACTCCATCCACACTTCCTTGCAGGTGCCGCACAGCTTCCGCATCAGGCGCTGCGCCACCACGCCCCGGAGGGCGGCGGCGATCTTGTAGGCCTCCACCCCGATGTCCACCAGCCGGGTCACCGCGTTGGGGGCGTCGTTGGTGTGCAGGGTCGAGAGGACCAGGTGGCCCGTCAGGGACGCCTGGACGGCGATCTGGGCCGTCTCGCGGTCCCGGATCTCGCCGACCAGCACCACGTTGGGGTCCTGCCGGAGGATGGACCGGAGGGCCGACGCGAAGGTCAGGCCGGCCTTCTCCTGCACCTGCACCTGCACGATCCCCTGCATCCGGTATTCCACCGGGTCTTCCACCGTCACGATGTTCACGCCTTCGCTTTGGATCTGGCGGATCATCGAGTACAGGGTGGTGGTTTTTCCGGAACCGGTGGGGCCGGTCACGAGAATGATGCCTTCGTGGTTCTCGAGGAGCCGGGTGATCGCCTCCGCCTCCCCCGGGTTGAGTCCCAGGGAGTCGAGCGACTTGACGGTCGCGCGCGAGTCCAGGATGCGGACGACGACTTTCTCGCCCAGCGCGGCGGGCAGCGTCGAGACCCGGAGGTCGATGGGCTGCCCGTTCACCGCCACCCGGGCGCGGCCGTCCTGGGGCCGGAGCCGGTCGGCGATATCGAGCGACGACATGATCTTGATGCGCGAAATGAGGGGAAGCCCCGCGGCCCGCGGGATCTTCATCTGCTGGCGGAGCACGCCGTCGATCCGGTACCGCACCGCCACGCCGCCTTCTTCGGGCTCGATGTGGATGTCCGAGGCGCGGGAGAGGATCCCCTCGGAAATGATCAGGTCGACCAGCTTCACCACGGGGCGCTGGCTGGCTTCCTCCTCGCTCGCGCCCAGCTCGTCGGGGACCTCGTCCGCCAGGTGAATCAGGTCGTTCGAGTCCTCCATGTTCTCGAGAAGCTTGTCGATGGTCTTGTCCGGCCGGTACATCTCGTCGAGCTTCTCGGCGATCTTGGCCGGCGAGAGCAGGAGCATCCGCACCTCCCGCCCGGTGGCGAACGCCAGAGACTTCTCGGCGTCGAGATCGAAGGGATTGGCGGTGGCGACTTCGAAGAAGGAATCCGTGATGCGGAGCGGCAGGACCCGGTAGCGGCGCACCAGCTGCTCCGGCAGCGTGTCCTTCACCTTGGGGTCGACCTCGGACACATCCGCGACCTTGAGCCGGTAGCGGCTGGACAGCTTATCGATGATGCCGTCGTCGGTCGCGATGTGCCGCGAGACGATCATCTCCCACAGCGTGCGCGACGGCTCGGCCTTGGCCCGCAGCTCCTCCAGGAGCTCGGGCGAAATGACCCCCTCGAGGGAGGTGGCCAGCCATTCGTCGGGAAAGGTGGTGTCAGGCATTGGGGGTCAACGAAACCTAGCCGCGCCGCCCGCCCCGTCCAGTCCGACACCGTTCACAGAAGACCCCAGAAGTCGCGTGTCACGTCCAGGGCCACGTGCACCCGACGGCTCTGCACGCCGTAGCCCCCGTCCACGCGGATCACGCCCAGCCACTCGAGCGCGAGCCCGAGGGTGAGTCGCGTGCCCGGCGTCGCCCGCCACGGCGTGTCCGCGATGGGCCGGTCCGTCCACCCCGCCACCGCGTACGGCGCGAGGGTCGCCGTTCGCGGCGTGCGGGCGTAGGGGCCCGCGGAGAGCGCAACGAAGGGCACGGGCAGGCGCCACTCGACACCCAGCTGGGCCGCGCGCGCGCCGCCCCAGCTCCGGAAATCGTCCCCGAGGAGGGTCCCGCGTCCCCCCGAGACGAAGGCCCGGTAGGCCGGAAGATGCGCCGAGCCGACTCCCGCGGCCCCCGAGATCAGCACCCGCGTGGCGGACACCGGCAGGAGGACGATGCCGTCGGCGGACCAGCGCCAGTATGTCGTCCCGCCGTCCAGGCGCCCGCCTTCGA
>Ga0335076_10006304_pt1 | contig 11961 bp, 7 predicted proteins | sample Lox_Sample_25_FD_206717 | JGI IMG/M metagenome (GOLD analysis project Ga0335076, IMG submission 206717) | Soil microbial communities from Loxahatchee National Wildlife Refuge, Florida, United States - Lox_Sample_2.5 | ecosystem: Environmental > Terrestrial > Soil > Wetlands | place: USA: Florida... | reverse complement strand
TGTGCTTCTTCGCATTGGCAACGATCGTGTCGAAGCCCTTCTGCGCTTCATCGGCACTCTTCACCCCGACGATCACGCCGCCGGCTTCGGTCTTGTGCAGAATGTCCGGCGAGACGATTTTGAGCACGACCGGAAAGCCCAGCGCTTGGGCGAGCTTCGCAGCATCCGCCGCGGACGTCGCCACGCCTTCCTTCGGCACCAGTATGCCGTACGCGTCGCAGACCGCCTTGCCTTCGGGCGCAGTGAGCGAAGTACGCCCGTCCGCCTTGGCTCGGTCGAGAATTTGGCGCACCGCAGTCTTGTTGGCTGCCATTGTTCTTCCTTTCGGGGAAACTTCAGGCGGCGTCGCGGCCGCCCTGGAAACGGTTCAGACGGCCTTCTCGGCGCGCAACGCCGAGATCTGTTCCTGGTTGAAGCCGAGCTCCGCGAGCACCTCGTCGGTGTGCTCGCCGAGAAGCGGCGAGCGCTTCACTTCCGAGGGGCTGTCGGAGAGCTTGATCGGATTGCCCACGCTCAAGTACTTCCCGCGCGTGGGATGATCGACTTCGACCACCGTGCCGGTCCGGCGCAGGCTCGGTTCTTCGGCGAGCTCCTTCATGGAAAGAATCGGGCCGCATGGAATGTCGTGCTTGTTGAGGATGTCCATGGCCTCGAACTTGGTCTTGGTCATGGTCCACTTCTCGATCTCGCCGAAGATCTCCATCAAGTGCGGCAGCCGCGCCTTCGGCGTCGCATAGCGTGGATCGGTGAGCCATTCTTCACGGCCGATCACCTCGCAGATGTCCTTCCAAACGGGCGCCTGGGTGATGAAGTAGATGTACGCATTGGGGTCGGTTTCCCAGCCCTTGCACTTCAGGATCCAGCCCGGTTGTCCGCCGCCCGAGGCGTTGCCCGCGCGTGGCACCGCTTCGCCGAACGTGCCGTTCGGATACTGCGGATACTCTTCCATGACGTGCGTGCGATCGAGCCGCTGCTGATCGCGGAGCTTCACCCGACACAGGTTCAACACGCCGTCCTGCATCGCGGCGAGGACCTTCTGCCCGCGCCCTGTCGTCTTGCGCTGATAGAGCGCCGCGACGATGCCGAGAGCGAGATGCAATCCCGTGCCCGAGTCTCCGATCTGCGCGCCGGTCACGACCGGCGGACCATCGTCGAAGCCCGTCGTCGAGGCTGCGCCACCCGCGCACTGCGCCACGTTCTCGTACACCTTGCAGTCTTCGTAGGGACCGGGCCCGAAGCCTTTCACCGATGCGACGATCATGCGCGGATTGAGTTGCTGGATGCGCTCCCAGGTGAAGCCCATGCGATCGAGCGCGCCGGGAGCGAAGTTCTCGACCAGCACGTCGCAGTGCTTCACCAGCGCTTCGATGACCTGCTTGCCTTTCGGGTGTTTGGCGTCGACGGTGATCGAACGCTTGTTGTGGTTCAGCATCGTGAAATAGAGGCTGTCCACGCCCGGGATGTCGCGCAGCTGACCGCGCGTGATGTCGCCCTCGCCGGCACGCTCGACCTTGATCACGTCCGCGCCCAGCCACGCGAGGAGCTGAGTGCAGGTCGGTCCCGACTGCACGTGCGTGAAGTCGAGAATGCGGACTCCATCGAGCGCCTTGCCCATCAGAACCCCCCGTGCATTTGCGCTAATGCGTTGCTGTTGCCTGGCAGTGCCCGCACTGAGCGTCGACGCGCCAGGCGCGGCTCCACGGAAGCGCTTCGATCGATGACGCTCGAGTGCGGCCAGCCGTCACGGCTTCTTCCTGCTGGGATTTAGGCTCGTGATGCGGCCGCTTTCCGTGCCTGCCTTCTCGTCGATTGCGGCGTTGACGAGCGTGGGCTTGCGCGAGCGAATCGCTTCCTCCATGGCGGCGCGGAGTTCCTCGGGCGTCGTGGCGAGCACGCCGACGCCGCCGAAAGCCTCCATCAGTTTCTCGTAGCGCGCGCCCTTGACGAAGACCAGCGGCGAGGGATCGCGCCCTCCGGTCGGATTCACTTCGTCGCCGCGGTATACGCCGTTGTTGTTCATGACCACGACGCACACCGGCAGGTTGTAGCGGCAGATCGTCTCGACTTCCATGCCGGAAAAGCCGAACGCGCTGTCGCCCTCGATCGCGATTACCTGCCGGCCGCTCACGACCGCCGCGGCGACCGAGAAACCCATGCCGATCCCCATCACGCCCCACGTCCCGACGTCGAGGCGCCTGCGCGGCCTGTACATGTCGACGATGCTGCGCGTGAAGTCCAGCGCGTTGGCGCCCTCGTTGACGAGATACGCATCGGGGTTCGCCTTGACGATATCGCGCACGACGTTGAGCGCGCTGTGGAAATTCATCGGCGTCGGATTCCTCGCGAGCGACTCCGCCATCTTGGCGACGTTCTTGGCCTTGCGCTGCGCGATCGCGTCGAGCCATTCCGACGGCGGCTTGGGCCAGTTCGAACCGATGCCCTGCAGCAGCGCCGATACGCAAGAGCCGATGTCGCCGACGACCGGCGCATCGATGCGCACGTTGCTGTCCGCTTCGGTGGGTGAGATGTCGACCTGGATGAACTTCTGGCCGCCCCATGCCTTGGCGCTCGCGCCGCCCCACGTCTTGCCCTTGCCGTGTGAAAGCAGCCAGTTCAGGCGTGCGCCGATCAGCATCACCACGTCGGCCTCGGGTAACGCGAACGAGCGCGCCGCGGAGGCCGACTGCTCGTGCGTGTCGGGGAGCAGTCCTTTCGCCATGGCCATCGGCAGGTAGGGAACGCCGGTCCTTTCGATCAGCGCGCGAATGTCCGCATCGGCCTGCGCATAGGCCGCGCCCTTGCCGAGAATGACCAGCGGACGGCGGGCGCTCTTGAGGAGATCCAGCGCGCGCTGCACGGCATCGCGAGCGGGAGCCTGGCGCGGCGCCGGATCGACCACCTGGATCAGCGACTTCTTCCCCGTCGCCGCGTCGATCGTCTGCGGGAAAAGCTTCGCCGGCAGATCGAGATACACGCCGCCCGGACGGCCTGACAGCGCGGCCCGGATCGCGCGCGCGACGCCGATGCCGATGTCCTCCGCATGCAGCACGCGGAAGGCCGCCTTGCACAAAGGCTTCGCGATCGCGAGCTGGTCCATCTCCTCGTAGTCGCCTTGCTGCAGATCGACGATCTCGCGCTCGCTCGACCCGCTCACCAGGATCATCGGGAAGCAGTTGGTCGTGGCGTTGGCGAGGGCAGTGAGCCCGTTGAGGAATCCGGGGGCGGATACGGTAAGGCAGATTCCCGGCTTTTGCGTCATGAAGCCGGCGATCGATGCCGCGTAGCCGGCGTTCTGCTCATGACGAAAGGAGATCACGCGGATGCCTGCGGCCTGCAACCGACGCGTGAGGTCGGTGATGGGTATGCCGGGCAGGCCGAAGACCGTGTCGATGCCGTTGAGCTTCAGCGCATCGATCACGAGCTGAAAGCCGTCAATCTCGGCCGGTGCATGGCCGGCGACCTCGCCGCCGGCGCCCGCTGTCGGCGCGCCTTCCGAGGCGACGCCCGCAGGCCTCGGTGGCGATTGGGTTACGGTATCGGGCATGGGGCTCGCCTTTCTTGATTGGATGCTGCCGCCGGCCGCGGAAAGCGTGGCCTCGAGCGCCGCGCGGTCAATTCGCCTTCGCCCGCTACTGCGTGTCCTCCGGGATCGCCCACTTCGCGGCCGGATCCACCGCCGGCGCTCTGGAGACATACGCCGAACGCACGGGCTTCAGGAGGAACAGCGCGAGGAGCGCCGCGAGGATGTTCATCGATGCGGCGGTCATGAACACCGGATGCCAGCTGCCGCCGCTGGCGGCCGTCATGACGTTGGCGAGCGGCACCAGCAGCGATGCCGTTCCCTTCGCCGTGTACATGAGGCCGGTATTGGTCGTCGCGTACTTCGCGCCGAAGGTATCGGTCACCGTCGCGGGGAAGAGGCTGTAGATCTCGCCCCAGGCGAAGAAGACCAGGCCGGAGAGCAGCACGAAGAACACCGGATCGGTGCCGTACTTCGCGAGCGCGAAGATGCCGAGACCTTCGAGCGCGAACGCGACGAACATCGTGTTCTCGCGTCCGATGTGGTCCGATACCCAGCCGAAAAACGGACGACACAGACCGTTCAGCACGCGGTCGATGGTGAGCGCGAAGGTCAGCGCCGGGAGCGTCAGCCCGACGAGGCTCACCGGGATGTCGGCGATCTTGAAGTCCTTGGCGATCGGAGCGAGCTGGGCGGTCGCCATCAGGCCGCCGGCCGCCATCATCACGAACATCACGTACATGAGCCAGAACACCGGCGTCTTGAGCATCTGGCCGGGGGTGTCCTGGCGTCGCGACGCTCCGGTCGTCATCTTCGAAGTCACGGCCATGCTGGCGGGCGCGGTGAAGAGCAGGAAGCCCAGCACGACGACGACGATGCCCTGCGCCAAGCCGAAGACGAGAAAGGTCTGCTCGTATCCGGACGTCTTGATCATGTTGGCGATGGGGATGACGGTGAGCGCAGACCCGGCGCCAAATCCCGCGGCGGTCAAACCGGCTGCCAAGCCGCGCCTGCCCGGGAACCACTTCACGGCGTTACCGATGCACGTGCCATAGACTCCGCCCGCGCCGATGCCGGCCAGCGCCGCGGCCAAGTAGAGCATGGGCAGCGAATCGGCGATCGAATTGAGCGCCCAGGCAATGCCGCACAGGACGCCGCCCACGACGACGACCCAGCGCGGTCCGAAGCGATCGACGAGATAGCCTTCGACCGGCACGAGCCAGGTTTCGAGCAGGACGAAGATGGTGAAGGCGACCTGGATCGACGCGCGGCCCCAGTGGTACTTGTTGTCGATCGGATTCACGAAGAGCGTCCAGCCGTACTGCAGGTTGGCGATCATCACCATGCAGACGATGCCGATGATGAGCTGACTCCACGGATTGGCGAATGCCGACTTGCGCGGTGTGGCGGCGGCGGTCGAGGTCATTGACTTTCCTCCTAGGCGTTCCAGCGGGTCCCTGGACCGGCGTTGCGCCGGCTTGGCGTTATTCGTGTTCGTATAACGTATGTGGTATATCAGACCAAGTCAATAGATCGTCCTGGATTTGGCGCTGCAGCATTTAATCCTTACAGTTCGAGGGGTTGTCACTGCGCAGTCGATCCTTCCAAGCTTGTTGTGGGTTGGTGTGTGGTATACCATGAACATGCCAAAGTCGTGCGCGTGGAACGACGGACGCATTAGGCTGCGCATGGCGGAGGAGCTTTGAAGGTTTGCGTGTTCGGCGCGGGTGCAATTGGCGGATTTGTCGCGGCGGAATTGGCCCGGGCCCAGATCGACGTCAGCGTCGTGGCGCGTGGTGCGCACCTTTCGGCGATGCGCGAGCGCGGGCTGCGCCTGCGAATCGGCGGGGAAGAGCACGTGGTGCATCAGATCACGGACGCAGTCGACTCGATGCGACCCCTGATCGGGGCGCACACCTGCGTCGTGACCGCGAGCAACGGTCTGCCCTACTGGTATTTCTACGGCTCGGGCGCAGTCCGACCGGGGACGACGCTCGAGAGTGTCGATCCCGGAGGCAAGCAATGGCGCGTGCTGGGGCCCGAGCGTGCCGTGGGCTGCGTCGTGTTTCCCGCGGCCGAGGTGGTCGCGCCAGGCGTCATCCGACACGAGCACGGTCGTCGTTTTCCCATCGGCGAACCGGATGGCACGAAGACTTCGCGCATAGACGCGCTTCACCGCATGTTCACGGATGCGGGTCTCGAGGCGCCGATTCGTAGCGACATCCGGGACGAGATCTGGCTCAAGCTCTGGGGCAACCTGTGCTTCAACCCGGTGAGCGCGCTCACGCTCGCGACCGTCGACGCCATCGCCCGCGACCCCGGGACTCGCGCGCTGTGCAAAGCGATGATGGCGGAGGCGAGCGCGATCGGCGAGCGACTCGACCTTCATCTGCGCGTGGACGCCGACCGGCGCATCGACGGCATCGCCGCGCTGGGTCCTCACAAGATGTCGATGCTGCAGGATCTGGAGCAGGGCCGGTCGCTGGAAGTCGAGCCGCTCGTCGGTGTCGTGCAGGAGCTCGGCAGGCTGGTCGACGTCCCTACGCCGACCGTCGACCTCGTCCTTGCGCTGATCCGGCAGCGCACGCGAGGGACACTGCAGTGAGCGAGGCCGCGCGGCGCCTGCACCACGCGATGGCTCGCCCGAAGGAGGGGAGCATGATGGCCGAAGCGGACGCCGACGTGGCGAGCGCGGGTGAGGATCTCGCGCCTTCCCAAGCGCCCCCCGGTGCGTTGCAGAAGCTCAAGCTCCGACCGCTCGCGACGAGCTTGAGCCTGCGCGATCAGGCCTACGAAGCGCTCAAGCAGGCGATCATGGACGCGGACATCTACGCCCACCGCGAGGAAATCCGCCTCGACGAGCGCCAGCTCTCGCAGGCCCTCGGCGTGAGCCGGACGCCGATTCGCGAAGCGATGTCGCTTCTCGAGCAGGAGGGGTTCCTTCGCACGGTGCCGCGGCGCGGCGTCTTCATCGTCCGCAAGACCAAGAAGCAGATCGTGGAGATGATCGAGATGTGGGCGGCGCTCGAGAGCATGGCGGCGCGGCTGGCCACGCTCAACGCCTCGTCCGAAGACATCGCCGCGCTGCGCCACATGTTCGACGAATTCCTGAGCTCGGCTCCCGCCGAGCACATCAACGAGTATTCCGACGCCAACATCGCTTTCCATCAGGCGATCATCCGTCTCTCCGGCTCGCACCTGATGGGGCAGACGATCGACAATCTGTTCATTCACGTGCGAGCGATCCGCCGACTCACCATTTCGCAGAGCGACCGGGCCGCCCGGTCGATCATCGATCACATGCAGATCATCGAGGCGCTGGAGCGGCGCGACACCGAGCTCGCCGAGCGCCTGGTCCGCGATCATTCGCTCAACCTGGCCCGCTACGTCGAGAAGTACTGCGACTATCTCGATTGAGAAAGTGCAACGCGGCACCGTCGAGAACTGTCTTACCGTGACGAACGTACCGATCTAATCGCCATGCAGTCGCCCTCGGTCATCGATACCTCCCGCCTGACGCGCCGGAGGGCGGCGCGCAGCGCACCGAAGGGACGCCAGGTCGACCCGCGCGCGCTCGCCGAGGTGCGCTCGCTTCTCGGAGACGCACCTCGCCGCCGCGATCTTCTGGTGGAGTTCCTGCATAGCATTCAGGACCGCTACGGCTCGATCTCCGCGGCGCACCTCGTCGCCCTCGCGCAGGAGATGCGGCTCGCGCTGACGGAAGTCTACGAGGTCGCGACCTTCTATCATCACTTCGACGTGGTGAAGAACGCGGCCGACGCACCGCCCGCCATCACGGTGCGGGTCTGCGAGACGCTCTCGTGCCAGCTCGCAGGCTCGCATGCGTTGCGAGCGGACGTCGAGCGGCTAGCGGGGACCGGTGTGCGCGTCCTCGGCGCGGCCTGCATCGGGCGCTGTGAGCATGCGCCTGCGGCGGTCGTCGGACGAAATCCCGTCGACGGGGCGTCGCCCGCCAAGATCGCCGCCGCGCTCGAGAAGCGCCGCCTCGAGCCCGACATTCCGGCGTATATCGATCTGGCCGCCTATGTCAGAGACGGAGGCTATCGAACGCTCGCAGCGTGCATGAAGTCCGAGCGTACGGCGGAGGCCGTGATCGCTGAGCTCGAGAGCTCCGCCCTGCGCGGGCTGGGGGGCGCAGGCTTTCCCACCGGACGCAAGTGGAAGATCGTGCGCGGCGAATCCGCGCCGCGGCTCATGGCAGTGAACATCGACGAAGGCGAACCCGGAACCTTCAAGGACCGGTACTACCTCGAGCGCGATCCGCACCGTTTCTTCGAAGGCATGCTCATCGCCGCGTGGGCCGTCGGCATCGACGCGATCTACGTCTATCTTCGCGACGAATATGCGGCGTGTCGCGCGATCCTCGGGCGCGAGCTCGAGGCGCTGCGGCGCGATCCGCCGTGCGCGCTGCCGCCGATCCACCTTCGCCGGGGCGCGGGGGCGTACATCTGCGGCGAAGAGTCGGCGATGATCGAGTCGATCGAGGGCAAGCGGGGAATGCCCAGGCTGCGGCCGCCCTACGTCGCGCAGGTCGGCCTGTTCGGACGGCCGACGCTCGAGCACAACATGGAGACGCTGTACTGGGTGCGCGACATCCTGGAGAAGGGCGCGCCGTGGTTCGCCGGGCACGGCCGACGCGAGCGCAAGGGCTTGCGTTCGTTCTCGGTGTCGGGCCGGATCGCGAAGCCGGGCGTATATCTGGCGCCGGCCGGCATCTCAGTGCGCGAGCTGATCGACGAATACTGCGGGGGCATGCTTCCCGGCCACGAGCTCTACGCCTATCTGCCCGGCGGCGCATCGGGCGGCATCCTGCCCGCTTCTCTCGCGGATTTGCCGCTCGATTTCGATACGCTGCAGCCCTACGGCTGCTTCATCGGTTCGGCGGCGATCATCGTGCTCTCGAAAACCGACCGCGCCCGCGATGCCGCGCTCAATCTGATGCAGTTCTTTGCCGACGAGTCGTGCGGTCAATGCACGCCGTGCCGCGTGGGCACGGCCAAGGCTGTCGGCCTGATGGCGAAGAAGCGCTGGGATGTGCCGCTGCTCAATGATCTGTCGCAGGCGATGGCCGACGCCTCGATCTGCGGCCTCGGGCAGGCGGCGCCGAATCCGATCGCGTGCGTCGTGAAGTACTTCCCGCACGAGCTGGCCGACGGGCATGGCGGCGAACCAACATCGCGCGAATATTCCGAATGAACGACGCATCGGTCAAGCAGGTTCCGACACAGGATCAGATCGCCTTCCGGCTGAACGACGAAGAGGTGAGCGCGTTGCCGGACGAGACGATCATCCAGGTCGCGGATCGGCTGGGCGTGGCCATTCCGAGGCTGTGCTACAAACCCGGCATGCGGTCCGACGGCAACTGCCGGGCCTGCATGGTGGAGATCAAGGGCGAGCGCGTGCTGGCGCCGTCGTGCTGCCGGCGTCCGACCAAAGGGATGGAAGTCTCCAGCAGCAGCTCTCGTGCCGTCCACTCGCAGAAGCTGATCGTCGAGCTGCTTGCGAGCGACATGCCGGCGCCGAAATACCGCAACGATTCCGAGCTCGACTACTGGCACCGTCGCCTCAGCATCGGCAAGCCGCGCTTCGAAGGACGCAGTCAGCCCGTCGCCGATCTTTCCCATCCGGCGATGGCAGTGAATCTCGACGCCTGCATTCAATGCACGCGCTGCGTGCGCGCGTGCCGCGAGGAACAGGTCAACGACGTCATCGGGTATGCATTCCGCGGTTCGCACTCCGAGATCGTCTTCGATCTGGGCGACCCGATGGGCGAGTCGACGTGCGTGGCGTGCGGTGAGTGCGTGCAGGCGTGTCCGACCGGCGCGCTCGCGCCGGCGCACGACGCGTATTTGAAACCGGTCGATCATCAGGTGCGATCGGTGTGTCCGTACTGCGGCGTAGGCTGCCAGATCACCTATCACGTCGCCGACAATCGCATCGTTCGCGTCGAGGGCCGCGACGGTCCCGCCAATCACGGCCGTCTGTGCGTGAAAGGCCGGTTCGGCTTCGACTACGCGCATCATTCCCAGCGATTGACGAAACCGCTCATCCGCAAGCCCGGCGTCCCGAAATCCGCCGACTTCGCGATGGATCCGGCCGACCCGCTCGCGGTCTTCCGCGAAGCGAGCTGGGACGAGGCGCTCGATCTCGCCGGCGGCGCGCTCAAGACAATTCGCGACGAGCACGGAGCGCACGCGCTCGCGGGCTTCGGCTCCGCGAAAGGCTCCAACGAGGAGGCGTATCTGTTCCAGAAGCTGGTGCGCACGGGCTTCGGCTCGAACAACGTCGATCACTGCACGCGGCTGTGCCATGCCTCGAGCGTAGCGGCGCTGCTGGAAGGCATCGGGTCGGGTGCGGTGTCGAATCCGGTGATGGACGTGATGCACGCCGAAGTGGTGTTCCTGATCGGCGCCAACCCGGTGGTCAATCATCCGGTCGCGGCGACGTGGATCAAGAACGCCGCCAAGCGCGGCACCAAGCTTGTTCTGGCGGAGCCGCGCCGCTCGGAGCTCGCCCGCCACGCGACCTTTTTCCTGCAGCTCAAACCCGATACCGATGTCGCGCTCCTGAACGCGATGCTGCACACGATCATCGTCGAGGGGCTCACGGACGCGAAGTTCGTCAACGATCGGACCGGCGGCTTCGACGAGATCAGGAAGAACGTTGAGGGCTACAGTCCCGAGGCGATGGCGCCGATCTGCGGCATCCCGGCGGACACGATCCGGCAATGCGCGCGGCTGTACGCTACCTCGCGCGCCTCGATGATCCTTTGGGGCATGGGCATCTCGCAGCACGTGCACGGCACCGACAACGCGCGCTGCCTGATCGCACTCGCGCTCGCCACAGGACAGATCGGCCGACCGGGGACCGGGCTGCATCCGCTGCGCGGCCAGAACAACGTGCAGGGCGCGAGCGACGTGGGCCTGATTCCGATGATGTACCCGGACTACAAGCGAGTCGACACCGAGGATGCGCAAGCCAAGTTCGAGGCGCTGTGGCAGAAGACGCTCGATCCCCAGGCAGGATTGACGGTGGTCGAGATCATGAACGCTGTTCATGCGGGGGAAATTCGCGGCATGTACATCATGGGCGAGAATCCGGCGATGTCTGACCCCGACGTGCGTCACGCGCGCGAGGCGCTGGCCGAGCTCGAGATGCTGGTCGTGCAGGACATCTTCCTCACCGAGACCGGCTATCTCGCCGACGTGATCCTGCCGGCGTCGGCGTTCCCGGAGAAGACGGGCACTTTCACTAATACCGACCGCGCGGTGCAGCTCGGTCGCCAGGCGCTCGATCCGCCGGGCGATGCGCGCCAGGACCTGTGGATCATCGTCGAGATGGCGAAGCGCATCGGCCTCGACTGGACGTATGCGCACCCGCGCGACGTATTCGAGGAGATGCGCCGGGCGATGCCGTCGATCGCGGGCATCTCGTGGGAGCGACTCGAACGCGACTCGGGCGTGACTTATCCGTGCGCCGGCGACGACGATCCGGGCCAGCGCGTCGTGTTCACCCAGCAGTTCCCAACGGCGAGCGGCCGGGGTCGCTTCGTGCCCGCGAGCATCATCCCGGCCGCGGAGCGCCCGGACGACGCGTATCCCTTCGTGCTGATCACCGGCCGGCAGCTCGAGCACTGGCATACGGGCAGCATGACGCGGCGCAGCGAGGTCCTCGATGCGATCGAGCCGGCTCCAGTGGCCTCGCTGCACAGCGACGATCTCAGAGCGCTAGGCGTCGCTCCGGGCGAAACGATCAACGTCGCGTCGCGCCGCGGGAGCATCACGCTCGCGGCGCGCGCGGACGACGGCACGCCGCACGGGGCGGTGTTCATCCCGTTCTGCTTCTACGAAGCGGCTGCGAATCTGCTCACCAACCCGGTGCTCGATCCGTTCGGCAAGATTCCGGAGTTCAAGTATTGCGCCGTGCGCGTGACGCCCGGCGGCGCTGCGGCGAGAGCTCTGGGCTACGATAGCGCCGGGATCGCGGCCGAATAGCGGCGAACCGACGCCGCTCACTTGTGCTCAAGTCGCACGGTCCCGTCCCACGACGGTCCGGGCGCCTTCCTCACGTAACCCTTGCACAGTGCGAGGAAGAAGCGCGATGGGCCGTCGTCGGGAAAGGCGTCGAGAATCTCCGAGAAAGCCTGCGTGGCCGCACGCCACTGGCGCGTGCGGTAGGACGCAAGGGCCAGCGCGAACCTTTGATACCGCGTCACTAGGCGCGGATCGGCGTCGCGCGCGCGACCGCCCAACTCGACGACCGGAAGCGCCGCGGATTTGCCCGCGAGCACGAACGACCCCAAAGGTCGCGTCAAAAAGCCGCTCAGTCCCTCCACGATTGGCTCGGAGGCCAGGATTCGAGTGCCCAGATATTTGCTCAGGCCTTCGATGCGCGAGGCGGTGTTGACCATGTCGCCGACG
>Ga0335076_10006303_pt1 | contig 11961 bp, 6 predicted proteins | sample Lox_Sample_25_FD_206717 | JGI IMG/M metagenome (GOLD analysis project Ga0335076, IMG submission 206717) | Soil microbial communities from Loxahatchee National Wildlife Refuge, Florida, United States - Lox_Sample_2.5 | ecosystem: Environmental > Terrestrial > Soil > Wetlands | place: USA: Florida... | reverse complement strand
GTCTGGACTTTCGCTTTGGATGGTCCCGTTCCCACCTCGGCCGACTGCAACTGGCGCTCATCATCATTGGTCAGGCGGGTGTGGTCGCCAGCTACGGGCTCATCTATTGGGTGATGCTGACCAATACCTTCGCGAGCAGTACGATCCAGGTCGAGAGCGGACAGCGCGTCATCGACACCGGGCCCTACGCCCGTGTTCGCCATCCCATGTACAGCGGCATGGTCGTGACTATGTTGTGCTGCCCGCTAGCGCTGGGATCCTATTTCGCCCTTCCGGTATTTGCGTTTATCGTTCCGGTTCTTGTTGCGCGCCTGCTGCACGAGGAGAGAACGCTCCGCCGTGACTTGGCCGGGTACACTGAATACTGCGCCCGTGTGCGTTTCCGTCTTGTACCGGGACTCTGGTAGGCAATTCCCTTCCGTTGACTTTGCCACGCATCAACCCTAAGATGGCTCACCGGAAATTTCAGGCGTTGCGGGGAACGCTACTTCGACAAGATGATTGGCCAAAACATCTCTCACTATAGAGTGATCGAAAAGCTCGGCGGTGGCGGGATGGGGGTCGTCTATAAAGCTGAAGACACCCGGCTGCACCGCTTCGTTGCCCTTAAATTTCTCCCCGAAGATGTGACGCGCGATCCTTCCGCGCTCAGCCGCTTCCGGCGCGAGGCTCAGGCCGCGTCGGCCCTGAATCATCCCAACATCTGCACCATTTATGACATCGGCGAGGAAGGCGACCAAGCCTTCATCGTCATGGAGTACCTGGAGGGCGAGACGCTCAAGCATGTAATCGACAATCGCCCCCTGGATATCGAGCAAGTGCTGGCCGTCGGCATCGATGTGGCCGACGCCCTCGATGCGGCGCACTCCAAGGGCATCGTTCACCGCGACATCAAGCCCGCCAATATTTTCGTGACTCGGCGCGGTGCGAAGATTCTGGATTTCGGTTTAGCCAAAGTCACGCAGGATGCAAGGCAGGTGCTGGACCCGAGCGAGGTCACAAAGACCGCCGGAGAGAGCGCGCATCATCTCACCAGCCCCGGCTCAGCGCTGGGCACCGTCGCTTATATGTCGCCGGAGCAGGTGCGCGGTAAACCGCTCGATGCGCGGACCGACCTCTTCTCGTTTGGGATCGTTTTGTACGAAATGGCCACGGGAACCATTCCGTTCCGCGGGGAAACGTCGGGAGTGATCTTCGATGAGATTTTGAATCGGGCCCCGGTCACACCCGTTCGACTGAACCCCAAGCTGCCTGCCAAGCTGGAAGACATCATCAACCGGGCACTCGAGAAAGACCGCGACCTGCGCTACCAGCACGCCATCGACATCAAGTCCGAATTGTTGCGGCTGAAGCGCGATTTGGAGTCGGGACGAAGTGCGACGATCAGTTCGTCGGATGCGCACGCGCCCGCGCCGACAGAGACGTTGCCGGCTGCCCAGAGGACGAGCGGCTCAGGGAGAGTCGCGGCTGCTGCCCCATCGGGAACCGTTCCCGTTCCGCAAGAACCGGTCCTTCGGAGGAATTGGATCGCATGGCTGGTCCCGGCGGTGGCGCTGCTCGCGCTGGCGGTGATTGCGGCCGGCTTCTACATGCGGAGGAAAACCACCGTCGAACTCACCGATAAAGACCAATTGATTCTGGCGGATTTCAACAACACCACGGGTGATTCGGTTTTCGATTCCACGTTGAAAGAAGCATTGGCGATCCAACTGGAACAATCGCCGGTGCTGCAACTGGTCAGCGACGCCGAACTGCATACCAACCTTCCGTATCTCGGACAGACGCGCGATCAGAAGATCACTCCGGAACTGGCGCAGCAACTTGGACAACGCCTGGGTGTGAAGGCATACCTGGCGGGATCGATTGCGAGCTTGGGATCGTCGTACGTGATCCAGATCAACGCCGTCAACGTGGCGACCAGCGAGGTGTTTGCCCGCGAGCAGGTAACGGCGGCCGACAAAACGGGAGTACTGCAGGCGGTCTCGCAGGCGGCGACGGCGATGCGCGCACGCTTGGGCGAGTCGATGGCATCGATTCAGAAGCTGACTACGCCGTACACCAATGTCACAACCGCGTCGCTGCAGGCGTTCCACGCGTTTTCTTTGGGCGAGGATGAGCATCGTGTCGGGCGTGATTTTCCCCAAGCTGCGGCTTTCTATCAACAGGCGATCCAACTCGATCCTTCGTTTGCCATGGGATGGGCGCGGCTCGGCGTTGCATATGGCAATGTCGGCGCCGTGTCGAAAGCAATTGAGTATCTGAAGAAGGCCTACGATCTGCGCGAGCGCGTGACCGAACGCGAGCGCATGTACATCGAGGCGCAATACGAATTGCAACTCTACAACATGCCCAAGGCAATCGATGCCTACAAGCTGTTTGTGGCGACCTATCCGCGGGACGCGGCGGCGTGGAATAACCTTTCTACGACCTACGGCCTGACTGGCGATTTTGAGCAGGCGGCTGAAGGATTCAAGAAGACCTGGGAGATTGCACGCTGGGATAACGTTGCCGCCAATAATGCCGCGGGTACGCTGATGCAAATCAATCGTATGGCCGAGGGTGAGCGCTACCTGAAGGAGGCTCTCGATCAGGGCGGCGGAGACAATCCCAACTATCAAAGTAACGCGATGCTCGATGACTTCATTGCCGGGCGCGCCGACTGGGAGAAGCACATTCAGTGGGCGGCGGGGCGTCCCGATGGGTTTTCGCTCGAGGCGAACGCGGCCACGTTTTATTTGTATCTCGGCCGGATGCATGAAGCCGATCAGCATTGGGAGCAGGCCGCGAAACGGGCGGAGCAGCAGCACATTCCCGACGCCGCGGGTTCGTTGTACTCGGTGAAGGCTGTGCACGACGCGCTCGTATCCAATTGCAGCGCGGCCAAAGATGCGGTGCACAAGGCCTTGGCCTTGGATCAGTCGATCGCTACCATCCCAAACTCGACTTTGGCTCTCGCCCTATGCGGGGATGCGAATGCTGTAAAAGAGGCGGAACGCGCTGCTGCCGAGGCTCCCAACAACACGCTGTACAGCGACATCTACGTGCCCGAAGTGAAAGCGGCGGCGGCGCTGGCTCAGCATCATCCTGAGCAGGTGGCCGGGCTGCTCTCCTCGGGAATTACCTATGTGCTGGTGTCGAAGATCCCTCACCTGGCGGGAATGGCGTCGCTGCAATTAAAAAAGGGACAGCAGGCTGTCGCCGATTTTGAGCCCGGCATTCGCTACCGGCAGATGGCGCTCGGCGAAGGTGGCGGCGGCTCGGCCCAGGCGCCGGACTATTCTCTCTGTCTGCTCGGCACGGCTCGAGCCCAGGCGCAGTTCGACAAGGCCGCCGCATCGAAGACCTACCAGCAACTGCTGGAGATCTGGAAGAATGCGGATGCGGATTTCATTCCCGCCCAGGAAGCGCGCAAGGAAGCTGCGGCACTGGCGCAGAACTAGAGTTCCGCAACTCCCGTACATGGCAAGCCACTCCCTTGAATTGCCCATCACTGCTGCGCGATGGGACAATAGTCCATATGCAAAAAACTTCTAAGTTCACGCTCCCACTTGTGGCCGCCGTGTTGTGTGTCGGCCCTGCCATTGCGCAACAGGGCTCGGCTCCCGCAACGCCGCCGGCCTCAGGTCAGAGCTCGACTTCTGCGGCCGCAAAACCGCAATCCGGTACGGCCCCGAAAAAGGCCACCAGTACGGGGACAAAGGCGACGACAATGGTCACGTTGAAAACGCAAAAAGACAAAGAAAGCTACGCCATGGGGATGAACCTGGGCACGCGCCTGAAACGCGATGGCATGACCCTCGATTCCGCTCTGGTCGCCAAGGGAATGCGCGACGCCATGGCGGGCGGCAAGACCGTGATGACCGAGGACGAAGCCCGCGCCGCGTTGCAGCAGTTCAATCAGGAGATCGGCCAGAAGATGGACGCCAAGGCCAAGGTCGAAGGAGCAGGCAACCGCAAGGCCGGAGAGGCGTTCTTGGCGGCGAATAAAGCCAAGCCAGGTGTCGTGACCCTGCCCGACGGCCTGCAGTACAAGATTTTGAAAGAAGGCAATGGCGCGAAGCCGGCTGCCACCGACTCGGTCACTTGCAACTATCGCGGCACGACCATCGATGGAAAGGAATTCGACAGTTCGTACAAGCGCGGCCAGCCGGCGACCTTCCCGCTGCAGGCCGTGATCAAGGGATGGACGGAGGCTCTGCAGTTGATGCCGGTCGGCTCGAAGTGGGAACTCTACATCCCCGCGGATATGGCGTATGGCGACCACCCGCCGAGCGCGGACATCGCTCCGGGCAGCACTCTGATTTTCGAAGTAGAACTGCTGTCGATCGGCGAGCAGAAAAAGTAAATCCAAATCGTGCAGCCCCGGACCCGCTGGTCCGGGGTTGCGCGTCAGCGCAACGGAAGAACATGGATTGAGGCAGAGATGTAGCGGCTCCGAAGTAAGCTTGCGACCACCGCAAATCTAAAGCGAGTGCTGCAGATGCTCTTCCGCGGAAATATTCGCCCCGGCCAGCAGTAGTAATCCCGACAAAAACGCCCAGAACATCAAGCTCACCGAGAGCGCGAACGGCCCGTACACTTCCTGAAAATTGAGCCACGGCAGCGCCAGGATGTAGGCGTATTTCAAGGCTTCCGACAACAGTCCCATAATGATGGCGGCCGGAAGCACCGCGCGCGCCGGAACTTTTCCATTGGGCAGCAGCCAGTAAATCAGGAAGAAAATCGCAATGCTGGCGGCGATGGCGAAGACCTTCATCATCAGGAACCCGACGAGGCGCACGAATCCCGTGCCATACCCGCGCAGCACGAATTCCATAAAAGCCACCGGACCCGCGGTCATAGCAATCGAGAGCAGCGCCAGCGCTCCACACGCGAAAGCCAGCCCAAACGAAATCAGTTGATTTCCGAGATAGGAACGATTGTTTTCAAATCGCCAGATGCGATTCAGCGCGACTTCCAGCGGCAGAAAAACTCCCGACGATGTCACCAGCAAAATGACGAGCGATACAAGTTGCACCCGCTGCCGCGAATTCACCATCGCATTCAGATTGCGGATGACAAATTCCTGTCCCGCCGGCAGGTAGTCGCGCAAAAGCTCCACCACCACGTCGGACATAACCCGCGAGTGAAAGACGCGGCGAATCACGGTCATCATCAACACAACAAACGGAAAGAACGACAGTATCGCGTTGGCAGCGACCGAGAATGCGAACGTATGTACATCGGTCCGCATCAGGTACTTAAAGGTGGAGAGGACAAGTCCGGGCCGCCGAACGCGCGCCGGGCGCGGAGGATGCGCCGCCGCTGGTGCGGGCTTGGCAAGCGCTGGACTGGGAGGGGTGGCCACGTTGGAGAATCAATCGTATCAGACCAGTCATCGGTCATAATGAGAAAGCCACCGATGCCGTCAAACCTCGGTTTTTCTGCAGGTTACCGCCATATTTCTTTATCTAAGTTAAAGTTATCCCAACATTAGAAAACTGACTTGAGGTCATGTTCGCAAATAGTACAATTTTTCTTGCGAATCGATTTAATAGTGCTTATGATCTCATGCTCAATACCGGGCAGTGGTCCGGTGGTGAGACCGGTACTTAAGTAATCTCTGTTGGGTGTGGTGGAAACGCGCCAAATTGTCGGGCTCCGGGGGTCCACGAGGCGAGTCGCAAGTCGCCGTCGGGAACTGAGGAGTCTTTTCCTTTTTTGGAGTCATTCCCTCCGCACTTCGTAGACAAGAACCCACAACTTCTATCGGCTCTCTGAGGGGGCTTCGGTCGACCGGGGCGACGATCGAGACGCCGAAGAACAATTCTTCGCGATTGGTGAAAGGAGTTTTTTCCGTGAGAGAGAAGGGAACAGTAAAGTGGTTCAACGGGGCGAAAGGATATGGATTCATCCAACGCTCCACGGGGGAAGATGTGTTCGTGCACTTCTCCGCCATCCAGGAGAACGGCTACCGCACTCTCAACGAGGGTGAGACCGTGGAGTTTGATCTGCTCAAAGGCCCCAAGGGCTTCCAGGCGGCAAACGTCGTCCGCGCATAAAACCTGCGAACCATTCCCGAACCCTCCCGTGTCCCAGCGGGAGGGTTCTTCTTGCAGCGTTCCGGCTTTCCTGCAACCGTCTCCTCCCTTTCTCGCATCTGATACCCACCTTTGTAGCTCCTCGGGGTCGGCATGCCGGTTTCCGCTCGTTTCTTTTTTGATGGCGTTTTGGCCGGCCTTTGCACGGTTGTCCTTCTTGCAGCCACCGGATGTGGATCCGGCAATTCCATGCGGCAAGGGAAATTCTTTCGGCTGACCGTTTCCGTTTCCGGCGCGGGCATCGTGACCAGCGTCCCCGCGGGGATTCGTTGCCCCTCCACCTGTTCCGCGAGTTTTCCCCAGAACACGCAAGTCACCCTCAAGGAGAGTCCCGACGCCAACAACTCGTTTGCCTCATGGAGCGGTGCCTGCAGCGGATCAGGAGCGTGCAGTCTTATGCTCAACAGCGCCGATTCGGTGACGGCGAACTTCTCGGGAAGCGGCAGCGGCGCCCGCGTCTACGTGTCGGGCGCGATGAATAACAGCGGCTCGCAAGTGTACGCCTTCAACGCTGCCTCCAATGGGCAACTCACTTCTGTGTCAGGATCACCGTTTTCCGCAGCGGTCGGCCTCCAGGCGGGAACATCTCAATTTCTGTTTGGCACGGATCATACAAATATTTTCTCGTTTGCGGTGGCTAGCGATGGCTCCATCTCACAGGTCTCGACCATCAATGCCGAGCAGTACAACAATCCCGCAAATTGCGGAGGAGGTCCCGACTATCTCTTCCTCGACCGCAGTGGATCGACGCTCTACGACCTGGATCTTTACAGCGATTGCGCCAACAACGGGTATCAGTCCTTCGGTCTCAATACTATGACCGGTGCGCTGACCTATTTATCACTCACCTCGGATGTGAGTCCTGTCTTCGAGAGCGCTCTTACGTTCACCGGCGACAATACGTTTGCGTTCAGCGCCAGTTGCTACCACTACTACCAGGAGATCTACGGCTTCGCGCGAAACAGCGGCGGGACGTTAACATTGGTGACAAATCTTGGGCAGGGTGCAAGCCTTCCGCTGGCGCCCGGAGGAAATCCGTATTGCCCGTGGTTGGCCTCTGCGGACAATGCCAATCACTTAGCCATTTCACTCACGCCGATGAACGGGTCTACGTTTCAGCCTTCCGGACCGCCGGTGCTCGGCGCATTTACAGTAGACGATTCCGGCACTCCCACGACGACGAATACGTCGGACAACATGCCCCAGGTCGCGACCACAATCGTGAACGACCTGCGGATGTCGCCTGACGGAAAATTCCTCGCCGTGGGCGGAACGGGATTGCAGGTATTCAACTTCAATGGCGCTGACCCCATCACGCAGCTCACTGGATTGTTAATCACGGACACCATCGATCAGTTGCGATGGGACGCGAACGACAATCTCTATGCCATCGGCAACGCGTCCGGCACGCTACACATTTTCAACGTGAGTGCGGCAGGCGCGGTGCAAACTCAAGGATCTCCGTATGCCGTAACCAGTCCGCAAAGCCTGGTGGTTGTGCCGCAGAGCTGAATCCGAGGAAGAAACGCGCGCACCCGAACTCAGTGAATCTCCAGCGACACCAGATCCCCATCCACCAAGCCACCGGGCTTGTAGTTGACCGTGACGGAACGGTCGCGCCAGGCGCAGGAGAAGCCATCGGCGCCAATCAACAGAAGGGTTTTGGAATCGACGGCGCGCAGTTTGAGTACCACGCCTTCCGATGTAACCGTGAGAACGGCCGACGGCGTCTGGGAACAATCGACAGAAACGAGGCGGCCGCGGAAGAATTTCGTTTGCCGCTTATCTCCCTCGCCATTTTCGTCCGCAGTGACCGCGCGTTTTGCTGCGTCCTGTTCCAGCACATCAAACGGCGATTTCTGCAGTTCGAACTTTGGCTGTGCCGGATTCGCTCCGACCATGCCGTACTTGCGCTGGCTTCCAACTTCATTCATGCGATCTTTCGCCAGCGCGGCAATCTGCGGATTGCTGCTGTTCTTAAGACGATCGAGAAGGGCTTCTGCGGCTTCCCACTTCTTGCTGGCAATATAAATCTGCGCCAGGTGATAGACGTAGCGTTCATCGCGCGGGCTCAGGTTCATGGCCGCGCGCTCGGCCTGCATTGCCGCGGTCGGTCCTCCGCCTTCATTGCGAGCCAATGCCAGCAGGTCGTACGCGTCAGCCAGTTCTGGATACCACTCCAGCACGGCTTTCAAATCCAACATCATGTTCGCCAGACCCTGTATGTCGGTGTGCTTGGCCTGGGCCGCTCGATACTTCACCGTCGACAGGTAATACCGCACCCACATGTCGCGCGGGTTCAGCGCGGCCGCATTTCCCAACTCGGTCAGCGCGTCTTCGAATTCGGCGTGCTGGATGTGGTCCCAGGCGAGAATGCGGTGCGCAACCTCATTGCCGATCGCATTGGAGGGAAGCGTTTCCTCGTCTTCCGGATTCTTGTTCTCTTTTTCTTTCTTGTCCAACTTAGCTTGGGCTTTGACGTCGGCAGTGGTGGGTTGCGTGGCCAAAGTCTGCAGCTCTTTTAATCCGGCCTCGCGGCGTTCGGGGATTCGAATCTGTACGCCGGCGTAAATCGCTCGGGCTTCCGCGTCAGGCAGCGGCTTGGAGATGATCGCCGAATCGTCCGGTCCGACCGGAGCGGGAAAGCGGTATGTCTGGGCAGGATTGGTGTCGTTCAGCGGATGATCGGGATCGCCGCTCTTCGTGCGAGCACTATCGACTGCCGTAATCAGCGCGGATTGTGAATGGAAGTAATCTTTGACCGCCTGTTCCATCTGATCGGCGCTCATGCCATAGGCCTGCTGAATCGCTTGTTCAACTGGAACGTGTTTGTTCAGCACGAGGCCGAAGAAGGCTCCCGTTTCCGGCAGTTTCTTTTCATGCAGCAGGTAATGCATCACCATCCACGACTCGGCGTAATACAGCGTATGATGCGTGCCCTCGTTGTAGGTGGACGTGTCGTGCTTCATCGTGAATAGATCGGGCAGGGAAAGCCAGACCTGCGCTCCGAGTAATTCGGTGAGCGACTTCGCCGGATTCGTCTGGCGCTGGTTGCCGAGCAGATCTTCGTGATAGCTCGCGCTCAGTTCGGGATCGCCGCCGATCTCAACCTCTTTATTATCGAGGCGAATCGAGCTGAAATATTCGGCCAGACCTTCATCGAACCATCCCTGTGCCGGAGGGTAGTTGTAGTTCAGCAGCATGTGAGCGAAGTCGTGGGTGACGGCTCGCCAAGACTCATCTTCAAACAGATTCAGGACAATGAAATGCTGATCTTCCCCTGGCAGGAAAAATCCGGGAACGTCGATGGGCTGGCCTTGCCGCAGCGGCGCGGCCTGATAGTAAGCCTTGTCGTTTTTAAGCGCGAGGATGGTCAGCGGGACGGGCTGATTCAGCCGGTCTTTTGTGAGTAAGCTGGAAAAGACGGCGCGCATTTGCTCGAATCGCAGGGCGACTTCACGGCCTTTCTTATCGCCCGCGTCGGTAATCACCGTGAAGTGTGCCGAGTGAATTTCGAGCCATGCCGGTTGGTCGGCCGCCAGCACGGGCAGGACACAACTCGTAATAAAGGAGATCGTAATAAAGATGAGAACGGCGCCGAACGAGATGGACCGGATGCGGGACATGGGCCGTCGAAGAGGAAGCTTCCTAAGAAATGCTAACACGATGATTTGGCACGTGCTCCCCGCCGCAAGAGCAAAAGCCCCGCCAGAAGCGGGGCCTTTGGAACTCTCGGTGCCCGGATACAGGCACGCCTGCCAAGCACTTTCAGATTAGGTCAGACCAGGGTGTACGTCAATACCACCAAAAAATTCAAGAACACCCAGTTTGTGATCTCAGACACCAGACAGAAATTCTCTTTCAGTTATGTTTCAAATCCGGGATGGTCCATCACTTCTAGCCTGTGAGACTCACCGCAGAATTCGCCAAAAGTCGAGAATCGTACCGCTATAATTTCCGGTTCATGTCGGTGCCATCCTTTTACCGGGCTCTTTCCCGCATTGCCATCATGGGGGCGTCCCTGGCATTGGCCACGTCAGCCTTTGCGCAGGCCACGTGGACTGGCGTGCTTACGGATGAATCGGGGACGCCCATCTATCAGGGGTTCATCGCGCTGACCTCGGTTTCCGGCGGACAGGATCATCAGGTCACCACGGTGCCCGACGGCGCATTCGCGTTGAGGGATTTGGCGCCGGGAAGCTACACCCTTGAGGTGATGATCGGCGACAAGCGCTGGAAAGCGCCTGACCTTATTGTTGTCAAAGACGGCTCTGCGGTCACCATGAACCTGCGCCTCGGAGCGAACGGGCAACTGCTCGTATCTCTTTCTGCGATTGAAGTTCCGCAGCAGGCGAGTGGTGGAGAGCGGCTTTCCGGCGTAGAAGTTTCCAGCCTTCCATTGAACGTTCGTGATTTCAGCAAACTGCTCTTGCTTGCCGCCGGCACCATGACCGACACGAACGGCGCTGCCAACTTCACGCAGCAGTTTGCCACCAACGGCCAGCGCGGCGTGACCAGCATCTTTGCCATGGACGGGTTTGACACCACCGATCCGGAAATGGGCGGCGCGACATTTTCGAACTTCAACGTAGACGCCATTCAGGAAGTGCAATCCAATTCCGGAGTGATGCAGGCAGACGTCGGTCACGGAGCGGCAGGCTTCACCAATGTCGTCACGAAATCAGGAGCGAATCAGATCCATGGCAGTATGTTCGAGTTCCTGCGCAACGCATCGCTCGATGCCAGGAATTATTTCGATCACGTCGATCCCCTGAGCCACCGGCGCATTCCCCCGTTCGTCCGCAACGAATTTGGCTTCACTAACGGCGGGCCGCTCGTGATTCCGCATGTTTACGACGGGCGCAATCGCACTTTTTATTTCGGCGAGTATCAGGGATTTCGTCAGGTACTCGGCACGACGCAAGTCCTTCCCGTTCCAACCGCCGACGAGCGCAACGGCATCGACACGACCACGTTTCCCGGCGACACGCTGACCGTGCCGATGCCGCTCGACTCGGGAGTCGCTGAAGTGTTGAACGGCTATCCGTTGCCCAACGAACCGAACGGAGCTTTCGGCGCCCGCACGTACGCAACGTCTTCGAAAGTTGTGACGCGCACCGATCAATTCTCGATCCGCATCGATCATCGGATATCGAGTAAAGACTCTCTCGTCGGCCGCTTCAGTCTGAACCAGGTGAGCGGGCCGTTGACCAATCCGGATCAGACGGCAATCAATCCCAGCTTCGGAGTCCTCTTCTTCGATCACCAGCGCAACGCCGGAATCCACTACACCCATTCGTTCTCGCCTCGCTTCACCAGCGACACTTCTCTGGGCTACATTCGCAGCACGCCTTTCTTTCCCGCCGACAATCACGTCCAACCGGCAATCGGATTCGCCGACGGCACGTATCAGGCCTACAACCTGCCCGGCGGATCGATCTTCGGCTCCTACAGCAACCTGTATCAGTTCAAAGAAGACATGGCGTTCACGCGCGGCGCGCATTCCTTTAAGTGGGGCGTGGAGATTCGCGTGAATCGTGACTCGACGATCTTCGGCACGAATCCGAATGGCGCTTATGACTTTGGTGGCGGCACGGCCTTCTGCTGCGGCAATGGCCAGCCCATTACGTCGGCCAGTGGAACGCACAACATCAACGTCGGCGATCCTCTGCCAGACTCGCTGACCGGGCTGTTGTCGGCAACGCCGTATTCCTACAGCATCACGGCTGCGGCCGACGTGACTCCGGTGGGCGCGAAGTTCGATGAAGCAGGAGTGCGCCGCGAAGCCTACAACTTTTATTTTCTGGACTCCTGGAAAGCGACGCCGCAGCTCACCGTCAATTACGGACTCCGCTACGAAGTGAACAGCCGCATCCACGAG
>Ga0335076_10006302_pt1 | contig 11963 bp, 7 predicted proteins | sample Lox_Sample_25_FD_206717 | JGI IMG/M metagenome (GOLD analysis project Ga0335076, IMG submission 206717) | Soil microbial communities from Loxahatchee National Wildlife Refuge, Florida, United States - Lox_Sample_2.5 | ecosystem: Environmental > Terrestrial > Soil > Wetlands | place: USA: Florida... | reverse complement strand
GTGAGCCCGGCCTTGTCCAGGATCGCGACATAGGCCGCGTCGGTCTTCATCGTGCAGTCGAGTTCTTTCGAGTCGAAGGCGCTGACGGTCGCCGAAATGTCGGGGCCGTAGTCGATGAACTCGATGCCGTCGAGATAGGCCTCGCCGCCCCACCACTTGCCGTTGGTCCGCCGTTTGAAGGCAGCCTTCTTGCCCACCTCGAACGAGACGAGCTCGAACGCGCCGGTGCCGATCGGATGCTTGACGAGATCCTTGCCGTCCTTCTCGAAGTCGCGATGGACGATCAGCCCCGGATAATCCGACATGCCGGGGATGATGGTGATGTCGGGCTTCTTGAGCGAGAGCTTGACTGTGAAGTCGTCGACTTTGGTGATCGCGCCGTCCCGCGCCTTCTTGGTCGCGGGGTCGATCAGCGCCGCCATGCGGGCCGCCATCGAATTGCCCTCGACGGACTGGTCGCACCACCGGTTGAGGTTGAAGACGACGTCGTCGGCGTTGAAGGCGTCTCCGTTGTTCCAGGCCGCGCCCTTGCGCACGTGGAGGATATATTCGGTCGCGTCCGGATTGACGTCCCAGGATTCGAGCAGAGCCGGCTCGAAGGTGAACTGGCGGGTGTAGGTGACGAGCGAATCCAGGAACTGACGCGCGACATTGCCCATTTCCGGCCAGTCGTAGGTGCGCGGGTCCTTCTGGTCCTTGACGAACATGCCGACCCTCAAGGTGCCGCCCTTCTTCGGCGTTTCGGCGAACGCCGGCGTTGGCGCCGCGACCCCCAGCATGCCGTAAGCCGCGGCGGTCGAGGCCCCGAAGATCGTGGCCAGCGCAAGAAACTCGCGCCGATCGATCGAGCCTTGCTTCGCTTCGGCTGCCCAGCCTCTCAGGCTTTTCCGCCAGAACCTGCTCTTGAGTCTTTCATTGATCATTCTCGTTCTCCTCCTGAATGTTCTCGGATCGCCGCGCGACGAGGTTTCGTCCGCGCGCGGGCGCCAACCGAGGCTGTGAATGAGGGCGATGTCCCGGCGGGTTCGCGAGCCGGGGCCAAAAATCGGCGCGCCAGCCTCTGTTTCGCTCGACGTGATGGCAACCTGACCGCAACATGGACACACGCGTAACCTGGGACATCGACGCTAACGCGATTGCAAACACCGTGCAACGGGCGGAGCTTCTCGCCTCAAGCTCATGCCTCGCCCGCCTCCATTCGGCGAACGAACGCCAACCGCATCGATTTCGCCAGCGCTTGGCCGAGCGTCACGCCGAGCCGCGAGCGCAAGTAGTTCTGGAAATCATAGATTGTCACGCCAGGACAGACCTCGAATTCGAAGAATGTCGGCCGGCCGTGGGCGTCGATGCGGAAATCGATCGAGAACAGGTCGCGAAGGCCGACGAGCCGGGCGAGACGGGCGCTAGAATCGGCGATGAGCGAAACCGCCCGCCGCGACCTCGCATCCGTCTCCGCGCGCAAATCGATCATGCGCGGGGTGAAGGCGGCCGGCCTCGAGGCCCCGAAGCCGCCTCGTCCGCCCGCGGTGTCGCGCGCGCCGGACAGGGTCTCGTTGTCCTTCATGGTCAAGAAGGCTCCGCCGGCCTCGCTCGCGGCGTCCTTGACGATCCGTTCGATCCCGAGCTGATCGGCGAATTCGCCCCCGAGATCGACAAAGCTGACGCGGACGTCGTCGCCCTCGACAAAAGGCTGGACGAGCGCCCAGTCGCGATAACGCTCCCAGATCCGCTTCGCCCTGTCTTCCGTCTCCTTGGCGTCTCGGCAAAGACTGTCGGCGAAAATCCCGATCTTGGCCCCGAGCGTGTTCGGCTTGACGAACAGACGCCCGGAGGCGCGCGTCCAGTCGCCGAGCGCTGCGATCTCCTTGTCCCCTTCCATGAGCCGGGTGGGCGGGACGGCAAGGCCGGCGGCCGAAGCGAGCGCGAGGCCAGCGAATTTGTCCTGGCAGAGATGCGCCGCTGTGGCCAGGCTGCCAAACCGCGCGAAGCCCGCAAGTCGAGCAAGAGCGGGAACCGACGAGCCCCGATAGAAGCGCACCCCGTCGGTGAACGCCCACACGATCGTCCGCTCGCGCTCGGGCGCCAATTCGCGCAGCCGTTGCGGCAGTTCGTCCAGGGCGGCAAACTCGGCGGCAATCCTTTCCTGCCGGAGCGCCTCCCGGATGTCGTCGATGAACAGGGGAAGATCGGTCGACTGGGCGAGATAGACGGCGATCTCGGCGGCGACGTCGGCCGGATAGCCGAACGCCGCGAGGCGACGGCGCGCCGCTTCCTCGCTCTCGAAGGCGATCACGGCTTTGGCGAGCGTCGCGGCGGCGCTCGGAGCCTTGGCGGGGCGGGTCGTCAAGGATTCGTCAGTCATCTCGCGGTCCGGTCGTCCGTCGCTGGCGCTTCGGAAGCCGGCCTGCCGCGCGCTCGTTCTCTCAGTCTGAGCGCAGGACGGGCGCGCGATAAAGTCGATTATTTAGGCGGTTGAACCTCAATTCCTTGGGTTCGCCGAGTGTGATATTCCCGCCGCGCCCGGAACGAGGCTTGAGGAGAACACAGGCGTGAAGGTCGACGGACGCCTTTTCCGCACGATTTGGCTCAACGCTGACGGCTCAAGCGTCGATATCATCGACCAGCGCTGGCTGCCGCACGATTTCCGCATCGCTACGCTCAGCAGCGTCGGCGACGCCGCGACAGCGATCCGCGACATGTGGGTTCGCGGCGCGCCGCTGATCGGCGCGACGGCGGCCTATGGGCTCGCGCTCGCCATGCGGGAGGATCCGAGCGACGCGGCGCTCGACGCCGCGCGCGACAGGCTCGCGGCCACAAGGCCGACCGCGATCAACTTGCGCTGGGCCCTCGACGGGGTGCGCGAGCATCTCGCGCCGCTCGCCCCGCGAGAGCGCGCCGCCGCCGCTTATGCCGAAGCCAGGCGGATCGCCGACGAGGACGTCGAGATCAACCGGGCGATCGGCCGCAACGGCCTCAAGCTGCTCCGAAAGCTCGCCCAGGCCAAGGGGCCCGGCAAGCCGGTCAACATCCTCACCCATTGCAACGCCGGCTGGCTGGCGACTGTCGACTACGGCACCGCCACCGCCCCGATCTACCTCGCGATGGAGGAGGGTCTCTCGGTCCACGTCTATGTCGACGAGACCCGTCCGCGCAACCAGGGCGCGTCCCTCACCGCATGGGAGCTTAGCCAGCATGGCGCGCCGCATACCCTCATCGTCGACAATGCGGGCGGGCATCTGATGCAGCACGGTCTTATCGATATGGTGATCGTCGGCTCCGACCGGACGACCGCCAACGGCGACGTCTGCAACAAGATCGGCACCTATCTCAAGGCGCTCGCCGCGCACGACAATTCCGTGCCCTTCTATGTCGCGCTGCCGTCGCCGACCATCGACTGGACGGTTCGCGACGGGGTCAAGGAAATCCCGATCGAGGAGCGCGGCGCGGACGAAGTCAATTTCGTCCAGGGCCGCGGCGACGACGGCGCGATCACGCGCGTCAGGATCGCGCCGGAGGGCGGACGCGCCGCCAATCCGGCGTTCGACGTCACCCCGGCCCGCCTGGTGACGGGGCTCATCACCGAGCGGGGCGTCGCCGAAGCCTCCCCGCAGGGCCTCAAGGCGCTCTTTCCGGAGCGCCAATGACTCGCCCGCTTCAAGGGTTGAACGTCGTCGAGTTCGAGGGCATCGGTCCAGGTCCCCTCGCCGGCCGCATGCTGGCCGACCTCGGCGCCGCGGTGATCGCGGTCGTCCGGCCGACAAAGGCGGCGATCGGCGGCCCGGAGCAGCCGCTCTCCGACCAGCCGCTGCGGCGGGGAAAAAAAATTGTGGCGCTCGATCTCAAGCGCGCGGAGGCGGTCGAGAGGGCGCTTGGCCTCGTCGAGACGGCCGACGCGCTGATCGAGGGCAACCGGCCCGGCGTGATGGAGCGCCTCGGTCTCGGCCCCGCCGATTGCGCCAAGCGCAATCCGCGGCTCGTTTACGGCCGGATGACTGGCTGGGGGCAGGACGGTCCGCTCGCTCAAGTCGCGGGCCACGATCTCAACTATCTGGCGCTGAGCGGCGCGCTGTCGCTTGCCGCTCGCCCGGGCGCGGCGCCGATTGCGCCGCCGACGGTTCTCGGCGACGGGGGCGGCGCGCTCGGCCTCGCTTTCGGGATCATGAGCGCAGTCTTCGCCGCCTGCCGGAGCGGCGAAGGCTCGGTGGTCGACTGTTCGATCGTCGACATCGTGGCGAACTTGAGCTCGATTGCGCTCATGGCGCGCGCCTCCGGGCTTTTGGATGCTTCGAGCCCGAGCCTGTTCCATGACTCGCCGTTCTACGACATCTACGCCTGCGCCGACGGCCGGTATGTGACCATCGGCGCGCTCGAGCCCAAGTTCTATGCGACGCTTCTCGAAAAGCTCGGCCTTGCCGACGTCGATCCGGACGCGCAATTCGACCGCGCCGCGTGGCCGGCGCTCAAGGCGCGGTTGCGGGCGCTCTTCCTCAGCCGTCCGAGCGCCGATTGGCGCGCGCTGCTAGAGGGGAGCGAGGCGTGTTTCGCCCCGGTGCTGAGCCTCGCCGAGGCCGCGTCCCATCCGCAAAATGCGGCGCGCGGCGTCTTTGAGGTCGGCGCGAGCGGTCAGCTCGACGCCAACGGTGCGCCGCGCTTCTCTCCCCTCGGCTGAGACGGCGTTGGCGGAGAGCGCTCAATCAAGCCCGCTCACGCCAATCCTCTTCCGGCAAAAGAAGGGCTAATACGCCAATTTGTGGCACGGCCGATCATTGAATCCGCCCGGGGCGCTGCAAGCGCGATCCGCACCGCCGCCATTCCGGCTCGACCACGGCAAAGCCAATATGCTCGAGCATGACGAGCCCCCCTACGCGGATCCTCGCGACAATAGCGAATGCCTATCGGGTCAAGACTGGAAAAGCATTTCAGTTTCGAGGGGCGGGCGCGCATCCTCCTTGATTGTCAGGCGCGCACGGGGCGAGCCTGCGGAAAGGGAGAGGATGACATGTTCGACGAGCAGACGAATCGACGGAATCTAGCATCGTTAGGGCTGGGCGCCGCCGCGCTCGTCGCGTTCGGGCGTGCAGCGGCCGCATCCGATTGCCCTGCCGACAAGGTAAGGTTGGATGGCTCTGGCCAGCAAGCCGGAGCTACGATGCCGAAAGATGTTACAGACGTCACCCTGGCCTCGCTGCCGCTTTCGGAAGAGACTGAGGTTAGCGTCAGCGATCGTCTGTTTCGTCTGCGTCGGCTCGAGATTAAGCCTGGGGGCGAAGTGCCTTGGCACAGCCATGCTGATCGGCCGGCCATCATCTACATCGAGCGTGGCGAGATCACCGAGTATCGCAATCTCTGCGCAGTTCCGGTGGTGCGCAAGGCGGGTGATGCGATCCCGGAGAACCACATGGTTTCGCACTGGTGGAAGAACACTGGAAAAGAGACGGCGGTGGTTCTTTCCGCAGATCTGTTCCACGTTTCCGATCCAAACGGCCACATGATGTAGCGGTTGCCTGGCGCAGGACGGAGGCGCAAAGCGACAACAGCGGCTAGGCCGGCGCTGAAAGCGCGGTTCCGAGCGCTCCGCGCAAAGCTGCGCGGGCGTGAACCGGGCCCAGGCTTGCCGCGGTCTCGCCAGAGATGAGGCAGTGATTCCGGCAGAAGTTTCGCAGCGCGCCTGCCCTTCTCCTCTTGCGGGAGAAGAGCTTGTCCCGCAAGGGAGAGGCTCGGCTTAGACCCGAGGCAGGAGAGCGGCGATGAGGACCAAAACGACGCCGGGGGCGTTAGAGTTTCCCTACCCCGTTCCGCCGAAGCCGGGCGAGGCGATCGAGATTCGTCCTGGCGTCTTGTGGGTGCGATTTCCGCTTCCGTTCCGGCTCGACCACGTCAATGTCTATCTGATCGAGGACGGCGACGGACTTGCGCTTATCGATGCCGGAATCGACAACCCCCCGTCGCGAGCGGCCTGGGAGGCGCTTTTGGCCGGGCCGCTCCGGGGGCGCAGGCTGACGCGGATCATCGTCACCCATTTCCATCCGGACCATGTCGGCCTTGCCGGATGGCTCTGCGAGCGCTTCGGGCTGAAGCTCGCGATGAGCGAAACGGAATATCTTATCGCGCTCAACATCCGCCTCGATCCGCAAGGGCTCAAATCCGAGCCGTACCGCAGCTTCTACCGCTCGCACGGGCTGACCGAGGAGAGCACGGAGCTTCTGCTCGGCAACGGATTGCAATATTTGCGCATGGTCTCGCCGCCGCCGAGAACATTCCTGCGCCTCATCGCCGAGGACCGGCTCAGGATCGGCGGGCGCGAGTTCGAGGTGATGACTGGAGCCGGCCATTCGCCCGAGCAGGTGATGATCTATTCGGCGGCCGACAATTTCATCCTCTGCGGCGATCAGGCGCTGGCCAAGATCTCGCCCAATGTCAGCGTCGAGGCGATGGATCCGGAGGGCGACCCGCTTGGCGCCTACCTCAGGTCGCTGGCGACCCTCAAGCGCAAGCTGCCGGAAGACGTGCTGGTCCTGCCTGGCCACAACCTGCCGTTCGTCGGCCTGCGCGCTCGCGCGGACGAACTGATCGCCCACCACGAGGCGCGCTGCATGGCGATCCTCGAGGCCTGCAAGCAGGGGCCGCAGACCGTCGCCGAGCTGGTGCCGGTGATTTTCGGCCGCAAAATTGAGGACCCGCACCAGCTTGTCTTCGCTTTCAGCGAGGCGCTGGCGCATGTGAACATCCTCGTCCGCGGCGGCCGCCTGCGCATCGCCAGGGCTGCGGAGGGCCTCGCGCTCGAGGCGGCGTGAGCGGCCGAGCGAACCGCGGTTACTCCTTGGACCGCCGGCTGCGGCTTCGACCGGCTTCAACGGCGCCGGGCGCAGTCAAGCTGCGGCCAGCACCGCGTTCCTCACGGTCTCCGGCAGGTCGATCAAGCGCGGTTTCGCCATGGCCTCGCGCTTATTCAATGCAAACGTTTGATCTTGAATTCCTTACGTCCGATTCCGGCGGCTTCGTACCAGTGTATCTCGGCGACCCGAACTGAGCATCGGAAAGCCGAATGCGAGCGACGTGTCAATAGCCTTTCGCGCCGTCAACGCCGCGAAGCCACCGAATCGCTCATCGCGCTCCCGCGCAGCGCCTCTCTCGATCCGCGCTCAAAACCCCTCGAGCACGATCTTGCCGACGCCGGCGCCCGTCTTGAGGTGAGCCATCGCGCGCATGAGATTCGCGGCGTCGATGCGTCCATAGTTCTCCCGCATGGTCGAGCGAACGCGGCCTGAATCGACGAAGTCGGCGACTTCGTTCAAGAGTTGGTGCTGCGCCTCCATGTCGGCGGTCTGGAACAAAGGCCGGGTGAACATCAGCTCGTGGTGAATCGAGACGCTTTTCGGCCTGAAGACGAACAGATCCGCCGCTTCGCCGTTGATGAGAGCGATCCGTCCCTGCGGCGCGATCAGCTCCGCGAGATCGGCAATAAGGCCGCCGACTGGCGCCGTCGCGAAGATGAAGGCGGGGCTGCCGATGCCGAGAGCCGCTATCTGCGGCGCGAGCGGCTTCTTGTGGTCGACGACATGGTGGGCGCCCATCGCCTTCGCCCAGTGCGCGGTCTCGGGCCGCGACGCGGTCGCCACGACCGCAAGATCGGTCAGTTGACGCGCGAGCTGGACGGCGATGGAACCGACGCCGCCCGCGCCGCCGAGGATCAGGATCGCGCGCGCCGCGCCCGAAACAGGCTTCGCGACATCCAGCCGGTCGAACATCGCCTCCCAGGCGGTGATCGAGGTCAGCGGCAAGGCTGCGGCGGCGGCGAAGTCGAGCATGCGCGGCTTCTTGCCGACAATCCGCTCGTCGACAAGATGAAACTCCATGTCGGCGCCCGGGCGGCCGACGCTGCCGGCGTAGAACACTTCATCGCCCGGCTTGAAGAGCTTCGCGTCGCGCCCAGTCTCCACGACCACTCCCGCCGCGTCGTAGCCGACCACTTTGATTCCGTCCGGGTCCGTAGACCCGCCGCCGGGGCCTCCGCCGCTCGCGACCTTATAGTCGACCGGATTGACCGACACGGCGCGCACCTCGACCAGAAGGTCGCGACCCTCCGGCCGCGGCCGGGGGATGTCGAACGCCTCCAGATGGTCGAGTTCCGGACTCGCCTTGCGGTATCCGATCGCCCGCATTCCGTTTCGCCTCCGTTCGCCAACCGGCGCAAAGCCTAGTCGGCGCGAGCGCGCCTGGCGAGAGAGGCTGCCGCCGCTCAAGCCTCGTTCAGGCCGGCGCCGAGTTCGCCGAGGAATTCGACGCCCTTGGCGGTGAGTTCGAAGGCCGAGCCTGCCGGCTGCAGGTAGCCTACGAATATAAGCCGCTCGAGGTCGCGTTTCTGCTCGTCGGTCGAGCTGGCCGGATCATGCTCTTCGATGGCGCAGAGCAGCGCGATTTGAGAGTTCGTCAGATCGTCTGGCATTGCGTCGCCTCCGGTTCCGCATCCTGCATCCTATCCGATCGTCATCAGGCTCGCATTGCCGCCGGCCGCGGCGGTATTGGTCGCGATCGCGACTTCCTCGACCAGTTCGGCGAGATCGTAGTCCTCGCCGGCGGCGAGGCGGGCGGGGGTCAGCGCCTGAAGGCGGACGATCGGCCCCGGCCGGTCGGCGAGCTGGCGCAAGGCCGAAACGAGGGCGTCGGCTTCTCCCTCGAACAGAACGCCGGCGAGCGCAGGCGTTTCGAGCGGGAAGAAGGCCATCGTGACCCGGTGGGTGAGCTCGGGCGGCAGCCTTTTCAGCGCCAGCGTTTCGCTTGCATTGACGACCGCGCCGTTGCCGGTCGCCAGGATCGCGCCGATCTGAATCAGCGCCCCACTCTGGCTTGAGGCCAGCGCCGCGATCCGCCCGCGCGGCCCGAGCGTGTAGACATTCCGCTCGCCGACCGGCCCCTTGAGCTCCACCCGCGCGCCAAGCGGCGAGCGCGCCATGAGGCCGATGCAGCGCTCGGCCTCGGCGGCGTGGCCGCCCGCGCGGAGCCAATCCACGTAGACGCGGACCGCCCAGTGCGCCGCTCCCGCGCCTTCGGCGCCGTCGAGCGCCCCCGGCGGCGGCTCGGCGACAAGGCGAGACAGATAGAGCGGGCCGCCGGCTTTCGGGCCGGTGCCAGAGAGCCTCGAGCCGCCGAACGGCTGCACGCCGACGGTCGCGCCGATGATGTTGCGGTTGACGTAGATGTTGCCCGCCTCGATCCGCTCGACCACGCGGGCGATCGTCTCGTCGATACGGGTGTGGAGGCCGAAGGTAAGACCGTAGCCGGCGGCGTTGATGGCGTCGATCAGCGCGTCGAGCGCCTCGCGACGGTAACGCAGGACGTGCAGCACCGGGCCGAAGACCTCACGCTCGACGTCGGCGACCTTACTGACCTCGATGAGCGTCGGAGCAACGAATGTCCCGCGTGCGGCGGCCTCGCCGAGCGGAGTCTGGGTCACCTTGTGGCCCCGGCGCCGCATCGTTTCGATGTGGGCGAGAATCGCGTCGCGCGCCTCGGCGGTGATGACCGGGCCCACATCGACGGAGAGTCTGCGCGTATCGCCGACCTCAAGCTCCGCCATCGCGCCCTTGAGCATGGCGAGGACGCGGTCGGCGGCGTCGTCCTGGAGGCAGAGGATGCGCAGGGCAGAGCAGCGCTGGCCGGCCGAATCGAACGCCGAGGAGACGACGTCGGCGACGACCTGCTCGGCGAGCGCCGAGGAATCGACCACCATCGCGTTCAAGCCGCCGGTTTCGGCAATGAGCGCCAGGGGCGCGTCGCGGCGTGTAAGGCGTCCGGCGAGCTCCTTTTCGATCAGCCGCGCGACCGGGGTTGAGCCGGTGAAGACGACCCCCTGCACGCACGGATCGGCGACCAGCGCCGCGCCGACGTCGCCCGCGCCTGGCATGAGCTGAAGTCCCTCGCGCGGAACGCCGGCTTCGTGCAGCACGCGGACCGCTTCGGCGGCGATCAGCGGCGTCTCCTCGGCAGGCTTTGCGACCACCGAATTGCCCGCCGCCAGCGCGGCGGCGACCTGGCCGGCGAAGATCGCCAGCGGAAAGTTCCACGGGCTGATGCAGACGACGAGGCCGAGCGGGGCAGGGGAGCCGGGAGAGAACGTGCGCGCCGCCTCATGGGCGTAGTAGCGCAGGAAATCGGCCGCCTCGCGCACCTCGGAGACCGCGTTGGCATAAGATTTGCCGGCCTCGCGCACGATGAGGCCGACCAGCCGATCGCTGCGCGCCTCCAGCATGTCGGCGGCGCGGCGCAGGGTCGCCGCCCGCTCGGCGGGCGGTATCGCGGCGAGCGCTGGGGCGGCGCGGTCGCCGGCGGCGAGCGCTTCGGCGATCTCGTCCGCGCGCGCATGACGGGCGAAGCCGACGACATCGCCCGGATCGGCGGGATTCACGACCGGCTCCCTCGGTTCGTCGGCCGCGGCGCCGGGCGGAAAAGCGCGCCACGTAGTTTCCGCGCTCGCGGCGAGCCCGTTCGCGAGCTTCGCCAGGCGGCCCTCGTCGGAGAAATCGAGCCCGCGCGAATTGAAGCGATCAGGCGCGTAGAGGTCGCGCGGCGCCGCGATCTTGTCGTGCGGCGCGCCGATCGGCTGGATCGCGCGGGCGACGGCGGCCGGATCGGCGATGAGATCGTCGATCGGCACGCTCACGTCGGCGATGCGGTTGACGAACGAGGTGTTCGCGCCGTTCTCGAGCAATCGGCGGACGAGATAGGCGAGCAGCGTCTCGTGCGAGCCAACCGGAGCATAGACCCGGCACGGGCGGTCGAGCTTGTCGCGCCCGACCACTTCCTCGTAGAGCGGCTCGCCCATCCCGTGCAGGCACTGGAATTCGTACTGGCCACGATAGAAATTGGGGCCGGCGAACACGAGCACCGAGGCGAGCGTCTGGGCGTTATGGGTGGCGAATTGCGGGAAGACCGCATCGGGCGCGCTGAGCAGCTTGCGGGCGCAGGCGAGATAGCCGACGTCGGTATGCACCTTGCGCGTGAAGACCGGAAAACCGTCGAGCCCGTCGACTTGCGCCCGCTTGATCTCCGAATCCCAATAGGCCCCCTTGACGAGCCGGATCATCAGCCGCCGCCCCGACCGGCGGGCGAGATCGATCAGCCAGTCGATGACGAATATGCAGCGCTTGCCATAGGCCTGGATGACGAAGCCGAGGCCATTCCAGCCTTTGAGGTCCGGGTCGAAGCAGAGCGCTTCGAGGAGATCGAGGGAGAGGTCGAGCCGGTCGGCCTCCTCGGCGTCGATGTTGAGGCCAATGTCGTAGCTCTTGGCCAGCGCCGCGAGCCGTTTGACCCGCGGCAGGAGCTCGTTCATCGCGCGGGCGCGCTTGGTCCGCTGGTAGCGCGGGTGGAGCGCCGAGAGCTTGATCGAGATGCCCGGCCCCTCGTAGATGCCGCGCCGGCGCGAGGCCTTGCCGATGACATGGACGGCGCGCTCATATTCGTCGAGATAGCGCGCCGCGTCCTCGGCGTTCATCGCCGCTTCGCCCAGCATGTCGTACGAGAACGTGAAGCCGCGCGCCTCGCGCTCGCGACTCGACCCGATCGCCTCCTCGATCGTGCGGCCGGTGACGAACTGCTCGCCCATGAGCCGCATGGCGACATCGACGCCGCGGCGGATGATCGGCTCGCCGCTGCGGGCGATGAGCCGGGTCAGCGCCGCCGACAGGCCCTGCTCGCTGGTCGTCGTGACGAGCCGGCCGGTCAGCACCAGCCCCCAGGTGGCGGCGTTGACGAACAGCGACGGGCTGTGGCCGAGATGGGCCCGCCAGTCGCCCGGCGCGAGCTTGTCGCGGATCAGCGCGTCGCGGGTGGCGGCGTCGGGAATGCGCAACAGCGCTTCCGCGAGGCACATCAGGGCCACGCCCTCCTGGCTGGAGAGCGAATATTCGTGGATCAGGCCCTCGACCCCACTCGAATGCGTTTTCGCCCTGAGCCGCCCGACC
>Ga0335076_10006301_pt1 | contig 11963 bp, 9 predicted proteins | sample Lox_Sample_25_FD_206717 | JGI IMG/M metagenome (GOLD analysis project Ga0335076, IMG submission 206717) | Soil microbial communities from Loxahatchee National Wildlife Refuge, Florida, United States - Lox_Sample_2.5 | ecosystem: Environmental > Terrestrial > Soil > Wetlands | place: USA: Florida... | reverse complement strand
GAACTGGATGCCGCGCTGTCTCCGGTGCCCGCCGGCGCCGACCACAAGATATTCATCATGGCCGCCTACAACGCCGGCAACAACTGCATCATCATCGCCCAGAAGGAGGCCATCAAGGCGGGCCAGGACGGCAAGACCTGGCAGTCGCTGATCGACGGCGGGACGAAGTCGGCGCTCCACCAGGCCATCAAGCGGACCTATCCAGCCGCCAAGGTGGACAGCAAGTTCAAGGAGACCTCGGAATACGTCCCGAAGATCCTCGCCCGCCTGCCCGGCGGCCAGCCGTGACCGGCGGCAACGCCGGGCCGGGGCGATCTGAGGGGATGCGGTCGAGGGGGCCGAGGGGGAGAGCCAGTCCGTTCGGTACGAAGATTCTCCGGAGCGGGCGTGCTGGCGGGCGCGGGACCCCGGCCGGGTACGGCGAGGAGGGGGCCGGGGCCCGCGGGCTTGGCGGCGGCTGGGGCGACCGGGCGCGTCGTGGTAGACACGTGGCATGACCGCCTCACCGGTGCCGGATCTTGCCGACGTCTTCGCGGCGCGCCAGCGCATCGCGCCCTACCTGCGGCCGACCCCGCTGTACCGCTATCCCGCGCTGGATGAGATGACCGGGGCACAGCTGCGGGTCAAGCACGAGAACCATCAGCCGGTGGGCGCCTTCAAGGTCCGCGGCGGGGTGAACCTGGTCAGCCAGCTGAGTTCGGATGAGCGCCGCCGCGGGGTCATCGCCGCCTCGACCGGCAACCATGGCCAGTCGGTGGCGTGGGCCGCGGACTTGTTCGGCCTCCGCGCGGTGATCTGCATGCCCGCGCAGGCCAACCCGGTGAAGGTCGAGTCCATGCGGGCCCTGGGCGCCGAGGTGGTCTTCGGTGGCCGCGACTTCGACGAGGCCCGCGAGCACTGCGAGAAGCAGGCCACCGAGCACGGCTACCGGTACATCCATTCCGGGGACGAGCCGGCGCTCATCGCGGGCGTGGCCACCTACACGCTGGAGATCTTGCTCGCCGAGCCGGACACGGAGGTTCTCGTAGTGCCCATCGGCGGCGGCAGCGGGGCGGCCGGGGCCTGCGTGGCGGCCAAGGCCGTGCGCTCCTCGGTCGAGGTGATCGGCGTGCAGTCCGAGGCCGCCCCGGCCGCCTACCGCTCCTGGCAGGCCGGCGCCCTGGTAGAGGACACCACCAGCACGTTCGCGGAAGGGCTGGCCACCAGGACCGCGTTCGAGCTGCCGCAGCGGATCCTGCGGGAGCGGCTGGACGATTTCGTCCTGGTCTCGGAGGACGCGCTGAAGGCGGCGACGCGGGTGATGATCGAGAAGACGCGCAACCTCGTGGAGCCGGCCGGGGCGGCCGCCCTGGCGGCGGTGCTGGCCGCTCCCGGGCGGTTCGCGGGGCGGAAGGTGGCCATCGTGTGCAGCGGCGGCAACATCAGCCCGGCGCAGCTGGCGGGACTGTGGTCGTAGTGACGCGCTCGTCACGATCCAGGCTGCCTTCACCTGGCACCTGGCCGGCGGCCGGCGCGGCCCCGGCGATCACGGCGATGTCAGCGGGCCCGACCCGGCAGCATCCGCCCGCGATGCTGGCCCCCGCCGCTATCCACTGCCGCGGCTCGGCGGCGGAGTACCGGGACCGGCCTGTCCAGGCACGCCGCCGGGCATCCCATACCTCACCGCTGTTCGGATACACGATCACTGGTTTGCCGGTCACCTCCCGGGCGACGGCGATGGCCGCGAGCACGTCCGATGGCGCGCAGCAGTTAATCCCCACCGCCACCACCTCCGGCACGCCGGCGGCGACCGCGAACGCCTCGGCCAGCGGCTGCCCGGCGCGGGTGCGCTGGCCGGCGATGGTGTAGCTCAGCCAGGCCGGGATCGGTAGCCCCGCGACCGCGGCCATCAGCGCCTCAGCCTCGTCAACGTCGGGCACCGTCTCCAGCGCGAGCACATCAGGGCCAGCCCCGGCCAGCACCTCCAGCCGCGGCCGGTGCCACGCCGCCAGCTCCCGCACGCTGCGCCCGTAACGCCCCCGGTATTCCGATCCGTCCGCCAGCGCCGCGCCGTAGGGCCCGGCCGAGGCAGCCACCCACCGCGCCCGGCCGTCCCCGGCCATCTGGTCGCGCGCGGCCCGCGCCAGATCCACGCTGCGCCGCATCAGCCCGGCCGCCTCCCGGCGGCCGATGCCCCGGCGCGCGAACCCCTCGAACGAGGCCTGATAACTCGCCGACGTCGCGATCACGGCCCCCGCCCGGAAGAACGCCAGGTGCGCGTCCTTGACCTCCCCGGGCGCGTCCATCAGCAACCGCGCCGACCACAACGAGTCCGACAAGTCGTTCCCGCGCGCCTCAAGCTCGGTCGCCAGGCCGCCATCGGCCACCAGCACCGCGTCATCCGGCACGACGAAACCCACCACCTCACTCTAGAGCGATGCGGCGGGCGGCCTGGTCCCGTGCAGCTCGTAGTACCAACCGGAGAAACCGCTGTCCTACCGTGGATGCATGACCGCATGGGGCAACCTGCCGCCCGCGCTGCCGCCGCACGGCACCGTGCTGGCCTGGGCACGAGGCTGCCGGTGCGAAGACTGCGAACGCGAGTACCAGCGCTTCGTGTCCGACCTGGCCTTGCGAGGGCCGGTGAGGCTTCCCGCTCAGCCGGAACCCCGCAAGCTGGATGCCGATACCCTCGCCCGGCTGGAACCGGCGGTCAGCCAGTCTGAGTGCCCCGTGTGCGGAGCGCTGCGCCATCAGCGGTGCCGCAACCTGGCGTTCCCCCAGCATTTCGCGCCGACTCATCCTGAGCGTCGAAACGGCCCGTGACCGGGGGATCCGAGGGGCCTCGGCCACGGGCCGCCAGATGGCCCGGTTCTGAGCGGCACCGGGCAGCGGGGTGGCGGCGGGCTCGAGCAGTACACTCGGGTGATATGTCACGCAACGGCAGGGCCGACACGGCTCCCGCTGGCGGATGGCTCGACGGGGACCAGCAGCGGGCGTGGATGGCCTACATCCGGGTGCAGCTGCGCCTAGCCTACGAGATGAACCGCCAGCTCCTCGCCGACAGCGATATGTCGCTGCCGGACTACGACGTGCTGACGGCGCTGAGCGTGGCCGACGGGGGCCGGATGCCGATCACGGTGCTCGCCGCCCAGATCGGCTGGGAGCGCAGCCGGGTGTCCCATCACGTGCGGCGGATGAGCACGAGAGGCCTGGTGACGTGCGGGCTGTCCGCCGCCGACCGGCGGGTGACCGAGGTGAGCCTGACCGCCCGTGGGCGGGAGGCCCAGGAGGAGGCGGCGCGCGGGCACGTCGACCTGGTCCGGCGCCTGTTCTTCGAGGGGCTGCCGGACAGCCTGGTGGGGCCGCTCAGCGAGGCGCTGGAAAGCGTGTACGCCAACATCATCAAGCACGGCTCGCTCCCGCCGCCGGTCGACTGGCGCCCGGCGGAGGACTGACAGGCCCGCCCTGCCCCGCTAAGCCGGCAAAACATCTGCACCTACCCAATTAGGTGACATGTCATGTTGACGATTGCGTGACGTATCACGTATGTTGCGTAGAGGAAGGTAACCGGCCCGCCGAGCCGGTGCACGTGGCCACCGACATCGGGGAGCCTGAACATGCCTAACGCGGTGGTGATGACCGGATACGGGCCGCCTGAGGTGCTGAAGTGGGCTCAGGTTCCGCTGACCGAACCGGGTGCGGGGCAGGTCAGGATCAAGGTCAAGGCGGCCGGCATCAGCCCGACCGACCTGGCCCTGCGGGCCGGCTATCTCAAGGGCTGGCCGCTGCCTGACGCGGTGCTCGGCTTCGAGGCCGCGGGCACCGTCGACGCGGTCGGGCCCGGGGTGACCGGCACGTCCGTCGGTGACGGGGTCACGGCCCTGTTGTTCGGCCTGGGCGGCTACGCGGAGTACGCGGTGGCCTCGATCTGGACCCGCAAGCCGGAGTCCGTTTCGTGGGTCGATGCCGCCGCGCTGCCCAGCTCGGCCGAGGCGGCCGCCGGCGTGCTGCGGCAGCTGGACATTAAGAGCGGTGAGACGCTGCTGCTGTTCGGCGGCGGCGGATCGGTCGGCGTGATCGCGACCCAGCTCGCCCTCGCCGCCGGGGTCACGGTGATCAGCGCAGTCGGCGAGCACGACGAGGCGCTCGCCCGCGAGCTGGGCGCCACCCCGGTGCGATACGGCGCGGGCCTGGCCGGCCGGGTCCGCGCGCTGGGCGCGGTGGACGCCGTCTTCGACGCGGCCGGCACCGGGGTTCTGGCCGACGCGATCGCCCTGGCCGGCGGGCCCGGGCGGGTCATCACCTTGTCCGACCCGGCCGCCGCCGACTTCGGCGTCACGTTGTCCGAGCCCGCCCCGGACCGCGCTCCCGGCGCGCTGGATGAGACGATCGCCCTGCTGGCCGAGGGCCGGCTCCGGCTCCGCGCGCACAAGCCCGTGCCCATGCAGCAGGCCGCCGAGGCCCACCGCCAGCTGGAAAGCGGCAACGTCCACGAGCGCATCATCCTCACCCTCGAGTAGCGCTGCCTGGGGCCGGCGCGGCCTGGTCAGCCGCGGTAGCACTCGGCGACGGCGGTGAAGGCGGCCTTGGGCTCCCAGGCCATGCCGGGGTAGGCGTCGCCGCTGCGGCCTTCCAGCATCTTGACGATGCCCAGGCTGGCCATGTCCAGGTCGAGGCGGGGATCGCCGGCCGGGCGGTGCGGGAAGTCGTAAAGCGCGAAGATGAACACGAAGGTGCCGTCTACGCCTTCGGTATCGAAGACCTCCAGCACCTCGCGCAGGTACGCGGCCTGGCCGGCCTCGTCGCGGACGTACTGCCCGTTCAGCCGGACCGGGGCGGCGGTGCCCTCGTCGTACTCGATGATCTCCATGACGCGCCCGCCCCTGTCGCCCGCACCCTGGTAGGCGGCAGTGCCGAAGCCGGTGATCGCGACCGGCTTTCCCCCGGCGACGAGGCTGCGGACGCCTTCCCTGAACTGGCCGGCGACCTCGGCGGAGCGGATGAGCTCGACGGACATGATGTCGAAGGGCGCCCAGTCGACCCGCTCGGCCGGTACGGCGGCGTAGGTGACCCGGCCCCGGAAGCGGTCGCGGACCACGGCCACGGCGCTGCGGAGGAAGTCATTGAGGCGGGCGCTGACCTCAGCGAGCCGCTCGCGACGGCGGTCAGGGTCGGCTAGCAGCCAGGCAAGCCGCTCATCGACGCTGTCGCCGGGCATGAATCCCTGGTTCATGATGCTCAGCTCGACGCCGGCGACGAACACGACCTCGGCTCCGCTCTCCCGCAGCCGTTCCGCCCGCTCGGCGCAGTCGGCGAACAGCCGCAGGATCTCGGCGGCGCTCAGTTCCAAGGGGGTAGGGCGAGACCCACACCTCCAGCCCGAGGCCGGCGGCGTGGCCGGCGGCCAGCTCAAGCCGGCCCGGATCACCGCCGATGACCTGGACGGCATTGCAGTGCAGGTCATCACGGATGATGGCCAGCTCGCTCCGGACCACCCCGGGATCGAAGCCCGTCCGGGAGATCTCGCCCTTGCGGATATAGCCGGTGTCGTAGGTCATCCCCTTGGCTCGCACGTGCCGGGTCCTTCCTGCTGACCTGCACAAACAACCCCACTGTCACGAACTACTGCTGCCGTAACAGATAGCGATGCATAATTATGCAGGCCGGTCGACCGCAGTTGACTCGAACTGCAGATTTTCGTGCTGCCGACAAAGCAGAGATCTTTTGCTCTTCTGCGCGCGCCTGTCGGGCTGATTGCGGCAGCGGGTCTCGATGGCGCGCCACCGCGCCAGGCCCCCGACCCCACGCCTGGCAGTAACCTGGCTAAATCATTTGAGGGTCGGCCTGAGATCATTGGCACCAGCCCGGGCTCGGGGCCAGGCAGTGCCTTATAGCTGCTTCTACGAGAAGAAGCCAAGACCGCCCCACCGGATGTTGTTCTGGCCGCTCGGCTGAGCGATTGGCAATGCGGAACCGGCCGGTTCGGTTTCTGCGGCGTGTGATCAGCCTGACGGGCCTAGCGCACGTGCCTTATGGGGAGTACCGTTCAGTTGCGAATACCCGGACATTCCGCGCCCAGTTGCATCACTGCCGGGTGCTGTCGGCCTGGGTGCTGGCTTGTTTTTGATCGTCCGGTCCGTCTTTGCCTTAGGCGCCGTGCCGAGGCGAGGAACTGAATGGTCCCGGGGGGGATCGGCCCGTAGCGGAGCGGCTGGGAGCGGAGAGGACTGTTCGATGGAGGGGACTTGCGGGAACTGCGGCCTGCTGGTGGCAGCCGACGATACCTATTGCGGGAACTGCGGTCAGCCGGTGTCGGCTGTGGTCGCCGCACCGGCCGGTGCCGGCTGGCCGAACTCCCGGAGCGGGTCGGTGCCGACGGAAGCGGCGGCGGGGCAGCGGACGCCGAACGCGCAGTACCTGGGTCTCCGGCTGGTTTACGACAAGGAGCCCGAGGGATCCTTCGATCCGCTGGGCAATCCCCGGCTGCTCGTGCAATTCTTCCGGCACGCCTTGCAGTACTTCGTGCTTTATTGCCTTGGCGGGTTCGTGACGGTGATTGTCCTGCTGTTCCTGTACCTGCTGGGATTGTCCGTTAGTGTCGCGGGGACTCTCGGGGTGATCGGCGCCGTGCTGACCGCGATCGTGCTTGGCTGCCTGTACTGGCTGCTTCCGGTGCCAGCGCTGCTGTCGGAATGGAAGTTCTCAGTAGATGACAAGGCAGCGGCCGCCCCGGTCGCGTTTGAGCACATCGCCTGGGCGGTCCGCAGGCGTGAGACCCCTCTCGACCTGATCCAGGTGCGACGGCTCAACCTGGCCGGCGGTCAGGGCCGTGACTACCTGGAGCTGCGCCGGGGCCTTTTCACCGGGTTCATCTCGTGCTTTGCCTACGGGCAGGATCTGTACGTGGGCTGGACGTTTTATCTTCGCGTCTCTCCGCTGCGCTATCTGCTGATGGCGCTGGCGAGGGTCTGGCAGACCCTCAAGCGACAGGGAACCGACCTGTATGTGACGCTCCGCTTCGACTACGCCAGGGCGATGCGGGAGGCCATCCACAGCGTCGCGCGGGAGGGCGTCGATGTGGCGGTCGGCCAGCTGCGCCCGCAGGGCCAGGGCGTCATCGGGGAAGCGGTGAAGGTCACAGCGTCAAGCATCGACATATAGCGCCCGCGCCATGGGGGCTCTGCTCACCGCGATTGCTCCGCCGCCGGGACTGGCGTCCGGCGGGGAGCGGCCGGATGTCCATAACGCGTACTTCGCGATCGCCATCGATTCCGCGGTAGATCTGCTTGAGGCCCGTGAGTACCAGGGGCTGCCGCGGGCGGACCGGATGGCGAAGGCACTCACCGAGCAGCAGGGCTTCCTGAACGGGTTCTTCGACCCGGCCCTCAGGGCGGCGCTGGACCTGCGGATCGTGGTCGAGCCGCAGGCAGCGACACCGGTCACGGTCGGGCTGATCGGCCGGGTCTGGGGGGCTGACATGCCCGAGGTCGCCGCCCGGGCGGACCGGCTGTGCGCCCAGTTGCATGCCTCGCTGCCACGCCACGTCACGGGTACCCCGGTGCCGGATGAAGCCGCGGTCCGCGCCTTGCTCATGCCGTTTGCTGACGGCGCTGCGGACGCGGCGATGATCACCCGGCATGAACTGATCGGTAAGCCGTCGCGGCCTGATGCCCAGGTCCCCTACTACTTCTCGGCTGTCCCGTTCAACTGGGCTGACAGCGACTGGTCGGCGGTGTACGCGGCGCTCGCCGCCTGCTCCGGCCCGCTGGTGGTATCGGCGGCGGTGCTGCCGATGCAGATACCCGCTTCGTTCGGCCAGAAGCTGCTCAGCCTGGCGACGTTCTACGGGCGGCTGGCCCGTGAGGATGAGCAGGAGAGCGGCCTTTACTTCGGCCGCCAGAAACTGGCTCCTGACGCGTTCGCGGTCGACGCCGAGCGTGCCTTCCGTGACTTCTCCCGCCGTCTGGGCCAGAAGGCCTTCGCGCTGAGGATCCAGGTGGCGGCGGCCGGCGGCCTGCCGCCGGGCATCGTGGAGATGATCGCGGCCGCCATCTCCCCGCCCGACCCCACCAGCGGCAGTCACCTGGAACGGGAACGCTCTGTCTCGGCCTACGAGGTGCGGAAGCCGGCGAACGCCGAGCAGCGCCGCCTCGCCGAACATAACCTGGCCACGCTGGACTTCGCGCTGCTGCCGGGCAGGCCGGAGATCTGGGCGCGCCCTGACCCGCCGGATCCACAGCTCAGGCTGCTCAGCGTAATCGGCGATGCCCGCGACGCCAGCTGCGCGTTCCGGCTGCCTATAGCGGTCGACGGGATCGTGCCGGGATTCCGCGTACGCCGCGGACATTTCGGGCATGCGGAGGCCTTCCAGGTAGCAGGCCCATCCATCCGGATCGGCCAGATCGCCGGGTCGGGCCGGGTCATCACGCTGCCGGTGCGGAGCTTGACCAAGCACGCGCTGCTGGCCGGCAGCACCGGGAGCGGCAAGACGACGACCGCGATGGAGATCTTGCGGCAGCTGTGGCTGGACCACCGGATACCGTTCCTGGTCATCGAGCCGGTCAACTCCGACGCCGACGACTACCGCAGGCTGGCCGCCGAACCCGGCTTCAAGGACCTGGAGGTCTGCACCGTCGGCGACGAGGGCGGGCGGCCGCTGCGCTTCAACCCGTTCGAGGTGCCGCAGGGCGTCCTGGTCGGCGAGCACATGTCCAACCTGCTGGCCTGCTACAAAGCCGCATTCGGCTTGTGGGAGCCGCTGCCGTCGATCTACCAGGACGCGCTCAGCCTGACCTACCTGCGGGCCGGCTTCCTGGCCTCTGAGCGTCCCAGCGGCCCGCGGGCCTGGCCGACCGCGGTGGAGTTCATGCGGGCGATGCGCGAGGTCACCGCTGACCTCGGCTATGCGGGCGAAGTCCGGGCCAACATCGAGGCGGCCTCCATCCGCCGGGCGCAGCAGCTGGTCAGGGGGGTTACCGCGTCGGTGTTCCTGACCACCCGCCCCAACAACATCGCCAGCCTGCTCGACCACCCGGTGATCCTGGAACTCAAGTCGCTCGGATCCGGAGATGAGCAGGCGCTGGTGATAGCGCTACTGCTCAACGCCGTGACCGAGCACTACCAGGCGGTACGCGGCGCGTCCGCCGACCTGGTCCACGTCACGCTGGTAGAGGAGGCGCACCGGCTGCTGGCCCGGTCCCAGGGCGCCAAGGCGGCCGAGGACGCCCAGGCCAAGGAGAAGGCGGCCGAGGCTTTCGCCAGCACCCTGGCCGAGAACCGCAAGTACGGCGAAGGGGTCATCATCGCCGAGCAGCTGCCCACCAAGCTTGTCCAGGACGCCGTCAAGAACACCAACCTTAAGATCATGCACCGGCTGACCGCCGAGGACGACCGGCGATACCTGGGCCAGACGATGGGCCTCGACGAGCCGCAGATGCGGTTCGCGACCCGGCTGCAGACCGGAGAAGCCCTCGTCTACAGCGACGAATTCGCCGAGGCAACCCACGTCACGGTAACCCCGGCGCTGCGTCCCTCCGCGCCCGGCGCGGTCACGCCGGTGCCCGTGGCCCCGTTCACCGCCTGCCATCATTGCCGGTCTCAGTGCGCCTACCGCGGCGCCGGGCTCGCCATGGTCCGCGACCCGATCGTCGTCAGCCGCATCAAAGATGATGTGGCGGCACTGGAGGTCACGGGGCTGACCGCCAAGGATATCGAGGACAGGTGGGCCACCCTGCTCGGCAGGCTCCGGGCACAGGTGGCCTCATTCCCCTCGCTGCCCTCAGCCGGGCCGGGCCTCAGCGACGCAGCGTACTGCCTGTTCCTGCACGCACTCGCGGTCCGTACCATGCGCTTCTCGCCGTCATGGCCAGCGGCCGTGGCGATACGCCTCGGCCTCCCCGTGCAGCCCGCCGGCCATGGAGCGCCGGAATGAGCGAGATGAGCGATTCAGGAGCCGGCGGCGAGATCGCCGAGGCCCACCCGAGGTCGAGGAAATGAGAATGCCGTGAGCGTCATCACCCCGCCGGGACAAGGATGCGGCCATGAGCTGAAGCCGGGGGCGCAATTCTGCACCGTCTGCGGGAGCCCGGCCGCCAACGACGGCCGGGGAAGCAGCCTCCCCGGCTACCCGCCAGGGCAAGGATGCGGCCATGAGCTGAAGCCTGGGACGCAGTTCTGCACCGTCTGCGGGAGCCGGGCTGCTGACGGCGGCCGGCGCAATGCTCTCGCGGGCGGGGAGCAGGTGCCCGCTCCCGGCCCTGAGGTCACAGCGGTCCGGCCGGGGCCCCCACGCCCAGAGCCGGCCACCCTGACCTCACCAGTCATAGTGACAAACCGGCCCTCGGAAAGGTCATCCGACGACAGCGTCAGCCCCGGTCCGCGGGCGGGCTGGCCAGCCCCTTCGCCTGCTCTTCGTAGCGCGACGCCGCCTCCCGGTGGCACGACGCCGCGTCAGGGCCGTCGGCATCGTTCCCGCTGGCTATTGATGATCGGCGTCCTTGCGCTGTTTGCTGCCGGGGGGGCCGCGATCGCGTTCATCGTGCAGCCAAGCCACCACGGCCAAGCCCCTGCGGGCACCCCCAGAACGTCCCTGGCCGCCCCGCGGCCGTCGTTGTCCGCCTCAGCCACTGCCACGCCGTCATCGGCCATTGCCCCGCCGTCATCGGCCACTGCCACGCCGTCATCGCCATCCGCGCAACAGGCGGCGGCGAGCCTCGCCGGGCTTCTCGCGCAGAGTGTCACGGACCGCAGTACCACCGTGAATGCGGTCAACAACGTCAGCGAGTGCGGGCCAGCCTTGAGCCAGGCCCCCCAGGTCCTCGAAAGCGCTGCCGCAGCGCGCCAGCGGCTGCTCTCCCAGCTCGCGAGCCTTCCCGGGCGTTCCGCGCTATCCGGGCAGATGCTTCAGGCGCTGACCGGCGCCTGGCAGGCCTCGGCCACCGCGGATCAGAATTTCGCCCGGTGGGCGCAGGATGAGCTCTCCCAGGGCTGCACCCAGAACGATCAGGCGGACCCTAACTTCCAGGCCGCGGCGGCCCCTGACGCCCAGGCAACCACCGACAAGAAGGCGTTCGTCAACCTCTGGAACCCGGTAGCCGCGCGATACGGACTTACCTCCTATACCTGGAACCAGCTATGACCGCCTGGACAAGGACGCCCGCTGCGCCGCGGTTCTCGCCCTCGTGGCCTAAGTCCGTGGCGACCCGGCTTGGCATCCCCGCTACGGAGGCAATCGATTGAGCGAGATGTCCGCCTCGACGAACGTAGAGGCCGGAAGCGCGGCCGCCGACTCGGGCACAGGGCCATACGCCGAGGCCGGGATGAGCGGCCCGGCGGAGGCCGGTGACCAGGCGGGCGCGGGGTCCGCCGCCAACGACAACATCCCGCAGGCGGCCAACGACAACACCCCGCAGGCGGCCAACGACAATGCGGCACCGGCAGAGCCCGCAAACGACGCCAGCGAGGCCACCGGCGACCTTGCAGCGTCCTACGCCCCCGAGGTCGGCGAGGTCGGCCCGCCAGAGGCCGGCGAAGAGGTGCCTGGTTCGTCGCCGCAGGAGGTCCCAGAGCCGGTCAACGAGGTCCCAGAGCCGGTGAACGAGGTCCCAGAGCCGGTCAACGAGGTGCCTGACGAGGCCCCCCAGGAGGTACCGGGACCCGCCACCGAGGCGGCGGAGCCCGATCAGGTCGAGCAGCCCCAGTCACCGGACGAGATGCCTGAGCCCCCAGGGCCGGAGGCACCGCAGCAGGAGATCACCGAGGCACCCCAACAGGGCGGGCTCGAGGTACCGCAGCAGACGGGTCAGGAGGTGCCCGCGAACGATACCGCCCCGCAGCCCGATGCCAGTCGGACCACCATGTCAGCAGACTTCTGGCACGACCCCCTCAAGCCCAAGTTCAACGATGCCGCAGGCAAGAAGCCCAGGACAGAGGAGAAGGAAGGTGGCACGAAAGAGCCCGACCGAATCAACCCGCCGGCGCTA
>Ga0335076_10006297_pt1 | contig 11966 bp, 5 predicted proteins | sample Lox_Sample_25_FD_206717 | JGI IMG/M metagenome (GOLD analysis project Ga0335076, IMG submission 206717) | Soil microbial communities from Loxahatchee National Wildlife Refuge, Florida, United States - Lox_Sample_2.5 | ecosystem: Environmental > Terrestrial > Soil > Wetlands | place: USA: Florida... | reverse complement strand
CTTGCCGCGTGCTATATTGTCGCGCCACGAGCGGCCTGCGTCGATCAGATGGACGCACTGAGATATGTGAATGTCGATGACCGTTGACGCCGCCTTTCGATGTAGCCTCAGACGGCACAAACTCGACATGAGGTGTGCTCCTTGGTTTCAGGGGCTGATTCGAGAGAAAAAACCCACTCCAAAGGCCGCCTTCTATTTCTAAAATCCGTTTTTCGCCCGATTGGCTGAGTTTGAGCATGGCCGAGCGGATACATGACACTTTGACGGATATAATGGCGGCTGGTCACCCTGCGAAATTGGGAAAGTCAGGAGGAGAAATGCTCAAACGAAAGGCATTCACGGCTGCCTCCGCAGTCGTGTGCATCTACGGTTTCTGCACGTTAGCGGCCGCGCAGGAGGGTGCGCCAAAGAAGACGATCGCCTTGAAAGCCGCGCACATGATTACGGCCGTAGACGACACCGTCGTGAAGAACGGCGTGGTCATAATCGAAGGCGAAAGAATTAAGGCCGTCGGCGCCGCATTGCAAATCCCGACGAATGCAGAAGTGATCGATCTGGGCGATGCCACGCTCCTGCCCGGCCTCATTGATGCGCACACGCACCTGCTGTCCGAGATGGACGGAACGAATCTGGCACTGCAAGATGTCGAGATGCTGCGCATAGTAGCGACACAAAGCACCGCACAGCGGGCGCTGCTCGGAGCCAGACACGGCCGCGAGGACCTGGAAGCGGGCATCACCATGGTGCGCGACGTCGGAAACTCCGGGGTCAATGGCGACGTTGCCTTGCGCTGGGCCATCGACCACGGATGGGTGCCGGGACCTCGCATGATCACTTCGACGCGCGCGCTGGCAGCTCAAGGCGGGCAGTTTGGCCAGCTGATTCCGGAAGCACAGAACATCATCGAGCAGGAATATGTGACCATTCACGGCCCGGAGAGCGCCAGGCAAGCCGTCCGCCAGGCCCTGTACGACGGAGCGACCTGCATCAAGGTGATCGTGAACGGAAGCCCGGCGAACGTTACGCTGGACGAGATGAAGGCAATCGTCGACGAGGCTCACACGTCGGGCGTGAAGGTCGCCGCACACGCAATCGGTGACGCACCAACGCGAATTGCGGCGGAAGCGGGAGTCGATTCGATCGAGCACGCGTACGTGGTGAAGGATGACGTGCTGAAAATGATGGCCCAGAAACACATCTATCTTGTACCGACCGATGGCACGTTGAAGACATTCGAGGACATGAGTTTCGGAACCCGCCAGCCGACGGAGGCCGAGCGCAGCAAAGCGGAGCAGGAGTTCGAGCCAGTCGTAAAGATCGAGCAGGACCGGCTCCGCCGCGCCATCAAGTTTGGCGTGCCCATCGCAGCGGGCTCGGATATGTACTTGACCATGCCCGGAATGAACCGTGGCCAAGCCAGCTTGCTGGTATATGAAGCTTACGCGGAAGCCGGAATGACAGCGATGCAGATCATTCACGCAGCGACGCGAGACGCGGCGGATCTGCTCGGCATGAAGAATCGCGTGGGCACCCTGGAGGCCGGCAAGCTAGCGGACATCATTGCTGTTCCCGGCGATCCATTGAGCAACGTGAAGGCACTCGAGCACGCGGAATTCGTAATGAAGGGCGGCACAGTGATCATTGAAAAGAAGTAGTGGCCGACCTTGTGGCGTGCCAATGGCTGGGGTTGCATCTCGATCGAGCCCGACAGGGGCGGACCGAGGCTGTGGTCATCGAGCGACCGCAGTCTATTCGAGTCAAAGGAGCCGGCATCGTTATGCGATCAATTGGTCGCCGCCTGCGAACAATGGGCCCACTTCGCGAGAGATCTCGGGGTGCGGAAGTACTGACACGAACTCTGGTAGTAAAGTTCTAAAATCGTCTCCTAGGGCGCGCCATTTCACCTCCAAGACATGTGGGAAGATTCTCCCGCACGGGCTTGTTTGCAAAATCGCGCGGGCGGGAGGAGCCGCCCGCGCGATAGATGCCGGAACGACAAGGCAGCGGATCAAGGCTTGATGGCAACCTTAATAACGCCTTCCCGGCGCTCACCAAAGAGTTTGTAGGCTTCTGTGATCCGGCTCAGCGGATAAGTATGAGTGAGCAGCGGCTCCAGGTTGAGTTTCCCCGTGCGCACGAGAGCCATCAGTCTCCGCATGCGCTCTTTGCCACCCGGACAGAGTGTCGTAATGATTTTGTGATCTCCCAAACCGGCAGCGAAAGGTTCAAGGGGCACGCTCAATTTGCCGGAATAAACGCCCAGGCTCGAGAGAGTTCCGCCTGCCCGCAAGACGCAAAGGGCATTCTCAAACGTAGGCTGAGTTCCCAGTGCTTCGATCGCGACATCCACGCCTCTGCCGTGAGTCAGGCGACGAATCTCGCTGACGACGTCCGCCTTTGTGTAATCCAGGACCAGGTCGGCGCCCATGGTCAGAGCCATGGCCGCGCGGACTGGATCAGTCTCGACGGCGATAATCATGCTCGCACCCTTGAGTTTGGCGCCAGCGGTCGCGCAGAGGCCGATGGGCCCTTGGGCAAAGACGGCCACGACGTCCCCGATTTGCGTGTCCGCGCTTTCCGCGGCCGAGATTCCAGTTGACGCGATATCGGAGAGAAGCACGACCTGCTCATCGCGCAGATCATCGGGGATTTTCGCGAGGTTGGCCTGGGCATTCGGAACAAGCAGATACTCGGCCTGCGCGCCGTTGATCGTATTGCCAAACTTCCAGCCGCCAATAGGGCCGCCGCATTGCGACAGATCGCCGGAGAGGCAGTATTCGCATTGTCCGCAGGGGGTAATCGCACCAACGAGCACACGGTCTCCCGCTTGGTAGCCGGTCAGGCCGGCACCCAACTCCTGCACAACGCCGACGGGTTCATGTCCAATGACCAATCCCGGCTTTACGGGATACTCGCCCTTAAGGATGTGGAGATCGGTGCCGCAGATTGTCGTGAGAGTGACACGAATGACGGCTTCACCTGGTCCAGGTTTGGGAATGGGAACTTCCTCGATGCCAATCTGGTTTGGACCGCGGAAAACCAAGGCCTTCATGAGCGAAGTGGATTTGGAACTTGAGCGTTTCTCTTCCAGGACTGCAGGAATCATGGCCCTCTCCTTTCTGAAGAATCATTAGGCTTCGGGATCGAACAGCCCGATATGATGAGAGTCACCTACAATCGTGATAATGGTCACGCAGAGTGGCGAGTTCGAGCGCAGTCCATCTCTCGGCAACAGGGGAAAGCAAGAAACGGAAGATACTTGGGCGAGCGAAAAGTACTCGGAGCGCGGCAAGGAGTCTATTTCGTCTGGATTGCAGGCCGGGGCAATTCCGCGTCCGGGATACGAGAGGGATGAAGCACGACGCGAGCATCTAGCGCGAGGATTTCCTCCGGCGAAGCGATTAAGGGGTTGATGTCCACTTCCGAAATTCTGGGCAAATCGGCAACCATCTGGCTAAACCGGACGAGAATTGAACTGAGTTTTTCCAAATCCACAGGTTTGTGGCCTCGGACTCCTTTTAGAGCTTTATAGACGAGAGTCTGTTCCATCCATTGCGTGGCGAGAGCAGAATCAAGCGGCGGCAGAGCGAGAGCGCGATCGCGGTAGACCTCGACGAGTTCACCTCCGGAGCCGAAGAGAAGCACTGGACCGAAGGAAGGATCCACGCTGCTGCCGAGGATGAGTTCGTAGCCTTTTAGCCTGATCATGGGCTGAACGGTCACGCCTTGAAACGCGGCGGCGCCGGCCTTGGAAGAAACACTTTTCTGGATTTGGATGAACGCGTCGCGGACGGCCTGGGCGCCGCTCAGGTTCAGGCGAACGCCGCCGACGTCGGTTTTGTGAGTGACAGTGAAGGAATGAAGCTTGAGGACTACTGGAAAGCCGAGGCCTTCGGCAAGCAGCGCAGCATCATCAGGGCTCTGAGCGATTTTCGTGGGAACCGTGGGAATCTCGTAGATGCTCAAGAGCTCTTTCGATTCTGCTTCGGTCAATAACGACCTTCCACTGTCCAGCGCGGAGGCGAGAAAAAGGGAGGCGCGCTCCCGGCGGGAGGATGCGCTAGGGTCTCCCGCGAATCTCTCCGCCCAGTCCGGAAGATGGCGCAGCTGGCTGCCGTAGTGCCACATGTAGCAAAACGCGCGGGCCGCGGTATCGGGATAGCCGAAGGTCGGGATTCCGGCAGCATTCAAAAGTGCTTCGCCGGCTGCGATTTGCCTTCCACCCATCCAACTAGCAAGAATCGGCTTGCCGGTACCCTTTGCATATCGCCCTAAGCCTTGAGCAACTTCCGCGGGATTCGTCATTCCTTGCGGGGCCAGTACGACCAGCAGCCCGTCGCTGGCAGGATCCTTGATCGCAATGTTGAGCACCTGAGCATAGCGCTCCGGACTGGCATCGCCGAGAATGTCAATCGGATTGCCGTGGCTCCAGTGGCCGGGGAGGATGCCGTTCAGCTCGTGGATCGTGCCCTCAGACAACGAAGCTAGCTCGCCGCCGTTGGCGATCAGCGCGTCGGTCGCAAGAACGCCGGGTCCCCCGGCGTTGGTGACGATGGTGAGGCGCGGGCCTTGCGGGCGTGGCTGTTTGCTAAAAACTTCAGCCATGTAGAAGACGTCGGAAATGTTCTGCACGCGGAGAACACCGGCGCGGCGAAAGGCTGCGTCATAGACCTCGTCGCTTCCGGTAAGTGCGCCGGTATGCGAGCTGGCGGCTCTTGCCGCCGCTTCGGATCGTCCTGCCTTGATGACAATGATGGGCTTTTTGCGAGCCACCCTTTGCGCCGCAGCAACGAAGGGACCTGCATCACCGACGGATTCCATGTAGATGAGAATGCTCTGCGTTTCTGGATCATCCCCATAAAAAGAGATCAAATCGCCCCAGCCGACATCTACCATCGAGCCGGTGGAGACGATGGCGCTGAATCCGACTTGCTCCTTGAGGCTCCAATCCAGGATTGCGGTAAGAAGTGCGCCACTTTGGCTGAGAAACGCGACATTTCCAGGAAGCGCGATGTCCCGGGAAAAGGTGGCGTTCAGGCCGATTCGCGGATTCATCATGCCCAGGCAATTTGGGCCCACGACGCGCATTGACCCGCGCTGAAGCTCGTCTTGAATCTGAGTTTCGAGCAACGCGCCCGCAGCTCCGAGTTCCTTGAATCCTGCCGAGAGGATGACCGCAGAGCGCACACCGGCATCCATGCAATCGCGCACCACGCCGGGCACTGTTTTCGCCGGCGTGACGATCACCGCGAGGTCAACCGTTTCTGGAATTGTTTTGAGGTCGCGATAGCATGGAATTCCAAGCAATTCAGTATGCTTAGGATTGACCGGGAAAATGCGGCCGCGAAATCCAGAAATGAGATTTGCAAGTACCGTCCTGCCCACGCTGCCCTCGCGGTCGGTGGCGCCGATGAGAGCCACAGTCTGCGGCGAGAAGAATGCCGCAAGAGGCGGACGTTCAATGACTTGCTTTTCCTGCAATACTTCAGCGCTCATGAGAGCTCCCCTTATTAGAGGTCGCCAAGATTGGAATGTGCGCGGCGCACGCCGGCGTGCGACTGCTCCTAAAAGTCGCGCAAATTCCTGAATGGCATCGCTACCCGAACCGCGTTCAGCACGGCAACAAGATCAATTGCCTCCTGGGCGATCGCTCCTCCGATGGCAGGCAGAAAGCCCAGGGCTGCCGCTATCATGCCGAGAATGCTCAGAGCCATGCCTCCAATCGCGCTCTGCAAGGCAATGCGACGCATGCGGCGGCCGATGTGAATGAGTTCATCCACTTTTCCCAAAGAAGACTCAAGCACCACAGCGTCTGCCGCCTCTGCCATGATATCGCTGCTTTGCCCGAAGCCGACTCCCACACTTGCGGCTTGCATGGCTGGCGCGTCGTTGATGCCATCGCCCACAAAGAGGGTTTTCTGGCGGAGAGATTCGTCGCGCACGATCTGGACTTTTTCTTCGGGGGACTTTCCGGCGAATACTTCTCGAATCCCCACTTCGTCCGCGAGATAACGAGCTTCCTCATCGCGATCACCGGAGACCAGAAGAATTCGATCAAAATTGTGCCGAGGCGAAAGATGCTTTACGAATGTTCGGCCGTCCCGCCGGGGCGCATCACGAAAACGGAGCAGAGCGGCAAATTGGTTATCCAGAAACACCAGACATTCCAAACCTGCGCGATACGCGGGGAGCACCAGGGATCTCTCTTCCACATGTTTGCGACCCGTGATCTGGACCTTCACACCGCTGACAAGGCCGGTTAATCCCTGGCCAGGAGGTTCGCTGATCTGTGTAGCGGTTTCAAGGGGCAGACCTTCTTTTTTTGACGCTTCGAGGATCGCGAGCGCGAGCGGATGTTTGGAATAACGCTCCAGAGACGCAGCCAGACCCAGAACAGCATTCTCCTCAAAACCGGGATTGCACGCGATCTCCGTTAGAGAAGGTTGTCCGTAGGTGAGCGTGCCGGTCTTATCGAAAATCGCCGTCCGGCAGGAATCAATTTGCTCCAGTATGGCTGGATTCTTGACAATGATTCCCCGGCGCGCGGAGAGCGAGATTGCACCGATTACGGCGACCGGAATGGCGATGAGCAATGGGCAAGGTGTTGCGATCACCAGAACCGCAAGAAACCTGTGGGACTCACCGCTAAATAACCAGGCTGACGCCGCTATTCCAAGCGCCAGAGGTGTGTACCAGGCGCCGAGTTGATCGCCGAGGCGGCGCATCTTCGGGCGACGCTGCTGCGTCTCCTCCATGACGCGCATGATCCTGGCGTAGCGCGAGTCTACGGAAAGCTTCTCCACACGCACAGTCAGCGCGGTTTCTCCGTTCAGCGCACCGGAAATCACTGTTGAGCCCGGTGTTTTGTCCAGCTCGAACGGTTCGCCCGTTAAGTACGCCTCGTTCATGCGCCCCTGGCCTTCAACCACGATGCCATCCGCCGGGCATACCTCGTGGGGATAGATCACCGCGAGATCGCCGACTCGGAGTCCATCCAGTTTTACGTCGGTCATCCCGTTTGCTTGCTTGCGATGTGCGATCTGGGGCATGCGCTTGGCCAGCGCATTCAAGACGGACGAAGCGCGGCGCGACGCGAACGCTTCCAGCGCGGCCCCGCCCGAAAGCATTAACACAACGATCGCAGCGACCAGATACTCCCGTTCCAACGCTGCCGTGACAATCGAAATCCCCGCCAACAAGTCGGAACCGAACTCGCCTCTGACTGCCTTCGTCGCGAGTTCCCAAACCAAGGGCACGCCGCCAAAAATCAGGATCAGGAAAAGTGAGGCATCCGCAGCGAGGCCGGAAAAGTGTAGAAAATAACGAACCACGATGTGGACCAGGATTGCCGCTACGGAAAAGGTTGCCAGGATCGTTCGCCAGCGGCGTTCACTGGCCTGCGACGGCCCACTTATGAGTGTCTTTGACCGCTGCGTTGGGGAGCGTCTTCCGGGCGCTCCTGGTGCCATTTGGGGGTCCCGGTCCTCAATCACTTCGTTTCCCTTCTCAGCTTGAAGCACCGATCGCATTCAGACGCCTCTAGCGGTCGCTAAATCCTTTTATATCAGTCGAAAAGCCAGGACCGTAACAGCTTATATTTTATTATGTTGACTGCATGTCTCTGCGCTGGCTGTGATCCAGATCACATGAGCTTATGCCATAGGTCACGGCCTGGCGTTGCTTCCGTCCATTACCCTTCTTTAGAGAAGGGGACAAACCCATGGCGAAACCGATGGCGATTTTGGACGGCAACGAGGCGGCCGCATCCGTTGCCTACCGACTGAGCGAAGTGATTGCGATCTATCCCATCACGCCAGCGTCGCCCATGGGCGAACTCGCGGATCAGTGGATGTCCGAAGGTCGGAAGAATGTGTGGGGCGCTGTTCCGCAAGTGATTGAATTGCAGAGCGAGGGCGGGGCCGCGGGCACTCTCCACGGCGCTCTGCAGGCTGGGGCGCTGGGAACTACCTTCACGGCGTCGCAAGGCCTTTTGCTGATGATCCCCAATATGTACAAAATCGCCGGTGAGCTGACCCCCGCGGTGATTCACGTGGCGGCGCGGACTGTGGCCACTCATGCCCTTTCCATTTTTGGGGATCACAGTGATGTGATGGCCGCGAGGCAAACCGGGTTTGCCATGCTGGCGTCGAATTCCGTTCAGGAGGCTCACGATCTTGCACTGATCGCACATGCAGCCACGCTGGAATCGCGGATTCCGTTCCTGCATTTTTTTGATGGGTTCCGTACCTCTCACGAACTAAACAAAATCTTCACCCTTTCCGACGAGGAACTTCGAGCGATCGTCAAGGACGCCCAGATTCAGAAGCATCGTGAACGAGCGCTTTCTCCGGAGAAACCCGTATTGCGGGGAACCGCGCAGAATCCGGACGTATTCTTTCAGGCGCGCGAGGCTTGCAATCCTTTCTATCTAGCTTGTCCAGAAATCGTGCAAAAGGTGATGGATCGCTTTGCGGAGCAATCGGGACGGCAGTATCACCTGTTTGACTACTACGGAGTGCCAAACGCAGAGCGAGTGATTGTTCTGATGGGTTCTTCTACAGGGGCCGCCGAAGAGACGGTGGATCGGTTGAGAAGCGAGGGCCAGCGCGTCGGGCTTCTTAAAGTGAGGCTGTTCAGGCCGTTCGACGCCGGCGCTTTGGTCGCAGCGCTTCCAGATTCCGTAAGAAGCGTCGCGGTTCTCGACCGGACAAAAGAACCCGGGAGCGTGGCCGAACCGTTGTATCTCGATGTCGCAGCGGCGCTCGAGGAATCGCAAAGCGGAGCCCGCGTCACCGGTGGAAGGTACGGCCTATCGTCAAAAGAATTTACTCCCGCCATGATCAAGGCCGTCTTCGACGAACTGACACAAGCGCAGCCGCGCAAACACTTCACGATCGGGATCAACGATGATGTCACAAAAATGAGCCTGCCCTATGACTCTGAATTTCATACCGAGAATCCGGAGACAACTCGAGCTCTTTTCTTCGGCCTGGGTTCAGACGGGACCGTGGGCGCCAACAAGAACTCCATCAAGATTATCGGCGACACTCCCGGCCGCCATGCGCAGGGATATTTCGTTTACGATTCCAAGAAGGCGGGCTCGGTAACCATCTCTCACTTGCGCTTTGGGCCGCAACCCATCCGCTCTACGTACCTGATCCAAAAAGCTAACTTCATCGGCTGCCATCAGTTTTTTTTCCTCGACCGGATGGACGTGCTTTGCCGCGCGGAACAAGGAGCCGTTCTTTTGCTGAACGCTCCATTTGAGGCATGTGCAGTCTGGGACAACCTACCGCGTTCAGTACAGCAGCAAATCCTGGAAAAGGAGCTGCAGGTCTATTCCATTGATGCTTACGAGGTGGCACGGCAGGCAGGCATGGGGAATCGAATCAACACCATCATGCAAACCTGCTTTTTCGCCATTAGCGGGCTGATGCCGCGCGAAGAAGCCGTCGCCGCGATCAAGCACGCTATTGAAAAAAGCTACGGCAAACGCGGAGAAGCGGTGCTGCGGAAAAACTTTGAGGCGGTGGACCATGCCCTTGCCCATCTCCACAAAGTCGAGCTCCCGGAGCGCGTCACCTCGACCGTGAACATTCCGCCCACGGTGGCCCCGTCCGCACCGAAAATGGTGCGCGAAGTTCTGGGAACGATGATCGCCGGGCGTGGCGATGAGCTGCCGGTCAGCGCTTTTCCTCAGGATGGGACATTTCCGACGGGCACGTCCAGATGGGAAAAACGCAATCTCGCCAAGGAAATTCCCGTCTGGGACGAGCAACTTTGCATTCAGTGCGGCAAATGTGTCCTGGTATGCCCGCACGCCGTCATTCGGGCGAAAGTATACGACTCAAAGCTGCTTGCGAGCGCGCCCTCCACCTTCAAACGTTCCAAGCCGCGCTGGCGCGGCATGGAGAACCTTACGTACACGCTTCAGGTGGCCCCGGAGGATTGCACGGGCTGCTCATTGTGCGTGGAAATTTGCCCCGTGAAGAGCAAGAGCGAGACGAAACATAAAGCCATCAATATGGCGGAGCAGGCACCACTTCGGGAGAACGAGCGCGAGAACTGGGAGTTCTTTCTCTCGCTGCCGGAGTTCGATCGCGATCGGCTGTCGCACACCCAGGTGAAGGATGTGCAATTGCTCGAACCTCTTTTCGAGTTCTCCGGGGCATGTGCCGGCTGCGGTGAAACGCCGTACATCAAACTCTTGACGCAGCTGTTCGGCGAACGTCTGGTGATTGCGAATGCCACGGGATGTTCTTCGATCTATGGCGGAAATCTGCCGACGACGCCCTATGCGAAAAACAAACAAGGACGAGGCCCCGCGTGGTCCAACTCGCTCTTCGAAGACAACGCCGAATTCGGTCTGGGCATGAGGATCGCCGCAGAGCAGCAGTTTAAGTATGCCCAGGCACTGGTCACCCAACTTTCTGTCGAGATCGGATTGGACTTTGCAAAGGCGCTTCTGGAAGCGGATCAGTCGAAGGAGTCCGGAATCACCGCGCAAAGAAAAAGAGTCGCGGAATTGAAGCGGAAACTCGAGTCACTTGGCTCCGAACCTGCAAAGGAATTACTGGCGGTGGCCGATTCACTAATTCGCAAGAGCGTCTGGATCGTCGGCGGAGACGGCTGGGCTTATGACATCGGCGCAGGCGGACTCGATCACGTGCTCGGGACCGGATTGAATGTCAACATCCTGGTCCTCGACACGGAGGTCTATTCCAACACGGGCGGACAAATGTCGAAAGCGACTCCGCGTGGAGCCGTTGCCAAGTTTGCGGTCGGTGGCAAACGCACTGGTAAAAAGGATCTGGCGATGGAGGCCATAAGTTACGGAAATGTCTACGTGGCGCGCGTGGCGATGGGCGGCAGCGACACACAGACGGTCAAGGCCTTTCTTGAAGCGGAAGAGTATCCCGGCCCCTCGATCATCATCGCCTACAGCCATTGCATCGCACACGGTTACGACATGATGTTCGGGATGAATCAGCAAAAGTCGGCCGTGCTCTCCGGGTATTGGCCGCTGTTCCGGTACAATCCGGCTCTTCTCCGCGAGGGTCGCAATCCGCTGCAGCTGGATTCCCGCGCCCCTGGAATACCACTCGAAAAATATGCCTATCAGGAAGCGCGCTATTCGATGCTTGTCCGCAGCAACCCGGAGGTTGCGAAGGAACTGATGCGAGAAGCCAAGGAAGACGTCGAGCGGCACTGGAAGACGTATGAGAATTATGCCGCGGCGCCCGTGTCCAAACCAGTGTCGGAGGACATCAAGGAAGAGCCGAGCGTTGTCGCCGAGACAACGCCTCCGGGAGGTGAAGAGGGATGATTGACCTCAAAACGCATTACATGGGTCTCACGCTGAAGAATCCACTGGTCGCATCGTCGTCTCCTCTCACGGAGTCGGTTGAAAATCTGGTGCGATTGGAGGATGCGGGGATCGCTGCGGTGGTCTTGCCGTCGTTGTTTGAAGAGCAACTGACCCTCGAAAGCGTCACGCTGGACGAAGACCTGTGGCGAGGCGCACAGGAATTCGCTGAAGCGGTGACTTATTTGCCGGACCTGGACAATTACAATACCAATCCTGACGGCTACTTGGAGTTGGTGCGCCAGGCCAAACGGCGCCTCTCGGTTCCCGTGTTTGCCAGTCTCAACGGTAGTACGCCCGGCGGATGGATTCGCTACGCCCGTGAGATCGAACAGGCAGGTGCGGATGGGCTTGAGCTAAATATCTACGCGATTGAAACCGATGTGCACCGAAGCGCTGAAGCAGTAGAAGATAGTTACTGCGATCTGGTCCACAAATTAAAGGCAAGTGTAAAGCTGCCAATCGCGGTGAAGATGACCCCGTTCTTCAGCTCCCTTCCGCATATTGCAAAGCGATTCGACCGTGCGGGAGCGGATGCATTGATCTTGTTCAACCGTTTCTACCAGCCAGATTTTGACATTCAGAACTTGGAAGTCATTCC
>Ga0335076_10006296_pt1 | contig 11966 bp, 12 predicted proteins | sample Lox_Sample_25_FD_206717 | JGI IMG/M metagenome (GOLD analysis project Ga0335076, IMG submission 206717) | Soil microbial communities from Loxahatchee National Wildlife Refuge, Florida, United States - Lox_Sample_2.5 | ecosystem: Environmental > Terrestrial > Soil > Wetlands | place: USA... | reverse complement strand
GTAAGCCGTGCTCAAGACGCTGTTCTTGTACATGCCCTGGAACGAGACCGTGTAGTGCCACGGGTCGACCGTGGGGACGATGGTCATGTGGTAGGCGACGACGCTGCCGCCGTACCACGTGCCGGCGAGGTCGCACCGCGGCCGACCATCGGCCACGGCCTGGGACGCGGCCAACAATCCCGCCGCGAGCGTGAGGACGGCTGGGAGACGACGCTGCATGACGATTCCTCCATTGAAGGAGAATCACGCGGCGTCCGAGAGCTTCAATGCCGCCAGGCAGGCCGACGTGGACGAACGGCGTGTGAGGCGGCGGTTCACGGATTTGAAGCGCCCCGCCGCGCGTCACGAAAAAGCGAACCGTGAAACCGCAAGTGGCCCACGGGAGACAGCGGACCGTCAATGATCCAGAGGTCTCATCCTCATTCCGCATGGCCGTCGTGCATGCCCCCCATGCGACGAAAGCATGGCGAAAAAGCCTTGACAGGCCGCGCCGGCGCCCCTACCGTTGAGCCAACGATGCGCACGCGACACATGCAGATGTGTTGTTGTTGTAGCGAGGCCCGGGTCGCCCCCGGCGCCCCCTTGCGCGTCTCCGCCTAGACCCACTCCAGAGACGCCGCACTCAGGGCCCGGGACGGCAACCCCGGGCCTTTTCATTTCCCGGCCGATCCTCGTCGGGTGCGGCGGGCCGGGAGCTGGGGGTCGTGCCGCGCCCGACTCGAAGGGCACTTCTTGGCGACGGCAGCGTTGGCGACGGACGAGATCGAAGGCGCAGCGCAGCGCTACGAGGGCAAGCCGGTCGAGGCGCTCGCGTGGGCGGCCGAGCGCTTCCCGGACGGCGCCACGTTCTCGACCGGGTTCGGCGCCGAGGGCTGCCTGATCGTCGACCTGATCGCACGCCACGAGCTCGCGATCGACGTGTTCACGCTCGACACGGGTCTGCTCTTCCCCGAGACCTACGCGCTCTGGCGCCGGCTCGAAGAGCGCTACGGCCTCAGCATCCGCGCCGTGCGGCCGGCCGCTACCGTCGCCGAACAGGCGCGTACGCACGGCGAGGCGCTCTGGTCGCGCGATCCCGACCTCTGCTGCGCGCTCCGCAAGGTCGAGCCGCTGCGCCAGGCGCTCGCCGACAAGGCCGCCTGGGTGAGCGCGATCCGCCGCGACCAGACGCAGGACCGCGCCGACGCCAAGGTCGTCGAGTGGGACGCGCGCTTCGAGCTCGTCAAGATCAATCCGCTCGCGAGCTTCACGAAGGACCAGGTCTGGTCGTACCTGCGCGAGCACGACGTGCCCGTGAGCCCGCTCCACGAGCAGGGCTACTCGAGCATCGGCTGCCACCCGTGCACGAGCCCGGCCCGGCCCGGCGAAGACCCGCGCGCCGGCCGCTGGCGCGGCCGCGCGAAGACCGAGTGCGGCCTGCACGCCCGTCCCCGGAGTTCATCCGTCCCGCTGCGCCTCGTGCGCCCCGAAGGAGCCTAGAGCCATGTCCTTGTCGCTCGCCGAGACCACTCTCGTCCGCCCGCACGGCGGCGCCCTCGTGAACCGCATCGTGACCGGCGCCGACGCGGAGGCGCTGCGCGCCCGCGCCGCCGGGCTGACGCGCATCACGCTCGACGCGCGCGAGCTCGCCGACCTCGAGCTGATCGCCACGGGCGCCGCGAGCCCGCTCGAGGGCTTCCTGGGACCGAAGGACTACGCGAGCGTGCTCGAGCACCTGCGGCTCGCCGACGGCACCGTTTGGCCGCTGCCGCTCACGCTCGCCGCCGACGGCACGGGCCTCGAGCCCGGCCAGGCCGCCGCGCTCCACGACGCGAGCGGCCGGCTCTGGGGCGTGATCGAGGTCGAGCACGTCTTCACGCGCGACCCGCTCGAGGAGTCGCGCAAGGTCTACGGCACCGACGAGCCCGCGCACCCCGGCGTCGCGTACCTGCTCGGACGGCCGCGCACGCTCGTCGGCGGACGCGTGCAGGCGCTGCCGCTGCCCGAGGACCTGCCGTTCGCGCGCTTCCGCCTGACGCCGCGCGAGCTGCGCGCGGCGATCGTCGAGCGCGGCTGGCGGCGCGTGGCCGGCTTCCAGACCAGGAACCCGATCCACCGCGCGCACGAGCACCTCACCAAGCTCGCGCTCGAGCAGGCGGACGGCCTGGTGCTGCACCCGCTCGTCGGCGAGACCAAGGGCGACGACGTGCCCGCGAGCGTGCGCTTCGCGGCCTACGAGGCGCTCGTGAGCCGCTACTACCCGCGCGAGCGCACGCTGCTCGCCGCGTTCCCGGCGGCGATGCGCTACGCCGGCCCGCGCGAGGCGCTGTTCCACGCGCTCGTGCGCAAGAACTACGGCATCGACCGCCTGATCGTCGGCCGCGACCACGCGGGCGTCGGCAAGTACTACGGCCCCTACGACGCGCAGCGCATCTTCGACCGCTTCACGGCCGAGGAGCTCGGCGTGCAGCCGCTCAAGTTCGAGCCGACCTTCTACTGCCAGGCCTGCGACGCGCTCGCCTCGCCCCGCACCTGCCCGCACGGAGAGGCGTCGCGGCTCGAGCTGTCGGGCACGAAGGTGCGCGAGATCCTGCGCGAGGGCGGCAACCTGCCGCGCAAGTTCACGCGGCCCGAGATCGCGGAGATCCTGCGCGAGCACTACTCGGCGGGCGCGCCGCGGCCGGCGCAGGAGCGGCGCGCGCCGGGCTTCGTCGTCTGGTTCACCGGGCTCTCCGGCGCGGGCAAGTCGACGCTCGCCCAGGCGCTCGCGCGCGAGCTCGAGGACGAGCGCAGGGTCGAAATCCTCGACGGCGACGAGGTGCGGACCTACCTGTCGAAGGGCCTCGGCTTCTCGAAGGAGGACCGCGACACCAACATCCGCCGCATCGGCTACGTGGCGCGTCTCTTGGCGCGCAACGGCACGATCGCGATCGGCGCCGCGATCTCGCCCTACGCCGACGTCCGTGCCGAGGTGAGGAAGCTCGCGGAGCAGGACGGCGTGCCCTTCGTGGAGGTCTACGCCGAGGCGACGATCGAGAGCCTGACCGCGCGCGACGTGAAGGGCCTCTACAAGAAGGCGATCGCCGGCGAGATCGCCCACTTCACGGGCGTCTCGGATCCGTACGAGCCGCCGGCCGCGGCGGAGGTCGTGGTGAAGACCGACAAGGAGCCGGTGGCCGAGAGCCTCGGACGCATCCTGAGCGCGCTCGAGGAGCGGGGGCTGCTCGAGCCGACGCCGCTCGAGGCGGCGTCGTGAGCGAGCTCTTGCCTGTGTTCCTGAAGCTCGAAGGGCGCAGCGTGCTCGTGGTCGGCGGCGGGAAGCTCGCGCAGGCGAAGCTGCCCGCTCTCGCCGCGGCAGGCGCGCGGGTGCGGGTGGTCGCGCCGGCGATCGCGCCCGAGATCGAGGCGAGCGGCGCTGCGATCACCCGCCGCGGGTTCGAGCCGAAGGACCTCGACGGCGTGTGGCTCGCGATCGCCGCGGCCACGCCCGAGGTGAACCGCGCGGTGTCGAGCGCGGCCGAGGAGCGCCGCGTCTTCGTCAACGCCGTCGACGACGTCGCCTCGGCCACGGCCTACCTGGGCGGGGTCGTGCGCAAGGGCGGCGTGGTGGTGGCGGTCTCGACGCAGGGCAAAGCGCCGGCGCTCGCGGGGCTGCTGCGCGAGGCGCTCGCGGCGGCGCTGCCCGACGAGACCACGGAGTGGGTGAGGGCGGCGGCCGCGCTCCGCGCGCGCCAGAAGGCGTCCGGCGTTCCGTTCGAGCGGCGCCGCCCGGCGCTGCTCGAGGAGCTGAACCGGCTCTACGCGGAGGCGGCCCGGCCATGACCGGCCGCGTCGCCATCGTGGGAGCCGGCCCGGGCGATCCGGAGCTCCTGACACTGCGCGCCGCGCGCGAGCTCGAGAGCGCGGAGCTCGTGCTCTACGACGCGCTCGTCTCGCCAGAGATCCTGGCGCTCGCGCCGCGAGCGCAGCGCTTCTCGGTCGGCAAGCGCGCTGGCCGCCCGTCGATGCGGCAGGAGACGATCCACGCGCTCATGATCCGGGCCGCGCGCCGCGGCAAGCGCGTCGTGCGGCTCAAGGGCGGCGATCCGTTCGTCTTCGGACGCGGCGGGGAAGAAGTGCTGGCGCTGCGCGCCGCGGGCGTGCCGTACGAGATCGTGCCGGGGATCAGCGCGTCGGTCTCGGCGCCGGCGCTCGCCGGGATTCCCGTCACGCACCGCGGGCTCGCGACGGCCTTCACGGTCGTCTCCGGCCACGCCGAGACGGCCTGGCGGCCCGTGCTCGCGGGCGTGAACCCCCGCGGCCACACGGTGGTGGTGCTGATGGGCCTCGCCGCGCGCCGGGCGATCCCGGCCTTCCTGATCGCCGAGCGCGGCTTCGCGTCGACGACGCCGACCGCGCTGCTGCTCGCCGCGGGCACACCGCACGCCTACACCTGGATCGGGCCGCTCGAGGCGCTCGGCGGCTTCGAGGTCCCCGCCGGGCTCGAGGACGCGCCGGGCACGATCGTGGTTGGCGACGTGGTCGGCCTCGCGCCGGCCGCGGCGCTCCGCGAAGGCTCGCAAGGAGACGCGTATGCACTCACACGCTGAGTCTTCGAGCTTCGGCCGCACGCGGCTGTCGTTCGCGGACGAGGCCGAGATCGACGAGTTCGTCGCGACGCTCGAGCGCTACGAGAAGGGCGAGCTCACGCCCGACCAGTGGCGCGCCTTCCGCCTGGTGCGCGGAACCTACGGCCAGCGCCAGACGGGCGACGCCCAGATGCTGCGGATCCGGATCCCGCAGGGCATCCTGGACGGCGCGCAGCTCGAGGCGCTCGCCGACGTGGCGGAGCGCTACTCGCGCGGCTTCGGCCACGTCACGACGCGCCAGAACGTGCAGCTCCATTTCCTGAAGCTCCACGACGTCGAGCCCGTGATGCGGCGGATCGCAGAGGCCGGGCTCACCACGCGCGAGGCCTGCGGCAACGCCGTGCGCAACATCACGGCCTGCCCGTACGCGGGCGTCGCGGCCGACGAGGCCTTCGACGTCTCGCCGTACGCCGACGCGCTCGGACGCCACCTGCTGCGCCGGCCGCTCTCCTCGAAGCTGCCGCGCAAGTTCAAGATCGCGTTCGAGGGCTGCCCCGAGGACCACGCGCTCGCCGCGATCAACGACATCGGCCTCCGCGCGCGCGTGCACGTGAACGGCTCGGCGCGCCGCGGCTTCCGCGTCACGGTCGCCGGCAGCACCTCGATCCTGCCGACGTCCGGCCACCTGCTGTTCGAGTTCCTGCCCGCGGGCGAGATCCTGGACCTGGCCGACGCCGTGATGCGGCTCTACGCCGCGCGCGGCGACTACAAGCACAAGCAGCGCAACCGCCTCAAGTTCCTGATCCGCGAGATGGGCTGGGAAGCCTGGCGCGCGGAGTTCGAGCGCACGCTCGCCGAGGTGAAGGCGGAGGGCGGCTCGCGGCTGCCGTTCGATCCCGACGCTCCGCCGGTCGAAGCAGCGCCCTCGTGGACGCGGCCGCTGCCGCCTCGTCCCGCGGACACCGCGGCGCGCGCGGTCGTGACCGAGGTGAAGGGGCCGGGCTTCCTGCCGAAGGTCGAGCCGCGGCTCACGCTGCCCACCGCCGCGCTCGCGCGCTGGACGCGCTCGAACGTGCGCCCGCAGAAGCAGGAAGGCTACGTGGTCGCGACCGCGACCGTGCCGCTCGGCGACCTGACGAGCGCGCAGTTTCGCGTGCTGGCCGTGCTCGCCGCCGCGTACTCCGACGGCACGCTGCGCATGACCCACGAGCAGAACCTGCTCTTCCGCTGGGTGCCCGAAAGCGCCGTTGCGGACCTCCACCGCCAGCTCGCCGCGGCCGGCCTCGGCGATCCGCAGGCGGGCACGATCGCCGATCCCGTCAGCTGTCCGGGGGCCGAGGCGTGCCGGCTCGCGGTGACGCAGTCGCGAGGGCTCGCGCGCCTCATCCACGACCACGTCGCGGCGCGGCCGGGGCTCGCGGACGACGCTCGCGACCTGAACATCAAGATCAGCGGCTGCCCGAACGGCTGCGGCCAGCACCACATGGCCGGCGTCGGCTTCCAGGGCAGCGTGCGCAAGCTCGACGGCCGCCCCGTGCCGCAATACTTCGTGATGGTCGGAGGCGGCGTCACGGACGGCCAGGCGCACTTCGCTCGGATCGCGGCCAAGGTCCCGGCGCGCCGCAGCGGCGAGGCGCTCGAGCGGCTCGTGGACCTCTACAAGAAGGAAGCCGATGCGGGCGAGACGGCCAAGGCCTTCTTCCGCCGCGTGGATCTCGCGCGCGTGAAAGCGCTCCTGGGCGACCTCGAGCAGCTGACGGCCGAGAAGGCCACGCCGACCGACTTCCAGGACATCGGCGAGGACGCCGCCTTCGAGGTCACGACGCTCGAGGGCGAGTGCAGCGCCTGAGGACCGGGCCCGCCCGCTAGCTTCACCAAAGCCCGATCGGCGCCGTCGCCACCCCTCCGCTGCCCAGCACGGCGTGTAGTATGGAGACCGTACGGGGCCGCCACGGCCCGTACGAGCGGCAGGAGATTCCGAGCATGGGGTGGGTGGCGGACCCGCAGTCCTGGATCGCGTTCCTGACGCTCGCCGCGCTCGAGATCGTCCTCGGCATCGACAACATCGTCTTCATCTCGATCCTGGTCGGGAAGCTGCCGGCGCAGCAGCAGGCCGGCGCCTACAAGATCGGGCTCGGGCTCGCGATGGTGATGCGCATCCTGCTGCTCCTGAGCCTGAGCTGGATCATGGGGCTCACCGAGCCCATCCTCACGATCCCGCTCGTCGCCAACGAAGTGAGCGGACGCGACCTCGTGCTGATCGTCGGCGGCCTGTTCCTGGTCGCCAAGAGCACCATGGAGATCCACGAGAAGCTCGAGGGGCACGAAGGCGGCAAGTCCGCCCGCGTCGCGGCCTCCTACAGCTCGGTGCTGCTCCAGATCATGGCGCTCGACATCGTGTTCTCGCTCGACTCGGTGATCACGGCGGTCGGGATGGTCCAGCACGTGGCGATCATGATCGCGGCCGTGGTCGCGGCGGTGCTGGTGATGATGGTCTTCGCCAGGCCGATCGGAAACTTCGTCGCGCGCAGGCCGACGATCAAGATGCTGGCGCTCGCGTTCCTGCTCGCGATCGGGGTCATGCTGATCACCGACGGCTTCGGCCACCACGTCCCCAAGGGCTACATCTACTTCGCGATGGCCTTCTCGCTCTTCGTCGAGATGCTGAATCTGCGGGCCGGGCACCGCGCCGCCCCGTCCGAGCCTCCCGTGCACCTGCGTCAGCCGTACGTCGCGAAGGACGAGGCCCCCGCCCAGCCGGGCGCTTGACCCTGCCCCCGACCGGGGACTAGTCTTTGCGGGTCGTGCCGCGTGCGAAGCCGCCCTCCTCCGGGGCCTCGGTTCCCAGGCTTCGATGACGCGTCAACCCGCGATCCCTCCGCGGGTACGGTACGGGAGTGTCCGATGCTCAAGAGGGAAGCCCGCTTCGTCCCGCGTCGTTCCGTGACGGTCGCCTTCGAAAGCCGTCAGAACCCGACGGCCTACGGAGTCGTGGCCAACCTCTCGGAGGGGGGCGCTTGCGTGTGGACCGACGCCAAAGTGGAGACGGGCCAGCACTTGCGGCTCTCGCTCACGTTCGCGCGTGAGCCCATCCCGGTACCGATCGAAGGCCGCGTCGTCTGGACCGGCCCCATCACGAACGCTCCGGGACGCCGCTGCGGCCTCGAGTGGAAGGGCCCGGAAGGACCCGACCGCGACCGGCTCCAGGAGATGATCGTCGCCAGCGCCTTGAGGTAACCTTAGCCTTCGGGTCGGCCGCACGTGGGTCCCGGCCCTGCGCAACGCGAGTCGCCTGAACCCCGCCAGGCCCGGAAGGGAGCAACGGTCGGCGAGCCTCACGTGTGCCGCAGGCCCGCCGGGGCCCACGTGGGACCGGCCCCACTTCATCCCCACCGATCGCTCTTGAGCTACAAGGTTCTCGCCCTCAAGTACCGGCCGACTTCGTTCGACGAGGTCGTGGGGCAGACGACCGTCACGCGCACGCTGCAGAACGCGCTCGAGCGCGGCAAGATCGGCCACGCCTTCCTGCTGTCGGGCGCCCGCGGCGTGGGCAAGACCACGACGGCGCGCATCTTGGCGAAGGCCCTCAACTGCTCTCGCGTCGCCGCCCCCAGCGCGCACCCGTGCTCGACGCGCGACGAGGAGAGCCGCGCGAAAGCCTGCGAGAGCTGCCGCGAGATCGCCGACGGCCGCAGCCTCGACGTGCAGGAGATCGACGGCGCGTCCAACACCGGCGTCGACAGCATCCGCGAGCTCAGGGAGATGACGCGCTTCAGCCCGGCGCGCGACCGCTACCGGATCTGGATCATCGACGAGGTGCACCAGATCTCGGGCGCAGCCTTCAACGCGCTCTTGAAGACGCTCGAGGAGCCGCCGCCGCGCGTGAAGTTCATCTTCGCGACGACCGAGTACCACAAGATCCCCGAGACGATCCTGTCGCGCTGCCAGCAGTTCGATTTCCGCATGATCCCGGCGCGCGAGCTACAGCAGCACCTCCGGCACGTGGCCGACGCCGAGAAGATCGAGGTGAGCGAATCGGCGCTCGGGCTCGTGGCGCGTGCGGCCGAGGGCAGCGTGCGCGACGCGCTCTCGCTCTTCGACCAGGTGCTCGCGTTCTCCGGCAGCGAGGTGAAGGACGAGGACGTGGCCGGGCTGCTCGGGCTCGTCGACCGCGAGCTGCTGCACCGCGCCTCGCGCGCGATCGCCCTCGGCGACAGCCTCGGCGTGCTCGAGCTCGTCGAGAGCCTGGCCGACTACGGCGCCGACTACCGGAACTTCCTGCGCGAGCTGCTGCTGCACCTGCGCGAGATCCTGCTCGTGAAGCTCGCGCCCGCGGGCAGCGCGCTCTTGTCGGGCATCCTCCCGGAGGAAGCCGAGACGCTGCGCGGGCTCGCCGAGGCGCTGTCGCAGGAGGAGCTGCTGCGCGGCCTCGATCTCTTGAGCGAGGCCGAGACCGAGTTCCGGAACGTCACCGACCCGCGCGTGGCGCTCGACCTGGTGCTGCTGAAGCTCGTGCAGATGCGGAGGCTCACGCCGTTCGTCGAGGTCGTGGCCCGGGTCGAGCGGCTGCTCGGCGGCGCCGCGGGGGATTCGGCGCCGGCGCCCGCGCTCGTCGAAGCGGCGCCGCAGAAGCGGCCGGCCCCGCCGGCGCGCCCGGCGCGCGAGCCCCATCCCGATCCCGATTCCGAAGCCGAGCTCGACGAGGCGCCGCCCGCGCCGGCCGCCGCTCCCGCCGGCTCGGCCCAGGCCCTGCTCGGGGCCATGCTGGGCCTGTGCCAGACCCGGCCCTCGCTCGCGGCCGCGCTGCGCGCGGGTGCGGCGCGCTTCGAAGGCGAGGCGTTGGTGCTCGAGCTGCCTGCGCACTTCGCTGCGCTGGCGAGCGCCCACGCCGAAGAGTACGCGGCGCTCGCGAAGCAGGCGCGCGGCCGCAGCGTGCCGATCCGCTTCGTGGCCAAAGCGGCGCCGGCCGAGCCGGCGCCGGCCGAGAAGGCGCCCGAGACGACCACCCGCAAGCAGCAGCTGCGCGAGGAGGCCGAGAATGAGCCGGCGGTCCAGGAGGCGCTCGACCTCTTCGACGGGCGCGTGGTGGAGGTGCGGGAGGCGAAGCCCGGAAGGGAGGATGCGTGAATCCGTTCGGAGATCCGCGCAAGATGATGCGGCAGCTGCAGCAGGCGCAGGAGCGCCTGCAGGCCGAGATCGCGGCGATCGTGGTCGAGACGAGCTCGGGCGGCGGCGCCGTCAAGGTCGCCATGGACGGCCAGAAGCAGCTCAAGAGCCTGACGATCGATCCGGAGGCCGTGAAGGGCGGGGACGTCGAGATGCTGCAGGACCTGGTGCTGACCGCGGTCAACGAAGCCTCGCGCAAGGTCGAGGCGACGGTCCAGGAGAAGGTGGGCGCGCTCACCGGCGGCCTCAAGCTGCCGGGGATGTGATTGGACTACCCGGCCCCGGTCGAGAAGCTGATCGACGAGCTGCGGAAGCTCCCGGGGGTCGGGCCGAAGTCGGCCCAGCGCATCGCCTTCCACCTGCTGCGCGGGACGAAGGACGACGCGGGGCGGCTGGCCGAGGCGATCGCCACCCTGCTCGACGGGATCCGCACCTGCGCGACCTGTCACGCCGTCACCGACCGCGAGCTCTGTCAGCACTGCTCGGATCCGGCTCGCAGCGCCAAGACGATCTGCGTGGTGGAGGAGCCGCACGACGTGGTCGCGATCGAGAAGACGCGAGACTTCAAGGGCCGCTACCACGTGCTGCACGGGTCGCTGTCGCCGCTCTCGGGCGTAGGGCCCGACGAGCTCCGGGTGGGGAGCCTACTGGAGCGCGTCCGCACGGGCGAGGTCGACGAGGTGATCCTCGCCACGAGCCCGACCGTCGAGGGCGAGGCGACGGCCGTCTACCTGGCCCGCCTGCTGAAGCCCCTCGTCCCACGCGTCACCCGCATCGCGATGGGGGTCCCCGTCGGCTCCGACCTCGAATGGGCCGACGAGGTCACGATGTCGAAAGCGCTCGAAGGCCGAAGGGAATACTGATCGCCGCAGCGCCCTGCGCGCACTGCTTGCATCCCCCTTGCTCATGAACTAGTTGCGGGCTACTCTATTGCGTTTCCCGGGGGCTCGTCCCGCTCCGTTTCGCCTGGCTTGGGGCGGCGCAGGGGCCCATTGCGGGAGGAGGAATCACGGATGGCCGCGCCCGACATCGTCATGTACGAGGAGGAGTTCAACCAGATCAAGGGGATCATCTCGAAGCTCCGCGTCGACGCCAACGCCAAGGTCGTGTTCCTCGTCGACAAGAACGGCCAGCAGATCGCGGCCCAGGGCGAGATCGAGAACCTCGACACCACCTCGCTCGCCTCGCTGACCGCGGGCAACGTCGCTGCGACCGACGGCCTCGCGCGCCTCATCGGCGAGAAGGAGTTCTCGATCCTCTTCCACGAGGGCGAGAAGGACAACATCCACATCTCGATCGTGGCGAGCCGGGTGATCCTGGTGGTGATCTTCGACGAGCGCAGCTCGCTCGGGCTCGTCCGGCTGCGGGTCAAGAAGGCCTCGGGCGAGCTCAACGACGTCTTCGGCCGCATCATGAGCAAGGTCGAGAAGGAGCGCGCCGCCGCCGGCGCCGCCTTCGAGAGCCCCTTCGCCGAGATCACGGACGACGACATCGACAGCCTGTTCAGCGAGTAGGGCCGCGACCACACGATGACGTTCATCAACTACGCCTCACGCGAGATCAACTGCAAGATCGTCTATTACGGGCCCGGGCTCTGCGGGAAGACGACCAACCTGCAGTGGATCTACGACAAGACCAACCCGAACGCCAAGGGCAAGCTGATCTCGCTCGCGACCGAGACCGACCGCACGCTGTTCTTCGACTTCCTGCCGCTCGAGCTCGGCACGGTGCGCGGCTTCAAGACCCGCTTCCACCTCTACACCGTCCCCGGCCAGGTCTTCTACGACGCGAGCCGCAAGCTGATCCTGAAGGGCGTCGACGGCGTCATCTTCGTGGCCGACAGCCAGGTCGAGCGCATGGACGCGAACGTCGAGGCGATCGAGAACCTCGAGACCAACCTGAAGGCGCAGGGCTACGACCTCAAGACGATCCCCTACGTGCTGCAGCTCAACAAGCGCGACCTCCCGAACGTCGCCTCGGTCGACGAGATGGTGAAGGGCATGCGCAAGAAGGGCGAGCCCGTCTTCGAGGCGGTGGCCGCCAAGGGCATCGGCGTCTTCGAGACGCTGAAGGGCGTCGCCAAGCTCGTGCTGCAGGAGCTGACGAAGACGGGTTAGGCCGCGCGCGGGAGTTCGGGGGCGGAGCCCTTCACAGCCCGAGAGGAGCGTCGAGTAACCCGGGGGAGCTCGAGGGGGCGGAGCCCTTCACAGCCCGAGAGGAGCGTCGAGTAACCCGGGGGAGCTCGAGGGGGCG
>Ga0335076_10006294_pt1 | contig 11968 bp, 9 predicted proteins | sample Lox_Sample_25_FD_206717 | JGI IMG/M metagenome (GOLD analysis project Ga0335076, IMG submission 206717) | Soil microbial communities from Loxahatchee National Wildlife Refuge, Florida, United States - Lox_Sample_2.5 | ecosystem: Environmental > Terrestrial > Soil > Wetlands | place: USA: Florida... | reverse complement strand
AATGACCTCCAGCGGTCCGTTGAATCGCAAAACGCGCTGCGTTTCCTGTTTCAGGAACTCGGACACCACCGTCACGGCATCCGATTGGGTCAGCGCGTGATGGATGGCGGGACCGTAGCCCGGGTCCTCGCCCAGCAACGTGGTGTCGGTGCCGTGCAGGGTTGTGACCACGCGTGGTTGTTGTTCGGGCGGCAGCATCGAACGCGCAAGGATGGCAGCGGTGGCGTGCGGCACGGCATAGTGAACGTGCAGGACATCCAGGCCGTGATCACGGCTCACCTCGGCCATGCGCACCGAGAGCGGCAGTGTGTAATCCGGATATTTGAACAGTTGATATTCGTTGATGACGACCGGATGAAAATGCAGGCGTGGCGTATTTTCCGGCAGGCGGAACGGGCGTTCGTAGCTCAGGAAATGCACCTCGTGCCCGCGTCGCGCGAGGTCCTCGCCCAGGCCGGTGGCCAGAATGCCGCTCCCGCCCACCGACGGATAACACGCGATGCCGATTTTCATTTGAGGAGAAGTGACAGGTGACACGTGACACGTGACACGAACCAAAATTGGAGCATTGGTCTGGCGCGACGCTTTTTCATGTCACTTGCCACTCGTCACATGTCACATGTTTAAAACCGTCTTGCGCCGCGGCCCACGGCGGCCAGCGAATCGAGCACGAGCGGGTCGTTGGGAAACAGAGCAATGACGTGTTCGCAACCCGCACGCAACCCGCGCCAGCGCGCGCGCGTGAGCTGCAGCTCAACATAATTTCGCGAGACCAACTGCGAAGCATGCGCCTGCATGGCGATCGTCCACGCCCGGAGCACATCCGGCGCGGACACATCAATCAACACCGGTGTGATGTTGGGCGGTTCGGCTTCGGGCGTGACCGCGTAATAAAACAATTGCTCAATCGCGTGCGGCGGCGCGCGGCGTAATTCCTTCACGCCGCCATAACGGGCGAGCCGGCAGGCGTCGCGCACGAGCTGTCCCAGCCGCGAATGATCGGGATGCTGGTTTTCCACCAGGCTCGGCGCGAGGACGATTCCGGGGCGCTTCCGGCGGATGATGCCCGCCAGTTTGATGGCATGCGCCACGCGGATTTCCAGGTGCGCATCGCCGTCCAGCTCGACGAATTCGAGTTTGGCGCCCAGCAGCGCGGCGGACCGGTTCGCTTCAATCACGCGTTGCGCGGGAGTCCCGTGGGATCCGGCTTCACCACGTGAACAAATAACGAAATGCGCCTCGCGCCCGGCGCTGGTTTCCCCGGCAATGACACCGCCGCAGCCGAATTCGATGTCGTCGGGGTGCGCGCCGAAGGCCAGCAACGGGGGCGGTTCAGATTGGAATTTCGGTGTAGGCTTCATCGGATCGCTCAATGGTTTCACGATTTACAAAGGTAATCTCCGGCGCTTCTTCCGGTCGAAGATAGGCCTTCTCACCGGGGCCGGCAACGTAATGCGTGCAATGTACGACCGATTGCATCCAACGCAACCGGCTGTCGCGCGCGGGGCTGACCTGTTCCCGGTTGAACGTGACCGCGCGCAACGTCACGAACGAATCCCCGCCTTCATGCAATTTCAAGGTGTTGCCGGCGAATCGGGCGCGGACAATTTCGCCCTCGTAGGGAACGTCCACGAAGAAATCCGCAATATCACAAGCCGCCAGCCGGACGGCCGGGTCGCTCGAACGCACCAGGCGAATCCCGTCAAGCAAACCCATACCGCGATACATCGCGAGGCAGAAATCGGCGACATTCGATTCCGAAATCTTTCGGAAAATTTCGATCAACCGGCCGTCCACGTAATTCGGCAATTGCAGCAGGGTTTTGGCGGGCCAATCGGCCGGAATACGTTTGAGATATTGCGGTGTGAATTTCCGTTGGAACCGGTTTTCAAAGGCGAAGTTGAGCTGGGCCGGTTCATTGGTCTTGCGATGACGCAGGATGGTTTTGGTTTCGCGCGGGTCGTGGTCGCTGTCGTGATAGAAGAATATGATTTCTCCCCCCAGCTCCGCCTGCAGGCGCCGGGCCGTCTGGATTTTGGCGAACAGATAGCGCCGTGGAAAGAACCCGCACGGTTGCTGGCCGAAACAAATGACGGGCGTTTTCGTCATGGCGCGGAGCAATCTTCGGCCGGCTCACGGTCCGGCCCACGGATCGTTTGAACCAGCGAACTGACCAGCAGGCACACCACACAGCCGATGGGATTATACCATAGATAACTGATGCGCGAGTCCGGCACAGTGAAAAACAGGACCAGCACCAGAATTTGCGCCGCGAGCGCGCCGCAAAAAACGGCGGTTCCGCCGATGCGCCGGAAGAAGAATCCCACGATGAACAGGCTTAAAATCACCGGATAAAAAATCGCCCCGAGGATGTTTACGGCCTGCACCAGGTTTTCCGCGAGCGTCAGGCAGAGCGCGAAGGTGATCGACATCGCGCCCCAAAAAACGGTGAACCAGCGCGAGGCCCGCAAGTAGTGCGCGTCCGTGGCGTCGCGCCGGACGACGTGCCGGTAAACATCCACCGTCGTCGCCGAGCCGAGGGCGTTGAGTTCGGCGGCTTTGGCGGAAAGCGCGGCGGCGAAGAACGTCGCGATCAGGAGGCCGATAAGGCCATGGGGGAAATAATTGAGGATGAACGTGATGAAAATATAATCGGTATCGTTGCGCCGCCCATGGGCATCCACGGCCAGCCGCGCCTCCTGACGGACGGCCTCGACGCGGTCATGCGCTTTGGTTGCCGCGGCGCGGGCGGCGGATTCAGCCGTCGCGTTGTGGGCATGCCGGGCGGCCAGCCACGCGCGCAGTTGCTCGCGTTGGGTTTCAAATGCCGCGGAAAATTTTTGATCGAGCGCGTTCATTTTTTCGGCCTGCGCCGCGGCGGCGGCGGATTCATGCCAGGCGACCTGATCGAAATAGACCGGCGGTTTTTCAAACTGGTAAAAGACGAACAACAGGACGCCAAAAATGAGGATGGAAAATTGCATCGGAATTTTCAACGCGGCGTTGAACATCAGGCCGAGCCGGCTCTCGCGCACCGATGCGCCGGAAAGGTAGCGCTGCACCTGCGACTGGTCGGCGCCGAAATAGGCCAGCATATGAAACGTGGCCGCGATGACGCCGGACCAGATGGTGTAACGTTTGCCGAGGTCGAAAGAAAAATCCACCGCGTTCAGCTTGCCCAGGCCGCCGGCCAGCGTGAGCGCGTCCGGCACGGTGAGGTCGCGCGGCAATTTCAGCAGCAGGATGGCAAACGCCGCCATCATGCCCGCAAAGATGACGGCGATTTGATATTTCTGCGTCGCATTGACCGCATCGCTGCCGCCGCTGGTGGTGTAAACAATGACGATGATACCACTCAACAAAATTGTCGCGCCGAGTGGCCAGCCGAAAACTTTCGAGAGCACGATCGCCGGCGCATAAATCGTGAGTCCGGCGCCCAGCGCACGTTGCAAAAGGAAGACCGCCGCGCCGAGCAACCGCGTCTTCGCGTCGAAACGGCGGCCCAGATATTCATACGCCGTGATGACGTTGAGCCGTCGGTAAATCGGCACAAAAATCGCGGCGATGATGATCAGCGCGATGGGTATGCCAAAATAAAACTGGACGAACCCCAGGCCGCCTTGAAAACCCTGGCCGGGCGTGGAGAGGAAAGTGACGGCGCTCGCCTGGGTGGCCATCACCGAAAGGCCGATGACGAACCAGCGGGTATCGCCCGCGCCCTTAAGATAGGTCTCGGTGTTATGCCGGCCGCGCGTGTGCCAGACGCCGTAAACCGCAATGCTGAGGATTGCGCCCAGCAAAACCAGCCAGTCCAGTGCGTTCACGAAAACGTCCTCTCCAAAATCAGCAGCAACGCGACGCAAACAACGAACAAGACCAGCACGAGCAGATAAACCATGCGCCACGTGCGCAAAACCGGCAGGCCGGTCACGGCGTTATCCGTTTCGAGCGTTGCGACGGCCGGGGCCGGGTTGTCGCTCGGGGATTTCATTTTCCCGGTGAGATCAGATTGGCAAACAGCCGGTAAGCGCCGGGCACGCCGGCGGGCAATTCCCGGAAAAATACCAGGCCGGTGTAAACAAAACGGCCCCGGCCGTAGTTTGCGACGAGCAATCCGCCCTTGAGCGGCGCCTCGCCGGGATCGTTGCAGGCGAGAATCGGCGTGAAATGTTCGTCCCATTGGTCGGGATAATAAATCCCGCGCTCCTGAATCCAGCCGGCAAAATCGGCGCTGGTTATCTTATTGGGCGTATTCAGCACGGGATGGTCCGGGGCCAGGAAAGTCACCGGGGCGGTTTCATCTGTCACGCGATCGCCCGACAGGTGCAGGCTGTAGGGCGCCAGTTGGTCGGTCTTCAGGTCGCGGCCCGGGCGGTTATATTGCTCGATGACATTGCCGCCGGCTTCGACGTAGGCGAACAGGGCCGGCAGATGAGCAACCAGATCCGTGCGGACGTTGAAGGCGCGCACGCCAATCACCACCGTGTCGAAATCTTTCAGGCGGTTTGTGGTCAAATCGTCGCCGCGGAGCAATGTGACGTCATAGCCCATTTCCTTGATGGCAGCGGCCACGTTGTCGCCCGCGCCGGGAAGGTAGCCGACTTTTTTCCCGCGAATAACCAGGTCCAGGCAAACGGCTTTGAGTCGGGCGGGCGGCTGGAGTAACAGCAGCGGGACATGGGGATAATGGATCACCACGCGTTCGTTGTCGTAGATTTTGCCACCAACTTCCGCGGTGGCGGTAATATTAGCGTTTGTCGGTTGTGCCGGCGCGGTGACCTGGAAGGTGAACTTTGTCTGATTCACGGCAATGCCTAAATGGAAAGATTGTTCTGCCGGGACAACCTTCCAACCCGGAGGAGCCTCCAATCGGACGGTGCCGAGGGTGTCAGGCCGGGCGGAGGTGACCTGCACTTCAACCGGACGCGTGGCTCCGGGAGCAAACAAACCGACCTCCGCTGCCAATTTAAGCGATACCGGCGAAATCACATCCAAACGGCGAGGTTCGCCTTTTGTCCCGGCGACCACAACTTGCACCGGCTGGTCCGGGACGACCAATGTCTGGCCGCCGACATTGAATATCCATTCGACGGGGAACGCCGGAGGATTTTCCGGGCGCCCGATGAGCGCAGGATCATCCACGCGGAACATACCGACACCGGGGTCCGAGCGCAACCAATAGGGCTGGCTTAAAGGTGTGCCGGCCGGAAGGGTCTCGGTCGAATCGCGGCTCACCACCGTGTTTACAGTAACGTCCGCGCCTACCGTAAACCCGGTTTTGCAAGTCGGATATTTCACCGCCACCCAGCGGACCGGAACGATATCCGACCGCACCGCCGTGGTCAGGTGCAGGTTGAGGGTTTCACCCGGCACAACTTCGGCGTCCGAAATCGTGGTGGCGACGGTCAAGCCGAGGCAGGCCTGAATGATGTGATCCAACAGCCCGCGTTTTTCGGTCACCACGGGATCATCGGGAACCAGATCGGCCAGGCGTTTCTTGATTTCCAGCAACGCGGGCACGCTGGCGGCGGGATTTTGTAAATCAAACTGCGCGATGACTGCCTCCGTCAATTTCCCGATTTCCGCGCCGCCGGGCACCCGGCTCCAGGCCGTGTCCACGCCGTCCAGGATGTCGTTGGTTGCCGGCGCCCCGTCGAGCAACGCGAAGGATTCGGTTATCGGGCCGTTGTTGTTGCCAAAGCCCCGGAAATTGTCAAAGCCCTGGGTCTTGTGCATGGAGCGGCTGCGGGCGGCGATTTCAGCAAACGATTCCCCGGACACAGGATCTTTGCCGCCGGCATTCATCCGGATCACGTTGGTCACGTTCCCGCTGCGTTGAAATGGACTCAAATTCCATAGAATTCGTTCGGGCTGCCACGGCGTCAGGGTATCGAGCTGTTCGGGAAACGCCTTGGGATCACCGGCGAGTTTGAAGGCTTCCCGGGCCAGCACGGTCGAGGCGGTGTGATGCCCGTGCGTGCCGCCCGGCACCGGCGAAAAACGCGTGATGATTACGTCGGGACGGAATTCACGGATAACGCGCACCGTGTCGGACAACACCTGCTGTTGGTCCCAGATTTTCAGCGTTTCACGGTAATCCTTGGAAAAGCCGAAATCAACCGCGCGCGAAAAAAACTGCCGGCCGCCGTCAACGCGCCGCGCCGCGAGCAATTCCTCGGTGCGGATGACACCCAGTTCCTCGCCGAACTCCGGGCCGAGCACATTCTGGCCGCCATCTCCGCGGGTGAGCGAGAGGTAAGCCGTCCGGTAATGCCGACCGCGCGAGAGATAAGCGATCAGTTCCGTGTTTTCGTCGTCGGGATGCGCCGCGACATAAAGCACGCTGCCCATTTCGCGAAAACTTTGCAGGTCCTGCAAAATGACCGGGGCTGATGGCGGCTCACCGGTCTGGCCCGCACCGGGAAAGCAGGCCATGACACAAGCGCCGGTGGCGGCGAGGCGGACCGCCCAATGGGCACGGCCGGATCTGGAAGATAAAACCTTGGTTCTCATGCGCGACAACCGCACGTCTTCGATACTTCCAAGTTCCAGGTGGTTCCCGCCTTGTTACTTCTGGACGGTGAACGGCACGGAAAATTGTGTGTTCTCCCACATCATTTTCAACACGCCACCGCCCGCCGGGTTTTTCTCAACCACCATGGTAAACTGGTCCACAGTCCTGTCCAATGCCTCTTGGGTCAAATCCACCTGCGCAAAATCGTGCTTCGTGTCCACGGGAACCCCCCAGCCGCCCAGTGCGGTGCTGTAAACGAGTGGAGACGGCCCGCTTTCGCTCGGAATCAGGTAAAGCGTGTAAGCGCCGGCGGGAATGGTTTTGCCGCCCAACAGGATGGGCTTCTGCGTAATTAGCGTCGTCGCCTCATCCGCGCCCAGGCGCCAGGCTTGGCCATAAGGCACCAACCCGCCCCAGATTTTGCGGACCTCGCCGGTCCGGGGATTTTTGGTGTAAGGCCGCCCATAGGTGAGGGTGACCCGGTTGCCGTCGATGACCCGGCTGGTGGTCTCGTGCGGACTGACACCGCCGGTGGAAGCGACACGGTTTGGCTGCGCCCCGACCGGCAAGGCAGTGACCAGGGCGGCAGTGACAATGGCGACAGTGGATGCAAATTTCTTCATTTTACCTCCGACAGCGGCAGTTGATTTATGTTGAATCCGGGTTGGTTACAAAATCGCTATGGTTGCAGGCTCGAAATCAAATCCTGATTCATCTTTACGAATGAACTGCCGGAACCTTCGGCCTTAATGGCGAGTTCCGTGGATTGTTTGGCGGCGGCAATCGCGCCGGTTTTGTCCCCCTGCTTCGCCAGAATCTGCGCCTTCAGGTGCAGCATCTCGTAAGCAATCCGGGGATTGTCCGCCAGGCCCGTGTTCACCCAGTCCAGTGCTTTGTTCAAATCCAGATTGTGGTTGTAATAAAAGGTCGCGGCCTGAAAATAAAAGCCGGACTGCTTCTTGCCCGGCGCCGCCATGGCCGCCTCGATTTGCGGCACCAGTTTGGCGGTGACATCGGCCGTCAGATGGATCGGGACCACCTTTTTTTCCCAGGCCAGATTAAGCACCGCCGATTCGTCACGGATGTGATTGAATTCAATCGTAAACGTCTCGATCGTTTCCGCCAGGGTCACGGGCATCACTTTGAATCGCGCGACATCATCCTTCTCGCTGTATTGAAACGATCCCCATTGTGCTGCGTTTTTGCTGATGATGACCGTCCATTCCTTCTCGCCGGGAATGGTAAACAGCGCATAGGTGCCGGCGGGGATTTCGGCGCCTTCCAGTTTGACCGGCGTGCTGAAGGTGATTTTGGTGGCCTGATTGGCGCCGGTACGCCACACCTGGCCGTAGGGAACAATGCCGCCAAAAATCGTGCGGCCCTTCACCCCGGGCCGGGAGTAAACCACTTCGATGTCCGTCAGACCGACACGCTGTTTGAGCGTGCAGCCAGGACTGGCGGCAGGAAAATTGACCGCGGGGGTCTGGGCGGCCGACCGCGACGCGCAAGCCAAACCGCCGGCAACGGTGAAAACGAGCAGTAGTGTCCTTGAGTTCATGGTTGCCGCAAACTTATATCATTCCCATCGAAACAAAAGCGGAAAATCACCGGCCGGCGCCCCGAGCGGCCCGGCCCGGCCGGCTCGCGAATGGCCCTGAACGGCATTAAACGCCGGTTCAGCCGCTATTTTGTTTTTCCCTCCGGTTGGAGGTACGGAACAAATGCGTGTTGGTTCCACAGATCCAGAAAGTCGCCCAGCGTCTTCGGATCGGTGATGCCGTTTTTCACCACAACCTTCTGGCCACTGACGGAAGTGGTCGTCGTGGTCCCGGCAAAAATTACGGAAACAAATTTGATGGTGATTTGATTGGCGCGGGTGGCCGAGGATGAAGTGCTGAAATTGCCGCCGCCACTCCCGTTGACAGGCGTTCGGAAAGGAACCGCGCCGAGATCAACCGACAATTGGTCGGCATGGGCGGCGTTGGCCGTAACCTCAAAGGTCACGTCCACTTCAGAAGGAAACAACCCGGTGACGAAGTCGGTTCTTCCGTATTGTTCGCGCAGGACACTATGGGTCCGCAGGGTCTCGAGTTCGGCGGCCTTCATTTCCGCCAGGCCCTGCCCCACGTCGTGCATCGCCTGGACAAAGGTGATGCTTTGGGATGGATCCGCGACACGATGGGCGCAGCATCCGGCGAACATCAAAGCGAAGAGCACGGGCAATCCAGCGGTGCGAATTTCTTTTTTCATCATTTTTCTCCGTTGATTTCCTGACGGCGGTTCTGAGTCCGGAGCCCGGGCGGCCCTTCTTCCGTCGGTTCATCGGTTATCCCGTGTGCCGCTGCAGAACAATCTTTTTTCATCCGTATTCAGAAGTATAAGCGGTCTTGAATATGGTGATTATTCGCTCTGGAAAACGGGGCGGCGGGACGACGACCGGCTGCCGCGTCAAGGCGTTGATTTGCACAGCCATCACCTCGTCACCGTCCCCGGTCCGTGAGGCAAAGGAACCGGGTGAAAATGGCAGGCTGCTTGCTGCGTATCAAGGGTTACCAATGAAAACACCGCTGCACATTCTGCATCTGGAGCCCAATCAGAATGATGCCGGACTCGTGCGATCGGCCCTTGAGACCGGGGGCATTCCCTGCACGATCGAACGCGTGGAAGATCGGGCCGGTTTTGTCGCGGCCCTCGAACGCCCTCAGGCGGACCTGATTCTGGCGGATGACCCATTGCCCGCGTTTGACGGTTTATCCGCGCTGGAAACAGCACGCGCCAAATGGCCGACCGTTCCTTTCATCATCGTGTCGGGGACATACGATGACGAGTCGGCCCGGGAATCATTCCGGCGCGGTGCGGCGGATTTCATTCTGAAGCAACAACCTTCGCGCATCGCACCCGCGGTGTGTCTGGCCATGCGGGAAGTGGAAGCCCAGGCAGCCTGCCAGCGGCTCGAGGCGCAATTCATCGAAGCGCAAAAAATGGAAGTGATGGGTCAACTGGCCAGCGGTGTGGCGCACGATTTTAACAACGTTTTGTCCGTCGTCATCGGTTACAGCGATTTGATGCTGGCGGAACTCGGCCTCACTCATCCCCTGTACAAGTATGTCGAAGAGATTTGCCGCGCCGGGGAACATGCGACGCAGCTGACGCGACAGTTGCTGGTCTTCAGCCGCAAACAGAAGGTGCAACCCGTTGTGCTCGATCTCAACGACGTGGTGAAAGACCTGGATAAAATGTTGCGCCGGTTCATTAACGAGAACGTCGAACTGAAGGTGGTTCCCGGAAAACAGATCGGGCGGGTGAAGGCGGACGCGGGCTATGTTGGACAAGTTCTGGTGAATCTGGTGGTCAACGCCCGGGATGCCATGCCCGATGGCGGACAACTCACCATCGCCACCAGTAATGCCATTTTGGATGAGAACTACGTGCGCGCTCATCCCGGAGTAATCCCCGGCGACTATGTAATGCTTTCCGTCAGTGACACCGGTCTCGGCATGACCGACGAAGTCAAGGCGCACCTGTTTGAGTTGTTCTTCACGACGAAACCCAAGGGCAAAGGCACGGGGTTGGGGTTGGCCACTTGCCAGACCATCGTCAGACAATCCGGCGGCCACATCACCGCACACAGCGACCCGGGCAAAGGCACAACGTTCAAAGTTTATTTTCCGCAGGTGGCGCAGCGCCTCAATGTTGCCGCTCGCCCCAGCCACACCGGCCCGTTGCCGTGCGGCACCGAGACCTTGCTGGTGGTCGAAGATGAGCCGGCCTTGTGTCATTTGGCCAATCACGTGCTGGAAAATCAGGGCTATACGGTGCTCCGGGCGATGAACGGTCAGGACGCCTTGCGGGTGGCGCGCGAACACAAAGGCCCGCCGATTCGGCTGGTTATCACGGACGTCATCATGCCGCAAATGGGCGGCAAAGTAATGGCCGAGTGGTTGAAATCCAAATACCCGGACCTTAAAATCCTTTTCACTTCAGGATACACCGACGACGCCATTGTGCATTATGGCGTGCTCGATCCCGGCGTCACGTTTCTGTCCAAACCCTATACCCCGGCCACCCTCGCCCGTAAGGTGCGCGAATTACTGGACAAACAATGAACCGCACCCCGCATCACAAACCCCGCAATTCCCTGACTAATCTGCTGCTGGGCCTGTCGCTCCTGTCCCTGGTGGATTCATACCGGGCTCTGGCACTGGACCCGGATCGGAGCATCAACCAATATAATTGCCGGACCTGGCGACGGGCCAACGGTCTGCCCGCCAATGCGGTCACTGCCATCGCCCAATCCACCGATGGCCGTTTGTGGCTGGGGACCTCCCAAGGATTGGTTTTCTTCGACGGTGTGGGTTTCCGCGTTCTCAGCCTGTCCGGGGAAGGAGATCTGGGGAGCAAGGTGATTACGAGTCTGGCTCCTCGGATGGACGGGGGCCTATGGCTGGGATTGGAGCGCGGCGGTCTTGCCATTTTTGACGGCAACCAATTCATTTCGCTGAATCTGAGTCAGTGGAACCTGCCGGTGCCAACCACGGTGCGCACCGTGCGGACCATGCAAGACGGAACGGTGATGATCGGAGGTTGCGGGTTTGCCGGGAGGCTCAAAGGCACGAATATATTCACGCCCCTGCCGCTCACCGGCAATTCGGACGTTTTTTCAGTATGTGAAGACGCCAAAGATCGTATTTGGATGGGGACAGCGGATGACGGGCTATTTTACCTGTCGCATGGGCACATAGCGCGATTTACCGATGCCACACTCCAGAACCTGATCATCTCCTCGATTGTAGTGGACCCGGCGGGGAACATCTGGTTGGGAACCGTGAACGGATTACGGTGTTACGGAGCCAACTTCCAGTATAAGGACGTAAACGTAATCCCTTCTCAGCCGCGGGCATTACTGTTGGACCGGCATGGGGTGCTGTGGATTGGAACTGCCAATTCAGGGTTATATCGCTATGCCAATGGAAGATTTACCTCTTTGACAAAAGCAGGCGGACTGGCCAGCGATCGGATCCTGTCACTGGCCGAATCCGACGACGGCAGTTTATGGGTGGGAACCGAAGACGGCTTGAGCCAGTTGTCGGATGTTAAATTCCCCACCCTGAGCACGGCGGAGGGCCTGATCAACGATGATTGTCTGGCGGTGGCGGCATCACCGCAAGGCGGTATTTGGGCGGGCACCGCCAATGGCGTGTCTTTCTATCGCGACGGGCATTTCCTCAACTTCGGCGCCGACGCCGCAGACGGTTTCAGCTCGCGCTGGGTCAAACGCCTTTTTGTTGCCCGCAACGGCGATGTTTATTGCATCGGCGCCAACAAGAACCTCGACCTGTTCCGCGACAATCATGTGGTGATGAGCTGGGCCACCAACGCCTGGCCCCGCGCGGTGGCGGAAGATTCACACGGCATCCTGGTCGCCCTGGCCGGGAATTTGATGCGCATCGAGAA
>Ga0335076_10006293_pt1 | contig 11968 bp, 9 predicted proteins | sample Lox_Sample_25_FD_206717 | JGI IMG/M metagenome (GOLD analysis project Ga0335076, IMG submission 206717) | Soil microbial communities from Loxahatchee National Wildlife Refuge, Florida, United States - Lox_Sample_2.5 | ecosystem: Environmental > Terrestrial > Soil > Wetlands | place: USA: Florida... | reverse complement strand
GCGTCGGTGCGCGCGTGGTCGGGCTGGCCGAGCACGACGTCGCAGGGCGCCCCGCACCGGCCCGGCAGGCGATTCCAGACCATGATGCGGTGCATGCCGGCATCGGCGACCAGGACGCGGTCCGCACCGGCGGCGACCATGTGCGGCCATGCCATGCCGACGCCGGGTGCGCCGCCGCCGGCATCGAGGTCACGGCAGCCGAAGTCGGCTTGCCCGAGCACGAGATCGGCAGGCGCGCCGTGCGCGGTCGGGATGCCATCCCACACCAGCACCCGACGGTTGCCGGTGTCGGCGACGAACAGGCGATCGCCGTCGATCGCCACCCCGAAGCACCAATTCAACGTGTCGGCGCGCGGCCGCGCGAGGCCGCGATTGGCCGCCGCCGACGTCGTGTCGGGCTGGCCGAGCACGATGTCGGCCGGCCGGTTCGCGCTCGACGGCCAGCCGTGCCACAGCAGCACGCGGTGGTTCCAGGCGTCCGCCACCGCGAGAACGCCCTGCCCGGCGGCGATCCCGGTCGGCATGTTGAGGGTCGCCGCGCCGACCGTGCCGCCGGCATTGCGGGCTTCGCCGGCGCGGTCGCGCTGGCCGATCACGAGATCCGGCGGCGCGTCGTCGGCCTCCGGCACGCGGCCCCAGACCAGCAGCCGGTGATGGCCGGTGTCGCACACCGCCAGGGGCCCGCCGGCGCCCGCCAGACACACGCCGCGCGGGCCGAACAGCCCGGCGGCCGGCGCGAGTGGTGCGGGCTCGTCGACGCGCGCCCCGCCCAGCACGACCCGGGCGCCGCGCGGGGCGAGCCAGCCGCGCGCCGGCGCGCGATCCCGGGCGACATGCGCGGCGCGCATCTAGCGCGCTCCCTGCGTCTGGGTCACGTCGGCGATCTCCGGGCAGGCGGCCTGGATCGCCTTCTTGACCAGCTCGCGAAAGGTCAGCGCCGAGGCCGAGCAACCGTTGCAGGCGCCGGTGAAGCGCACCTCGACACGCGGCGGCGCGACCAGCACCAGCTCGACGTCGCCCTGGTGCGCCGCCAGCGCCGGACGCACCTCGGCGAGCGCGCTCTCGATGCGCTCGTTCAGGCTCGGCTTGACGAGCCCGTGATGGCGCAGCACGGCATAGACGATCTCGTCGGCGGCCGCCTGCTTCAGCCCGGGCAGCGCCGCCGGGTCGGCCTTCATCAAGCGGATCAGCCGGCGCAGCGCCTCGGCGTTGAGCGCATCGATCGCCGCACGATAGGCGGCGACCGCGGCGCGCGCCGCGTCATCCCAGCCCTCGAACTCGGCCTCCAGCCGGACCACCGCGTCGAGCAGGGCGGCGAGCGTCGGGGCGGTGTCGTCATCCACGCGCTCAGCCCTCGCGCCCGCGCGCCGGCGCGCCGAGCGCGGCGTCGAGCTCGGCCAGCACCCCGGCGACGATGCCGGCCTTCTCGAGGTCGCCATGCGCCTCGAAGATGAATCGGGCGGTCTCGTAGCAATCCCGCGCGCGCGCCAGGTTGGCGCGGTTACCGGCTTCCGGATCGGCCGCGTCGTCGGGCAGGTTGCACAGGCAATTGGCCTTGTTCGCGATCGTGTTGGCGTACTCGAGCGGCGCCGTCTCGGGAGTGCGCACCTTGAGAGCCTCATCATAGGCCTCGAGCGCCCGCAGGTTGTTCGCGATGCCGTGGCTGGTGGCGGCGTATTGCAGCGCGTTGCCGAGATTGTTCTGCAGCATCGCGTACTCGGCCGGATGATCGACCAGGTTGACAGCCTGCAGTGCTTCCTCGAACGCCCGCACGGCGAGCGCCTCGCGCAGCTGCGCCTTCTCGTCGCTCGCCGGGATCGATAGGAAGGCGGTCGCCAGGTTGTTCTGCAGGATGGCGAACTCGACCGGGTAGCGCCGCCGGTCGAATACCTTCAAGGCACGCTGATGCGCCGCGATGGCGTCGCCGATGCGCGCCTGCCCGGCGCCGGCGAGCGCCTGCAGCACCAGCCCGCGATTCATCTCGAGCTCGGCGAGCTCGGCGGGCTGGCCCGCTGCCGCGATGACCGCAGCGGCCGCCTCGAATGCAGCGATCGCCAGCTTGAGCGAGTCGGTACCCGGTCCGGGCAGCGCCTGCAGCACGGTGCCCTTGCGCGCCAGGATGCGGGCGTGGAGCAGGGTCTCCTCGGCCGGGCACACCGCGAGCGCCTTGTCGTAGAGCTCGAGCGCGGCGGTCAGGTGCACCGGCGTCTTGGGCCGCTGCTGCAGGCCGACGGCGATCTCCATCAGCATCTGGGCGCGCTCGACCGGGCTGGCCGTATCGATGTCGGCCGCGGCGAGTGCCGTCTCGACCTCGATCGCCAGCCGGCTCGGCGTCATGGCGTCGCCTGCATGCGCTCGCGCACCAGGCGCTCGACGCGATCGGCGACCTTGACGGCGGCGGCGGCGACCGGCGGCGACAGCGCAGTGCCGAGCTCGACGCTCGCGGCCTCGACCAGCAGCACCGTGACGTCGGCGGGGAAATCCTCGAACACGCGGCGGCCGGCATGGAGCGCGTGGTCCCAGCGGAACTCGTGGGTCCCGACCGGCGGCGTCGCCGACGACTCGAGCTCGGCGCCCGGCACCTCGAAGACCGCGCCGGGCGCCGAGCCCGAGCGGCAGGCATCGACGACGATCAGGCTGCGGCAGCCGCGCGCGGCGAACATGACGGCCACGCCGTCGGTTCCGGCATCGAGCAGCCGCACCGCCGGCTCGCGCGCCAGCTCGCGCACGGCCAAGGTGCGCAGCACGGCTGAGCCGACGCCATCGTCGCACCGGTTGATGTTGCCGCAGCCGATCACGGCGATCATGCGGTCGTCCCCTGCCCGCTCCCCGGGCTCAAATGCGCCAAAGCTTGCAGTACCAGTCGGGCTCGGCCGGCAGCGCCAGCTCCGGCAGATCGCACCACTTGCGATTGACCAGGTAGGAGATGCACTCCATGCAGCGCAGCCGTTGCGGTCCGTAGGGGTGGTCGAGGAAGCCCGCGATCGCGAGCTTGCTCTTGAGGTCGCCGGGAGCGACGGCGCGCAGCGCGTCGATGATCGCGCCGAACTCCTTTTCGGTCTCCGGGAACGGCTCGACCGCGGTATCGAGGCCGGACGCCAGCATGTCGGCGATCGTCCGCATCAGCGAGAGGTTGGCGTCGTCGCTCATCACCGGCTCACGCCGTCCTGAAGCGCGCGAGCTCGGCGCCGGTGCGCGCATCGTGCGCGTGCACCGTGCAGACCAGGCATGAATCGAACGAGCGCGCGACGTGGCCGACCTCGACGGGATCGCGGGCATCCGCGATCGGCGTGCCGATCAGCGCCTCCTCGATCGGCCCGCGCGCGCCGCCCTCGGCGCGCGGCCCGACGTTCCAGGTGGTCGGCGACACGATCTGGTAGTTCTTGATCTTGCCGCCCTGGACGTCGATCCAGTGGCAGAGCGCGCCGCGCGCGGCCTCGGTGGCACCCCAGCCGCGGCCGTCGCGCTCCTTGGGCTTGACGTACCAAGGGTCGTTCAGACGGAACTCGCGCAACGCGCGCTCGGCCTCGCGATAGAGCCCGGCGATCTCGTGCATGCGCGCGAACTGGCGCAGCATCACGCTCGGCCCGCCGAGCTCACGGTAGAGATCGAGCACCAGCGGGTCGGTGGTCTGCCAGGGCTCGCCGTGGCTGCCGCCAGCGACCAGCTGACGGGCCAGCGGCCCGGTCTCCAACCGACCGTGATCGGCATGCAGCACCGCGGTCGACCACGAGTACTTGCCGGCGAAATCGGCCTTGTTCTTCATGCTCGGCCGGGTCTCGCGATCGAACGGATGGACCGGCGGGCCCTCGTCGTACCAGGCGCGCGCGGTGTCCTCGCGCGTCGCCGCCTGGTCGACCGGCAGATGTCGGTCGTGCGCGGCGTCGTAGATGCCGCCCTTGCGGATCACCGCGGCCGCCCGCCCGTCGATGGTCGGCTTGGTGTACTTGTCCTCGTGCGGCAGGTAGCCCCACGACAAGAACTTGTCGCAACCGCGGCCGATCTTGTCGAGACCGATGTCCCGGCTCATGCGCCAGAACAGCGCCAGGTCGGACGCGGCGTGCTCGGGCTTCTCGGCCATCCACGCCATCAGGTCGTCGTGCGAGCGGACCTGCTCGTAGCGCTCGAGCGAGCCGCCGAGCCAGATCGGCTCGACCCAGTTGCGCCGGAAATGCTCGAGGATGGACCAGGCACGGGTGACGTCGGTCAAGGTCGGCGCGCACATCACGCCGCCCGGCACCATGTAGCTGGAGTGCGGCCACTGCCCGCCGAACAGCGCGTAGATCTCGACCGGCCGCCCCGAGATCGTGACGCCGATCTCGTAGTGCTTGCCGGTATAGGGCGCCCAGCGCCGCACCGCCTCGTCGTAATCGCGCGCCCGCGCGTACTTCTTGTTGGTGTAGTCGATCATGAACAGCCCGTAATGGTGCCGGGCGATGCTCTGCAGGCTCTCGGCGATCTGGCCGAGATTGCGCGCCAGGACGGCGTTGCGCGGGATCTCGGTCTGCCAGGCGGTGTCGAGCGCCCAGGCCGCACAGGTCAGGTGCGAGGCGCCGCAGATGCCGCAGGCGCGCGGCGTGACGATCAGGCCGGCCTGGGAATCCTTGTCGCGCAGGATCACTTCGAGCCCGCGAAACAGCTCCGCCTGGGTCCAGGCGTCGATCACCACGCCGTCGGCGACGTCGACGCGGACGTCGAGATCGCCCTCGACGCGGCCGACCGGAGAGATATCGAGCGTCTGAACCTGCCCCGCCATGACGCTTGTCGTCCTCAGATGACGAAGATGTCGTCTTCCGCCCAGCGCGGCGACGCGGCCTTCGCCGCGGTGGCGAGCTTAATATAGCCGATCTTGTCGAGCCCGGTCGGCAGGGCTTTCGGCACGCCCATCAGGGTCTGGGTCTTGAACACGGTGCCGGGAGCGAGATCGAGGAACGGAAACTCGGGCTCGGTGCAGCCGAGGCATGGCATGCCGACGCGCGTCTTCGAGGACTGCCGGTTCCACAGGATACGGTTGCACGGCGAGTGCGTCATCGGGCCGCGGCACCCGAGGTCGTAGAACAGGCAGCCCTTGCGCTGGCCGAACTCGGTCGCCGACACCTTATAAGAGAAGTGCATGTTCCGGGTGCAGCCGGTCTGGGTGAAGCTGGTGAAGAAGGTCTTCGGCCGCTGCAGGTCGTCGAGGTTGATGTCGGCGGCGCGGCCGGTCGCGACCGCGACGATGATCTGGGTCATCCAGTCGGGATGCGCCGGGCAGCCCGGGATGTTGATCACGGGCAGGCCGGCGCGCGACCGGTAGTCCTTGCCGAGGAAGCCGCCGTGCTCGCGCTTGAGGAACTGCAAGCCGGTGCTCTGCGAGGGGTTGGGAGCGGTCGCCGGAATGCCGCCCCACGACGCGCAATCGCCGACCGCGACGACGTAGTCGGCGATCCGGGTCAGGTCGCGCACCCAATCCTTCATCGGGCGGCCGGCGAAGCGGTTCCATTCGCCGCTGCCGTTGGGTGCCCGCACGATCGTGCCCTCGAACACCAGGATGTCGAGCGGGACCTCACCGGCCAGCAACCGATGCAGCAGGCTCTGCACGTCGGCCCCGAGCTCCATGCCGAGCGAGGGGTGCCACAGCATCGTGATGCCGAAATCGGTCACCAGGTCGCACACGCTCGGCTCCTCGGCGTTGAGGAACGACATGGTGTTGCCCGAGCACGCCCCGCCCTGGAGCCACAGCAGATTCGCCACTAGACCCTCGCCGCTTGACGCCCCGATAGTCTCACGGAGGCGGCCGGATGTGCCAGTTTCATGAGCGGAACACCACCTCCGTGAAGCCGGTCCCGGGCAACCGCACCGCCACCGTGGTGCCCTTGCCCGGGGCGCTCGAGATATCGAGCGTGCCGCCGTGCAGCTCGACCAGCCGCTTGCTGAGCGGTAGCCCCAGCCCGACGCCCTGGTACTGGCGAGTCAGCTGGCTTTCGATCTGGCCGAATGGCGTCAGCGCGATCGCAATGTCGTCCTGGTCGATGCCGATGCCGGTGTCCTGGATGAAGAAGGCGATGCCGCCGTCGGCGATCGGCTCGACCCGCAGCTCCACCTTGCCGCCGGCAGGCGTGAACTTGATGGCGTTCGACAGCAGGTTGATCAGGACCTGGCGCAGCTTGGCGGCATCCGCATACACGCGCGGCAGATCGTTCGCCAGCGCGACCTCGTAGGCGATCCCCGCGGTCTGCGCCATCGCGGTGACGACGCGCGAGCTGAAGCTGACGATCGGCTCGATCTCGACCTCGGCGCGATCGAGCACCATCCGGTTCGATTCCGCGCGCGCGATGTCGAGCACGCTGTTGATGATCTCGAGCAGGTGCTCGCCCGACTGGACGATCAGGGACGGGTATTGCTGGTAGCGCAGCGGCAGCGGCCCGAACGTCCCGTCGCGCATCATCTCCGAGAAGCCGATGATGGCGTTCAGCGGCGTGCGCAGCTCGTGGCTCATGTTGGCGAGGAACTCGGTCTTCGCGCGGTTGGCCGACTCGGCCGCGATCTTGGCGGCCAGCAGGATCTCCTGGTTGGCGCGCAATTCCTCGAAGGCGCGCGCGGCGCGCAGCATGTAGCGGATGCGGTGCGACAGGATCAGCCAGCTGATCGGCTTGGCGATGAAGTCCGTGGCGCCGCACTCGTAGGCCTTGGCGATCGAGGGCGTGTCGTCCAGCCCGGTCGCCATGAGGATCGGCAGATGGGCCGACGCCGGACGTTGCCGGAGCGCACGGCACAGCTCGAAGCCGTCCATGCGCGGCATCACGACGTCGGCGACCAGCAGGTCGGGCCGCGCGGCGGCGCACAGCGCCAGGGCGTCGACGCCGTCCGCAGCCTCGGTTACCGCGAAACCGTCCTGCTCGAGCGCCGCGCGCATCAGCGACCGCACGATCTCGTCGTCGTCGACGATGACGAGCGACGTCGGCCGATGCTCAGTGGATCGTTGCATCGGGTTCCGAGACCAGGGTCAGGAGCGACTGCACCGCGGCGGCGACCTCGGCATCGAGCGCGTCGAGCATGGCATCGGCCGATTCGGCGCCGGCCTGCCGGACCGCCAGCTCGATCTCGTTGCAGCGCTGCGAGACCAGGGTCGCGCCGACCGCGCTGGCGCTCGATTTCAGCCCGTGGGCCGCCCGCCACAGCCCGTCGGCATCGCGCGCGTCGCATTTCGCGCGGATGTCGGCGAGCATCACCGGCGCCGTGTCGGTGAACTTGCCGACCACGCGCTTCAAGAGGCCTTTGCTGCCGCGCGCCTCGATCGTCTGGATCTGGCGGATCGCGGCCTCGTCGATCGGCTCGACCGGCGCCGGCGCACCATCGCCGTCCCCCGCCTTTCCGGTCGGCGCCGGCTCGACCGGCGCGAGGTGGCGCCGCAACACGGCGGCGAGCTGCAGATCGTCGAACGGCTTGGTGAGGAAATCGTCCATGCCGGCCTCGGCGCATTTCTCGTGCATCTCCGGCAAGGCGTGGGCGGTCACGGCGATGATCGGCACGCGCGTCTGGCCCTCCTTGTTCTCCGGCAGCGCGTTCATCAGCCGCTCGGTCTCGCGGATGCGGCGGGCGGCCTGGAAGCCGTCCATCACGGGCATCTCGCCGTCCATCAGGATCAGATCGAAGCGATCCTGGGCGAATGCCTGCAGCGCCGCGCGCCCGTTCGGCACGGTGACGACGCGGCACCCCATGTTGTCGAGCATGCCGGCCGCGACGTCCTGGTTGATCTGGTTGTCCTCGGCGACCAGGATCCGGGCATCGAACCGCATGCGCCTGCCGCGCGAGCGCTGGCCCGGGCGCAGCGGCGAGACGTGCCGGCCGCCGGCGCCGGCCGCGATCGAGGCCAGGCAGTCGAACAGCTCGGACGGCCGCAGCGGCTTGGGCAGGATGGCGAACACGTCCTTGGGGTCGTCGTCGTCGCCGATGAAGCTGCCCAGGCCGACCAGCAGAATGATCTCGACGGGCTTGCGCGGGCGGCCGGCGCGGATGCGGTCGGCGAGCTCCAGGCTCGGCGCACCCAGCCCCTTGACGTCGATGATCACGACGTCGAACGCGGTGCCGGCCGCGAGCGCGGCGTCCCAGTCGGCCTCCGCCTCGGCGACCGTGGTGTGAACCGCCGCCTCGACGCCCCAGTTGGTGAAATACTGCGACACGACGTAGCCGCTCACCGCGTTGGCGTCGACCATCAGCACGGACAGCTTGCGCGCGAGATGACGCGCCCCGCGGGGCGCGGCGGCTTCGCCGGCGGACTTCTGTGCCCGTATGGTGAACCAGAAGCGCGAGCCGCGCCCGATCTCGCTGTCGACACCGATCTCGCCCCCCATCAGCTCGACCAGCTGCTTCACGATGGCGAGACCCAGACCCGAGCCGCCGCGCGACCGGGTCATCGAGCTGTCGGCCTGGTGGAACGACTGGAACACCGCTTCGCGCTTGTCGGGCGCGATGCCGATGCCGCTGTCGACCACGGCGACGTTGAGGACGACATGGTCGGCGTGCGTCTCGGATGCCGCCATCTCGACCAGGATTTCGCCGCGCTCGGTGAACTTGATCGCATTGCCGATCAGGTTGATGAAGACCTGGCGCAGCCGCACGGGATCGCCGCGCAGCCCGGTCGGCACGCTCTCGTCGACGAAATAGACGAACTCGAGGCCCTTGCTCGAGCACTTCTCGCTGAACATGTCGGCGACTTCCGCGAGCACCTCGCGGGGCTCGAAGTCGGCCTCCAGCAGATCGAGCCGTCCGGCCTCGATCTTCGAGAAGTCGAGGATGTCGTTGATGATCGTCATCAGGGCCTGGCCGGAGCGCACGATGCTCTGGGTCAGGCGGCTCTGGCGCTCGCTCAGCGCGGTCGAGGACAGCAGGTTCGCCATGCCGAGCACGCCGTTCATCGGCGTCCGGATCTCGTGGCTCATGGTCGCCAGGAATTCGGTCTTGGCGCGGCTCGCCGCCTCGGCCAGCTGGCGCGCGTCGATCAAGGCCTGCTCGGCCGCCTTGCGCTCGGTGATGTCGTGCATGATGCCGGTGAACAGCACCTCGTCCATGCCCTTGACTTCGGTGACCGTGAGGTGGATCGGGAACTCGCTGCCGTCCTTGCGGATCGCCGTCAGCTCGCGGCCGATGCCGATGATCTTCGCCTCGCGCGTCTTCGTGAAGGCGTCGACATAGCGATGGTGGCGCGCGCGATGGGGCGCCGGCATCAGGATGGTGAGGTCGGCGCCGAGCACCTCATCGGCGCTGTAGCCGAACATGCGCTCTGCGCCGCGGCTCCATTGCCGGATGCGGCCGGCGCGGTCGATGGTGACGATGGCGTCGGCGACCGCGTCGACGATCGCCTGGGTGCGCGCCCGCGCGCGCTGGGCGTCACGCTCGATCTCGACGCGCTGCGCCATCTCGGAGTTGAGCCGGGCGACCAGATCGATCTGGCGCCCGGCGTAGCTCGCGGCGAGCGTCGCGCTGGCGATCAGGACCGTGACCACGGCGATCAGCATGGCGAGCAGGGTCGGCGGCAGCCGGATGCCGTCGATGCCCGCCGCGCTGTGCGGATAGAACAGGGCGGCGTGCATGGCGATGTAGTGCATGCCGGCGACCGCGAGGCCCATGACGATTGCAGCCAGCCAGCTGGTCGTCATCGGCCAGGCCGGCATGAACTGGCGCAGGCGGAAGTGGATGCCGAGCGACAGGAACGCCAGCGCGACCGCCGCCACGACCGAGATCGCCACGACGTCGACGTCATAGAGCAGCAGCGCCTCGGGGCGCATCGCCGCCATGCCGGCGTAATGCATCGCGCCGATGCCGCCGCCCATCAGCGCCGCGCTGCCGAGCAGCCGGCCGATGCGGGGCGCCGTGGCCCGGCTGATGATGCTCAGCGCGGCGCCGCTCGCCAGCACGCCGGGCAGCATCGAGAGCACGGTGTCGACCGGGTCGTAGCCGACGCCGCAGGGCAGCTCGAACGCCAGCATGCCGATGAAATGCATGCCCCAGATGCCGCCGCCCATGCTGACCGCGCCCGCCAAGGTCCACGCCAGGCGGCCGCGCAGGGTCGAGGCGGCGCGGATGCGGCCGGATACCGTCAGGGCCACGAACGCCGACAACGAGGCGATACCGAGCGACAGGACCACCAGCCCGACGTCGTACGTGCCCGTGTAGGGCAAGCCGAGGTCGGTAGTGCCGGAGAACGGCAAGAAGGTCTGGTCCAGCCGCAGCATCAGTCGACGGTCGCCCCCAAGGTTCCGATCCGCTTTCGGCGCATCATCAACATGAAACGTTAACTTATATTTCCCAAGCGCCTAGGACGCGACGGATGCCGCCCAGGCGGGCCCCGCGGCGGCCGCCCCGTCGACATCACGGAACAGCTCCCGGATCTCCAGCAGCGCGGGCAGCTCGCGGGTGAACAGCTGCACGAGCGCCGGATCGAAATGGTGGCCGGCCCCGTCGGTGATCAGGGCGACCGCCTTGTCGATCGGCCACGCCGGCTTGTAAGGGCGCTCCGAGGTCAGGGCATCGAACACGTCGGCGATCGCGACGATGCGTCCAGCGAGCGGGATCGCCTCGCCGCGCAGTCGCGCCGGATAACCGCTGCCGTCCCATTTCTCATGGTGCGTCAGCGCGATCGTGCGCGCCAGATCGAGCAGCAGGAACCCGCTGTCGGCGAGAATCTGCCCGCCGATCTCGGCGTGACGCTGCATGATCGTCCATTCCTCCGGGGTGAGCTTCCCGGGCTTCAGCAGGATGGCGTCGGGGATCCCGACCTTGCCGATGTCGTGCAACGGCGCGGCGTCGCGGAGCATCTCGGCGTCCGCCTCGTCGTAGCCGGCGCCGACCGCCAGCCGGTGCGCGAAGTGGCTCATGCGCACGACGTGCTGGCCGGTCTCGTTGTCGCGGAACTCGCCGGCGCTGGCGAGCCGGCGGATCACCTCCTTGCGGGTGTCCTCGACGTCGCGGGTGCGCAGCCGGACCCGGATCTCGAGCTCCTGGTTGACGCGCCGCATGCGGTTGGCATGAACCTGCATCTCGAGCGCATTGCGCACGCGGTGCTGCAGCTCCCACAGCAGGAAGGGCTTGGTGACGAAGTCGCGCACGCCGGCCGCGAGCGCGCGCCGCCGGGTTTCTTCGTCGGTCTGCGCGGTCAGCACCAGGATCGGCACCTGCTCGCCGGGGAACCGCAGCTTGGCGCGCCGGATGAACTCGTGACCGTCGATCTTGGGCATGCGCATGTCGAGCAGGATCAGATCGAAGCGTCCCGCCTCGATCATCGCCAGGGCCTCGACGGGATCGCCGCAGCCGACGATGTTGGCGTAGCCGTCGATCTCGAGCGCCTCCTGCAGCATCTCGACGTTCGCCGCAAGGTCGTCGACGATCAGGATGCGGGCCCAGCGGATGTCCGCCTCGAGTTCGTGGATCGCTTCACTCATACGCGTTCTCCCAGGAGGTCGTCGATCAGGGCCAGGAACCGGTCGACGTCGATCGGCTTGGTCAGGTAGTGGGCGAAACCGGCCGCCCTGCCGCGCTCGATCATGCTCGGCATGGCCGACGCGCTCAGCGCCATCACGGGGATGCGCTGCGTCGCCGGCATCTGCTTCAGCTGCTCGAGCATCGCAAAGCCGTCCATGCCCGGCAGGTTGATATCGAGCACGATGACGTCGGGGCGGTGCGTGCGTGCCAGCTGCAGGCCGGCTTCGCCGTCCGAGGCAACCAGCAGCCGCACGTCCGGCAGGCCGTCCGCCAGCCCCTGCATCAGCATGATGTTGGCCTCGTCGTCCTCGACATAGAGCAGCGTGTAACCGTCGCGGTGGTCGGCCGGTTCGGCGAGCGCCGGCTCGGGGTAGGGCTCGGCGGGCGCCGCGCGGGCCTCGGGAAGCTCGACCGTCACGGTGGTGCCGGTACCCGGCGTGCTGTCGAGCTCGAGCTGGCCCTTCATCAGCAGGACCAGCCGCTGGCTGAGCGCGAGCCCGATGCCGGC
>Ga0335076_10006292_pt1 | contig 11969 bp, 9 predicted proteins | sample Lox_Sample_25_FD_206717 | JGI IMG/M metagenome (GOLD analysis project Ga0335076, IMG submission 206717) | Soil microbial communities from Loxahatchee National Wildlife Refuge, Florida, United States - Lox_Sample_2.5 | ecosystem: Environmental > Terrestrial > Soil > Wetlands | place: USA: Florida... | reverse complement strand
CAATGACGGGTCGCTCGACAGCGATCCCGTCACGGTCAATCTGACGATCAATCCGGTGAACGACGCGCCGGTGGCGGTGCCGGACAGCTACAGCACCGACGAAGATACGGCGCTCACGATCCCGGCAACGGGCGTGCTGGCGAACGACACGGACGTCGATGGCGACAAGCTGACAGCGGCGCTGGTCGATGGGCCGACGCACGGCGAGCTGACGCTGAACACCGACGGCAGCTTCACCTACACGCCGGATGCGAACTACAACGGTTCGGACAGCTTCACCTACAAGGCGAACGACGGCTCTCTCGACAGCGCGCCGGTCACGGTCGACCTGACGATCCATGCCGTCGATGACGCGCCGGTGGCGGTGGCGGACAGCTACAGCACCGACGAGGACACGACGCTGACGGTCCCGGCGACGGGCGTGCTGGCGAACGACACGGATGTCGAGGGTGACAAGCTGACGGCGGTGCTGGACAAGGGGCCGGCGCACGGCGAGCTGACGCTGAACGCCGATGGCAGCTTCACCTATACGCCGGACGCCGACTACAACGGCTCGGACAGCTTCACCTACAAGGCCAACGATGGGTCGCTCGACAGCGATCCCGTGACGGTCAATCTGACGATCAATCCGGTGAACGACGCGCCGGTGGCGGTGGCCGACAGCTACAGCACCGACGAAGACACGACGCTCACCATCCCGGCAACCGGCGTGTTGGCCAACGACACGGACGTGGACGGCGATCCGCTCACGGCTGTGCTGGACAAGGGGCCGGCGCATGGCGACTTGGCGCTGAATGCCGACGGCAGCTTCACCTACACGCCGGACGCCAACTACAACGGCGCGGACAGCTTCACCTACAAGGCCAACGACGGATCCCTCGACAGCGATCCGGTGACCGTCAATCTCGCGATCAACCCGGTCAACGATCCGCCGGTCGCGCACGGCGACAACTATGCGATGACGCAGGGCGGCACGCTCGTCGTCGCTGCGGCGGACGGCGTCCTGGCCAACGACACCGACGTCGACGGCGACCACCTCACGGCCACGGTGGCGAGCGGCCCGGCGCACGGCGAGCTGACGCTCAATGCGGACGGCAGCTTCACCTACACGCCCGCCGCGAATTTCGACGGCGAGGACAGCTTTACCTACACGGTCAGCGACGGCCATGGCGGCACGTCGACGGCAACGGCGTCGATCGGCATCGCCGACTCGGAGCCCGTGGCGGCCAACGACTCCGTGACGATGTCGGATACGGCGCCGAAGACCATCGATCTCGTCATCGTCCTCGACCGCTCCGGCAGCATGGGCGACGATCCCGGTGTCGCCGGCTTCTCGACGCGCATGGAGCTGGCGCGGTCGGCCATCGCCGGCCTGTTCCAGGCCTACGACTCGGTTTCCGACCTCCATATCCAGATCGTCGATTTCTCCGACAGCGCCGCCAGTTCAGGATGGCTGTCGACGCCGGAGCAGGCCAACGCCTATCTCGCGGGCCTGTCGCCCGGCGGCGGGACGAACTACTCGGCGGCCATCGACAAGACGATCTCGTCCTATGTCAACGTGCCGACGGCGGACACGCCCGGCGACACCAAGACGGAGGTCTATTTCCTCTCCGACGGCAATCCGAGCCCGGGCACGAGTCTGGCGGACACCGGCAAGGTCGGGACCTGGGAGAGCTTCCTCAGCAATCCCGCCAATCACATCGACAAGGCCTATGCCGTCGGCATCGGCAGCGGTATCGCGGCGGGCGATCCCGATCTCGCCGATGTCGCGTTCCCGAACGGCGATCCGTCGAATCCCCTCGTCGTCACCGACGAGTCGCAGCTGCTGGACACGCTAACCGGCACGGTCGCTAACCACATCTCCGGCAATGTGCTGACGAACGACGACTTCGGCGCCGACGGCAAGGGCAACGGCGGGGTCGGGCTGCTCTCGATCCAGGTCGACGGCCACACCTATACCTACGACCAGGCCACCAACCAGATCCACGACGAGACGAACGCCCTGGTCGCGGCCGCGGCCGTGCTGGCGGTGCACACGGACCTGGGCGGCGACCTGGTGTTCCACTTCGACACCGGCGACTACACCTACACGGCGCCCGATGTGACCGGCGCGCCGGTCGACGAGTCCTTCACCTACACGATCGTCGACGGCGACGGCAGCACGGCGTCGGCCGCGCTGGAGATCGACGTCACGGACAGCGGCGTGCGCGTGACCGATCCGCATCTGGTTCTGGGAACGGCCGGCGCCGACTCGCTGGTGGGCGGCGCCGGCAACGTCGACGACATCATGAGCGGCGCCGGCGGCAACGACACGATCAGCGGCGGCGACGGCAACGACCACATCCAGGGCGGCAACGGCGACGATTCGCTGGTCGGGGGCGGCGGCACCGACATCCTCATCGGCGGCGCCGGCGCCAACACGCTCGATGGCGGACCGGGCGCCGACGTGCTGGTCGGCGGCGACGGCAACGACCGGATCACGGTGGGCACCGGCGATGACGCGAGCGGCGGCGCCGGCAACGACCTGTTCCTGCTGACGGACAATACGGGCTTCGGCCATATCGACGGCGGCGGCACGACGGCGATCGATCTGCGGACCGGCAGCGGCGATATGCTCGCCTTCAACGGTGCGCTCGACGTGACGCACCTGGCGAGCGGCAAGATCGTGGGGATCGAGTCCATCTCCATGACCGATGCGATCGGCGGCGCCGGCGCCGACACCCTGACGATCAACGCCGCCGACGTCATCGACATCGGCACCGGTCAGTTCAATCCGTCCGGCTCGTTCGGCGGCTTCGGCAGTCTGGAGAACGCGTCGGCGATCCGCGTCAACGGCGACGCCGGCGACGCGCTGCAGCTGACCGGCGGCGGCTGGCAGAAGGTGACGGATACGCCGGCGAACGTGCCGGACGGATACGCCCTCTACGTCCACGGCGCCGGCGGGGGATCGACCACCGAAGACGCCTATGTCCTGGTGCAGACGGCCGTCAAGGTGACGACCAGCTGAGGCTGCCGTCCCGAACGGCTAGCGGGCGCGCGCCGCGTCGACTATCGTGGCGCCGCATGCCTCGCGAGTCGCCATGATCCGTATTTCCCGCTGGCTGCGAAAGTTCCGCGGCGACCGCATCGCCGGCCTCCTCCTGCTGTTCGGATTGCTTACCCTCCGCACCTGGGACCCGCAGCCCCTCCAGGCCCTGCGGTGGACGTTCTTCGATCTCTTCCAGCGGGCGTTGCCACGCCAGGAAACCCGCTATCCGGTGGTCATCGTCGACATCGACGAGCAGAGCCTGCGCGAACAGGGCCAGTGGCCCTGGCCGCGGTCCACGCTGGCCAGCATGGTCAACTGGCTTCGCCAAGCCGGTGCCGTGGTCATCGGGTTCGACGTCGTCTTCGCCGAACCGGACCGCAACCTCTCCGTCGATCCGGTACGGCTGGTGCAGTTGCCGCTGAGCGACCTGAGGTCGGCGCTGACCAGCCTGCAGACGAACGATTCCGTATTCGCCGATAGCATGCGGCAGCAACCGGTCGGGCAGGGCCAGCAGCAGGGTTCCGCGGTCCAGGCCAAGCCGCGGACGCCCGTGGTGCTGGGTGAATTCGCGCTTACGCCGAGCGAGAGCTCCGCCGTCCCGCCGCGCGATCCACCGGTGACACCGGGCCTGATCGGGGGCGACCCATACCTCTACCTGAAGCAGTTTGCCGCGCTGACGGAGAACATTCCCGAGCTCGCCCAGGCGGCCGCCGGCCGTGGCAGCATCAGCCTCGCGCCCGACATCGACGGCATCGTCCGCAAGGTACCGCTCGTCGTCAACGTCAGCGGCGTGATCGTTCCCTCGTTCGACATCGAGCTGCTGCGCGTTGCCACCGGCCAGAAGGGCTACGCCATCCAGATGGAACGAAAGTATGGCGGGGTGACGAGCGGCATCGCTTCCATCAACGCGGCCGGTGTCAGGATTCCAACCGACCGAAACGGCCTTTTCTACCTGCGGTATGGATATCACGATCGGGCGCGTTTCGTTCCGGCGGCCGATGTCGTGGCCGGACGGGTCAAACCCGAGCGATTTAGCGGCAAGATCGTGCTGATCGGCACCTCCGCCTCCGGTCTCTACGACGTGAAGACGACGCCGACGAAGACGATGCCGGGCGTCGAGGTCCACGCCCAGCTGATCGAAAACATCCTGGCCGGTGAGTCGCTGGCGCGTCCGGGATACATGCTGGGCGCCGAAGTGTTCTTCACGGCGCTCGGCGGCCTTCTGCTCATCATCCTCGTGCCAAGGCTCGCCGCCCGCTGGACGCTCGGCTTCCATATCCTCGCCATCGTCACCCTGTTCAGTGGCTCCCTCTATTCGTTCGCGCGGCTGTCGATACTGTTCGATTGGACCTATCCGGTGATCTCCGGAACCGCGTTGTATCTGCTGCTGATCTACATCAGGTACACGCTCACCGAGCGGCAGCGCCGGCAGGTCACGGCACAGTTCAAGCAGTACCTCGCGCCTGCCGTGGTCGATCAGCTGAGTCGCGATCCGGATCGCGTCCGGCTCGGCGGCGAAATCAAGTCGATGACCGTGATGTTCGCAGACCTGCGCAATTTCACGGGCATTTCGGAGCGGCTGCGCCACGACCCGGAGTCGCTGACGACCCTGATCAACCGGTTCCTCACGCCGATGACCGACGCCGTGTTGGAGAAGAAGGGCACGATCGACAAGTACATTGGCGATTCCATGATGGCGTTCTGGAACGCTCCGGTCGATGTTGCCAATCATGCTGCGCAGGCTTGTGCGGCGGCCCTTTCCATGAGTGCCGCCCTCGACAATCTAAATCAAACCCTTCTGGCGGAGGCGGAAGCCGGGGCGGCGGGCGCCGGCGTTCCCGTTCTCACCCTCGGCATGGGAGTCGGCGTCAACACGGGAGACTGCCTGGTCGGCAACCTCGGGACGGCGCACCACTTTAACTATTCGGTCCTCGGCGACCCCGTGAATCTGGCCTCGAGGCTGGAGTCGCTGACCAAGCTCTACAATGTCGGCATCCTCATCAGCGAGTCGACCCACGCACTGGCGCCGGAATTCGCCGCCCTGGAGGTAGACCGCGTCGCGGTGGTCGGCAAGCAGGACGCGGTGAAGGCGTATGGCCTGCTCGGCGGGCCAGGCATGGCGGTCACTGAAGCATTCCAGAGGCTACAGGAGACTCACGGCAGGTTCCTGGCGGCATACCGCCGCCAGGACTGGGAGGTGGCGAAGGCGTTGCTCGATGAATGCCGTCCGCTCGATGAGCGGCTGAACCGCCTCTATTGGCTCTATGCGGGCCGGATCGCCTTTTTCGAACGCAACCCCCCCGACCCCGACTGGGACGGCGTGTTCCGGGCGGAGAACAAGTAGGCGTGATTGGCTGGTGCCTGCGGCTCCGTCTTGCCCGTGGCGGGGCGATTTGATCTAGTCGCCGGCATGTCCCCGTCCGGCGGCGCCTCCCGAGAGAGCCAGGCTGCACCCGATTCGCTGCTCTGCCCCGGCGATCCGCCGCCCTTCACGATCGTCAATCCGGGCGGGCGGGGGCGCGCCATCCTGATCGCCGACCATGCCGGCCGCGCCATTCCGCAGGCGCTGGGCACGCTGGGGTTGGGGTCGGCCGAGCTGGCGCGTCACATCGGGTGGGACATCGGCATCGCCGACGTGACGCGGCGGCTGGCGGCGCGCCTCGATGCGCCGGCCGTGCTGGCCGGCTATTCGCGCCTCGTCATCGACTGCAACCGGCGCCTGCGCGATCCCACCTCGATGGCGCAGGAAAGCGACGGCGTCGTCGTCCCCGGCAACCGCGGCCTCTCGCCCGCCCACCGCAGCAGCCGCATCGATGCGCTGTTCACGCCCTACCATGACGCGATCCAGGGCGTCATCGACGGCTGCCGCCGCGCCGGCGGCGTGCCCGCGCTCGTCTCCATGCACAGCTTCACGCCGGTCATGAACGGGCAGGAGCGCCCTTGGCACGTCGGCGTGCTGTGGAACCGCGATTCCCGCATGGCGCGGCCCCTGATCGCGCGGCTGCGGGCGGAAGCGGGCATCTGCATCGGCGACAACGAGCCCTACACCGGCCGCAACGAGCACGGCTATTCGATCTATGTGCATGCCGAGGACCTCGGCCTGCCGCACGTGCTGCTGGAGGTGCGCCAGGACCTCATCGACACGCATCACGGCGCCGAAGCCTGGGCCGCGCGCATCGGCAGCGCGCTGTCGGACGTGCTGGCCGATGAAAGCCTTTATCGCGTGGAGCAGCACTGAATGCCCTATCGCGAGCCGGCCTTCACCATCGGCATCGAGGAGGAGTACCTGCTGGTCGACCGCGCCAGCCGCGACCTCGTGCACGATTCGCCGGCCGGGCTGCTGGAGGAATGCCAGGCGGTGCACCAAGGCCAGGTCACGGCGGAATTCCTGCGCTCGCAGATCGAGGTCGGCACGCGCGTCTGCGCCAGCATCGCCGAGGCGCGCGCGGACCTCGCGCGCCTGCGCCGGACCGTCGCCGAGGTGACGGCGCGCCACGGGCTGGCGCCGATCGCCGCCTCCACGCATCCCTTTGCGTCCTGGCACCTGCAGAAGCATACGGACAAGGAGCGCTACAACATCCTGGCGCAGGACCTGCAGGCGCCGGGGCGGCGGCTCGTGATCTGCGGCATGCATGTCCATATCGGCATCGAGGACCCGCAGCTGCGCGTCGATTTCATGGGCCAGGTCGCCTATTTCCTGCCGCACCTGCTGGCGCTCACCACGTCGTCGCCGTTCTGGGGCGGCGAGGACACCGGCCTCAAGTCCTACCGCATGGCCGTGTTCAACGAGCTGCCGCGCACCGGATTGCCCGAGCTGTTCGAGAGCTACGGCGAGTACGAGCGGCATTTGAAGGCGCTGGTCACCGCCGGCGTCATCGAGGACGGCAGCAAGCTGTGGTGGGACGTGCGGCCGAGCGTCCGCTTCCCGACGCTGGAGATGCGCATCACCGACGTCTGCACCACCCTCGACGACGGCATCGCCGTGGCGGCGCTCTACCGCTGCCTCCTGCGCATGCTCTGGCGGCTGCGGCGCAGCAACCAGCGCTGGCGGCGCTATGCCCATATGCTGGTTAACGAGAACCGCTGGCGCGCCCAGCGCTACGGATTCGACGCCGGGCTGGTGGATTTCGGCAAGGGCGAGATCGTGCCCTATGCCGACCTGCTGGAGGAGATGATCGCGCTCGTCCAGGAGGATGCCGCGGCGTTCGGGTGCGAGCGTGAGCTTGCCCATGCCCGGAGCATCCTGCGCCGCGGCACCAGCGCCCACCGGCAGCTCGCGCTGTTCCGCGAATCGGTCGAAGCCGGGGCGGCGCCGCCCGAGGCGCTGCAGGGCGTCGTCGACTGGCTGATCGAGGAGACCGTCCGCAACCTCTGACCGGGAAACCCAGGATCAGGGCGCGCGTGCCTATCCCCGGCATTTGTCGAATCTTTGGCGCTTAGCGATTCCTTAGCCGTGCCGGCGTTATGGATGCCGCGCATGCAATCCCTCTACGGACGCAAACTGGCCCTCGTGACGCGGCGCAAGACCGACGTCGGGGTCGACGTCGTGCAACTCCACACCGGCATCCTCGCCTTCACCCAGTGCGAGCTGCTGCTCGACCGCGGCATCCGCAAGCGGCCCTTCCGGCTGCGCTCGGAATGGATGAGCCGGGTCGAGGCGGTCGAGGGCGACGACAAGGACCGGCTCGACGATGCCGACCTGCTGCTGTCCCTGACCGTGGGCGGGCCGGCCGGCAATGCCGACCTGACGGAGCAGGAGTTCGCCGTCCTCGCGTGATCGCCGCGCCCGAGAGGCGCTGGTTTCCCCGGGCCCCAGATCACATATACTCTCCAGTATCGCCGCACTGGAGAACCCGATGGACGACAAGACGCGCATCGAACTGGAGGCCGCCGCCTTCCGGCGGCTGATCGCGCATCTGCGCGAGCGCACGGACGTGCAGAACATCGACCTGATGAACCTCGCCGGCTTCTGCCGCAACTGCCTGTCCAAATGGTACCGGGCGGCCGCCGAGGAGCGCGGCGTCGCGCTCAGCGACCCCGAGGCGCGCCAGATCGTCTACGGCATGCCCTATGACGAGTGGAAGGCGAAGCACCAGAAGGAGGCTTCGCCCGAGCAGCAGAAAGCCTTCGCGGCGACCCACAAGCACTAAGCGCTTCGTGCATTCTCACGTGGTCCCCCCGCTTTCGCGGCGAGAATCACGAAGAGATTTGCATCGGTGGGGGCCCGCCGGTGCGGGCCTTGCGACTGACCATCCGCGCTTATATTGTCCGCCGGCTTCGGCAATGGGCGCCGAAGCGGATGTCGCGATCGGGGAGGAACGATGGCAAAGGCCGGCGGTGTGGCGGGCGAGCGGCTGCGCTCGTTCCTTGAGCGTATCGAGCGGCTCGAGGAGGAGCGGTCGGGCCTGACGGCCGACATCCGCGAGGTCTATGCCGAGGCCAAGGGCAGCGGCTTCGATACCAAGATCATGCGGCAGATCGTAAGGCTGCGAAAAATGGACTCCGCCGACCGCCAGGAGCAGGAGGCGCTGCTCGACGTCTACAAGAAGGCGATCGGGCTCGACCGCTGATTTTCTCCCGCCGCGCCTGACAGACGAGAATACCGGACATGGAAGGGCGCGGCAGCGGAATTGCTCCCCTTGTTACGGCCGGGCTGATCATGATCGTCTGGGGCGCGACGCCGGTCGCGACACGCCTCGCCGTTGCCGACCTCGACCCTGTCCATGTCGGGCTGCTGCGCACGGTCTTCGCGGGCCTCCTGGCGTTGCCGATCGCGCTCGCCATGCGCCAGCCTTTGCCCAAGGACCGCCGCGGGTTCGCGCTGCTGGTGGTGTCGGCTGCCTCGGGCTTCATCGTCTTTCCGTTGCTCTACAGCGTCGGCCAGCGTGACACCTCGGCCATGCATGGCGGCATGATCCTGGCGGCCCTGCCGGTCTTTACCGGCAGCTATGCCGCATTGGCGGAGCGGCGGCGCCCGACGGCGCGCTGGATCCTCGGCTGCGTCGTCGCGCTCGTCGGCGAGTGCGCGCTGATCGCCCTCCGCGCCGGCAGTGGCGGCGTCGCGCCGACGCTGGGCGGCGACCTCCTGATCCTCCTCGCCGCGCTGCTGGTCGCGGCCGGCTACGTCGCCGGCGCGCGGCTGGCGCAGAGCGGCTACAGCAGCCTGGCAACAACCTTGTGGGGCGTGGCACTCGCCGCGCTGGTCTCGGGGATCCTCATGGCCGCGAGCGTTGCGCGCGGCGGCTGGCCGTCCGCCGGCTGGCTGTCCTGGGGCGCGGTGCTCTATCTGGCAAGCGTCACCACGATCCTCGGCTATGTCGGATGGTACTGGGCGCTGGCCCGGGGCGGCATCGCCCGCATCGCCACGATCCAGTTCTTTCAGCCGGTGTCCGGCCTGGTCCTCGCCGCGCTGCTGCTGGGGGAGCGCATGACCGCGGCGCTGCTCGCCGCGTCGATCATCATCCTGGCCGGCGTGTGGATCGCGCAGCGGCGCTGACGGGTCGCGCTATTCCTTCCAGTGGTGGCAGGCCACGCGATGGCCGCGCTCGATCTCCTCGAGCGGCGGCACGACGCGGGCGCAGAGATCCGTCGCCTTGGGGCAGCGCGTGCGGAAGGTGCAGCCGGAGGGCGGCTTCAGCGGCGAGGGCAGGTCTCCCTTGAGCACCACGCGCTGGCGGTTGCGCTCCACGTCGGGGTCGGGAATCGGCACCGCCGAGATCAGCGCCTGGGTATAGGGGTGGCGCGGGTTGGCGTAGAGCTGGTCGCGGTCGGCGAGCTCGGCGACGCGTCCGAGATAGAGCACCATGATGCGGTGGCTGATGTGGCGCACGACCGAGAGGTTGTGCGAGATGAAGATCAGCGCCATGCCGGTCTCGCGCTGCAGGTCCATCAGCAGATTGACGATCTGCGCCTGGATCGAGACGTCGAGGGCTGAGACCGGCTCGTCGCAGACGATCAGCTTCGGGTTGTTGATCATGGCGCGGGCGATGCCGATGCGCTGGCACTGGCCGCCCGAGAACTCGTGCGGGTAGCGGTTGATCTGGTTGGGCAGCAGGCCGACCTTGCGCATCATGTCCTGCACGCGCTGCTTCACTTGGGTGGCGGGCAGGTTGGGCTGAAAGGTCTTCATCGGCTCGGCGATGATCTCGCCGACGGTCATGCGCGGGTTGAGCGAGGCCAGCGGGTCCTGGAAGATGATCTGCATCTCCCGCCGCTTCTGCCGCATGGCTTCGTGCGAAATCTGCGCCAGGTCCTCGCCGAGCCAGACGACGCGGCCCATCGACTGCGGCAGCAGGCGCAGGACGGCGCGGCCCAGGGTGGACTTGCCGCAACCGGACTCGCCGACCAGCCCGAGCGTCTCCCCGGGCCGCAGCTCGAAGCTGACTCCGTCGACGGCCTTGAGGGTCGCCGGGGGGCGTCGAGACAGGAATCCGCCGCCGATGCGGAAATGCACCTGGAGGTCGGCGACGGTCAGCAGGGGGGCCGAGCCTAGAGCGCCGGGAGATGGCATGCCTTGCTCCTTTCCGGCGCGATCGACCTGAGCGGCGGCAGCTCCGTGGCGCAGGGCTCGAAGCGGCGGTCGCAGCGGTCGCGGAACGCGCAGCCCGACGGCAGCCGCTGCAGGTTCGGCGGCTGGCCGGCGATGGTCGTGAGCCGGCCATGGCTCGTCTCGTCGAGCCGCGGCATCGAGCGCAGCAGGCCGGCGGTGTAGGGATGCTGCGGATCGTGGAACAGCGGGCTTACGGGCGCCGCCTCGACGACACGGCCGCCATACATGACCAGCACCCGGTCGCACATGCCGGCGATCACGCCCATGTCGTGGGTGATCAGCACCAGCGCCATATTGAAGTCGCGCCGCAGGCCGTTGATGAGTTCGAGGATCTGCGCCTGCACGGTGACGTCGAGCGCCGTCGTCGGCTCGTCGGCGATCAGCAGCTCCGGCTGGCACAGCAGCGCCATCGCGATCATCACGCGCTGGCGCATGCCGCCCGAGAATTCGTGCGGGTACATGTCGAAGCGCTGCGCCGCTTCCGGTATCTGGACGCGGTCCAGCATGCCGATCGCCGCCTTGCGCGCCTCCGCTTCGCTCATGCCCTTGTGGGTGACGAGGACCTCGGTCAACTGCCGGCTCACCTTCAGGTAGGGGTTGAGCGAGGTCATCGGGTCCTGGAAGATCATCGACATGCGCGCGCCGCGGATGTCGTTGAGTTGGCTCGCCGCCAGGCCGAGGATCTCGCGGCCGTGGAACTTGACGCTGCCGCGGGCGCGGCCGTTGCTGGCGAGCAGCCCCATGATCGACATGAAGATCTGGCTCTTGCCCGAGCCGGACTCGCCGACGATACCGACGGCCTCGCCGGCGCCGACGGCGAAGCCGACGTTGTTCACGGCCTTCACCTCGCCCTCGGGGGTGGCGAAGGTGGTCTCGAGGTTCGTCACCTCGAGGACGGACGAACGACCGTTGGATCCGATGCCCACGCTCAGCGGTCCTTGGGATCGAGGGCATCGCGCATGCCATCGCCCACGAAATTGAGACAGAGCAGCGTGACGGCGAGCAGAATGCCCGGAAGCAGCATCCACGGCGCCGTCTCGATCTTCACGGCGCCTTCGCTGATGAGCGTTCCCCAGCTGGATGCGGGCTCCTGCACGCCCATGCCGAGGAAGCTGAGGAAGGATTCCGTCAGGATGACGGTCGGGATCGTCAGCGTGACATAGACGACCACCGGACCCAGGCAGTTGGGAATGATGTGGCGCCGGATGATGTTCCAGGAGGACACGCCGCTGGAATGGGCTGCTTCGATGAACTCGCGCCGCTTCAGGCTCAGCGTCTGCCCGCGGACGATGCGCGCCATGTCGAGCCAGGAGACGGCGCCGATCGCGAAATAGATCAGCACGATATCGCGACCGAAGACGACGGTAAGAAGAATCACGAAGAAGATGAACG
>Ga0335076_10006291_pt1 | contig 11969 bp, 19 predicted proteins | sample Lox_Sample_25_FD_206717 | JGI IMG/M metagenome (GOLD analysis project Ga0335076, IMG submission 206717) | Soil microbial communities from Loxahatchee National Wildlife Refuge, Florida, United States - Lox_Sample_2.5 | ecosystem: Environmental > Terrestrial > Soil > Wetlands | place: USA... | reverse complement strand
TCATCCATTCACTCGCAACTTTGTTGAATCGCTCCAGAAATTTATCGGTAATTTGGGTCTTGCGGTAAATTGCTCGACCTTCGGTATCAACGGGATTGAAATCCGGTAGGTATTGTCGGCGAACTCGTGAATACACCCCATCCGCCCCAACAAGGAGATCCCCCTCGACACTTGTTCCGTCCGAGAAATGAGCAACAACTTTATCTCCCTTCGCTTCATAGCGAACAAATTCCTTCCCGAGTTGGACCGTATCTTCCAACCCCGTTAAAAGCACGTCTCGCAAGGTAGCTCGATCCACCGTGTGCACATCACTCCCGGACCCCTGCCCACCGATCCCTCGAAGCTGATTCATCCCTTCACTCCGCATCCTCACCTTTCCCGTCACACCGTCAATTTGAGTCAAACCAAGACTGTCTTGGCGGACGTGTCCTCGAATAATTTCCAAAGATTTTCAGGCAGGTTGGTTTTCAAGGCGGCGGAACCGGGCGGATTGATGCGCAACCCTGTCGTCGAGCATCTTTCGAGACATCTCGTTCAAAAATGGAAAATAAGATTCCTTCCTTTTGGAGGCCTTGGGCAAGACAAAGCCCACCCAATCCGGCGCCGATGATGATTATGTGCATGATTGGGAATTGATTTCGATAACTGGGCATTATGTATGAATTGCGGTTCAGTAGCGCCGGTCATTTCGTGGCAAGCGCCGATCGGCGGCTTCGGACGCGAAGGTGTATTTCCGTGAGGCACACCATTCGAGCTACACCTCATGCGGACGCCGATCCAGTCAATTATAATGGAAATTATTGTCGTGGCGCCTGGCCTTCGAAGCCCAAATCTGTGGCGCCACAGGACGTGGGTATCCAGATACCCACCCGAACTTCAAACCGGCTAGAATTCGGGTCTTTGTCTGGGTTTATGACACAAAGCACCAGCTCAAGGCGCCAAGTCAGGCGCCACGGCAGGATACCGACAGGCTTTAAAACATGGCGCGGCAAAGAAGTAATCATAATTCAAACACCACCAGTTCATTCGAATTTGCCAAAGACATGCTAAGCCGGTCCCCTCAAGGCCGCATTATGGAAGAGGCCATTCAGGCCTTCTGGGAGAAGGCAGAGGAAGGCTTCAGCACGCTGCAGGTGGAAGGGTCGACTACAGAAGTGAGAGCAACTATAAATGAGGCTCTTGCCGCGCACTTTGGCAACCCGCTTGCCAAAGAGTTGCTGCGTATGTCACGGGGCCCTACGCGATGGAACGGGTTTGTCAAAGATAATCATCGTATCAAGGCCACAGAGCTTGCACTGACAAACGAGTCGGGTAAGCGTCGCGATCCCTCAATGTATTAATTGGAAGTCACCCGCGCGGAGGTTATGGAAGCCTTGAAGAGGGACTGGTGGGAATTGACGGATGAAGAAAGGAAGAATTATCCTCCGGAGGGAAAGAATTGCGAACCACGGTCCTTAGCCGACATCATACCCACACGAGAACAAATGTGGCATAGGAAGAGGGAAGCGACATGGGGGAATCTCAGAGCTTTAGTCCCAATCCCAGCAACCGTGAGCTAATCGTAGATGAGAAAGCTCAATGACGAATTCTCATCACCCTGTTTTTTGATATATTGCCAACTGGACACGGGAGTTTACCAGGTCGAATATCCCGGTGAGGACGATGTTTCAAATCCTCTCTACAGGTATTTCCAAAGGCTCATGGGTAATCCCCAATTATGTGAGTCCCTAAACGTTTAATAGCACACGAGGATATTCAACCTATGCGATTATTGCATCTTTGTTCGGTAGACAGATTAGAGCCTAAACAAAGTTTGGCCGTTACTTTTAAAGACTAACTCGAATAGACCCTCCGCCGCCAAAACGCGTCAAAAGGATGTCTCCACTCGAAAGGATGAGGAAAGAATTGAGGATCCTGGTGAAGGAAAACTATAGTAGCGTCCCTCTGCGCAACTCACTAACAATAGATGAGTTTGCCAAAATCCATGGCAAGGACCTGTTGGTCGGAAAGTTCGCCCCAAAAGGATTTGCCAGCGAAGAATGGCTCAAGGATCATGGTGTCAAATTGGACGGAAACACAAATCTTGTTGACAAGGCGAGGAGTTTCTTACGCAATGAGAGTAGAGGTATGGAAACCGTAAAGGAGGTCAAGACTGCTTTTGAGATCGGGGATCTCGCTTTCGTAAACATCCTCCCTTGAACTGGTCGACGAAGTATATCAATAAATCAACTTGAACCACTTAAAATTATATTTCAATCATTAATGTATTCTGCGTCAGGAAAATCAGAACCAAATTCCATAGAATCCTCGCCATCACTGCTATCACTGCCATCGCTACCATCACGGCAACCGAGGAGCGCATCTACATTGCAGTGCGGGTCGTCAATTTGACTTGGATGGCAATAATCGAGAAACGGCATCAGGAGACCCCACTTATGATGCTGATAGCACTTCGCGCGGAGGAAACCTTCCCACTTTTTGCCTTTTCCCTTCGTCTTCTTGATTTCATTTACCCCCTTGGCTATCCATGTCTGCCAGAACTGATCCTGCTCCTCCTCTGAGCCATCAAATCCTTTCTCGTATTCCCGATAGCGATTCCGTTCTTCCATCCAATCCCTTGCATTCTCCAACAACTGGTTTAATTGAGGCTTTGATGCGCTGTGCTTTGCGATCTCGATCCACCTGCCATAGGCGTCGGCCAACAGTTCCTTGTCGCACTTTGTTTTGAGGAGGCGATCGTGCACAATTTTCCCAATTGGCGCGCGTTTTTCCCACAGTTCGACGTTCGGTCCATATCCGTATTCTGGGAAGGGTTTGAGGGCGGCAAGACCCAAGAAGTGGCCTGCAAGCTCGGGAAAAGTTGGATTCTTTTGCCGAGGATAAAACGACGGCTTTACGATCTTCCCTTTGCGCCAGACATTCCTCCCTGTCAGCTTTCCCAAAAATTTCGGAGGTTCACCTCAGCTTCAGAAGCTCTTTGGCTGCTTGCTGTTGATAACTTTTGACTCTCTTCTGATAGTGCTTTTGATTCGTACGCGCTCTGCGATCCTCCAATTCCGTCTTTTTCTTGTCCTCCTCATCGCTTCCGAAATTCATCGCAGTCCACATCCCGCGCTCGTTCTTCAATGTTGTAAATTCTTCAGAGCCCTCCCGGGGATGCGAGCCACGGGAACCATCAGGCTTTCTTGCAAAGTATCTGAGATGCTTATTGAGATTGGATTTGCTCGATAATTCCGTTCCGCAGTAAGTACAGAAAGCCATTGCCTTCCAACTTGCGGTTGCCGTGCGTTGTTGTTTTGGTGGATGTTGGCGGATTTTCTTGGCTAAGCAATGGCGCTCAGCGCCGCTTCTGATTGGCTGATACTGCCAACCGCGTGTTCTACCCCTGATTCGCCTCCCCCAGAACAACTCTTATCACCACACAATTTGTGTGCAAAGAATAGTTGTTCTTGGGACGGTAGAACAGGCACTTATGGGGTAAAAAATGGGTCACATGGGGCCATTTAAATAGCCACGTCATCCTCTTCGCCACCCCCTTTTTCCTTCACCTCAGACATCACCCACTTTCGCTTGTTTTCCCCGCCATCGTCCCGTTTCTCGTCGCCTAGAAGTTCACTATCAATTTGCAACCATTGCCACCTGCAGCTCTATCGCCATGAGTCCCCACAGGTCTCCCCTATCCAATTTGGCCCCTATGCTCACATTAACAGGCCGGTTACCCCTACCAAACTCACTGCAGCGCATTATCGCTCTTTGCGCGATGAGAGGTTTTATTCTGTTTGGTATGGAAGCGCCCTGTCCAAAATGTACAGGAGCAAGTTGCGTCAAGTAACTCTACCTTCGCAATCACCGTCTGAGATTTCTAGGGAGACATTGAGTTTCACGGCAAAACGTTGATCTTCAAGAGCCGTCGTCAAGACCACGTCGCAGGCGTCGTAGGTCACCGTCACCCCGTCGCCCTCCTTCCCGTTCACCGCCGTTCATTGCGCATCCGCAAACAAGGGATCCAAAATACCCCCACGATCCAATCCACAGCCCACCCCCCGCAACCGCCCCCCCTCACCCAAACTCCCATTGTCCCTACCATTCCCATTTCCGTCATCCCTCCTGCGAGCCTCCGCGCCGTTATCTCCGCCGACGAGCAGACCGCCGTCCTCCCTACTAAACCCACTCCCTCGACCGATCCCCCTGCCCTCAATGCTCTCCCTGAAACCCCGGCTCGTGCGGGCCAAGCGACCCTGGAGCCTCTTTTGGATAGTGTCCAACCGGCGCCTGCACAATCTTCAACGGCTCTTGTCCTTGCATCTCGACCAGGCCAATCTACTGAGTCCCCGGCCTTAGACACCATGGACTGGGACCGCTTGGATCTTGGTTTATTACCCCAAGCAGTTAGAAGGGATGATGCATTGCCTGAGCCAAGCGCAATGCATGGTTCTGAGATTGGCAATGGGAACGGGGGTGATTCATTCGGAGGGGATGAAATTTGCTTCAGATCGGAGGAGATGGACGATGAAGGAGGTTTTGGCAGTGGGATTGGAGATTATGAAGTCGAGCCCGGCCCCGAGAGGCCAAGAACCCCGTATTATCCCTCCACTCGGTCCGGGTCTAATCAAAAGTTCGACCCCCAGTAGAGTCAGCACTGCCGTTATCCTCCCAACTCCACCTGTCACCCCACCATCGCGGTCTCATCCTCCAAGCACCCATACCGCGGCCACTCTCCTCGAATCTATACATGCCGGAACCCCGACCCGCCATGGGACACTGCTACGCTCCCTTGTGGAATCTCTCCCTCCGCTTATCGTATCCAAAATGACTGAGTCAATGGAAGACTGGACCCTTGAACTTGGGGAATATTGCCTCAAGATCAATCCTCCCATAACTCAATTAGGGCAAGGGCATGTCAAAGCGGTTCGAAGCACATACCAAGCCATCTTACGGATTGTGGGTGATAAGACCCGACCTTGCAAAACATCCGCAGAGAGGGAATATGAACAGAAGCTCTATGCCCGTCGCTTGGGGCTGGTGTTCGGTCATAATGACAAGTATGCTCAGCGTCTTCCATTTCTAACCTGAAGGGATTTGAGCCAGCATACCGGGGAAGTCGGCGAGAGTTTGCGTGCCCATCTTCTCTGGCACAAAGAAAATCATCCTCAAGGACGTGGTCTCACCACGGCGATGGACTTGGCCTGTCGCATGATGGGGCTTGCGGCATGGCAGGACAGAGAGGTTTCCCCTGTCCTTCATTATTCGTTCGCCTTCCTTTTTATGTTTTGTATTTCATTTGAACGATTTGCTCTGGGGAATCCTGAGCGTTATGGTGTCGCTGGGAAGCGTCCTCAAACAATTCAACAACATGTGAATGAGGATATTCGTCACATCATTCAAATCAAGATTCTGAACCAGTCGCCGGTGAGCAAAAACAGTATTAAGGGCGTGAAGGTATGAAAACAAACTTTCGCGAATATGATCTCATTTAATAGAGACACTGCACCTTCATTATGGAAATGATTGCGAGAATTACGGCGCATATCATTAACGACAACCCTTTCAACCTCGACATGTCCCAACGTTGCCATGCCGCTACCCTCTTATCCGCATATTTGTTCCGAGAATGTCATGACAATGGGCATACTGTTTTCGGGGCGACGGGGGGTCAGCGTGATGAGGTTCAGGGGTTTCTGCAAAAAAAAATCTGCGGCCACATCCTCGCCAATATCAACACTGTCCTTCACTCCGCAGCAGACGCCATCCCGTTGCCACTTGGCGAAGAACCGCAACCTTATCTCTACCAAGATAAGGCACCTTCACTCCTGTCTCCCTTTCACTTGATCTTCCAGTTGATGCGATCGGTTTATGTACAGCCCATTTCATCTCCAATTAACCTGTCTTCTAGGGCACCGGCGCCGATGAGGTTGCAGGGCATTGGAATATCCCTCTTGAATTTTTCGCGGAATATGTCCTACCAGACAGCGATGGGGCATTCCCGGTGTGAACGGGTTGGGGAATTCAGGCGTCCCTCGGGAGATATTCGAGGGGTTAGTTTTTTCTTTTCCTTTGTGCCAGACTATGGAGAGTGTTTTTCTATTTGTCAAGCGGGCTTTCACGTGGGGTTCTTTACAGATAGTTCTATTTATTTTTATTATCTATTCAACACCTCGAACTTGTCGACAGGGGGGTATCCAGATACCCACCTGGCGAATTCTATCAGACAATGATTCCCACCTGAGTGTATATGGGAATCTTTCTCTTAACGACCCAGAGAGCCTTGTAAGACAATAGTTCCCACACTAATTTCGGATACCCACCTTTTTGGTGTGGGAACCTTTCTCTTACGAGATCTATGGTAAGGGTAAGACTTTGATTCCTACACAATTTCTGAGATCACGCCTCATCTCCGTGCGGCTTTGAGAGTTGTTTCTGCTGCGAACAGGGACAAAGGCAGATCAGGCGACATCGCTGAAACTATTTAAACCAGAGTATAGCAACCCACCGCCCCAGAAATGGGAATAAGAGAAGGACTGTCTTATTCGCCAAAACAGTTGACCTCGGATAAGATCGTCTTCAAAATCATTGACCTCCAAGATTCAATCTGATAAATTGAAAATGAAATCTACATTAGCATTTGACGAAGGTTATTATGCCATTATCAATGTCAAGTTGGGCGCCATGAGCACCAAACGTAAATGGTCAAGTTATGTTTATGCCACGGCAGGCTTGGGTCATTTTGTTAGATGGATCACAATGCTCTAAATTCGAAGCGGGACACCTTTATGCTGCACCCCAGGATAGAGTCAGAGAAGGGAGGTGCAATGAAATCTAAGAACAGCGCAGTATTGCTTCTGGGAGAGTCGACAAACATGTGTGTACCAGGCTGCTTTCCGTGAGTAACGCGAGATTTTCTTTCCTCGGCAGAGAAGCGGTATCAAAATTTTTCACAAATAACTCAAGCAGTGTGATGTAGGGCCTCAATGGAATTTATTCTATAGGCACAACTGAATCGAAGAAATCCATGACATCTTCATCGGATTGTAAGTCGATTTCCCAACCTTCCATGTCTTCATCTAACTCTCTTCTTCCGATGTTCCTATCAATGTCCTCGGAAATCTCCTCTGCCGATACGAGTGAGCGGCCATTATTGATCTTAAACTGAACATTCGCAATCGGAAGAGTACCGAGTGCTTCTTTCCATCTGGCGATAGAATCTCGTGCCAATCCTGCCGTCTCTGGTATCTCAGCCGATAACATTAAAACGACGATGAGGACCTGAAAATTGTTTGATACAATCGAATATGACAGGAAAGGACGAAGGAAATTTTGTTTCCTTGGCGATGTGTTCGAGGTCGATCATGGCCTTCAAAGGCTGGGCAATCCTAACTCCAATTCGATGGATGTATCCGAAGAAGAACGTTTCTCGATCTGCTGCTTGAAGAAACTACGCAATCCGATCAAGGCGATCGCCATTCCATTTGGCAAATTGGGAGGCCTCATTCGCTTGCAATTTTATTTCCTCAATCGAACGATCCCTGTCGTACAGGGCATCGATTCCCCTGCGGATCGCAGGGGAGAACGCCCACTTCTCATTCGCCCGCACCATATCAATCTCCCATAATTTGTCTCCAATCCCAAGGTTCTTGAAGTCATCTCGCTGTAGTTTCTCAGGCCGTTCATTCTCGGCAAGTAGATCGATCAGTTCGTTATAGCGTTTCATGAGTTTGTCGACCTTTTTCGCCCGTTTGTTCGCCGCCGATATCATGAGTCCCGCATCTTTGGAACCTTGGGATTAGGAAGCATCAAGAGGTACTCTTTACCCAAGGCAGAAGAGTTGTGTAACCGATCCATCTCAAGTCGTCGCTGAGACCAAACCTTCCAAAGTTCATACCGGACTTCGAAAATTTCCTTCCGGGCATATCGTTCCTCGTACTTCCTCCAAAGGGGAGTAAATTCTCGAGTCTGCGTATTCTGCCAATCGTCAGTTGTCCAGCCCCCTTCTGTAATGAGCTGTTGTATTTGGGTTTCAAGTTGCTGTGGCGTGGTATCGACTGAGATTCGGCTTCCATACTTGCGTGAGATGGCAGCTCGATGCATTTTCCAACCATCGCGGATCCATGGGAGATTGGGCAAATTGTCGATGTACTCGGTCAGATCCATCAAGGCCAGTGTTTTTTCGTAAATGGCGTCGCCCTTGTCCGCAGTATACATCTCATCTTCGGGAGGGTGGTGAAAAAATTCTTGCATGGCCCGTCCTTCACATATAAGCTCGGTTTCGCTTATTCCAGCCTCCATGCAATATCGTTTGATATCTTTTACCGACCCTTCGAGCTTTGAGATAGCATTTTTGAAATCCAGTTTGAACGTTCGTGGAAATCGTAAACGCCTTTCGGCTCCAATAGCAATGAGGGTCGCTGTGCAGTACAGACGCCGTGCCGCAAAAGACGATACTCTTAATGAAGCAATCAAATGCCTGCAGTTAATACCCTAAAAATGGTTAGGTGTGCACCTGATTGCCGCCCACACTCGTTCACATGACTCACCGTTTGTAAGTCCAAGACCTTCAAGACGTCTTGGGGAATAATCCATTTGACATTTGAATTCGTGGCCGTATGCATGTAAAATGCTCACCGCAAATCGTAGTCTTGAAAAATCCTCCTTGGGCATGCGCAATTTGAGATACGTCTCGAAACTGCAGCCGATGTCGTAGAGAATGACCTACATGGAATGTATTAGCAATGAAGTAGATCAAGGGTTAATCCCAGGTTGGGAGGACAATCTGGCGAAGCCATTATATTCTTTAGGAGAATATGGGCGAATGCAAGTCTCTCTCCGCTTCCGCGGATGTTGTAAACACGGAGAGGAATGTCATGGCGACAGGTGACAAGAACCAGACCTGTATGACGATAGTATTTGGAAACTTTGGGATTTGTGGCAGCCTTAAAATTCTCACAATGAGTTTTCGTTGTCTGTTTAACCGTTCAGATTGCTTGAGCTTTGAATGGGGAGGTACCTTGTTGTTGACAATTTGCTCTGGGATTTCATCCACGAAGATTCGGCTATCACGATGATCTCTATCGTTGATGAGGTCTGATCCGATTGTCTTCACCTGAAAGTTGCCGTCAAAACAAAGAAAAGCCGTATCAGCATCACCCCCGAAGCACACAGGACAGAGATGGCTCAGAGATAGGGGGGGAATGCATGCATAGGCTTTTCCATCGTTATTCACTGAAATCGAGGCATTATCAGTGCGAAGCAATCTCTCAGCATGATGTTCCAAAAGCGACAGAACTTCAACCCACACCGCAAAAACCTGCAGAAAATGGACATAGATGTCCTTTGGAGGCTTCACGTTAGAAAGCAATATCACAGATCAAACCTTGTTTTCTTGATTCGAGCTCGTCGAGAACAATTCCATATCGTCAAGAAAACTCTTGATGGCGTTGCAAAAGTTCACTTTTGACGAAGGCCCTTTGAAATACATCTTCGCAAAAAACTTGAGGACATCCTCTGAAAATGCATAGCTTGGACGTTGAGGAGTAGAAGGGTAGCAACGCTTGCGGAAAAAGTCTGGCAAAGCGTCTTTGTAGGGGCAGGCGGCATGACAAAAGATAAACTCCTGGAAATGATAGCCTAACAAATAATTAGCGATAGAATAACAGTATAACAGTACCAGTGAACCCGATAACCGGTAGCACCTCGACCCTATTACACTCACATGCTTGTCGCGTTGGGAACGATGTATCCGTTAAGAGCCTGATCAACACAGTGACAAAGGAATCCCAGTGGGCTCCGCGATTTTCCTTGTTTCGAGCATGTGTTCGCCGGGATGGGTTATCTGCACCATCGATGAGTTTTCCAACAGCATCCTCAGCATTTTCAAACAACTGCCCTTCAATATCCTCGTTGTCGGATTCGTCGACCGTCTCGCCCTCGTCCGCCGAGCTGTTGTTGTCCTGATCATATTGGGACCAGTCATTCCCGAAGTTATCATCGAAGCCGTTATCATCGAGGTTGTATTCGTTCAAGGGGCAGATGGGTTTCGATGTTTCGCCGAAGTATGCTCGCCTAGCTTCTGCAGCCCTTCGAGCTAACTCCCTTGCCGGCTCTGGTTCAATTGGCGCAGGCAATGACGGTTTTGAGCCGCGAATTTTTGTGAACTTTCCATCGCGTCGGGCTGATTTAGGAGCAAGGAGTTTTGGCTTCTTTCTAGCAGGTTTTGACGGCGAAATAGTCGGAACACCAAGCATATCGTTTGAAGCAAGAACAAAGCAAGATTTAAACGCGTCAAATCCGAGGTCGAATGGTTTTTCGAATACTCGCCTGTTTGGGATACCCCCTGAGTTTCCAGAAAATTCGCGGCTTTGGGGGCTCGTCCCGAAGCCATACCAGACCTTGATGAAGCCAGCTCGATGTGATAAGGCCCTAACTTTTTTCTTTGCTCCAAGGGTCGGTTATGGCATGCTAACGTTTGCCCAGAATGGCGCCGAAGCGCCTGTACCTTACCGCATGTATGTGGCCACTCAGCATTCCCCCACGCCTTCAAGGCTCGGAACAATCTCTGATATTTTTCACCAATCTTATTTTTATCCTTTTCTTGAATCATCTCCATTGCATAGCAGGAATGATTCGATTTCCTCCGAAGCTGACTGTAGAACCTCTAGTGGTGACATTGTATTTGTCTAAAAACAGGACGGTACTGCGTCAAATGCATTGATTCTTGACGAGAACCCGGCTAATTAGTGAAATTACGGAGGTGTTCAGGAGTCAAACAAATTGTGCTATGGAGCAAGAATGGCGGAAGGCGGCGGTTGTCCAGGATATCAGTTATGGAATCGACTGAAGAGACGTCTAATTTCAAATTTTCGCGTCGACTCTTGCTAACTCTATCATCCGGATGCTGTTTGAGGTGACGCTCTTCTAGAAATCAAGCTCTTTACCTTTCTTTTGGAATAGCGCTCATGTACTACCCCTCCTCTTGTTTAACTCTCACCAACCGTAAGGTATTAAAAGGTCCAAAGTGGTGATGCTCGTTGCCGACCGTTCGTTTTGAACGTCACGTCGAGAATCATAACCAACCGCTCACTATCGATGCTCAACAGTTTTGAGTACAATCTCGATCATCAAGCCTCCCAAAGGATCAAGCAATACGGTGAGGAAGAATTCATTGACCTATCACCTGCCGCGAGGAGGAGACGATTGGGCTCGGAGGAAGAATATTTCGGTTAAGACTCGGCCTTCGTGAATCGCGCGAGCTACACTGTAAGTTGAAGGATGGATGAAAGGCTAGAAGGGGCTTAGCATGCAGAGACATGCCCCGGTTCCATCAACCCTCGAGTGTCCTATGGCAGAGGGGAAGCTCAAGAGCGCGGGAATTGCTCGCAGCAGAGGTGGCTCAGGTTTGAACTCACGGCTCTGTTGGCATGTGGGTATCTGGATACCCACTTTGGATTAGTTTGAGATATATACACATGGCTGCCTGGAGCATATAACGGCAGTGTCACCACCCATAGCACGGAATGCAATTCTCTCTCTAACTCAACAGGTTATGGGCCCTGCACTGCCCTGAACATCGCTTACATCATCAAATGCTTATGTCGTCCGCACAGCGAAGAAAATGAAAAATTTTCACCTCCTTCCTTACCTTCCTCCTCCTCAACATCACTATGTCTTCCCGCGCGAAACTCGCCGTCCTTACCACCACACGCGTCCTTACCTTCCCTCTCCGATTCCTCAAGTCAATCCCCTTCTTGATCAAGACTCAGAAGGTCCCACGCCTCAAGCGGATCTAGAGAAGAGTGGTAGGAATGCTAGATTAGTTGGAGGTTCCACACACGGCTGGCTGGAGCATGTAAGGCAACGTCGCGCCGATAGCGCGCCCCATAGCCTGCAATGTAATTCTTACTCTTATCTCAACAACCCGCGTGAATGTGGCGCCACAGATTTGGGCTTCGAAGGCCAGGCGCCACGACAATAATTTC
>Ga0335076_10006289_pt1 | contig 11971 bp, 11 predicted proteins | sample Lox_Sample_25_FD_206717 | JGI IMG/M metagenome (GOLD analysis project Ga0335076, IMG submission 206717) | Soil microbial communities from Loxahatchee National Wildlife Refuge, Florida, United States - Lox_Sample_2.5 | ecosystem: Environmental > Terrestrial > Soil > Wetlands | place: USA... | reverse complement strand
ATCGTGTAGAAGTACTTGTTGATTGCGACATTCAGGACGGCTCCGCCGTATTGCTCGTAGTAGGCGGGCAGGTCTGTGCCACCTCCACCAAAACTGATGCGGACGGGGCTGCGGACAATAAGCACGGCCAGAAAGCTTCCTATCAGGCTGCTAGGGATGTTGAGGTTGGATGTTCTGGTACAGGATTAGCGGTTGGTTTGCCTACTTCGCCCAAGTATCGGAGACGGCCGGCCAAAGTCCAGAGAGTTTGCAGGAGTAGTGAAAAATCCTGAAATAGCGAACGGTGCAGAATATATTGAAGGTCGTAACGGGTTTTGTCTTCGAGTGCGTGTTGATCGCGAAGGCCGTGCACTTGTGCCAAGCCCGTCATACCGGGTTTAACGTTGAGACGCCGCCTGTGCCACTCGGTGTAGTGGCGTACGCGGTCGATGCCTTCGGGCCGCGGTCCGACTAGGCTCATCTCCCCTCGTAAGACGTTCCAGAGTTGAGGCAACTCAGTCACACTTAAGTGTTGCAGGATTCGTTCATAGCCTGGCAAATCTGTACCCCTACGCGCCGAATTGAGACGACAAATCCAAAAGCGACGACCATGCCAGCCGTAGCGTTCTTCGCGGCAAAAACCTCTGCCTTTCTTGCTTCTAAGTACGACAGCAGCGCTCAAGATCAGCGGTGCGGAAAGGAGTAGGAGCGGAATGCTTAGTCCAACATCCATGGCCCGTTTCCACAATCGCCCTTTGGTCTCGGCGAGAGAATTTCGCAGACGCAGAATGGGAATCCCGTCGAGGTCCATCAGTTCTGGAGCCGACAGGTAGAGTTCGTAGGGCTGAGGAACCACGCTAACGGCAAAACCCTGCTTCACGCATTCATCCATCAGCTCCGCGATGCGCTGCTCTCCGTTCTTAGATGCGGCAAAGACTAGTTCGTCGACATTTCTGCTGCGCAAAGATTCAATCACGTCGCACATAGGAATATGGAGAACTGGCGTGACAGATTCGGAGATGAACATACCCGGATATTCATCCTCGGGAGCGAGGAAACCGACGACCGCGCAGCGCAACTCTGGATGCTGAGAAAACCTGGACGCCGTCTCACGGGCGATGGGTCCGCTACCTACGATCACAACCCTGCGCACCGTCCCCGAGAGATTGCGCGCATCGAGGATTCTCCTTGCCGCCAGCCGAATCAATACAAACCCACACAGAGTCACCGCAGCAAAGTACCCAAGCGCCAAACGAGAGAAATACGTGCGGTGCAAATAGGCGGAGGCCAGCAAAGTGAGCATCAATCCGCCAACCGTCAGCATGAGATGCGAGATAATAGCGGGAGTTCGCCAACTCACACGACTTCCGGTTAGGTCCACTGAGGAACACAACACCATCCAGATGAGACATGATTCGAGCAGCATCAGCACAAAGGCCTGGACGGCGGACCAGGGCATAGCACGCCACGCGAAGCCATAACGCAGGAACCAGGTGACAGCGACGCTACAGGCAAGCCATGTAAGGTCGGAAAGTAGGATCCAGCCACGAACTTTTCGATGACTACTCATAGAAACACTCGAATCACTCATCCGTTTCCCGAAGCTTGCGCGATGCGGTCGCGAAGATTGATAAAGATCGAGTGGGTCACTGCGACATGAAAATCCTCAATCAGCTGCATATTGTTAGCGGGAATCACGACACACAGATCGCACAGGAATTTCATCTTTCCGCCATTAAATCCAGTCAACCCGATGGTGCGGGCCCCAGCTTCACGCGCCACTTGAAGCCCGTTCAAGATATTCTCAGAGTTGCCACTCCCGCTGATGGCCAACACGACGTCATTCGGGCGGGCGAGCGTGCGAAGTTGCTCGGCAAACACATCGGAGTAATGTTGGTCGTTTGCCCAGGCGGTCATAAGCGCCACGTTGTCGGTCAGAGACAGGACGCGAAAGCGTCGGTTGCCGTTGACGGCCGTTCCTTTACCCAGATCGCACGCGCTGTGAGAAGCCAGTGCGGCACTTCCACCATTGCCGAAAACAAACAGAGCACGATCCTGTTGGTAGGCCTCCCACAAAGCATCGATGACTGCATCGATGGACGGATAAGGCAGATTCTCCAATAGTTCGGGAAATTCTTGAAAATAAGCTTCCGCGCCCGAAGTCGATTTCCGGGCCCGAACGGAAATGAGGCGTGTGACATTTGGAGAAGTAGTCATGGAATGAGCTTTCTTAAAGAAAACCGCTTAGGGTCTGATCAACGTGCGGCGGCAAGAACAACTCCAGCGTTCTTCATCGCTGAATATGCATCGGAAATGAATTCGGGGATGCCACCGATTTCATTGACCCAGTGGAGAAAGTCGGTAAGAATGGTGGCAAGATCACGCTTCGGCTCCCAGCCCAATCCCCGCAGCTTCTGGATGGCAGATACACTGTGCCGGTTGTCACCACGCCGGTATTCATTTGATATGCAGAGTTTCACATCGCGTCCAACTGCGCTCCGAATGGCTGATGCGTATTCGAGAACGGAAACCCGTCGGCCGCTGCCAACGTTGAAGGAGTGGAAGTCCGCGCGGTCGTCCTGCAACACGAGCATGTTCGCGTCCACGACATCTTGAATGTGAACGAAATCGCGAGTCTGCCTTCCGTCTTCGTAAATGATCAACGGTTCTCCACGCAGTGCTCGACTTATAAATATGCGACAGATGCCAGAGTATTGGTTGAACAGAGACTGTCGCGGACCCTGAGTTATCGAATAGCGCAGCGCAACCGTCGGAATGCCGTGCAGCCATCCAAGCCCGAGAGCAATCTTTTCTTGAGCGATCTTTGATACGGCGTACTGGTTGTAGGGATTGTTGTGTTCTTCCTGCAAAAGCCGAGGAGTGCACACAACACCGCATAACGGACAGAGCACTTCCCAATTCCCGGCCTTCAATTGTCCAATGCTACGCGGGACCGGAAGCAGCAACCCATGTTTCGGACAGTCGTATTGGCCCTCCCCATATACGGCCTGAGAAGAGGCAAGTATGACCTTACGTACCTTCAGTTTCTTCTCGACTATTAATTCATACAGAAGCGCCGTTCCCACCGCATTGACTTCCAGGAAACGAGAAAAATCCGGCATATAATCCTGGTAGGCCCCTTGATGCGAAACAATGTCTACGTCTGCCAGAGCTGCGGCCAGGGTCTGACGGTTTCTAACATCACCCTGAATAAACTCCGCGCGGGACGTCAGCCATGACGGTTTGCCATAAGGGTGAATTTTGGGATCGAGACTGTCGAGAATACGAACGCGATAGCCCTCCGACAAAAAACGATCAACGAGATGCCCGCCAATGAAACCAGCACCGCCGGTTACGAGAACTCTCATTCGATTTTCCTGTTGTGAATAGTGTGATTACTTGCCGGAACCCGAGACCACAACAGTCACGGTCCTGAAAAGAATGCTGATGTCCAGCCAAGGTGTCCAATTCCGAATGTACTCAAGATCCAGGCGGACCCATTCGTCAAAATTGTTCACTTTGTTACGCCCGCTAACTTGCCATAGACAAGTGATTCCTGGTTTTACGCTCAACTTCTGCTTCTGATATTCGGTGAACTGCTCGTACTCTGTGACAAGTGGAGGCCGTGGGCCAACGAAGGACATATCGCCGATCAGAACGCTGTATAGCTGAGGCAATTCATCCAGGCTATAGCGCCGCATCCATGCGCCCGCTGGCGTAATACGTGGGTCACGGGTTAGCTTGAAAACCGGTCCGATCATCTCGTTCTTTACGAGCAGAGCAGACTTGAGTTGGTCCGCGTCGACTACCATGGAACGAAATTTGTAGCCGGTGAAGGGTTCACCATATTTTCCGGCAACCTTCCAGGCGTAGAAGATTGGACCAGGGGAGGTTAGCTTCACAAGCAGCGCCAGCAGGAGGAGAAGCGGAAGCAACAAGACGATGACTACGAACGAGCCTACGACGTCGACGATCCGTTTGCATCCGGTCCAGAACCGATTCTGCCAATATCGCGACCGCAGAACAACTATCGTCGGCGGCTGTTGAGCAATGACCATGAAGTTCCAAGTCAGACGGCAACCACAGGACTCCCAACTTGTTTCAAATATCGACGTAGACCACTCTGCCACGGACTAAAACAGTTCAACCCTTTGCGCTTGAGTGCGGCGTTTTCCAGGACGGAGCATCGTGGACGGGCAACCTTGGCGGGAAACTCATTGGGTGAAGCCACACTCAACTTTGCCTCTACTCCTGCTACAACGAAGATCTCGCCAGCGAATTCGTACCATGAGCAACTGCCTTCAGCCGTAGCGTGATAAAGGCCGTACGCGTCTGTCTTACTCAAGGCGGCGATTTGTGTCGCCAGTTCTTCCGTAGCCGTCGGGCTGACTCGTTCGGAATCGACCACCCGCATCTCTCTCTTCTCGCTTGCGAGTCTCAGCATCATGTCGACGAAGTTGAGACCTCCTTTGGCCCTGCAAGGCTTGGCCCCATAAAGAGCAGACGTCCGCAGGACAAAGTGCTTGGGATTGATCGTGCGAACATAGCATTCGCCTGCAAGTTTGGTGTTGCCATAAACATTCAAAGGGAGTGGATCATCGCCCTCGACGTAGGGCGTTTTCTTCGTCCCATCGAAAACGTAGTCAGTACTTATGTGTAGCAGTGCTGCTCCCTCGTCGCGGGTGACGATTGCGAGATTTCGGGCTCCGATTGCGTTGACCAAGTAGGCGCGTTCAGGATCAGACTCGCACTTCTCCACGTTGTGCATCGCAGCTGTATTTACCACAAGATCGGGCCGGATAGTTCTTATTGCGGTCGCCACAGATTGGACGTCTGAAAGTTCAATGTCCTGGTGCGTTAAGGCAATTGTCTCGCAGTCAGCCTTATTCAGAGCTAACACGACATCACTGCCTAGTTGGCCATTCGCGCCGACGACGGCAGTCTTCATGATGCTGCCCCCATGACTTGCAGTTCGATACCATTTTCCAGCTTCTTGAAAGTCTGGATATTCGAATACGAAGGGTTGTCCCAATCGGAGAACTGCGGCATATGCTCGATGAGGCTGTTGACGATTGATTTCACACTGCCGGTTGGATGGAAGCTGAGAACGTTTGCAGCTCTTTGTGTATCGACTTTGTAGTTGCGGAAGTCTTCTATATGCTTGATCTGCAAGTTGACCCGTTTGTCCATTTGCTCCTCAATCGCGCCCTTCACCAAGTCGCCAACTTCTCCTACGGTGTAGTTGCCGGAAGCGATGTTGAAGACACCAGAAAGGCTATAGTTCGCCTCGATCGCTCGGATATACGCAATGGCAGCATCGTCGATGGACAAGATCGGGCGCCAGATGGATGGGTTATTCACTGTGATCATGCCATCGCGCATAGCGGTTTTGAACATCGTGTTGATGATGAGGTCCAGCCGCATTCTCGGGCTGTAACCAGAAATCGTACCTTTTCGGAGCGAGATCACGGAAAAGTCGGTGTCTCTCAGCTGCAGGACGGCTTGTTCGCCTTGCAGTTTGGAGATCCCGTATGGGTAGCTCGATGACACGGGCCGGCTTTCGTCATATAGTTCGTTTTCCGTGTAGCCATATACCGAGCAGGAACACGCATAGATGTACCGTTTCACGCCTGCATTCTTTGCAATATAACCGAGATAAGCGGGAGCGGCGGCATTGAAGATGAAGTTCTTGCTAGGAGAGTACTCGGCCATTGGATCGTTGGACAAGCCGGCGAGGAACACGACCTGGTCATAGGACTCCAGATCTTCGGCGCTAAGACTGAAGATGTCTTTGTTCAATACTCCGACTTGGCGAGGCAAGTGGTTGCCGAACCAGAACAGGTCGACAACATCAACCTTGTAGCAACGTTCGAGCAGCTTGGGAATAAGGACGGATCCCAAATAGCCTGCGCCGCCTGCGATGAGAAGTTTCATTGTTATCTCCGTGGAGTTAATTCTAGGTTGGATTCTGGTGAGTAGCTGAAATAGGCAGATTGAGGGCTGGAAAGCCAATCCGCGAGAGTTTGTGCTCGCTGGTCTTTGCCCGAAACGATTGGGTCTACGACGGGCCATTCGATTGCAATGGCAGGATCATTCCACCGGATCGCAGACTCCGCCTTATTGTTGTACAGGCCAGTGCACTTGTATTGAATCTCGACGACGTCCGAAATGGCGCAGAACCCGCGGGCAAAGCTAGCCGGCGCCCACACTTGCCTGCGATTCTCGGCGGAAGCATACACGCCAACCCATTTGCCCAGGGTGGGTGAGCCTTTCCGAATATCCACGGCAACCAAATATGCGGACCCAACCGAAACGCGCATCAGTTTGCCCATCGGCGGATCCCACTGGAAATGCAACCCCCGGACGACTCCTTTGCACGAGCGGGAGTGATTATCTTGTACGAAATTTGTGGGTATGCCTAGATTTTCGAATTGATCGCGGCGAAACGTCTCCATGAAGAAACCGCGATTATCCTGGAAAATGTTCGGCACCATTACCACTACCTCTTCCAAGTGGCGAGACTCCACTCTGATTTCCATAGCGGACGAACCTCAACGTGGGGATCAACTGCTGGACAAAAAGGTCGCGCTAGCGTGATCGAAGGGCGATCAAGCTGTAGAAGAAGTCCTCATACTGGTCGGTTATGTGTTCCCAAGTGTATGCTTCGCGGATGCGATCCGGTGCTCGGCGACGATAGTGCTCGACGATGCCAGGATTATCCTCAACATACTGCAGCTTGGTTAGGAGATCCTCGGTCTCCCGCTCGAACATTACACCTGAGTCATTCAGCACTTCCTGGTTGAACGGTGTGTTGAGCGCTACGACACAGTTTCCGTAGCCCAATGCCTTGACCAACGATGGGTTGGTTCCACCCAGGCTGTGTCCGTGGACGTAGGCGTAAGCATTGCAGTGCAATTCCTTGACGTGGCACACGTCGCCCACGTGTCCCAGAAAACGAATCCGTGGATCGCGAGTCCTCTTTAGTTCCTCGACAAATTCACTTCGATAGTTGACTCCACCGGCGACGGCAAGCAGCTTGTTCGTGCGCAGTCGTTCGAAAGCCCTGATGATCAGATCGGGATTATTCTCAGGTACCATCCGGCTCGCAATCAGGTAATACTGCTGCGGCTCGAGCCCGTACCTCCGCACCACACCCGCATCTTCGGATCCTTCTATATTCGCCCCGTACGCGATGTTGGCGGCCCGTGTGCCGAATTCTTCGAGGTAAATTCGTTGCATTTCCGTAGCGTCTGTAATCACGCCATCGGGGCAGATTCGTCCAATGTACTTCGCGTTCAGATAGAAATACTTCCTGGCCACCTTGCCCCACTTCCCACGCTTCCAATCGAGACCATCCACATTGATTGCGAACGTTTTTCCGAAAAAGCGGGGAATGAGGCAGTGAAATCCGTTCACGATATTGATGACGAGGAAAACATCGGTCCGGCGAAAAAGGACATCGAGCATGCAAGCCAGTGTGTGTGTGGGTGTTCCGAGAATCTTAGTCTCGATGCTGGGCAAATAGATTAAGCGAACACCACGATAGGTCTTTAATTTCTCCGGGAAGAGGCCGCTTCTGCAGTAAACGATCACCTCATGCCCGCGATCTGCCAGTCGCGGCGCCAGTTCCTCAAGAAACGCCTCTGCGCCTCCGTATGTATGCGGAATCCCGCGAGATCCGAAGAACGCTATCCGCAGTTTCCGTCGAGAAGCGGCTAGGCGCGCCCGTGGTTCCATGACTGCTGCTGGAGACTCACCGCTCGAGCGAACGGTCGTGAAGGGTTGCTCAATAGTTGCCATGATTACCTTATTTTGCAAAAACTCACAAGCGATGACGATAGCTTTAGGATTATAGGGATCTCACATCACTCGCCGATGTTACTGAGGCTGCAATCCTTCAAAGCGAGATTGGAAACGGATGATAAGGGCAGGACCGAGCGGTAAGTCATAAAGACGAGAGCGGCAGCTATGGGTAGATAAGCAATCGCACCGGCCATGAGATTCTTCCAAGAGGAGCACCACGCAAACCAACATCCGCTACAGCCATAAACAGTCGCGGTGCGTGCGAAGTTCTTCGCTCCTCCTCCCGTGACACCCCGCAGCAAACGCTCATTAACCATCCACCAGACTGCCAGAGCTCCTAACATTGCTAATGCCATAATTGAGAGTTGTCCGGTGCGCCGCGCTAGGATGAGAAATGTCAGTGCAGCCACCAATCCAACCAGACACCCCCCCAGCATGCGCCTTAGATGCAACGAGGTCCGGAAGTAATTGGACTGCAAAATGTGGATGATCCCGGTCAGACCTGTACCTAGCATGAGCAACCGTAGCACAGGAAGGCTGGCAGCATAGCTCGGCAGCAGCCAGCGTATGAGCCAGTCAAGGGGGAAGTATCCAACCAGGCTGAGTGCCCAGAGTCCAACTAGGCAGGCTTCGCCGGACCAGTAGGATTGTTTCTGCCGCTCTCGGCTCATGCCGTTCGATAGGTAAGGAAATAGGACTCGTGAGACCGAGAGAATAACCGTATTCACGACGGCGAGCGCGGTTGCGGCGAGACTGTATACAGCGAAGTCGCGGACGCCGTAACTGATACTCACCACGATTCGGTCGAGTGACAGCACAATGTTCGTAAGCAGAAGGGCGATCAGCACGCTCCACCCGATCCGCACATTGTGCGCTCCAATCTTCCAAGCGTGCCGCAGGCTGGCTCCTTTCCACCGGAATCGCCCCAGCGCGATCCATACTGGAATGGCTGCCAGCAGCCAGGAACTGATATAGGCTCCGATTACGGTAGCGAGAGTCAGCCGGTTCATGAAATGAAGGACAACGATGGCGGCGAGCAGGATCGACGGATTGAGTACCGTTACTGCCGAGAGTAGGACGAATGACTTCTCCGCCTGCAGTGCGAACTGGCCGAAGGTAGCGACATTGAACACGACCGCGTAGAGCGCCAGCGAAATTACGACAAAAAACCAGGGCTGGCTGTGAAATAACAAAGCCATGATCGCCGTGACCGGTACGAGAATGACCGCGTGCTGGGCCAGAAGGAACGTGAGACCGCCCGCGAGTTCGGCCGCAAGACGTTGCTCGGGACGTGCCGCCCACCGGATCAGCGCTCCATCCAGCAAGCCAAGGTGCAGCACTCCGGCAAACCCTCCATACAAAATGAAGAGGCGGTAGTAACCGTACGTCTCCATCGACAGCAGCCGGGGTAATAGGAAGGTGAGGACGCCATTGCAGACCAAGGCCAGCACATTGGCGGAGCTGAACAGGGCAACATGACGGACGAACCCGGATGCTGAGGACTCCAGTTGCTGAACGGGAGCCTGAGAGGTCGGCAACTCTGACGATCCGCTCCAGGTCTCAGTTAGAACTAAGTTCTGCACGAGTTGCCTCGACTCCTTTTGCCTGGTGTGCTAGCTCCGAATACAGAGCCCCGAACTCCTGCACGTATCGGCTGGATGTGAACAATTGAGATGCCCGCCTATGGCCACTCCGTCCCATCGCTCTGGAGCGGTCCAGGTTACCTCTCAGGGATAGCAGGGCGGATGCGAGGCTCTCTGCCGAACCGGGAGTAAACAGCAGGCCGGTTTCGCGTTCCACTATCATCTCAATTGGACCGCCATGTCCTGAGGCGACGACGGGTTTTCCTGATGCCATCGCCTCAAGAACGACAGTGGGAAACGGATCAGGCTCCGTCGAAGGCAGCACAAAAATGTCGAAGGCACGGAGAAAAGGCCTCACATCAGAAGAGTAGTCACTGATTCGGAAACGCGATTCGAGACCACTTTGGACCACAGCGTCGCGGAACGCGTCCATGTAATATCGCTCGTCGTCGAACACTCCCCCGACCGCCAGAAACGAGATATCAGGCCGCAGGGCGCAGACGAGTCGGGCAGCCTCTACAAGCAAGAGTTGGCCCTTCCACCTGCAGACCTTGCCGACCATGCCGACTAAGCAATCCTGTTCGGAAATCCCGAACTGCTTACGAATGGCAGAGTTTTCCGTTGACTCCGCAAAACGGTTGACGTCAATTCCGTTCCATATGACGTGGATCTTCTCCGCCTGCTGAGGGCAATCCTCAAGGATGTGGTTTTTTACAGCATTCGACACCGCAACCACGACCGTCGACATCCGCGTAACGAACCGATGAACAATCCTGCGCGCGACTGCTGGATGGGTTACCATTTCATGAACATGCCAAACATGGGGACGGCGCAACAGCTTCGCGGCAATGGCACCGCAAGGCACGGAGACCGTATTGCTGTGGATTATATCGATCCGATGGCGGAGTGCGATCCAGACGAGAATCGCCACTCCTGCCAGGCAGTTCAACGCGAAGCTAATTATTCCTAGCGGCCCGAAATATCTCCTTCGAATTACTCCCATGCGGATAAAACGATAGGGAATACCCTCCTCCTGCAACTTAGCTGACAGCCGATTAATGTGCCTGACGTCGGCGGGCAGCACCACCATCGGTTTGAAGAGTGTGCGGTCAAGACCCTTGATCAACTCCAAAAGTACGACTTCTGCCCCGTAGAGGTCGTTGTTGTTATGAACGAAAAGAATGCTCTTGCGCTCGTCGCTTGTTCGCATTGCTTCTATCAGCCGTGTTTGACCGTTGCGGCAGGCACTAACTCGGGAAGCCTGGACTTAATCACGCGGGCCGGAACACCCGCCACCACGGAATACGGCGGGATATCGCCACGAACCACGGCGCCGGCCGCGACCACGCAACCATGCCCGACGTGTGTGCCGTCGAGGAATACGACATTGGCGCCCACCCAGCAGTCATCTTCGATCACGATCCCGCGCCGATTCACGCCCTGCACCCGGATGGGAACATCCACTCTGTCGTAATTGTGATTCTCCGCGTGGAACGATACGTGCTGTCCCATAATCACGTTTTCGCCAATGGTGATCATGGCTGCGGCACCGATGAACGAATAGGGGCCGCACGAAGAGTGATTCCCGAATCGGATGCCCAACCCTAGAAGACCAAAGGTACTTGCGCACACGGTGGAGTATGCACCAATGGTAACGTTGTCGCCCAGCCAGATGCCCTCTGCTGATAAACCATCCAGGATGACACCTTGTTCCAGAGTCACTCCTTTGCCAAACCTCGCCATCGATGTGTTGCGAAGACTGACGTTGGGTGCAACAAAGACGAAAGCGGGTCTTCCTGACGCGAGAGTTGTCTTGAGCATACCCCGTACCACCCACGCCGTGCGGCGCAGTGTCATGCCACCTATCAGCCGTAGTGGAATTCTCCGGTCCAAGGCATAAGGGCGGCCCTTCAGCTTGCTGAGTGCGCGTTCCAGGGCGGTATAGATCTCTTCTCGCCAGCGAGCCATGACCTATTCAAAGCGTGGAGCAAAACTTGCAGTTTGGTGCCATTGCCTCTGAAGTTTCGCGAAACTACGGGCTTTCTCGCCGATCGATGGCTCTCTGCTGATCAGGTATCGAACACCGTATACGAATACACGTCCAAACAAGCCGACGCGCAAAACCACGTCTGCGAGAAGTCGTTCGGCACGGGACGAGAACTTTTGATGGTAGTGCCGGTATCCGGCAAACAGATAGCCAGTTCGACTGGGCTCAAACCCGCCGAAGTGTATGTACTTTGTGGTTGCACACTGGACGGTGATGAGTCCCCGCTCGAGGGTGCTTCGGCAGAAATCAATGTCGTCGCCATAGAGAAAGTTGCTTTCATCCAAACCGCCGATTGCATTCCAGTTCTCGGCCGTCGTCATCAGGAACGATCCTTCGACCCAGTCCACCGGGAAAATCCGACTGTTACTATCAGCCTGTTCTTCCGGATTCACCCAGAGACTCCCAAAACGCCACAGTCGAAGTGCTCTTGGGAATCTGCCTGCTGAGGGACGAACCTGGTTCTGCTCGCCGTACATCTTGGCGCCCACTACACCTATTTGATTCTTCCCTTCAAGTAATTTGATCGCGGACACCAAATCAGTAAGAAGGATGGTATCGC
>Ga0335076_10006288_pt1 | contig 11972 bp, 7 predicted proteins | sample Lox_Sample_25_FD_206717 | JGI IMG/M metagenome (GOLD analysis project Ga0335076, IMG submission 206717) | Soil microbial communities from Loxahatchee National Wildlife Refuge, Florida, United States - Lox_Sample_2.5 | ecosystem: Environmental > Terrestrial > Soil > Wetlands | place: USA: Florida... | reverse complement strand
CTGTGCATGACCACGACGCCGACCGTCACGGTCAGCGATCCAGATGCGTCCGTGTAGCTGGCGCGCAGCACCGTCTGGCAGCCGCGTGCGCGGAAGATGGCCGCGGCCGCCGGGTCGAGCGCGGCCGCGCAGGACGCAGCGGGTGCGATGCCCACCCGGCGCGCGGTGCCCACCCGGTGACCCGCAGTGCCGTACCTGATGTCGGCCGGGAACAGCCGGCCGGCCGGCAGCCGCTCCCACCGGGTAGCGATCTCGGCCCGGCCCGCGGCGGCGGCCTCGGCGGCCGTGGCGTGCCGGGTGAGCTCGGCGTGTAACGCGAACCCGCCGATGGCTAACCCGGCCACCCCGGCCAGGGTCAGCACGACCAGCAGCGGGGTGTGCCAGCGCGGGCGGCGCACCCGCGCGGGCGGCGTGGCGGCCGGGGCCACTACCGGCGTTAGCGGGGGGTCATCCGCATGCTCGGACACGTTCAAAAAGGTACGGCCGGCCGGCCGGAAAAGCGCGGTTTGGCACGTTACGGTCCGGTCTCGGTACCTGGCTCCGGTTCGGCGCCGGCCGGCCGGTCCGGGTCCGCTGATTCGAGTAGCTCGATCAGCCCCACGTTGCGCATTGCTGCCAGCGTCCCGGCGCCATGCTGTGCCGGCGGGGCGGCCGGGCCGACCGCGGCCAGCCCGCGCCGGTCGCGTACCGTGCGCGCGGTCAGCAGGGCCAGCACCACCAGCGCGATGATCACCCCGGCGGCGCCCGCCGCCGCCACTCCGGCCAGCACCGCGATCCGCGCCGGGTCGCGGTGGGTGACCTGGACCGGGCGGGGCGCGGTCGCGAAGTGGCCGCGGGCCGCCAGGCCGGTGGCCCGCCCGGCCGCGGCCAGCCGCCCGGCCGTGTGCAGCGCCGCGACCGCGTCCACCTCGCCGAACCCGGTCGATGGGCTGTACCCGCCCGCCGGGCGGCGCCGCGCCGAGCTGATCAGCGCCTGTGCCACTTGCGCCGGGGACAGCCGGGGGTAGGCCGACCGGATCAGCGCCGCTACCCCGGCTACGAACGCCGACGCCGGGCTGGTCCCGCTGGCCTGCAGGTAGCTGCCGCCCGGGCCGGCCCCGATGATGCTGACCCCGGGCGCGGACAGCTCCACCGACGAGTTCCGGTCGGAGAAGGACGCCCGCTGGCCGGCCTGGTCCACCGCCGCGACCGAGATCACCCCGGTGAACGCGGCCGGGTACGAGTACGGCGTGTAGCCCGGGCCGGGGTGGCCGCTGTTCCCGGCGGACGCCACCACCAGCACGCCGTGCGACACCGCGTAGCCCAGCGCCGCCTGCATGCCCCGGGTCGCGTCGCCGGTGCCCAGCGACATGTTGATCACCTGGGCGCCGTGCTGGGTGGCGTACCGGATGCCGTCGTTGATGGCGTTGGCATATCGCGGGCTGGAGTTGTACACGCTCAGCCCCGGCTCCTGGTCGTCCAGGATGACCCGGACCGACAGCACCCGGGCGGCCGGGGCGACGCCGATGATCCCGTCGTCATCGCCGGGCCCGCTGCCGTGCCCGGCGATGAGCGAGGCGATGAACGTGCCGTGCAGGTGCGGCGGCTGGTACCCGGGCGGGTCCGCGCCCAGCGTGTAGTCCGGCCCGCTGGTCACCGAGCCGGCCAGGTCGGCCGCGGTCGTGTCCACGCCGGTGTCCAGCACGGCCACCGTCACCCCGCGGCCCTGGCTCAGCCGCCAGGCGGCCGGCGCCTCGATGGCCTGCAGTTGTGGCTGCTCAGCCGCCCGCACCTGGGCCGCCTCGCTGCCCGGGCCCTGGGCCGCGGCCCCGGTGAGCACCGTGATCCCGGCCAGCGCTAAGCCGGGCACGGCCAGCCGGGCCCGGCGGCTCAGCACGACCACTGCCGGGTCGCCGCGCAGTCCACCACCGCGGGCCGGTTCAGCGGGGCCAGGATCCCGTCGGCCAGTTGCCGCGCCGCGGCGAAGGCGGTCGCGTTGTACTGGCCGGTGGCGGCGGCCGGCCGTCCGTCCGCGTAGCCGGCCACCGTCAGCAGCACGTACGGCCCGTCTTGCTGCGCACTGGCCGTCTGCCGGGCGCCGTCCGCGAACCGGGCCGCCGCCGTGCCCGGGAACGCCAGCGCGCGCAGCGCGGCCCGCGGCGGCTGGGCCGAGGGCAGCCCGCGGTCGAATGCCTGGGCTTGGGCCGGGCTGGGGAACGCGAGTACCCCGGTGGTGTAGACGACTCCCTGCAGCTCATCGACGTAGCTGGCGCGCAGCCCGGCCCGGCAGCCATCGCGGCGGGCCGGGCCGGCCAGCGCCGGGTCCAGCGCGGCCGCGCACGTGTCGTCCGGTGAGATGCCGACCCGGCGGGCCGTGTCGTCGTTCAGCAGGCTGGTGGTGTAGCCCAGGGTGGCCGGGAAGATCCGGCCCGCGGGCCAGGTCCGCCACCGGCGGGACACCGCCACCGCGGCGGCGGCGGCGCTCTCCGCCGCGGTGGGCGGCCGGGTCTGCTGCGCGATCGCCGCCCGCCCGGCCAGCATGGCCACGACCAGGCAGCACACCCCGCCGCAAGCAGTCAGAGAGATGGCCAGCCGGCGATGGCGGGCCCGCGCGGGGGGCGGGCCGGTCCCGGCGTCGTGGTCAGCCCACGCCTGGCCGGGACCCGGTTGGTTCACCTGCCAAGAATACCGCCGGCGAGGGCCGGTCACCGGATGCCGGGCGCCCGTGGTCCAGCCGGTGGTCCAGCGTGTGCCGGCCGGGCAGCCAGGCCAGCCAGCGCGGGAAATACCAGGTGCGCTCGCCGCACAGGGCCAGCGCGGCGGGCACCAGGATGCCGCGCACCACGGTCGCGTCGATCAGCACCGCGGAGGCCAGCCCGACGCCGATCATCTTCAGGTCGATGATGGACAGCGTCGCGAAGATCGAGAACACCGCCACCATGATCACCGCCGCGCTGGTCACCACCCCGGAGCAGGCCGAGATGCCGCCCACCACCGCCTCACGGTGCGGTTTGCCCGCGGACCGCAGCTCCCGGATCCGGCTCAGGATGAACACGTGGTAGTCCATGCTCAGCCCGAACAGGAACACGAACATGAACAGCGGCACCCAGTCGATGATCGCGCCGAACGAGGTGAAGCCGAGCAGCCCCTGCAGCCGGCCGTCCTGGAAGATCAGCGTGATCAGGCCGTACGCCGCGCCGACCGAGAGCAGGTTCAGCCCGATCGAGATCAGCGGGATGAGCAGCGACCGGAAGGCCAGCGTGAGCAGGATCAGGGCGAGCAGCGCCACCACGGCGAACACGATGGGCGTGCGGGAGTGCAGCGCTGCGCTGAAGTCGTAGCCGTTGGCCGTGTTACCGGTGACCGCGTAGCTGGCCCCGGGCACCTTCCCGATCGTGCCGGGCAGGATCCGGTCGCGCAGTGCCAGCAGCGCGTTACGGGACACCGTGTCCGAGCCGTTGCCGGCCAGCGGGACCGTGATCACCATCCCGCGGCCGCCGCCGACCAGCTGTGCGGTGACCGGCCGGTGAATCACCCCGTGGGCCGACGCCGTAGCCTGCAGCGAGGCCACCTCGGACCGCATGGCCCGGCCGGACACGTCGCCGCCGATCACCACCACCTGGGCCGGCGCGGGTCGGCCAGGGAAGGCCCGCTGGATCTGGTTCAGGGTGTGCACCACCGGCAGCCGGGACGGCAGGTCGATGGGCGGGCTGCCGGTGCGCATGCCCAGCGCGGGCGCGGCCAGCGCGAGCAGGCCGAGCGCGGCCGCACCGCCGAACAGCAGCGGCCTGCGCACCACCCGGCGGACCACCGCGGCCCATACCCGGGACGGCCGGGCCTGAGTCCGGCGCCGGCCGAGGAACGGGATCCGGCCCCGGTCCGCCCACGGCCCGAGCAGCGAGAGCAGCGCGGGCAGGAACGTCAGCGAGCCGACCACGGCCACGCCGACCACCATGATGGTGCCGACCGCGATCCCGGTGAACAGGTCGATCCCGGTCAGCAGCAGCCCGGCCATGGACACCATCACGGTCAGCCCGGAGACCAGGATGGCCCGGCCGGAGGTGGCAGCGGCGGTGGCCAGTGCCCCGGGGAAGGAGGCACCGGCCGCCCGTTCCTCGCGCTCCCGGCGCAGGTAGAACAGCGAGTAGTCGACGCCGACCGCCATCCCGATGATCAGCACCACCTCGGCTGTGCTGGAGCCGATGGGCAGCCACCGGCTGGGGATGGCGAGCAGTGACACCGCGGCCGTCACCGCGCTGCCGGCCAGCAGCACCGGGATGCCCGCCGCGATCAGCGCGCCGAACACCGCGATCAGCAGGATCAGCGTGATCGGCACCGAGGTGAGCTCGGCCTTGTGGAAGTCCTGGCTCATCACCGTGTTGGCGGCCTGGTCGGTGCTGGCATCACCGGCCTCCTGGACCAGCAGGCCCGGATGGCTGGCCTGCACCCGGGCCACCGCGGCCAGGTCCGCGTTCACCGTGCTGTCCGCGCTGGCGTTCGGCCCGGCCACCTGGAACGTGACCAGGGCGGTGCGGCCGTCGGCCGAGATCAGCGCCTGCCCGCCCGGGCTGAGCGGGGACCGGATGTCCGCCGCCGCCCGGGGCAGCCGGTGCAGCGCGCTGACCACCTCGGCCACCGCGCCGCGCAGCGCCGGGTCGTGTGCGTACGTGCTGCCCGGGCCGCCGGGCCGGGCCTGGATGAGCACGCTCTCCGTGGGTGGTGTGACCACGCCCAGCTGGCTCAGCATCTGCTCGGCCTGGCCGGACTGGCCCGGGTCATACTGCGGCTGGCTCTGCGTGCCGAGGAAGTGCCCGCCGAGCAGCGCCACCACGGCCAGTACCAGCCAGCCCGCGATCACGGCGATCCGGTGCCGTGCGCTCCAGCACGCGATCCGCTCCACCATCGGCCCCCGCGGCCGACGCCCGCCGGGCCCGTGCCCACCGGGACCAGGCCGCCCGCCAGGGTCGTGCCGCCCCGGATCCGGCTGGGGTTCGGCGGCTGGCGCCGGCGGCAGTTCCGGCAGCGGGTTACGTACCTGGGGCAGGGCTGGGTTGAGCAGCTCGCGCATCTGGCCTCGCGGGATCGGAGCGGCTGACCAGCACGGCAGTCGTGTCTGACGCGCATGTCAGGGATCCTGGACAGGATGCCAGACTTTTCTGACACTGACGTCAGCGTCCAGGGATTCTCCGAACTTTTACAGCTAACCCCCAGCTACTCCGCAGGCCGGCCAGAGTCACGAGTGCCGGGTGTGACGCCCGGTGCAGCCGTGCCGCCCAGCAACGACATGGCTGAACCTTCGGCGCGGTCCTGACCGCGTCTCTGAAACATTGATGTCGTTGCCGGGGCACTAGCCGCGGCAGCGTGGCGCGGGCCCGCTGTAGCGGGTCTTACTCGGCGTGGCCACCCGGTAGTCGGGGGCCCACCGGCCATTCCACAGCTGATCCCACACCGGGGTCGTCCCGTCCACGGATCCGGCCTGCTGGCAGACCGTCCAGGCCAGCGCGCCGTAGGGCAGCTGGCCGGTCACCCGGTATGAAAAGCCGGGGCCGGAGCGTACCCGGAGCCCGGCGGTGGCGGTGGCCTGATAGGGGTAGGCGCAGCGGGGCAGCGGGAAGCTGTAGCCGGTCTTGGCCGGGGTGCTCAGGTAGTAGTCGCTGACGTAGCTCCCGTCGGCGAGCTTGTCCCACAGGTTGGTGCTGAGGATGGTGGTGCCGGGCGCCTGGCAGACCACCTGCACGGTGGAATTGGGCGGGTAGGTCTTGACCAGCCGGTACGACGTGGCCGGCCCGGTGCGGGCGTTGAGCCCCTTCGAGGTGACCACCCGGTAGGCATGGCTGACGGTGGCGGCGGGGGCGTCAACCCGGTCGCTGCCGATGCGGATGGTGACCCCGCCGTAGGCCGCGTTGTGCGGGCCAATGTCCTGCTTGGCCCGCTGGTGGCTGGCCCACTGGCCGTTAGCGATGCCAGCCCACCCGGTCAGCGCCGTGTTCCCGTCCCAGCTGGACACCCAGAGCGCGTCCGGCCGGCCAAACGAGGTGGCGGCGTAGTGGGCGGATACGTCCTGCCCGCCGGATCCGAGCGACAGGTAGACCCCGGCCAGGAAGCCGAGCCGGTGCAGTTCCCCGGTCCACGCCGAGATGAATCCGCGCACGGCGGCGGGGCAGCTGGCACCGGTTGTCGAGTACGGCGCGAGGTAGTCATAGATGATGCTGCCGCTGCGCATGCCCAGCGCCTTGGCCTTCCGGACCGCGTTATCGGCCGCGCCGATGCCTTCGCTCGCGGCCGCGGCATGCTCGATCGCCTCCGGGCCGGACTTGACCGCGGGGGCCGGGCCCTGCCGGCACGACGGCTGCAAGCCGACGTAGAGCGGGAGCAGCCGCCAGCCCTGCGCGGATACCGTGGTGACCCATTTCGCGGTCAGGTTCGGCTGGCCGCACCGGCGGTTGACCCCGCCGATGTACACCCCGATGGCCCGGAACCGGGAATGAGCGTGCCAGGCCGCCATCCCGTGCAGCGACGGTGCGCTGCAGGTGTCGAAGGCCGCCCCGGTGAATTCGGTCGCGGCCGCCCCAGCCGGGTAGCCGATGGTGGCCCGCGACGGCTTCGGCTGCAGCTCGACGTCCAGGTAGTCCTGGTCGATATTGAGCGTGGTGCCGCCGAACTTCTGCGTGACGTTGCCGTTGTACTGGTGCACCCGGTGCTGATGGGCCCACTGACTGGCGCGCAGCACGGGATCCAGGGTGTTGACCTGACCGTTCCACAGTGCGTCGAAAATGACGTCGGGTTCCGGGTAGCTGCCGGTCTGCCGGGCCAGGGCGGCTATTCCAGACAGCGAACTGCTGTACACGCCGGACAGGAACCCCAGCCGGTGCAGGCGGGTGGTCCAGGCGGCCAGGAACTGGACCACCCGGGGCGAGAGATGACCGCCCCGGTAGGCCTCCATGTCGTAGTAGATCGGGGTCTGCGGCCCGAAGCCGAGCCGCTCGGCCTGGGCCGCGGCGTCGTTCGCCGCGGCGGTGCCCTGGCCGGCCGATGATTTGTTCAGCTCACCGAACTCGGCCTGCGGCCCCACGTACAGAGGGAGGAAATGCCAGCCCTGGGCGGCCTCGGTGGTCAGCCAGGAGCGGGTCAGGTTGGGCTGCGCGCAGGCTTCGTCCGAGCCGCCGAGGTAGATCCCGATGGCGTCGTAGGGGGAATGCGCGCGCCACGCACTCATCGTGGCTTCGCTCGGCGCGGTACAGGTGTCGAAGCCGAGTCCGTGGTAGCTGGTCGACCCGGACGGCAGCGGCGCGTTCAGCGCGGCCCGCCCGGCCCGGGCCGGGTCCTCGTGCAGGGCCCGGCCCAGCGCGGCGTGGCCCAGGATCCGCCGGATCTGCCCGGGGTTCCGGCGGTAGGTGGCCACGATGTGCACCCGCCCGCTGGTCACGGTGATCTGCCTGTTGACCGGGTTCTCGGTCGCCTGCGGCCTGGCGCCGCGGGCCGCGGGCTCGATGAGCATTGCTTCAGTCGTCCCGACAATCGAGCTAGGGCATGCCTCATTCCGCGCGGGGGTGCCCAGATACATGGCGTGCCGGTCGAACTGGACACATGTCCGCGGGTGCTGGGCCAGATTTATCACCCGCCAGCCGGGCGGAACCTCGAACGAATGCCCGAGATATGTCACCGTCTTAATCCGGTGCTGGGTCACGGCCGCGACTGCGGCCCGGGCCGGAAGTGCGGGCAGCAGCGCCAGCGAAATGGCGATGACAGCAGAGACGGAAGTCCAGGACCATACGGCTGCGCGGCCAAGCCTGCCCCGGACCCGCGAGTACATCAAGCTGCTCCCCCCAGTCAGAAACCAGCCGCGCTTAGCGGCAACCCCCGGGAGCGGCTTTCCGGCCGGTCAATTTCAGGCCGGGCACCCAGGGTGGTGTGCGAAATACATGTCAGCCTCAGCATGTAATCCGCCGCGCAGCTGAGTGCGCGCCGTTACCGGCATGGCAACCGTGATCACGGGAGGGAGCGTAGTGTCCCAATACGCCCGAATGCACCGCGACACGCGGGGATTCCGGCCAGTATTAGCCACTTTTTCGGTCACCTGCTTGCCGAGCGTGTCGGCCCAATCCGCCGCGGCGACGCCCGCCAATCCGGCCCGCCAGGTTGGCAAAGAAGCTGCCGTTACCGGTCGCTGCCGTATCGTTCCGCGGGTGCCGGAGGCCGCGCCCGAGCCCACTCACTTACGCTGAGAGACGGTGCTGGAGCCAGGGTCGCCGGGGAACGGCCGGCGCCATGGCCCGGCCTGGTGCGCCGGGATGGCATGGGGGTGACGAACGTGAATGCGGCCGAATATCCGGTGCCTCAGCCAGTGGTGGGGCGTGGGGCGCTGTTTGTGGAGCACCGGCTGAAGAGTCCGCAGGTATCGGAGTCGGCTTACATCGCGCCGTCGGCCGTGCTGGCCGGCGATGTCACGGTCGGCCCGCACAGCCGGGTGCTGTTCGGTGCCGTGGTCACCGCCGAGGGTGGCCCGGTGGAGATCGGGCGGAACTGCGTCGTCATGGAGAACGCGGTCGTCCGGGGGGTGCCAGGCCAGGAAACCCGCTTCGGCGACGACGTGCTCGTTGGCCCGCACGCTCACCTCACCGGGTGCGTGATCGAGGGCGGCTCGCGGATCGCGACCGGCGCCATGGTGTTCAACGGCGCCCGGGTTGAGACTGGCGCGGAGGTCGAGTTCAATGCGGTGGTCTACGTCAATACCGTGGTGCCGGCCGGCACGGCGGTGCCGATGGGCTGGTTCGCCGGCGGACAGCCCGCCGAACTGGTCGCCCCGGGTGACTGGGACCGGATCCGCGCCATCATGGGGCCGCTGGACTACCCGGGCACGGTGTTCGGGGTGGGAGCCAGCTCGCTAATGCCCGACATTGCCCGCCGCTACGCGCGCGGGCTGGCCCTGCATCACCGCGATCACGTTCTCGCCGATGAGCACCACCTGCTCACCCGGGACGACGCTGAGCGTTAGCGGGCGCCCAGTGTCCCGGAGGCCGGCGGATTGGGTATCGGCGCGTCGTTCAGCTGCTGGTCGATGTCGACGAGAATGGCGTCGTCTTCGATCCGGCAGGCGTAGACCGGGATCGGGCCACAGGCGAACACGCCAACCGCCTCGCCGGTGGTCAGGTCGTAGCGTGATGCGTGGGCGGCGCAGACCAGCGTGTCATCGTCTTGCAGAGTTCCCTCGTGCAGTGGCTGCTGCTGGTGGGTGCAGGTGTTGTGGATCGCCCGGACATCGTCATCATCGAGGCGGATCAGGCAGATCGGTTCGCGCAGCTCGTCAACGAGCATGGTGTCGCCGACCTCTAGGTCGTCCAGATTCGCGACGACTACGAACGTCATGACGGTGTCCTTCCACTTGCCGGCCGCCGGGGTGCCGGCTGGCTGCCGCGCACCTCGATCCAGCCATTACGGATCCGGGTAGGTAGCACAGGCTGCGGCTGGCTGGCCGGACCGCGGCTGACGCAGCCGGTGGCGAGCGAAAAACGAGACCCGTGCAGCGGGCACGTCACGGTCAGGTCTTCGACCGGGCCGCGGCTGAGCAGCCCACCGGCGTGGCTGCAGATGTTGTCGATGGCGTACAGGCGGCCCTGGTGGCGGTACAGCATGATCTGCCGTCCGTCGGCCTCGACACCGGTCGGCGTGCCGTCCGGCAGGTCAGCTTCCGGCAGCGCACGGGTCCACCGCCGCGGCCCGGTCGCCCAGGCCACCCGGTTGACCATCACACCTTTGGTGAATACAAGATGACCGCCGAAGTAGCCGGCGGCGGCGGTGACCGTGAGGCTGGCCGCCCCCAGCGCGCGGGCCGTGCCACGGTGGCCGGCCATCCGGGTGCCCAGGGAGGCAGCTTGCAGCCCAAGGCCGACCGTGTTGAGCAGGCCGTGGAAAAGCCCGACGCGGCGGTCCTGATCATCGCTGACGGTCCAGTCGCTCAGCCCGGTCAGTGCGGTAGCACCCGCGGCGAGGATGCCAGCCGCGCTGAGCGTGCCCGCGGCGTCCATTCCGCGCCGGGCAGCTGGGTCATGGTCCGTGGCGTCCAGCACCACGACGCCCGCCCACAGCCCGATGGGCAGATCGCTCAGCGCCGGGTGCAGTGGGTGGCCGGCCCACCGGCCACCATGCATCAGCTCGAGGGCCAGGTTGTCCTGGTGTCGTTCGCGGACTGGCCCCAGCACCCCGGTCAGCCAGTCGCTCATCGTGCGGAGCCAGCCGATCCGGTCGACCCGGGCGACGAGATCGCCATGCCAGTCAGTCAGCCGGCTCGCGGCGGACGGGGAACGGGCAGCCGGCTCGGTTTGCTGGCCAGCTGCGGGCGGATCGCCGGCCTGGCCGCTGCCTGTTCGCATCACGTTCCTCCCCGGCGTCAGCTGGTGGCTCGATCCTGAAGAGAATCCTCTCCGTCTGCGCTGGCTCTGCCGTCTCACCTTGCTGCACATGCCCGGCGGGAATCACCCGCTAACGCCTGGGCCAGGACCGTGGCCCGGTCCCGCCATATGGCGGGACCGGGCCTGGTCCCCTGGACCCGGGCCGCCCCCCGGGGGGTCAGCCCTGCCGGACGGCAGGCTCGGCTGTCCCCGGCACGGGTGCGGCCCCGGGCCCGGCCGGCCCGAAGGGGACTACGGGCCGGCCGGGCAGCCAGCACAGCCAGCGCGGCAGGTACCAGCTCCGCTCGCCCAGCAGAGCCAGGCAGGCGGGCAGCAGGATGCCGCGCACCACGGTCGCGTCGATCAGTACGGCGGCGGTGAGCGTCACGCCGAGCATCTTGAGCGAGACCAGCGCCAGCGTGGCGAAGATGGAGAACACCGCCATCATGATCAGCGCCGCGCTGGTCACCACCCCGGCGCTGCTGGCGATGCCGCCCACCACCGCGTCCGCGGTGCTCGCGCCGCGAGCCCGCAGCTCCCGGATCCGGCTCAGGATGAAGACGTGGTAGTCCATGCTCAGCCCGAACAGGAACACGAACACGAACAGCGGCACCCACGGCACGATCGCCCCGTAACTGGTGAAGCCCAGCGGGCCGGCCAGGTGGCCGTCCTGGAAGATCAGCGTGAGCAGGCCGAACGCGGCGGACACCGACAGCAGGGTCAGCGAGACGGAGAGCAGCGGGATCGGCACCGAGCGGAACGCCAGCAACAGCAGGAGGAACGCCAGCGCGGCCACCACGGCCAGGACCAGCGGGGTACGCCCCCGCAGCGCCCCGATGTCGTCGTAGTTCTCCGCGGTGTTGCCGGTCACCGCGAAGCTGACCCCGGGTACCCGGCCCAGCGTGTCGGGCAGGACATGGTTGCGCAGGTCGAGCAGAGCCTGATTGGACACCGCGTCGGTGCCGTTTCCGGCCAGCGGGACGCTGACCAGCACGGCCCGCCCGCGAGCCACCGATTCGGCTTGGATCGGGCCGCGGATCGGCCCGCCGGCCGAGGCCGCGTCGCGCAGCGCGGACAGCGCCCGGGTGACCTGCGGGCGGGCCAGGTCGCGCCCGGTCACCACGACCTCGGCGGGCGCGGGGCCACCGGGGAAGGCGCGGCTGATCCGGTCATACGTGGCCACGATCGGGATCTTGCTGGAGAACCCGCCGTCCGCCGGGTTACCCAGCCGCAGCCCCAGCGCGGGCGCGGCCAGCGCGAGCATGGCCACCGCGGCCACCGAGCCCCAGGCGGCCGGATGCCGGATCACCCGGCGGACCAGCGCGGCCCACAGCCGGGACGGGCGGGCGGCGGTCCGGCGGCGGCCCAGGAACGGGACCCGGGCCCGGTCCGCCCACGGGCCCAGCCAGGACAGCAATGCGGGCAGGAAGGTCAGCGAGCCGATCATCGCGACGCCGACCACGGCGATCGTGCCCAGCGCGATACCGGTGAACTCGCTGACCCCGGTGAGGAACAGCCCGGCCAGCGCGATCATCACGGTCAGCCCGGAGACCAGGATGGCCCGGCCAGACGTAGCCGCCGCGGTGCGCAGCGCCTGCTCGGTGC
>Ga0335076_10006287_pt1 | contig 11974 bp, 7 predicted proteins | sample Lox_Sample_25_FD_206717 | JGI IMG/M metagenome (GOLD analysis project Ga0335076, IMG submission 206717) | Soil microbial communities from Loxahatchee National Wildlife Refuge, Florida, United States - Lox_Sample_2.5 | ecosystem: Environmental > Terrestrial > Soil > Wetlands | place: USA: Florida... | reverse complement strand
CACCGGCGGGCGGCCCGGTGGTATGAGCGGAACGGCATGCTCACCGACGCCGTGCGGCACGCCGCCCAGGCCGGCGACTGGCAGCTCGCCGCCGGCATGGTCATCGACGAGCTGGCGATCGGGGAGCTCATCGCACCGCGCGACGGTCAGTGCCTGGCTGGGGAGTTCGCGAGGATGCCTTCGTGCCCGGCTTGGACCGTGCCTGAGCCGCTCCTGGTCACCGCGGCCCTCGCGCTCGCCGCCGGCCAGCATGTATCGTGCGCCACCGCGCTGGACGCCGCCGACGCCGCATTGGATCACGTTCGCGCCGCTGATGAGGGCCCGGGCCGGCTGGCCGCCGCGATTATCCGGCTCACCGCCTCGCTGAGCACCGGGGATCTGGCGGCGGCGGCCGCGGCGGCCAGTCGCGCGGAGCTGATGCTCGGCCAGGTACCGGGCGGAAAGCTCGCCCGGCATCCTGACCTCAGGCGGCGTGTGCGGCACGGCCGCGGAGTCGTCGAGCTGTGGTCCGGCCATCTGGACGAGGCGGCCCGGATCTTCGAGGCGGGGCTGGCGGAGGCTGGTCCCGGCGCGGAGCGCGGACAAGCCGACTGGGCCGGGTACCTGGCGCTGGCCGAGGCGCTGCGCGGCCGGCTGGGCCGTGCGGCCGAGCTAGCTGGCCGGGCGACCCATGCTGCCGCTCATCGCCGGCCGCCTGACGGGATCCCGAACCCGGCGGCGATGGTCGCGCTGGCCCAGGTCCACGTGCAGCGCAATCAGCTGCGCGAGACACGCAGCTGGATCAAGCAGGCCGACGCCGAGCTCGGCGAATGCCCGGACAGGCTGATCGGGGCGATGGCCTACCTCGTCGCGGCGGACGGCGCGCTGGCGGAGGGGCGGGCTCCGGTGGCCGTTCAGATCATCACCCGGGCACGATCGGGGTGGCCCGTTCCAGCCTGGCTGGACCAGCAGCTGAGCCTGGCCGAATCCCGGGCCTGCCTGGCGGCCGGCGACATCCAGGCCGCGCTGAGCGCGGCCAGGCGGGCCGATGGCACCTCACCGGAGGCCATGGTCACGCTGGCCCGCGCCTGGGCGGCCGCCGGAGACACCGAGAGCGCGCGGCGGGTGCTCGATCCCGTGCTCGCCGCCGATGACCGGATGCCGGATCGCGTGCGCGTGCCGGCGTTGCTGGCGGATGCCAGGCTCGGCCATTCCGGTGACGACGGTACGCGAGTGCGCCGGTCACTGGCGTCCGCGCTGCATCTGGCGGAACGTGAGCGGCTCAAGCTGCCGTTCCTGGCGGAGCAGAGCTGGCTCGGGCCGCTGCTGAGCCGCGACGCTGAGCTGGCCGGCGCCTACCGGCGCCTGTTTGCCCCGGCGCCGGGCCGTGAGCAGGCTGCGGCGCCGGCCAAGGCCGCCGACGAGGCTCCGGTTCTGGTGGTCGAGCCGCTCACCGAGCGCGAGCGCGAGGTACTCGTGCACCTGTCCGGCATGCTGAGCACGGCTGAGGTCGCCAGCGAGATGTATATCTCCGTCAACACCGTCAAGACACACCTCAGGAGCATCTACCGCAAGCTGGCGGCGACCCATCGCAACGAGGCGGTCCGCCGGGCACGCCGGCTACGGCTGATCTGACGTTCACCCCCCGCGCACCGGGTAAAGGTCACCCGCCATGAGTGAGGCCCACGGACTGGCGAAGGGAGACCATGAGCTCGTTGGCGTGTTTTTCGGCCGGTTAGGGGTTGCGGTGTCATCGCCCAGCTACGAGATCCGGGTGGCCGGTGTTCTCCCACTCGAGGTTCTGCTTGATTTCGACCAGCTCACCGCGTCGGTCGCCCCGGTCGAGACGGTCGTGCACGGGCCGCTCAGGGACCAGGCGGCGCTGAACGGGCTGCTGGCCAGGCTCGAGATGTTCGGGGTCGAGATCCTCCAGATTCGCCGCCGGCCCGAGAGACGGGCAGACGGCGATCCGAACGGACGGCGTTAGCCGGCGTCCAGGCCGAGTTCGCGCGCGCGGACGACGGCCTCGCTTCGCGATGAGACTCCGAGCTTCCGGTAGGCGGAGTACGCCTGCGTCTTGACGGTGTTCCTGGAGACATGCAGCCGGTCGCCGATCTCGCCGTACGAAAGGTGCGTGGGCAGCAGCGGAAGAAGCCGCAGCTCGGCGGCGGTAAGCGAGGAGGCACCGGCGGCGCGCGCGCTGGTCGTGGCGAGGGTGGCCCGCAGCCGGCCAGCCAGCGCGGGGATGATACCGAGATCCGGCCTTTGCTGCAGGATGCCGTGGATCTGGGCCAGGACCGCCGCGGCGCCCTCGTGATCGCCGAGCGTGACGTAGGCATGGGTCATCTCGAGAAGGGCCTGGGCTGAGACTACGGGCAGGGTATAGGTCAGCAGGGGCCTCAGCCTGGACGCCCGCCCGAGGTAGAACCGCGCGCGGGAGACGTCGCCTTCGTGCAACGCGGCCCGGCTCGCCCAGGCGTACACCAGGGCGCTGGTCCAGTAGTCGCCGAAATGCCCGTCCTCCACGATCGTGGCGGCTTTCTTCGCGAGCGTCGTGATCTCGGACCAGTCGCTACGTTCGGCCGCCACGCCGCACTGCTCGGCCAGGATCAGGCCGGCCAGCGGCAGGCTGCCGGCCTGGGTCGCCAGGTCCAGCGCGCGGGCCAGGATCGGCCCGGACCGGTCCGGGTCACCGTCCAGCAGGTAAGAAATGCCCTCCGTGTACAGCATCGTCGCCCGGTACGGGCTGGCCGGGCTCAGCCCCGCCCAGGCGATCCGCGCGTCGCGCCGCATCGCGGCGATGCCCTCGCGGCACAAGATCGCGCGCAGGTAGGCCAGCGTGGCCTGCATGGTGCTGCCGTCCGGGAGGATCCCGGCCGGGGAGGCACGCTCGGCGGCGGCGGCCCAGCGCTCGGCCTCGCCCGGCTGTCCCAGCAGGGCGAAGAGCAGCGAGCCGTGCGCCGCGATGGCCCCGTAGTGCTCGGCCGACGTGACGTCCCTGATCCATGTCATCCAGCGGCGCACCGTCTCGACGCGCCCGCTGGCCCAGACGCGCTGCTGCAGCTCCAGGATCAGCCGGGCCAGCCGGTCGTAGTCCCCCGCCGCCTGCGCATGGCCAGTGGCGGCCTCTGGCATGGCGTTCGCCTCGAACCACGCAGCCGCCCGGAAATGCAGATCCTGGACCAGACCGGGCTCCCGGCGCCGCAGTTCGGCCTGCAGCAGCTCGCGGAGCAGGTGATGGTACCGGTACCACTCACGGTGCCGGTCCAGCGGGACCACCAGCAGGTTCCGGGCCTCCATCTGCTCCAGGACAGCCCCGGATCCCGTCGCGCCCAGGACCGCGTCGCACAGCGGCCCGCACATCCGGTCCAGGACCGACGTGCGGATCAGGAACGACGCTTCCGCGTCCGAGATCCGGTCCAGGAGCTCCGAGCGCAGGTAATCGCCCATGTAGATGTCGTCGCCGGTGAACGTGAACCCGACGTCGCTGTGCCGGGTGCCGGACTTGATGGCCAGCGCAGCGATATACAGCCCGGCCGGCCAGCCTTCGGTCCGCTGCAGCAGATCACGAAGGCTCGCCTCGTCGGCGTCGATCCCCGCCCCTTCCAGCAATGACCGCGCCTCCGGCAGCCCCATCACCAGGTCACCGGCGGTGATCTCGAAAATGCCGCCCAGGGCGCGCAGCCGCGCCGCCGGCAGCGGCACGGCGGTGCGCGACGCCAGCGCGAGTTGCCAGCCGGGCGGGAGGCGCAGGGCGAACTCGGCGATCGTGTTCAGGCACCGCTTATTCGTCACCGCCTCGGCGTGGTCGAGGATCACGGTCACCGGCGGCGGCACCGAGGCGACGGCGGACACGAACCTCGGGATCATGGTGATGTCGGCGCCGGAGGAGGCCAGCGCCGAGAATATCGCCGGGTCGACCGGCCCGATCCGGTCCAGCGCCACCGCCAGAGCGCTCAGCAGCACGACGGGATCGTTGTCGCCGTCGTCACAGGACAGCCAGGCCACGCGAGATCCGGTCCGTTCGGCCCATTGGGCCATGAGCGTCGTCTTGCCGTAGCCGGGCGGGGCAGCCACGGTGATGACCGGCGCCCGCGTGGCGACCAGCTGCTCGACCAGGGCCGTGCGGGCGACGATGCCCGGCCGGGCGACGGGCGGCTGGAATTTCGACTCGGGCAGCGCGAAGCCGAGCTTCGAAGCGATGTCACGATTCCCGCCAGACGTCCCATGGAACGCATCGATGACCTCTGGCTTCATTCTCCCGAACGTACTCCCAGATCAATGCCGGCATCAACGAGGCATGGCCTGCGAGACGGCCGGATCACTCGTAGCGGGTGATGATGCGGCGCCGGAAACCAGGCATGATAGCCGAACGAAGGAGCGCGCCCATGACTGCGGAGACGACGGGGCGGCCCGTACGCAAGGAAAGCTTCCGCCAGCGCATGGTCAGGCGCTGGATCATGCTGGCCACGGTGACCGATGTGCTGCGCGACCGCCGGTTCCAGGACAAGGCGATCACGGTTGTCATCGGGGCGGTGGCGCTGGCCCAGCTAGGCCGGGACAACCAGGCGCGCCCGGTGAGGCGCGCGGCCGCCTGGTACTCCAAGCTCGGCGTCAAGGAGGAGCTGGCCAAGGTAAGCGAGGCTCTGGAGCTGTCCAAGCTAGGCGAGGCTCTGGAGCTGTCCAAGCTAGGCGAGGCTCTGGAGCCGGGAAAGGGCCACAAAGGTTAGCGGACGGTGAAGCTCAGGTAGCGCACCGGATAGTAGCCGAGGCTTCCCAGCCCAGCGGGTCCGTACCGGTAGGCGCGGCTGCTGACGGTGGCCACGTCGACGCCGTCGATCCGCGCCGAGATGGCGGGGCCGCGGGTGGTCAGGCTCAGTAGGTAACTGCGGGCGGGCGCGACCCTTCCTGATGCGAGCGTCACGGCGACCTGGCCGCTGGCCACGATCTGCCAGGCGCCGTTTCCGCGGACCGTCAGCTCGTAGCCGCGGAACTGGCCGGTGGCGGCCCTGCGGAACCCCTGGAAGCGGGCGATCAGCGTGGCGCCGGGCGGCGCGGAGGCCGTCCCGGATGCCGGGAGGATGACGCGGGCCGAGACGGTGTAGTCGCGCCAGGTATTCGTGCCGACGATCGCGTACGGGACGGGCGACGGGCCGGGGTCCTGCCACTCCACGGGCTCCCCGGACGTCGTCTGGGTCAGTACGCCGTGCACGTAACCGAACGACCCCTCCACCGGGGCGAGCAGGTCCGCCAGGCCGGCGCCGTCGGGGGCGGCGGTGTACCGCACCGGCATCGGCCCGGCGGCCGGGACCCGGGGTGGGTGGCCGCCGGCCCGGGACTGCCCGGTGGTCGTGGTCAGCGTGTACACGTACCCCGGTTGCAGCAGGGCGGCGAAGGCACCCCGGCGCAGGGTGATGTCGTCGCCCCGGGTGAACTGGCCGGACCCGCGCAGGTTCGTCCGCCACACGTGCACCACCCGCGCGGGCAGGCCGCCGGTGATGTGGACGACGACCTGCTGCGGCACGGTGGCCGTGGAGGTCTGCGCCACCATCGACCAGGCGGAACGGCCGGGCGCCATGAAGGTGTCGTACGAGCCGCCGGCGGGCAGGCGGCCGTTCGCCCCGGCCAGGTAGCGCCAGCCGGGAGCGGTGAACTGCGTGGTCTGGGCGATCACCCAGGTCAGAGGGGTGACGTAGTAATAGCCGTCCCAGGGACGGCCGGCCCAGACCAGGCCCCGGTTCTCGTGCGGCAGGCCCGGCGGGATCGCGTCGGCGAGCGGCCATACCAGGACGCCGGTGATCCCGGCCTGCTGGTAGGCGTCGTTCAGCGAGCGGGCCAGGCCGCCCGGTCCGGGGAGCATCGGGTTGGTTCCGGTAGCCGGGGTGGCCCCGAGCTCGGCCTCCCACAACGGCGTGCCCGTCCGGGCCGCCAGGGTCCGCGCCGCGACCGCCGTCAGGCACCGGTACCCGGTGGTGGGCAGCCCGCAGGTGTCGTGCACGCCGAGGACACTGACCGCCCGGCCGAAGGACGGATCGGCGACCATGTCGGCGGCGACGGTCTGCCATACGAGCAGCGGAGAGTATTCCCACCGCCCGTTCCTGTCCAGCTGCGGGGACTCGTCGGCCGCGACGATCCGGGTACGGGTGAACCCGGCTGCGTCCAGTGCCGCGCGCAGGTTCACGAACCAGGCCCGCTGGACCGGGGCGCCCTGGAAATGCTCGTTCCAGCCGCCGAGGTAGCTGACCGACAGGCCGTTTTCCCTGGCACACCGGAGCCAGTCCAGGACGTAGCCCACGTCCGCGCGGCTCCACAGGCCGCCGTGAGGGTCGCGGACCCAGGCCGGGGCCGACCACTGCAGGCCGTACAGCTTGATCGCGGGATTGCGCGCCAGGGCCTGGCGGGCTAGCCAGAACTCATAGCCGGCCCCGCAGTCCAGCTGGCCGTGGACGGGCTCGACGGACGGCTCCGAGCCGTCCGAGGAGAAACCGCCGCCGCCGATCTCCAGCTTGAGCATCTGCAGGGAGGCGCCGAAGTGCGGCGAGAACAGGTAGTCGAGGATCTGCGCGCGCTCCCGCGGCGGGTAGTCGATGAGCAGGCGGGAGTTGCCACCGCCGCCGCTGATCGCGCCGATGCCCTGGAAGGCGGGACCGGGGCGGGCGCCGTTGATGATGACCGCGGCCCGAAGCGGCACGGAGACGGCCAGCGGCGGCCAGATACGGAGCCCGGCGGCTGGCATGACGGTAACCGTCGTGCCGAGCAAGGCGGCCAGCGCCGCGGCCACCGCCACCGCCACCGCGGCCAGCACTCTCGCCTTACGGCTCCACGCTGTCACGCTCACCCCAGCCCGATAACGCCGCGGCCGGGTGGCGAGTTCCAGCAGCGTTAGGTCAGCCCGGCCGGGCGGCCGGGGCGGTGGCTCCGTCCCGCTCCGGTGAGGTGTCGGTGGCCACCAACGTGGTCGTGATCCGCCCGACCAGCCGGCGCAACTCCGGGACCTTGTCCGGCTCCCACTCCGTCACCAGCCGGTCGATGCCTGCCTCCCGGGCGGCGACCAGGCGGCTGGCGGCCTGTTCGCCGGCGGAGGTGAGCGTCACGCTGGGGCCGTCCGCGGAGACATAACCGGCGGCCACGGGTTCGGTCAGGCGCTGCCCGAGATCGGAGACCTCAATGCCAAGCACGCGGGCCAGTTCCGCCTCGGAGATCGGGGCGTGGTCCGCGATGCGGTACATCAGCCAGGTGCCGCGGGGGCCCAGCTGTACGTCCGCCCGTTCCGCGAGGCGCCGGTAGGTCTCCGCCCGGCGCTCCCGGCCGAACAGCGTAATCAGCGCGCGCTCCATTTCCTGCGCGGAGTCGCGGGTGGCGGGAATGACCGTGGGAGCGGTGCTGTGCGCCCGGTCCACCGCCCGTACCGTATCCCGCAGCGGCACCTCCTTCAGGAACAGGCTCAGCACGAAACCCAGCGCGCTCAGCGGCGTCGCCCACAGGAACACCGTGTGCAGCGCCTGCGCGTATCCGGCGATGAAGCCCAGCCGGATCGTCGCGGGCAGGTGCGCGAGCACGGCCGGGCTGGCTCCCGCGGACGCACTGAGCCCGCTGGGCAGCGGCACGCCGTGCAGCGCGGCGGCGATGTCGCCGGCCAGCACACCGGAGAAGATCGCGCCGAAGACCGAGGTGCCGAACGAGCCGCCGATGGAGCGGAAGAACGTGGCGCCTGACGTGGCCGCGCCGAGGTCCTTATAGTCGACCGCATTCTGCACCGCGATGATCAGCACCTGCAGCGACCCGCCGATGCCCACGCCGAGGATGAACAGGTACAGCGACACGATCCAGAAGTTGGTCTGAATACCCAGCCGCGACAGCAGGAACAGGCCGAGGGTCATGAGCGCCGTGCCGAGCACCGGGTAGATCTTGTACCGGCCCCACTTGGTGACCAGGAAGCCGGTGATGGTCGAGGTGAGCAACAGCCCGACCAGCAGGGGCAGCAGCCTCAGCCCGGACAGGGTCGGCGAGATCCCCCGGACGACCTGCATGTACTGCGGCAGGTAGGCGAGCGCGCCGAACATGGAGAAGCCGACGGCGAAGCCGACCACGCTGGCGGAGGTGAACACCCCGTTCGCGAACAGCCGCGGCGGTATGACGGGCTCGGCCGCCCGCCGCTCCACCAGGACGAAACCGATCGCGCAGACCACCGCGAGCACGCCGAGCAGGTAGATCGGGAACGAGTTCCAGGCGAAGGTGTTGCCGCCGAGCGAGGTCAGCAGCACCAGGCAGACCGCCGACGCGCCGATGAGCGCGGTACCCGCGTAGTCGATCACGTGGCGGGTCTTGCTCAGCCGGCCGGGCAGCACCGCCGCGGTCACCGCCAGGGCGATGGCACCGATCGGGAGGTTGATGTAGAAGACCCACCGCCAGGACAGGTTGTCTACGAAGAAGCCGCCGATCAGCGGGCCGAGCACGCTGGCGACCCCGAACGTGGCACCGAAGATCCCCTGGTAACGGCCGCGCTGGCGGGGCGGGACGACGTCCCCGACGATGGTCTGAGCGCCGACGATCAGGCCGCCGCCGCCGAGTCCCTGGATGGCGCGGAACGCGATCAGCTCGGCCATCGACTGCGACAGGCCGGACAGCGCCGAACCGATCAGGAAGATCACGATGGAGGCCTGGAAGAACATCTTCCGGCCGTACATGTCGCCGAGCTTGCCCCACAGCGGCGTCGACACCGTGGAGGCGAGCAGGTAGGCCGTGACGACCCAGGACAGGTGCGACAGCCCGTGAAGATCGCCCGCGATCGTCGGCAGCGCCGTCGCGACGATCGTCTGGTCCAGCGCGGCCAGCAGCATTCCGAGCAGCAGCGCGCCGATGATAATCAGCACCCGCCGCTGGCCTATGGCCTGCGGCCCGTCGGGCTCCACTGTGGCGTCGGCTTCAACGGTCATGGCGCTCCCATCGTGACATAGCCGCCGGGCAGCAGTGTTGTCAGCCCATGCCAAAATAACGGCCGGTCCCCCTTTACCTGGATACATCCGATGGCTTACGGTTGCCTCGATTTCGACTGGGAGGGACAGGCATGAGCGAATTGTGGCAGAAGGGCGCCGTCGAGCTCGCGGGCTTGATCCGCGATCGCGAGGTCAGCAGCCGGGAGGTCATCCAGGCACACCTGGACCGCATCGAGGCGGTCAATCCTCACCTCAACGCCATCGTCCGCCTCCTGGCGGACCAGGCCCTCGCGGCTGCCGACGCGGCCGACCGGGCGGTGGCGGACGGCACCAGCCTCGGCCCGCTGCACGGCGTCCCGTGCACGGTCAAGGAGAACATCGACCTGTCGGGCACCCCCACCACCCAGGCCGTTCCGGCCCTGGCTGAGGCGATCGCCCCGGTCGACGCTCCGCAGGTGGAACGGCTGCGCGCGGCCGGCGCGATCCCCTTGGGCCGGACCAACCTGCCGGACTTCGGCCTGCGTGTCCACACCGATTCGGCTCTGCATGGCCTGACCCGCAACCCGTGGAACCCACAGCGCACCGCGGGCGGGTCGAGCGGCGGCGAAGCCGCGGCCCTGGCCACCGGGATGAGTCCGCTCGGCCTGGGCAACGACCTCGGCGGATCACTGCGCAATCCGGCGCACTGCTGCGGCGTCGCATCGATCAAGCCCTCCACCGGGGCGGTGCCCGCCGCCACCGTCATCCCGCCCGAGGACTACAACATCTCCTTCCAGCTCATGGCGGTCGAAGGGGTCATGGCCCGCCGGGTCGCTGACGTCCGGGCGGGCTTCACCGCGATCGCAGGCCAGCACCCGCGCGACCCGCTGAGCGTCCCCGCGGTCTTCACCGACCTCTCCCCGGGCGAAAGGCCGGCCGTCGCCGTGCTTCCGGAGCCGCCCGGCGGCAGCACCCATCCCGAGGTGGCCGCGGCGGTGCGCCGCGCCGCCGACGCGCTCGCGGACGATGGCTTCAAGGTCACCGAGGCCGTACCACCCGACTATGAGCAGGCCATCGAATTGTGGAGCACGATCCTCACCGCTGACCTGCAGGTCCTGAAGCCGGTGCTGGACGAGGTCATGGGCCCGGCCGGCCTGCGGTTCCTCGACTACGCGCTCGAGTACCTGCCGGCCCCGGACCTGGCCAGCTGGGCCATGGCGCATACCGCCCGGCACGGGCTGGCCCGTCGCTGGAGCCTGTGGTACCAGGAGTACCCCGTGCTGCTCAGCCCGGTCTGGACCCAGCCCGCCTTCCCGCTGGACTTCGACATCGCCAGCCTCGAGGGCGCGATCGCGACCTTCGAGCTGATGCGCCCGGTTCTCCCGGCCAACCTGCTGGGCACCCCGGCCGCCGTGGTACCCGCCGGGATGGCCGATGGCCTGCCTGTCGGTGTCCAGGTCATGGGCGGCAAGTACACCGAGCTTCGCTGCCTGGCCGTCGCCGAGGCGATCGAGCAGCGGCTCGGACCGCTCACGCCGATCGACCCGGTCACCGGCTGACCGGCCGGCTCCTACGCTGCCATCCGCATCTGCGGGCCGGCCGGCTGGGCGTCCAGGCCGGCCACCGCAGTCCGGGCCCAGCGCATCCGGACGGCCGCGGTCTCCGGATGGTCGCCGAACTCCTGGGCGACCCGTCCGGCGCAGCCCGCGGCACCGTACCCGTCGAGGGCGGCGGCGATGGCGCGCCGGATCTGGCTGACGCTGAGTTCGTCACTCCGCTGCAGCGCCGACGCGAACAAGGCGTCGGCCTGGAGAGCATCAACGCTGCGGGGGTACATCACAGGCCTCCCCTACCGGGTCGGCGGTCCCGGCCCGTGCCGGGAGCGCATAGGACAAGCGTGCTCCCGGGCTGGCGGCTTTCCCATGAGGCAAGCGTGAGTCTTGGCCCGGGGGCCCGCCGGAACCGGCTACGGGGGTTAACCCGAATCCGCAGGCGCCGGGTGAGTCACAGACCTCGCCTGAGTGCGGCTACCGAGTCGGGGTAGTCGGCAAGCTGATAGGACTTGTGTCCTGGCTCGGGCGGCCCGGAATAGGACTTGATCGCCGGCGGGTTCGGGGTGATCGGCACGCTCAGTATCAACCGGTAACCCGCGTGTATCCACGGGGCGAGCACCGGCTGGTCGATGCTCTCCGAGAACCACAGGCCGTCGGGCAGGTAGACGCCCGCATACTGCAAACGGCCACCCATTAGCTTCCCCATGCCGTTGACCGTGCCGGGGGTATTGTTCTGCGCCGATGCGCCCTGGTTGACCAGCAACGGACCGCTCGCCGTCGGCTCCGGGGTGACGTGCCCTCCGGCCCAGTAGAGCCCGATGGCGTGATGGGCCTTCATCCACGCCATCAGGTTCGTGATGAACATCGGATCGTCCTGGCCACCGAACGTATGGAAGTCGAGCCCCCATTCGGGGATGATGATCGGCTTACCCGTCGCGCGTGAAAATGCAGCCATCCAGTTCAAGCCGCCAGGCTCGGCGGTCAGCATTTGCTGCCACCTCGCCTCGTGATCAAGCGCGCCGGACGCGGTATGCGGGTACGTGCCCTTAGGACCTCCGTACCAGTCGAAGATATCGGTTCCGATGTAGTCAACGTAGGCACTGCCCGGCCAGGATTCGGCCACCGACGTACCGGTCGGGTACAAAGTCCACACGAACTTGAAATGCTGACCGGGTACTGAGCGCATAGTCGTGACTATCTGCCGCCACGCGTGGATGTAAGCATCTGGCTTGGACGACGGCGCACGGTGCTGGCTCCATTCGTACCACTTGCCGTTCATCTCGCGGCCAAGGTCGATAATGGTACTGCCGAGCCCGTCCTTGACCAGCAATTGGCCAAGACCATAGAATCTCGAGTTGTACTGGCCCGCCGCCGCCGCGACAAGACCCGAGCTGGTCTTCCCGAAGTAGCCATCCGTGCCGGGGCCTTTGCCAACATTCAGAAGCGCATTCAAGTCGGGCGCTACTGAGGGATCCGAGGCCGCAGGCTTGCTGGGAGTCGTGGTAGAAACCCCGAACGATGCCGTAA
>Ga0335076_10006286_pt1 | contig 11976 bp, 9 predicted proteins | sample Lox_Sample_25_FD_206717 | JGI IMG/M metagenome (GOLD analysis project Ga0335076, IMG submission 206717) | Soil microbial communities from Loxahatchee National Wildlife Refuge, Florida, United States - Lox_Sample_2.5 | ecosystem: Environmental > Terrestrial > Soil > Wetlands | place: USA: Florida... | reverse complement strand
CAGCAGCGTCAGAGAGAGAAGTGGGGATGGTGTTGTCGAACCAGGGGTGCGCTCCGTTGCCGAGCGGAGAGCGATAGCCATTCGAAACATAGAGCCTCCTAGGGACGCGTGGCGCGCTCTGGGGGAGGGGAGTTGGTTTGGCGGGGAATCGAGAGATCGTGCAACCGCCGTGGGAGTGATTCTTGACCGCTTCGACCAAAATGGGACAGATACCTAAAGGGGCATCCGGTAGGCCGCAAGGCTTAAGCCCTCACGATGCCCGAAGGCCCAGTCCCCGCGGTGGCCGCAGGGACAGTGCCGAGCTAGTTAGGGTGCATACTGCGCCGGAGGGATTCGTTGCACGTGGCCGTTGATTCACAGCTGGGAGCCTATCGCGGACGGCTTGCTCCTTCGCCGACCGGGCTTTTGCATGTAGGACACGCGCGCACGTTCCGGATCGCGGCTGAGCGCGCTGCGCAACATCGCGGCACTTTGATTTTGCGCAATGAGGATCTGGATCACCAGCGCTGCCGCAGCGAATTTGTTACCGCAATGATCGAGGATCTGCGTTGGCTGGGCATTCAGTGGACGGAGGGCCCGGACTGCGGCGGGACGTTCGCGCCCTACTCTCAAAGTGAACGCCGGATGAAGTATCTGGAAGCCTGGAGGCGGTTGCGCGACCAGGGAATGATCTATCCCTGCGCCTGCTCGCGCAGGGATGTAGCGCAGGCAGCAAGCGCGCCCAACGATGCCGATGACGAGCCGATCTACCCAGGCACCTGCCGCGGATGCGACGATGCCAGAAACTTTGATGAACCTCGCGGCCTGAACTGGCGTTTTCGCGTCCCCGACGGGGGCGAGATTTCTTTTACCGATTTGCATTTCGGCGAGCAACGTATGGTGGCGGGACGCGATTTTGGAGATTTCATCGTGTGGAGGCGGGATGATGTGCCCGCGTATCAGCTGGCGGTTGTCGTGGATGATGCAGCCATGAGAATTACCGAGGTCGTGCGCGGCGCGGATCTGCTGAAATCGACCGCGCGGCAGATTTTGTTGTTTCGTGCACTGGGACACTTCCCGCCGGCGTATTGGCACTGCGATCTGCTGCGCGACGAAGCGGGCGCCCGGCTGGCGAAGCGCCACGATGGGTTAAGTATCCGCAGGCTCAGGGAGGTCGGCCTCAGCCCGGAGCAGGTCAGAGCCGGGAGTGTTGGAAGGCTCGCACAGTTGGCCAGCATGTACAATCGTTAGCTCCGCGATGAAAGACGACCCCCAGACCGACCACAATCAACGCAAGCTGATCATCGCCATCGACGGGCCGGCCGGGGCCGGCAAGAGCACCATCGCCGCGCGGCTGGCGCGCAAGCTTGGTTATGTGAACCTGGAGAGCGGCGCCATGTACCGGGCGCTGGCTCTGATGGCGATTGAACATGACGTTTCATTCGACGACGAATCCGCCCTGTTGAAATTGACGGAACACCTGCACATTCAACTCGAGCCTACATTCGGCGGGAACCGCACCCTGCTCGACGGGCGGGACGTTTCTTCGCGCATTCGGGAGCGCGATGTAACGGAGGCGGCTTCGCGGGTATCGGTCCATCCCAGGGTGCGCGAGTGGATGGTGGAGCATCAGCGGGCAATGGGCGCAGGCGGCGGCGTAATCATGGAAGGCCGCGATATTGGCACGAAGGTTTTTCCCGGCGCGGATCTGAAGATTTTTCTCGATGCCGATCCGGTAGTGCGGGAGCAGCGCCGCCTGGAACAGCAGAAGATCAAAAGCCAGGTCGCAGCCAGCGTGGCGGCAGATCTGCGCGAGCGCGACCGCCGCGACCGCACGCGGGCAGCTTCTCCGCTGGCGCCGGCCCCGGACGCGGTAGTTATCGACTCGACCAGGATGAGCGAAGACGAGGTGCTGGCACGGGTGGAAGAACTGGTAAAACGGAAATTTGAGTCGTTGCGTTCCTGAACCGCCAATCTCTTTATCTCTAGTTTTCGGTCGGTACGATCTTCCCTTTCGGGGCTGGCAGATTCTTGCCAGCCGCCGGCGGCTGAGGCGGGTGTGGCGGCTGCGGAGCAACTTTGCGAATGTCGATCCCGGCGTGCTCGTTGCTCAGCACAATATGGGCGGCGCCGCTTCCTACCGTCCCGGTGGCAGTTGCTTCGCGGTCGCCGTTGTCGACTTTGATCTCCTGAAAGTCAGACTGAATTTCGCCGTCGCGCGTGCGCGCATCCAAACGGAAGCCTGCCTTCTCCGGAACGCTTAATTGAATGTCGCCGGAGCGGCTGTCGATCTGCACATTGCCCAGCGACCGCATGCTTACCTCAATGCCGCCGTTGTCATCGTCGAGCCGGACATCGCCGGAAATCTCGTCGAGGCGGATTTCCTTCGAACTCGTCGTGAGATGGGTCGGGCCCGTAATCTGATCTGCGTGAAGATCATCGGAGTCGAGATCGAGCTCGCCGTCGATTTTGGAAAACTCCATGTCGGTGCGAGAGGATTTGAAAGAGACGGGTTTTGAAACGCGCGCGATCTTGACGCTTTCTTCAAATTCGCCGTCCAGTTGCACCGACCCGTTTACGTCGCTCACAGCCACATCGTTAAGCCGGCCTTCGACGTGGATGTCGCCGGTGATGCGGTCAAGCTTGGCGGAACTCTTTTCCAGGCTGAGCATGACGTTTCCCTTGATATCCTCCAACGACGTATCGGCCCGTTCCGCGGAAACCTGGACGTCGGCCTCGCGGTTGACCACGCGCACATCGCCGCGCCTCGAAGTGATGGACACCGGAACTTTTGGGGGAAGTGAAACGTCAAGATCGGTCTCCACGAAATGATCGCCCGCCGCTTCGGTTTTCGCGTCGAGAGTAACCAGGCCTCCGATCGTGGTGATGGTGGGCTTGGTGCGTGCGTCGTAGCTGTCAGCGGCGGACTGGCTTTCTGCGCCGACACGCTTGTGCACCACAACGGTAATTTTGTTGTCGTCGGAAGCGTGAACGCTGACCGCCCCGTGGTTATCAATAATTTTGAGGCTGGCGGAAGCGGGAAAGTCCTGTTCGAGATGGTCGTCGTAGTTATGGGTTTGTCCGAAGAAGTTGTCGAAATCCTCGTCGTCGATGCCCATGTTGTCGCGAATCTGGGTCCAGTTGAAACGCGTAGCCTGCGTGGCCATCAGGCCGAAGACAACGATGATCACGATCAGCAGAACGCCGCCTGCGCCAATCCCGGGAGGTGTTGTGCCTTCACGCTGGGCCTGCAGATACTCGATAAGCTTCACCACGCCCCACAGGATCAACAGCACCGGCCAGTAATGGGCGAACCACGTTCCGATGTGCGCCCATGAAATGGTGTGGAGATTTCCCAGCAGGAAAACCACACCGATGATGATGAGCACCAAAGGACCGGCGAAGGAGCGCCGCCGGTGCCGCGGTGGCATGGGTGGTGGCACAACGCCCGGAGTTCCGACGTTAGACATTGCGCATCTCTCCCGACGAAGACGCTTGCCCCGGCGTAGAAATCGGCGGCTGCTGCGGAGGCGCGCCGGGCGGAGGACCCGGCGGCAGCGGACCGATGTGGCCAGCGGACGAAGAGCTGCTCTGCAAGAGCTTCACAACGCCGACCACCAGAATCCAGGCCGGCCAGGTGCGGTCGAGGTCGGCGATGTCCATAGTGTGAAGCAGGAACAGAATACCCGTGGTCACAACCATCGCGGGGCCCATCAGCCAGCGTGTACGGCAACGGGCGCAGGTGCATCTGCTGCCCGAGCGTTCCCAATGGCGGTAGAACATCCACACGCCGAGGAAGACTATGATCAACGGCCAGAAGCGGCCGAAACCGAAATGCCAGAATCCCAGGGTATGGATCAGGAAGAGCACGCCCAAGGCGATGAGAACCACAGCGCCCACCGGAACTCTACTGGGTTCAAGTTTCTCCCCCATGCTGAAAGCCTGACCGAGACCAAGCGGGTCGGGCGCAGCCTGGCCCATCTGAAGCGCCTTGGCAGTGCGTACCGCGTCGATGATCTGGTAAACGTAGAAAAACGCAATTCCAATTCCGCAGATGGCGTCCAACGGACTTCCCTGATTTGTTCCTACAATCAGCAGGACAAAAATCAGCAGATGCGCCAGCCCCTTGGCGTATTGCGAGCAATAGACTGCGCCCACGCCAAAGGGAAAGAATCCGGCCAGAATGCCGGCCACGGCCGGGTTCGGTCCCGAACTGACGGCCATTGGCCGCGGTGTCGCTGGCGCTCCGACTGGCGGATAGACGGCTTGCGCCGGAGGGACAAAACCTGCCGCCGGAGCCGTGCCTTCCATCCGCGCGGCAAGACAGTTCTCGCAGTAAATCACTCCGCGAACATCGCGAGTGCAGTTGGCGCAAAGCGCCTTGCCGCAGGTGCGGCAGAAAGCCACTGCAGCAGTATCGTGGTGCGTGGCGCAGTTCATACGAACCTCCTGTACGTGGTCACCGACACTACAGGCAGATCCTGATTCAACCGATCCTGATTCAACGGATCCTGATTCAACGGATCAACGACAGATGGACCCAGAGAAGTGCTGGCCAGAATGATATCGCTATCGCTCTGGCTATAGTTGTTCTCCTGCCTCTGCTCGGGTTCTTTACTGGTGTCGTTCTTACGCTCCTTGGGTTTGGCCGGCGCGGACTCCACCGGGGTAGCCTCGGCGGGTACCATGTTGCGCCGGATTTCGCGCACCCTCGATTCCACCTCGTAGACGAACCGGATGTTCTCGTAGTAGCGGATCACACGGGCCTGCGTGCTGTAGTAGGAATGACGCAGGGCCGAGGGACGCAGACTGACCTGGCGAAGATCGGCCGGCGTAACGCCGAGCACACTCAGAGCCACCGACAATGCAAAGAAAGCCATGCCGAACGACATGGCAAACCTCGGCTGCCGTACCGTGGCCCAGACCGGCTCAAACGTTCCGGAAGCCCACGCTTGTACCCGTTCCAACCACGATACGTGTGGCTGCGAGGCTGGCACGCTTTCCCGCAGGCGCTGGGTGTCAACGCCCGTTGTGGATGCCAGAATGTTCACCACCAGGCTGGCTGGAGGCTCCACCTCCGTGAGACTCTTCAGCCAGTTGCGACCAGCCTCGGCTTCGGCAAACAACGGCCCGCAGGCGGCGCAAGTCCGCGCGTGAGCCTGGAAGCGATCGAGCTGAGGCCCGTGCAGAATGCCATCGAGGGCATCCGTCAGCACAGCGTCAAACTCGTGGCACTGCAAGGGAGTGCCGGCCGCGCCTTTGTTGAGATTTTCGGTGTGATCTGGCATCACATCACCTGCCTATAGGTACGTTGCAAGAGGCGGGCAAGTTCCGCCCGCCCACGATTTATTCGAGATTTCACAGTACCCTCCGGAACCTTCAAAACGGTGGCAATTTCGCGGTAGTCCATATCCTGTAAGTCCCTTAGAATCACAGCCTCACGCAGCTCGGGCGAGAGTTTGCCGAGGGCCGCGTGTACGGTCTCTCCGGTTTCCCGGCTGCGCACGCGCGCATCGGGAAGCGCAGAGTGGTCTTGAATTTGCTCACTAATGGGTTGCGCGTCCTCGTGCTCGGATGGAGCCGAGTCAAGCGAATCGGTCAAGCGGTCCTGCTTGGTCTTGCGGAAGTGATCCACCAGCAAGTTGCGGGTGATGGTCGTGACCCAGGTGATAAATGCGCCTTTCGAGGCGTCATAGCTCGAAAGCGTGCGGTACATCTTGATGAAAACTTCCTGGGCAAGATCTTCGGCGTCTTCGCCCGACCCGGCAAAGCGGTAACAGATGTTGTAGATGCGGCGATTATAGGTGCGGACGATTTCCTCCCAGGCAGCGGCGTCGCCGGCAACACAGCGGCGGACAAGCATCGCAACGACCTGGACGTCTTCCAAACCGTGCTCCCCGGAAAACCTGACTGGCCGAACTGAAACCTTGTGTCATACCCAAGCGTCCGCTTCCGAAGGAAGCGCACGCGAAGTGGACGGACCTGATGTTCGCGCTGCGAGCACCTGATCCTCTACAAGACAGTACGCGGATGTGCGGGCCGAAGTTCTTGCCTGTAAAGCTTCAGGAAACAGGGAATTGTAGCAGCGGGCGGAGGGATGGGCAGTTGTCAGCGGCTTCGGCAGCGGCGTTGGCTCGCCCGCAAGAGTCCCATGCAGATTCGATAATCGCGATGGGCTGAAATGTCCACGGTTGAGATATAATCACCGCCCAGACGGCCGTGGAAGCCGCGCATACCCCGCCTGCGCGTAAAGTGAGATTCGGTACAATGCCTCTTTATCGCACACTTCTGGTTGCCTTTGCTTCCTGGTTGTTCCTGGCTCCGTTCGCCCTTGGACAGTCGCATTCCCCGTTGTACGGGCAGGTCAATCTGGTGCCGGAAGAGGGAATGGAAGCCCTGCAGGATGAGTGGATGTTGCGCGAAGGCGGAACGTGGTCCCAACCAGGGTCTGCGACCGACACTGCTTCGAAGCTGGACGCGCGCGTGCCGGGACCGGCGCGACGTGAGTACGAAAAGGCGGTGCGGTTGTTTCTGCAAAAGAAGTACGATTCCGCTGTTGAACACCTCAAAAAGTCGATTGCTGTATATGCCAATTATGTAGAAGCACACAATGCCCTGGGCGCCGCCTACCTGCAGCTGGGCCAGAACGAACCCGCGCGCGCGGAATTTGCCAAGGCGGTTATGCTGGATGACCACATCCCAAGATCCTACGTGAATCTGGGCCGCGCCGAACTTGCGCTCAAAGACTATCCAGCCGCGGAACAATCGATCCAAAAGGCATCGGCGCTCCAACCCCTCGACCTCAGCCTCCTTACCGCCCTCACTTATACGGCACTTCTGAGCCACGACTATGGGAAGGCCATTTCTACGGCACAACTGGTCCACAGCCGCGATCACAAGGATGCAGCGATTGTGCATTACCTCGCGGCCGCCGCCTGGCAGGGCGAGAACAATTTGCCGGAGATGGAGAGGGAGCTAAAAACCTTTCTCACAGAGGATCCCGATTCGCCAAATGCTGACGGCGCCCACAAAGCAATAGCGCAAATCGAGAGCAAGCGAACTCAACAAGCAACGCCATCAGTAAAGGTTGGGTTCTCGGTTCCCTCAGGGGAGGCTGGGGCCACTCCAGGCGCCCTCCCCGCAAGTACGAGGCGAGTGCTGCAACAACTTGAGGAGGAAAAGCAGATTCGGGAAGCAGAGGCGGCCTGTGACGCTTGTCTTTCTCCAGCGGGCCCAGGCAGCCCGGACATTGGGGGATCAAGGACGACATCCCGCGGGGAGACATCCGGTCGCGGCTCTAATCCCTGGACTCTGCGCAGCAGCGTCAACGAAGTGGCGTTGTTCTTCTCCGTTACCCATCATGGACAATCAGTCAGCGATCTCAGCGACGATGAAGTAAGTCTCCGCGACGATGGGAAGCCTCCGGCAGTGGTGCTCTCCTTCCGCAATCAATCCGAGCTTCCCTTGCGACTTGGCCTGGTCATCGACGCGAGCACATCCATTAGAGAACAGTTTGCTTTCGAGCAGAAGGCCGCGACGTCCTTTCTGCGAGAGGTTGTGACGGGCAAGGAAGATCAGGCATTTGTTGTTGGATTCGCCAATTCAGTCTTATTGGTGCAGGACTTTACCAACAATGCCACGAAAATTACGCACGCCGTTGACCAGTTGGCGCCCTCCGGAGGAACGGCCTTGTGGGACGCGGTAAAATTCGCCGCCGACAAGTTGGCCGGCCTCCGGGAAGAGCAACCCGCGGCCAAAATGCTGGTGGTGATCAGCGACGGGGATGACAACTCCAGCAATGCCACCCTCAAACAGGCCATGGAAAGCGCCGAACGTGGCGAGATAGCGGTTTACACCGTCAGTACTGTGGAATACGCCGCCAACCAACCGTACCGTACGACCGGCGAGCGGGCTTTGCAGACTCTGTCCGAAAAGACGGGAGGGGCAGCTTTCTTTCCCAGTTCGCTCAGCGGCCTGAAACGCCGCCTCGCCGACCTTCAAGAGGTAATCCGAAGCCGCTACATGATTTCTTACCGGCCAGCGGAGTTCAAACCAGACGGCCACTATCGCCCCATCGCCCTCACCGCAGAGAAATCAGGGCGCAAACTACGCGTCTACGCCCGCCGAGGCTATTACGCCAAGCCAAGGACAACCGAGTAAGCCTGCCAACTGCCTATCATCTCTCCGGTAACCGGCGGAAGCGATAGTCCGAGTTTCTGCTGAAAAAAAGTGGCGCACCGGAGTGCGCCACGCGAAACAGATTTCGTTTCCGACTAGAACTGCTGAAACTCGAAGTAGTCGAGCGTCAGCTGGTTGAAGTCGGTTTCGATCCCAACCACGGTCTGAGGGTTGTTCGAGCTCGGGGCGGTAGTGACCGCGTAATAGGTGAATGCGTCGGCCGTCGTGGTCCCGTTGGTCACATCCAACCCGGTCATAGTTCCGCTGAAAACTCCGCTCGTCGCGGTGTCGGCGGTAGTGCTGAACGTGCCCGATACGGCCAGGTCCGGAACCGGGCCGGTCTCGAAGAGCCAGTTAAGATCCACGCCTGTTCCCGAAGGTGAAGAGAAGGCGCCGATCCCGTCTGCGCTGACCTGCCCAATGGCATCGTAGGGGCCAAGCAGGTTGCCATCGGCGCCGGTCGCGTTTAAGGCGTAGCCCCCGCTGAAGGAAGCCGCGCTGTATGAGCCGCTGCCGGTCTGTCCAAATCCCAGGCCAGCGAGAGCGTGGGTCAGGTCCATGGAAATCGCGGTCGCGTGGCCGTCACCCGTGAGGTAGAGCTGGAAATTGACGGTGACGTTGTTGTCGGTAAGGTTACTGATCGTCACCCTACCCGTAGGGTCAACTGTATAGGTTCCTTGTGCGGAGGACGGGGTCGCTGTGACATCGACCAGGTCGTTGTAGCTGATCGTGGCCGTCACAGGGCCGCTCGTCTGGTTTCCGCCGGTACCTGTCGTCAGCACTCCAGCCGCCTGCAGCGGCCCGTTGCCATCGTAGCCGGCAAGACCCAGGACGTAGCTGTTACCCGCGATGCCGGAGCCGAAGTTTCCGGTATTGATTCCTTGCCCGAGAGCCGACCCTCCGGTCGTTCCCCCGAACGTGTCGTTCCCTTCCACCAGCCGGATGCGGGTGTCATCGACAATGTAGCCGCCCAGAAGGATCTGGTCGAAGTCTGCCGAATCTGTAGGATTGAGAGTGAATGTGACCCGCCCGAGTGAGTCCGGGATGGAAACCGATCCGGAAGCAAAGGTTTCGGCGAACATCGGGCCAGGAAGGTCGAAGTCGTTCGCGTCAAATACGCTGTTGGCAGTGTCGATCGTCCCTGAGCCGTCGCCGTTGATTGCAACGTCAAGGATGCCGCCAATCAATACGAGATTACCGTCGATACTCACGCCGTTAACGCTGAAGGCATAACCCTCCGCGGTCGTGGTCGTGCTGGTCTGCTCGTCAAGAGTTCCGCTGCCTGTGGCAGACTGGTCGAATTCGGTGAGGAGCGCCTTGCACGTACAAGTGAAGGAGCCGTTGAAGGTCTCAGTTCCGTTAAACCCGGCGCCGGTGTCTGTCTGAGTACAGTCGCTCAACAGACAGGTCACAAGAGTGATCTGCAGGTTGCCATCTGATGTCGTTGTGATGCTGCTCGCGCTGGGATTGATGAGGTCAGTTTCGATAGTTCCAGCGTTGTTAAAGTCCTGTTCTCCCGCGGTGACCAATCCGCTGCTGACAGTGAGTACGCCGGCGACAGAAAAAGGGTAGGGGGAGCCGCTGGCCGCGCTCAAGCCGGTCACCGAGAACACGTAGTTGCCGTCGGCCAAGGACGGCGGAGCAACGGTGATCGTGGCCGAGGCCGTGGCGGAACTGCTATCGGCTGCGGTGGCTGTGACCGTAACACTCGTGGCTGAGGCCGGAGCCGTGTACGTAGTAGCCGAGCCGCTGGCGGTGCTGGCGGGGTTAAAGCTGCCGCAATCCGCGCCGCTGCAGGTTACCGTCCAGTTCACTCCGCCATTGGAGGAATCGTTGCTGACGGTGGCCGTGAGCGAGAACTGCTGGTTAGTAACGAGCGACGTGGGCACCGTGCCGGTGAAGGCGATCGAAATGGCTGGAGGTGGCGGCGGTGTGTTGCTGCCGCTGGAACTGCTGCACGCGACCAGCAACGCAAGCATGGCTAACGCTGTGACTAGAAAAATCGACTGGCGAAGTTTCATCGCGCACCTCCTTGGGAACTGGCTACCACCTTGCCTCTCACCTTGACGATTCGCTGGCGCTGCGGACTCTGGAAAACCGGAGCCCCCCGCGCGCTGCGCACGGTAATGACGTGGCCGCCCACGGTTATCTGGCGGGCCAGCAGATATTGCCTGCCGTGCAGCTGAACATTGGCGCCGACAATTTCTACCGGCATCCCGACTTTCATGGCTTCCCGGTTCTGTTTGCTAAGGAAGGCCCCGACGTGGGCATCGACCACCCCTTGGGGACCCAAAACGAGAAGGTGCATGCCGGCGGGGCTGCCGGGAGTGTGTCTGGTAACGACCTCCTGAATGGTGCCGGTAAGCGTGGTTTCGTGGGCCGCGTCGTAGAACGGGCCAAAACCGCCAACCGGCGTCGTCTTGGGCGCGGTTGCAGCACCCAGTGGAACAACCAGGATCGAGAACAGCAGGCCGGTCAGCGGCCCTGCCAATGCTCGGGTAGTTTTCGTCAAACAAGTTCGCCTCATGGGTAAGCTCCTTTGAATTTGGCCTGCGCAAGCCGGCCCTCCTGGCGCGGCGCGCGGCGCGAAAGTAGTCGGGGGATTGGGTATCAGGGTTATGTGTCCGCTTTGTGTTTGGCGGGAGATACCTGCCGTCCGTGCGTCTAATTTTCTAATCTTCGTGGTCGATCAGTTGGCGGAATTATGTGGGAGGAGTGGTGGGCCGTCAATCACCAAAGCGTGCCATAGTGTTTGGATTGTTGATGCGTGGCTGTGGAGGAGACCGCTAAAGCTGCAAGCAATGGCTACTCGTTGGTGAAGTAATCCACGGTCACCGGGTTCTCGAACAGAGAATAGTCGCGGGTGACGACGGTGATGCCGCTGTCGGTGACGAAATAGCGGGATCGGTCGGCCTCAGTATCGAAGCCGATGGTGGTGCCTTCGGGCAGATGAACGTTGCGGTCGATGATAGAGCGGCGGATGCGGCAGTGGCGTCCCACGGCAACGTGCGAAAACAAAATGCAGGAGTCAACCTCGCAATATGAGTTGACGCGTACATCGGGCGACAGCACGGAATTCTTAACCATCCCGCCGGAAACAATGCAGCCGTTGGAAACGATGGAATCGAGGGCAGTGCCCATCCGATCTTTCTCGGCAAAAACGAACTTGGCCGGCGGATACTGCCGCTGATGGGTACGGATAGGCCAGTCTTCATCGTACAGGTTAAAGATGGGCGAGACCGAGACGATATCCATATTGGCGTCGTAGTAGGCCTCAAGCGTGCCCACGTCGCGCCAGTAGAGCGCCTCTTTTTTGTTTTCGTCGATGAAGTCGTAGGCAAAAACCCGGTAGTCATCGACCATTTTGGGCAGAATATCTTTGCCGAAATCGTGGCTGGAGTTGGCGTCTTCAGCATCTTTCAGCAGCACCGGGATGAGCACATCGGCGTTGAAGAGATAAACGCCCATGGAGCCAGCGACTTTCTCGGTGTTCCAGGGGCAACGCAGGCTGGTTTCCTTGGGTTTTTCCTCAAATCCGTTGATGCGCCCGTCCTTGTCCACATCCACCACACCAAAGCGAAAGGTTTCTCCCGGATCGATCTGAATGGTAGCCAGGGTAATATCGGCGGCCGAGTCGCGATGCTGCCTCATCATTTTGCCGTAATCCATCTTGTAGATGTGATCTCCGGAAAGGATGAGCACGTGCTTGGGCTGCTCCGACCCGATGGAATAGATGTTCTGATAGACCGCGTCCGCGGTACCCTGATACCACTGATCGCTGACGCGTTTCATAGGGGGAAGCACTTCAATGAACTCTCC
>Ga0335076_10006284_pt1 | contig 11978 bp, 9 predicted proteins | sample Lox_Sample_25_FD_206717 | JGI IMG/M metagenome (GOLD analysis project Ga0335076, IMG submission 206717) | Soil microbial communities from Loxahatchee National Wildlife Refuge, Florida, United States - Lox_Sample_2.5 | ecosystem: Environmental > Terrestrial > Soil > Wetlands | place: USA: Florida... | reverse complement strand
CGCGACAATCAGTGTGTCGTAGTCGACTGAGTCGTCTTCGCGCTCGCCAGCGGCCGGACGCAGGCTGACCCGTTGCGCGTCGAGATCGATGTCGACGACGTCGGCGAGGAGCACGCGGACGTTGCGGCGACGGCGGAAGACGCGGCGAAGGGGGTAGGAGATCTCCGCGGCGGAGAGCGCGCCGGTGGCGACCTGGTAGGCCAGTGGTTGAAAGAAGTGGAAGTTGCGCCGGTCGATGAGCGTGACGTCGACGGACAGCCGGGCGAGCTTCAGCGCCGCCTGCAGGCCGCCGAACCCGCCACCGACGACGACGACCCGGTGGCGAAGCTGCGACCGCGGGTCACCCGGATCGAGACCACGGGCCCTGCGCGTGAACAGGGCTGCGCACACGACGGCGCTCACGGCGAAGATGCCGGCCGCCCACGCGAAGGCGACGGCGTACCCGTGCACGGCGGCATGCCCGTTCGGGTCGGGGACGTGAGGGGCGCCGGCGAGGTAGCGCGCGCTCGCACTCGCGGCGATCGTCGAGAGCAGGGCGACGCCGAGCGAGCCGCCGACTTGCTGGGAGGCGTTGACCGTGGCGGAGGCCACCCCTGAGTCACTGGGTTCGACACCGAGCGTGGCGTTGGCGATCGCGGTCGAGAACACCAGTCCGAGCCCGGCGCCGATCACGATCAGCGCGGGCAGAATGTCCGCGGCGTACGAGGAGCCCACGCCGATCTGGGTCAGATAGAGCGACCCGGCCGCGCCGAGCGTCATCCCGCTCGCGATCAGCGCTCGGGGCCCGAACCGCCGTTGGAGCCTGGTCAGGCCGAGAACAGCCGCGCTCATGATCGTGGCGGTCATCGGCAGGAACGCCAGCCCGGTGCTGATCGGCGAGAAGCCACGGCTCTGCTGTAGGTAGTAGGTGAGGAACAGGATGACCGCGAAGATCGCCCCGCCGGCGATGCCGATCGAGAGGAACGACGCACCGCGGTTGCGGTTGGCGAGAACTCGCAACGGCAGGAGAGGGGTTCTGCTTCGTCTCTCGAGCGCCACGAATGCGCCGAGAAGCAGCACGCCGGCCGCGAGCATTCCGATCGTCAGGCGGTTGCCCCAACTGGTTGTCTGCGCGCGGGCGAAACCGTAGACGAGCGCGAACAGGCCGGCCGAGACGGCAGCGGTGCCGCGGATGTCCAGTCGCGGTCGCGTCGAGGGCCGCGAGTTGCCCAGCAGCGTCATCGCGCCCGCGACTGCCACCGCGGCGAACACGAGGTTGATGTACATGCAGTAGCGCCAGCTGAGCGCCTGCGTGAGAGCGCCACCGAGCAGCAAGCCGATCGAGGCACCACCGCCGGCGATCGCGGCGAACACCCCGAATGCCTTGGCACGCTCGGCCGGTTCTGTGAAAGTGGTGGTCAAAAGCGAGAGGGCGGCGGGCGCGAGCATCGCCCCGAATGCGCCCTGTACCGCGCGCGCCGCGACCAGCCCCGTGAAGGATTGGGCGGCGCCGCCCACCGCGGAGGCGAGCGCAAAGCCCGACAGGCCGGCGATCAGCGTCCACTTGCGTCCGAACCAGTCGCTGAGCCGGCCCCCGAGCAGCAACAGGCTTCCAAACGCGAGCGCGTACGCGGTGATGATCCACTGACGGTCCTCGTCGCTGAACTGAAGCGTCTTCTGAGCCGAGGGAAGTGCGATGTTCACGACAGTCGCATCGAGCACGACCATCAGCTGAGCCGTGCCGAGAATCGCGAGGATCATCCAACGTCGTCTCGGGTTCGAGCTGGGAGGGGTCATTCGAGGGCTCCATTCGGAGAGCTGGGCGTGTCGTCCACGCTAGGTGTCCACGCCCCGGATGTGAAAGACCGCTTTGCGCTCTCTTCAGCGCGGTCCGGCATCACCGACCGCCGGGCGGCCGCTCGCTCGCGCAGCTACGATCCGGGCGGTGACCGATCTTCGTCGGTTGCAGTACTTCGTCGCGGTCGCGCGGGAGCGGAACTTCACGCGCGCGGCCGAGCGGTTGCACGTCGCCCAGCCGGCGCTCAGCCGGCAGGTGAGGCTTCTCGAGCAGGAGCTCGGCGTCGAGTTGCTGCACCGCACCACGCATGAGTTCGAGCTGACCGAGGCCGGCGAGTTCCTGATGGAGCATGGACCTGCGCTCCTGAGCGCCGCCGACGAGTTGTGGCGTGGCGTCCGCAGGTACGGCACCGGCGAGCACGGCGGAGTGACGGTCGCCTACGGGGCCAGCGCGAGCTACGAGACCGCGCCGCGTCTGCTCCAGGCACTGGCGGAGAGCCATCCAGGGATCACCCTGACCACGGCGGTCAAGTCAGTCGACGAAATCGTCACGGGCCTGCGCAACGGCTCGGTCGACCTGGGACTGGTCCGTTGCCCTCCGGATGTCACCGGATTGGACGCGCGCCGGGTCCGGATGGAGCGCCAGGGCGTACTGCTGCGCCGTGACCATCGGCTCGCAGCAAGCTCGACACTCGCAGTGGCTGACCTGGCCGAGGAGACGATGCTCTTACACCCCCGCGAGGGTAATCCGGGCCATTACGATGCCGTGCTCGGATTGTTCCGCGAGCACGCTCTCGAGCCACGCGTTCAGCTCCGCGCCCTGAGCTTCGACCTCGCGTACACCCCGGTTTTGCAGGGTGCAGCGATCACGATCATCGGCGAGTCATCCGTATCGATCGGCCTGCCCGACGAGCTCTGCTGGCTACCGCTGTCGCCCCCGGTGAGCTTCGAGGTGAGCCTGCTCTCCCGCATCCACAACCGCTCGCCGGCCGTGGCTCGGATGCTGGACGCGGCGACCGGGGTCGCGGACGCCCTCGGTTGGATCTAGCGACGAAGCCGGCGATCGGCCGGCGGTCATGCCGGCAAGCGCTAAAGAGATGCTGGACAGGTATTTCACATCCCGCCTGCCAAGCGCGACGCTCCACGTGACCCCGCCAACGACACGAGGAGTGACGAGATGAGCGAACACACTGACAGCAAATCCGTGCTGCGCCGGTACGTCGCGGCAGTCCAGGCCGGCGACATGGAGGGGGTTCGCGAGTTGTTCGCCGAGGACGCAACCTGGACCCTTCACGCCGGAGCGCTGCCGACATCCGGCACGTGGACCGGGCGCGAGACGATCATCAAAGGATTCCTGGCCGAGGCGATGTCGCACTATGCGCCAGGCTCCGTCAGCCTCGAGATCACCGGCATGGTCGCCGAGCGGGATCGGGTCGTGCTGCAATGGACAAGCCGGGCACGGACACGCGAAGGCCGACCGTACGAGAACGGCTGCATCGGCGTATTCACCATCCGCGACGGCAGGATCCAGGACGTCCGCGAGTACATGGACACGCTGTACGCGAGCGACGTCGTCTTCACCGGCTCCGTCGGCCCGCGCACGGGTATCGCGGAGGGCGTGTAGAGATGCGCATCTTCGTTGCCGGGGATCGCCTGGGACTCGCCCGGGGAACGCGGCGCCATATATCGCGGTCACGAGCACGCGGTCCTCGACGCCGGCGGCATCGTGATCCGCTACGGCCAGCTGAACGGCCCGGATACGTATTACGAGACCGCGAAGCCCGATCCGCCCCGGATTCACATCGACGAGGCGGCCCGCCGGACGGTGCCGTTCCTCGAAGCCCCATCGGGCATCGTCGAAATCGTTGGAGAGTGAACACCATGATCGCGCTCGAGTACGAGATGACCTACGCCGAAACGATCGAAGGCCCGCTCGGGCCAACCGCCGGTTCGCCGCTCGGGGAGCGGGTCTGCTGGCAGGTCAGTACGGCGACGCTCCGAGGGCCGCGCATCACCGCCACCTCGTCGATGCCGGGGACCGACTGGATCCGGCTCGGGAGCGACGGCATCCGGCGGCCCGATCTTCGCGCCCAGCTGATGACCGACGACGGCGAGCTGATCCTGTTCCGCTACGACGTCGCCCTGATCCGCCCGAGCGAACGCTTCCTGGATGCACTCGCGTCCGGCGAGCCCACCGAATTCGAAGACCAGTACATGCGGATCGCGCCGCAGTTCGAGGTCGGGGCTGGACGCTATGCATGGCTTGCCGAGACCTTGTTCCTCGGCTGTGGCCGGGTTACCGGCCCGAGAACGATCGCGTACGAGCTTTACCGCGTGCTGTAACTGGCGAACTCACCAGCGAGGTCACCGATGCGAGGGGCAGTACGCCGGTGAGATCGTCGGTCACGTTCCGCGACCCGATCAAAAGCGAGGCAGACCATGATTGTCGACAGCCGTCCTGAACTGACAGACCACGTGATCGCGCTGTACTGCGACTGGCGCATGCGCTGCGAGGAAGTGCGCACGACGTACCGGCGGCTCGACGGCGCGCCGAAAGCCGAGCGCCCGCTGGCCTTTGCCGCATTTCAGGCCGCCCTTGATCGCGAGGGATCGGCGGCGGACGCATACGCGCACCAGGTCCGCCGCCTGTCCGCAGCCGCCTGAGTGCACCACGCGCCCGCGTTGCAAGGCGACTGGCGGGTTGACCGGCGAGTCTCCCGATGCGAGTGAGCCGGCTCGCTGGCACCTTGATCCGAGCGCTGTCCCGTAATTCCGAACCGGCAAGAGGCGATCTCATGAAAACGACCACCAGAGTGACAGAAGATCCGCAGGCAGGTCTCGGCCGCGGGAGGAACCCACGTGCGGAAACCCCGTTGGTGCGCCGGCTAGCGGCGTGGTGTATTGCCCATAGAGGTCGCGTCTTGCTCACCTGGCTGGCGGTGGCGATCGTCACGACGGTGATCGCGGGGGCGGTCGGCCGCGATTACGCCACGAACTTCAGCTTGCCCGGAACGGAGTCCCAGCGGGCGCTTGATCTGCTCAAACGAGACTTTCCGGCGCAGAGCGGCGATGTCGACGCGATCGTCTTCAGGGTCAACAGCGGCACCGTCGACTCCCCGCAGGTCAGGACCGCGATCAGCGATCTGCTGGCCAGGGTCCGTCGGGACCCGCATGTGATCGGCGTGGTGGGCCCCTACGGGTCCGCCGGGGCGGTGGAGGTCTCGCGCGACCGGTCGACCGCGTTCGCGACGATCAACTACGACAAGCCGTCGAACCTGGTGCCGACCGCGGCGGGCAAGCCGGTGCTGAACCAGGTGAACGGGGTCCACATGCCGGGTCTCGCGGTGGCCGCCGGAGGCCAGGTGATCGAGAACGCCGAGGGCTTCTCGATCGGCCCGGCGACCGAGATCGGCGTGCTCGCCGCGCTGGTCATCCTGCTGCTGACGTTCGGCTCGCTGGTCGCGGCGGGGATGCCGCTGATCACCGCGGGGTTCGGGCTCATCACCGCGGTCGCCCTGATCGGCCTGGCCACGCGGATCACCTCGATGTCGAACGTGGGACCCCAGCTGGCGTTGATGATCGGCCTCGGCGTGGGGATCGACTACGCGCTGTTCATCGTCACGCGCTTCCGCGAGAACTACTCGCGGTTCGGCGAAGTCGAGCGCTCAGTGGTCGAGGCGATGGACACCTCGGGCCGCGCGATCCTGCTCGCCGGCAGCACCGTGGTCATCGCGCTCCTGGGCATGTTCGCCACCGGTGTCAGTTTCATGTACGGGCTGGCGATCGCCTCGGTGCTGTCCGTGCTGCTGACACTCGCCGCGTCGCTCACGGTGCTGCCGGCGATGCTGTCGAAGTTCGGTCACCGGATCGTCGGCGCCGGCGGCACGCGCCGCCGCGGGTTCCGCCGCCGCCGCCCGGCGCTTGCTGCGCCGAGGATCGCCCCGGTCCGGCCCCGGTTTGGGTGGCGGCGGTGGAGCGAGACGGTTCAGGCGCGGCCGTGGCCGCTGGCCATCCTCTCGCTCGGACTGATGGTGGCGCTGCTCTTGCCGGTGTTCGCGCTGCGCCTGGACCCGAGCGACGCCGGCAATGACCCGGGGAAGACCAACACCCGGCAGGCGTTCGACCTGTTGGCCAAGGGCTTCGGGCCGGGCTTCAACGGCCCGCTGCTGATCGTCGCCGACGGCCCGCGCTCGGGCCAGGCTGCGGCGCTACCGCGCCTTCATGCCGCGCTCGAGCGGACGCCCGGCGTGGTCGCGGTCGCCTCCCCGCGCCTCGCGCCGTCCGGTGCCGTCTCGGTGATCCAGGCCTATCCGGACTCGGCGCCCCAGGCCGCGGCGACCACCGACCTGGTCAACCATCTCCGCAGCGACGTGCTGCCCCCGATCGAACAACAGACGGGCACGAAGGTCCTGGTCGGCGGATTCACGGCGGGGTCCATCGACTTCTCGCACGTGCTCTCGAGCAAGCTGCCGCTGTTCATCGGGATCGTCGTGGTCCTCTCGGCGCTGCTCCTGTTCGTGATCTTCCGCTCGTTGGTGATCCCGGTCCAGGCCGCGCTCATGAACCTGCTGAGCATCGGCGGCGCGCTGGGCGTCACGGTCGCGGTGTTCCAGAAGGGCTGGGGCGGGAGCATCCTTGGCGTCGAGAAGGGCCCGATCGAGCCGTGGATCCCCGTGCTCATGTTTGCCGTCGTGTTCGGCCTGTCGATGGACTACGAGGTGTTCCTGGTCTCACGCGTGCGCGAGGAATGGGTCCGTCGGGGCAACGCGCGCGCCGCGGTGGCGGACGGCATCGCGTTCACCGGGCGGGTGATCAGCGCGGCCGCGGCGATCATGATCTGCGTGTTCCTGTCGTTCATGCTCGGCGACCTGCGCGCGATCCAGGAGTTCGGCTTCGGCCTGGCTGCCGCCGTCCTGCTCGACGCGATCGTCGTCCGCTGCGTGCTGCTGCCTGCCGTGCTCGAGCTGCTCGGCCCCACCACCTGGCGGCTACCGCGCTGGTTCGACGCGCGGCTGCCCCACATCAACATCGAGGGCTCGAGTGCCCGGGCTCAAAACGGCGTCCGCATCGACGAGCCCGACGACACGGCGAGCGACGAAGCCGAGGCGGAGGCCGCATGAGTCATCGACTACGCGGTCACCGGCTCGCCCAGATCGATGCCCGCGAGCTCCGCGCGCGAGGCGATGTCGAGCTTCGCGTAAACCTTGCGCAGGTGGTAGTCGATCGTGCGCGGGCTGAGGAACAGCTGCGCGGCAACCTCTGGATTGGTCTTGCCGCCGGCGACCAGGCGGGCGATCTGCAGCTCCTGGGGCGTCAGCTGATCGAGCGTGGACGGATCGCGCCGACGTGCGGTTTCGCCGCTGGCCCGCAGCTCGGACCGGGCTCGCGCTTCCCAGGGCGTCATGCCGAGCCGACCGAAGCACTCGAGCGCGCTGCGCAGATGGCGCCTGGCATCGATTCGACGGCGCCGGCGTCGCAGCCACTCGCCGTACAGGAGCTCGGTTCGTGCCGCGTCGAACGGGGACAGCGCATCCGCGAGCTCGATCGCGCGGGCGAAGTGCTCCTGTGCGCCCGACTCGTCGATCAGCCCCCGGCACCTGGCGAGCAGCGCGAGCGCCTCGGGACTTCGATACTGCTCGGCCCACTGGCGGAACCGGTCGGCGTGCGCTGACACCTCCTCGAGGCGATCGGCGCGGGCGGCGGTCTCGACCGTGTCGGGTAGTCCGTACAGGAACGTCGGGTGCGATCCGGGGCGCGCCGTCGAAACGATCGTCAGAAGGCGCTCGAGCGCTTCGGCCGGTCGGCCGAGGCACATGTCGAGCAGCGCGAGCGATCGTGTGGCATGCTGGCCGATCGCCGCGGCGCCACTGCGGGCAACTAGGGCCTCGAGCTCACCGGCATGCGCGCGGGCGAGTTCCTCGTTCCCCCGCAGCGCGTCGATCTGCACGAGGCGCATGAGGTTCCAACTGGCCGCCCACAGTTGTCCGGTGTCGAGCGCGAGCCGCCATCCTTCGTCGGCGCTTGCGTAGGCGAGCTCGAGGCGGCTCTGACCGATCAGTGCGGCCGCCTGCACCTGGAGGGAGAACGTGAGCGTGGTCATCGCGCCCTGCTCGCGTGCGTAGCTCACCGCCCGGTTGGCATGGTGGAGCGCCTCGGGGCGCATGCCGACGCGGGCGGCTGCGAGCGAGGCCCAGATCAGGGACGCCGGGACGTCCATCCCGTCCGCGCGCGCGACCAGATCGGCTGACAGTGACCTGCTGCGCTCGTAGTCGCTCGAAAGTTCCGCGGCACTGGCGATCAGCGAGGCTCTGGTGAAGCTGTCGATCTCGCCGGACGGGGTGACATCGGCGGCCCGCGAGGCGAAGTCCGCCGCCTCCTCGATCGCGTGCGCCTGCGAGGCCATCGCGAAACCCTCCCGGAGCAGCTCAAGCGTCACCGACGGATCCTCGCTCACGGCCATGCCCTGGTGCATGGTCGCGACCCCGTCGAGCAGCCAACCGCTCTGGCCCTCGATGACCCCTCGGGTGAACAGAAGCCGGGCGCGCTGCGGCCGATCGGCGATCGGCAGGGCACGCCGGATCAGCCCGGCGGCGCGATCGCTCTGCCCGGCGTTCCAGGCGGCCTGCGCCGCGGCGGCGAGACGCCGGGCGCGTGTGGAGGACGTCTCGCTCAGTGCGGCGGCCCGTTCGAAGGCGTTCACCGCCGATGCGTGACCACCGCGCAGCCCGGAGCGTTCTGCCGATGCCTCGAGCGCGCCCGCCACTTCCTCGTCCGGCGTCAGCGCCGCCATCGCCCGGTGCCACACGGCGCGCTCGGCGCTCTCCTTGTCCTCCAGGGCCGCGGCCAGCGCGGCATGGGTCCGCTGGCGCTGACCGAGCGTCGCCGACTCGTAGACGACCGAGCGCACCAGCGGATGGCGAAAGCTCAGGATCGCCCCCTCCGTACGCACCAGTCCGGTCTCCTCCGCGGGGTCGAGCGCGTCTTGGGGTAGCTCGAGCTGAGCGGCCGCACGAAGCGTGACCGTCAGCTCGCCCGCCTCTTCGGCAGCCGCGATCAGAAGCGCCTCGCGGGTGGCCGGCGGCAGTCGGTCGATGCGCTGCGAGAACGACGCACGGAGCCTCGCGGTCATCGGCAATGCTCTGGGAAGGGGTGCCTCGCCGGCGAGTTGCTGTTCGGAGAGCGCCAGGGGAAGCTCGAGCAGCGCCAGCGGGTTTCCCGCTGCCTCATCGAGCAGCCGGTCGCGAACCGACGGCGCCGCCCCGGACGCGCTGTGATCGAGCAGCAGGCCGGCCGACGCCGGATCGAGGCCGGCCACCACGAGCTCATCCAGCCCCGGCGCGTCGAAGCGCCGCCGTTCGCCCTCGCGCGCGCCGAAGATGATCGCCACGCCCTCGGCTACGAGCCTCCGGGCTACGAATGTGAGTGACCCAGCCGACGGAAGGTCGAGCCATTGCGCGTCGTCGACAACGCACAGGATCGGCCGGGATTCGGCCGCGGCCGCGAGCAGCGACAGCGCTCCGGCCGATACCAGGAACCGATCGCGACCTTCGCCGGGGGCCAGGCCAAGTGCCGCTGCCAGCGTGCCGCGCTGTGGCTCGGGGACACCCTCGAGCGCGTCGACGATCGGCCACAGCAGACCATGTAGTCCGGCGAACGCCAGGTCCGACTCCCACTCGACGCCCGTGACGCCGAGGACCAGCATCTCCGCTGCCCTTCCCGCCGCCGCGGCGTAGGAAAGCAGAGCGCTCTTTCCCATCCCCGCCTCACCGCGGAGCACGAGCGCACCACTGACCCCCCGCCGTGCGCCGTCGAGCAGACGCTCGATGTGGATGCACTCGTGCCCCCGTCCTACGAGCTCCCCTGCACGCGCTTCCGACTCACTCCTACCTATCAACTGACGGGAGCCTAGTGCAACCCGCCAGTGGCATGGGACATCCTCCTAGGCCGGGTCAGCTCTCCGGTGTCAGCTGCGCATGAACCGTGAGGGTTGCCGGGGTCCGGGTGATCCCGAGCGGGCTCCACGTCATCCCGAGTTCGCGCTGGTTGATGGTTGTGCTGGCGTCGAGTTGCAGCCGGTCGGCGTGTTGGCGGAGGGTTGGCTCGAGATCGAGCATCAAGCGGTGGCCCGCCGCCGACAGTTCTCCCTGCACGGTGATGCGGCCGCCCACGGGGTCGCTGACCGAGCTCGAGACGAACCGCACCGTGGGGTGGTTCTCGGTGTCGAAGAAGTCGCCGGAGCGGAGGTGCTCGTCGCGCTTCTCGTTCCCGGTGTTGAGGCTGGTGGCGTCGATCGTCAGCTCGATGCGGCGCTCACCCTGCTCGCCGATCTCGAGCGATCCGCTGAGTCGGTCGAAGCGGCCCTTGACCTTCACCAGACCCCAGAAGTTCGGGACGCGGAACTCCGCTGTCGACTCGGCCGGGTCGAGCCTCCATCGTCCGACTCCGGTTTCTTCGAGTGTGTCGGGGATCATGGATCTCCTTTCAGGTGTAGTGGATTCATTGGTCATACGCGGGCGGTGTCGCGCAGGTAGGCGTAGCGGGCGAGGATCGCGAGCACGAGCGTCCAGGCGGCGACGACGATCCAGCCGCCGGCCGACCATGCCTGGCCGCCGAGTGACACGTGGCTGGCGCGGACCAGCCAGTAGGACGGGAGGAACTGGGCGACGTCGTGCAGGAAGCCGTGCGATCCGAGCGGGAACCAGGTGCCGCTGACCAGCGCCAGCAGCGAGACCAGGCCGCCGACGGCGGGGCCGATCGCGTCCGCCGTGAGCAGGTGCCCGAGCATGATCCCGAGTACCGCGAACGGGATGCACGCCACCAGGATCAGGCCGGTCATCTCGAGCCATCGCCCCGCGCCGAGGCTGACACCGAGCGAGAGCCCCGACGCGTACAGCACGATCATCGTCACTCCGGCCAGCGCGTAGCCGGTCCCGGCCTTCGCGAGGAAGTACGCGCTCGGCTTCAACGGCGTGATCCGCAACTGCCTCGTCCAGCCGTCGGTTCGCTCGGTCGCGATCCGCGACCCGCTCGAGATCAACCCCGACATCGCTCCGAACGCGACGAGTCCGACCATGTAGTAGAGCGGGATCGAAATCCCCGACCCGTTGAAGTTGTGCTCGCCCCGGTTCGGCGCCGCGATGATGAAGAACAGGATCAGCGGGAAGCCGAGCGACAACCCGAGCAGCCGCCCGTTGCGGAACGTCCGAACCAGCTCAAAGCGCGTGTAGGCAAGCGATCTCATACCAGTACCTCCTGCTGTTCAGCCTCGGCCGAGCTGTCGTCGGGGTCGGCGGTGAGCTCGATGAATGCGTCCTCGAGCCCGGCGCTGGCGATCTCGACGTCGCGCGCGCAGGGATAGGCGTCGAACAGCGCACGGGCCGCCGCGTCCGAGTCCGAGCAAATCAGCACGATCTCCTCGCCGCGACGATCGGCCGAGGTGACGCCAGGCAGCGAGGCCAGTTCGGCAACATCGGCTTCCGGAAGCGTCGCGCGGATCGTGCGCGTGCCCACGCGGGCACGGATCTCGCTCGTCGGGCCGTCGGCGACGATTCGGCCACGCGACATCAGAACCGCGCGGTCGGCGTAGGCGTCGGCCTCTTCCAGATAGTGCGTGGCAAAGATGACCGTCTTCCCGCGCGCGGCGAACGCGCGGACCGACATCCAGAATGTGCGGCGAGCCTCGACGTCCATGCCGACCGTCGGCTCATCGAGGATCAAGATCCCGGGGTCGGGCACGAGGGCGATTGCGAACCGGACGCGCTGCGCCTGACCGCCCGAGAGCTTGTGTGTGCGCCGATCGGCGATATCCGCGAGGCCGGCGAGCTCGAGTGCCTCGTCGACTTCGAGCGGGTGAGGATGCAGTGCCGCCATCATCGCCAGCAGCTCGCGCACCTTCACGTCGCGGATGAGCGCCCCTGTCTGGAGCATCGCTCCGACCCGCCCGGCGGCGACCGCCTTCTTTGGAGGTTCACCGAGCAGCGAGACCGTGCCCGCGTCCGGGGTGGTCAGCCCGAGGACCATGTCGATCGTGGTCGACTTCCCGGCGCCGTTGGGCCCGAGCAGTGCGACGGTCTCACCCCGATCGATCGACACGTCGATGCCGCGGACCGCGTGCACCACGGTCCCGGCGGTACGGTAGGTTTTCGCGGCGCCGCGGAGCTCAACGCCGATCGTGTTCTCGATTTGCATGCCCGCCACGATGC
>Ga0335076_10006283_pt1 | contig 11979 bp, 15 predicted proteins | sample Lox_Sample_25_FD_206717 | JGI IMG/M metagenome (GOLD analysis project Ga0335076, IMG submission 206717) | Soil microbial communities from Loxahatchee National Wildlife Refuge, Florida, United States - Lox_Sample_2.5 | ecosystem: Environmental > Terrestrial > Soil > Wetlands | place: USA... | reverse complement strand
CGACGATGCCTGGCCGCCCGCTCGGCGGGCAGCTCCGCGAGCACGGTGATACTCCACCATGCGACCATCCCACTCGTAAAACCCCAGGTCAGAGGCGGGAACGCTCACCTGGCGAGCGACATAGGCCACCGCCTCATCCGGCAACTCGCCGCGGCCGCGCGGGAACCGGCCATGCCTGGCGCAGAACTTCAGCAACAGCGAGAAGCCCGGGCGGGTCGCCCCGCGCTTGCCGGGCCACCTGCCCCGGCTCGTCACCAACCAGCGTCCAGTGCTCGATCAGCTCGTCTTCATCAAGCCTCACCACCATGCGCGAACGCTACTCGCGCACCCCGTAACCAGGAGAGCAGATACTCGTTTGCGGCTGGTGACAGCTTCCTTACCGAGACCCCTAAGATGCTGAACCATGACCCAGGCCGCTGACAGCACCGGTCGCGCTGGGCGCGCGCCGACGATCCGGCGCACGGCCGATGAGGCTCGGGCGAATCTAACCTCCGTGCTGCGACTGTGTCAGGAGGGGAAGCTTCGCTGCAGCGAGAAGAGCCGCCGGCCCGGCGCCGCCACGGTGGCGCTAGTCACCGAGGTGCTGCAGGACGGGGACTTCTATCCGGGCCATGCGATCGCGGCGTTCGCCTGGCCGCTGCTGGTCCAAGCCGGCCGGCTTGCCGAGCTCGCCGGCGGCCGCATGCAGCTCACCCCGCGCGGCCGCGCCATCCTGGCCAGGGCGCCGTCAGATGCACTCACCTTGCTGTGGAACCGGTGGCTGGCCAGCGCCCCTATCGACGAGCTCAGCCGGATCGAGCACATTAGGGGCCAGAGCAGGCCGAATACGCTCACGGCCGCGTCGAAACGGCGCCAGGCAGTCGGCCGGGCGCTCGCGGCGCTGCCGCCCGGAAAGTGGGTCCAGATCGACGAGCTGTTCGCGTCGATGCAGCTCGACGAGCCGCCCCTGCGGGTGGCGCGCAACGCCAGCAGCATCTGGCACCTCTATATCGCCGAACCACGCTATGGCAGCCTCGGATACCTGGGGTTCCACGACTGGCCGCTGCTGGAAGGCCGGTACACCCTATGCGTGCTGTTCGAGTACGCCGCCACCCTCGGCCTGATCGACGTCACGTACACCGACCCGGCCGGGGCCCGGGATGACTTCCGCGGCAACTGGGGCACGGACGACCTGGACTACCTGTCCCGCTACGATGGGCTGACCGCTATTCGGCGGGTGGCTTCGTTATGAAACCCGTGGGCCAGGCTAACCATGGTCATGCACCGTCGGCAGGGGAGCTTCCCGTACGCCTTGGCCTTTACCTGTACCGACTCCCAGGGTGTCAGCGACGTCAGCCACACAACCTCTGAGCTGCGAGAACTTAGGTGAATGACACCCCGGATTGATCGTGTTCGTGAGACGGTCCGTGTCGCACGGGGCTTCGGGAGGGGATGTGGATGCACGTACGGCATGTCATTGGGTCCGGGGTTCGGCGGGAGACTTACACCGTCGTCGACGATGACAGGCGGGTCGTGGAGTTGGTCGATGACTATCTTGCGCTGTGCACTGATCGTGAGCGCTCGCCGAACACTCTCCGCGCCCGCGCCTACGACCTGAAGGAGTGGCTGATCTTCCTGCGGCTGCTGAACGTCGAGCCGTTCACCGCAGTTCCTGAGCACGTCGATCAGTTCGCCGGGTGGCTGCGCCGGCCAGTCGGCCCAGGCCAGCTTCGTCCGGTGAAGGATGAGGACGGCCCCAGCAGGAAGGCGTCCACATAATGGACAGCGTCTACATGTTCTATGAGTTCCATGCCCGCCGCGGCGTGGGCATGGACGCCCAGTTGGAACAGTATCGCCCGGCCAGGCCCGGCGACTACGCCGGCTTCCTGGCCGGCGTTGCCGACGGGTCGGTGAAGGAACGACCGACACGGCTGAAGGAGGAGAAGCGCCGGCCAGCGACGCTATCCAACATTGAGGTCCAGCAGATCCTGGACGAGAGCGGGGCAAAGTGGGGGAGGCTACGCTGCGAGCGGCACTGGGGCCGGCGCCTAGTTGAAGCCGGGTACCGGATGCGTGCCGGGGCGGGCGAGGCTGCTGCCGGGGTACAGCCGGGTGCGATCCGGCCGATAATCAAAGCGTGACCGGAATTGATGACCTGCCAGACGGCCCAGCTGACGAGGTTCACGATGTCGAGCACGATGCCGAGGACCTCGAGGAACCCCACGCTGGAAACTACGCGTACCCGGATGAGGTGGACAAGTACGGCCGCGACGTGGGTGAGGACCTCGAAGACGACGTGTCGCAGGAGCTCGAAGACGACGTGTCGCAGGAGCTCACACGACGGCTGGCGGACATTCTCACGCCGGGCGGCGTAGGCGCCGAACGCGTAGCTGAAGCTGCCGGCCACCTAGCTAAAGCCGCCGATGACCTAGCCGTGGCCGTCGAGGCGTTCGAAGCCCCCGAGACGGTCGTTCCTAAGGTCGTCGGTGTTTGCGCGCAGATAATCGCGTTGCACTTCGGCGTGCCGCCTCATGTGGCTGAGGTCATGGGCGACATGGTCAAGGCCGCCGCCGAGTCCGCGTTCAAGCCGGATGACGCTCGCGGCTCCGATCGCGGAAGACCTGAACGTCGTTGATGAGATGAGGTGCGACCGGGATACGGCCGAAAAGGGAGCCGCGTAGCCCCGCGAGTCCGTCCCTGACGTCGAAAGCGGAGCGAACTGGGGGGACAGGATCCGGCCCGCCGGTGGCTCGGGTTGGTCCTGGCTGGTGTGTCGTGTTGGGGTGCACCCCAGGCTGACGTCAGCCACCCTCCCTGATCATGTCTGGTTGGGGTCCTGGCCCGGGTTTATTGACGCTCTCCTGCCAGGGTCACAGATTGCAGCCTGACACATCGGGGTGGTTGGAGGAGGGGCGTGGCGAGCGGGCAGCGCGTGGGGTACATCCGGGTGTCCAGCGGGGGGCAGAACCCCGTCCGGCAGCTCGATGGCATCAAGGTGGACCGAGTGTTCACCGACGCCGTCTCCGGCAAGTCCGCGGCCCGGCCGCAGCTCCAGACGATGCTGGCCTGCGTCCGCGTCGGCGACACCGTGATCGTGCACTCGATGGACCGGCTGGCCCGCAACCTCGATGACCTACGCCGCCTGGTGCGCGAGCTGACCGGCCGTGGCATTGCCGTCCAGTTCGCCAGCGAGCAGCTGACCTTCACCGCCGAGGACTCGCCGATGGCCACCTTGCTGCTGTCGGTGCTCGGCGCCTTCGCCGAGTTCGAGCGGGCGCTGATCCGCGAACGCCAGCTGGAGGGCATCGCGTTGGCCAAGGCCCGCGGCGCCTACACGGGCAGAAAGGCATCGCTGACCCCCAGTCAGGTCAAGGCCCTGCGGGCCCGCGCCGCAGCCGGGGAGGCCAAGGCGGGCCTGGCCCGGGAGTTCGGCATCAGCCGCCAGACCCTCTACTCCTACCTGTCCTCGCCCGCGACGGCGCCATCGTAGACCGCCCGGCCGGAGCAGCGCCCGGCCAAGATGGCGTGATGACTGACATCTCTTCTTGTCCCGGCATGGACGTCTACCGGCTCCGGGTGGTGATCGCCGGGATCAGCCCGCTGATCTGGCGGCGTCTGGAAGTGGCCGCCGGAACCACGGTCGCCGGGCTGCACACCATCGTGCAGACCGTATTCGGCTGGAGCGGCGAGCACCTGCACCGGTTCGTCATCGGCGGCACCGAGTACGGCAGCGGGCCGGGCTTCCGCGATGAGGCCCGCCAGGTCCGCCTCGCCAGCCTCGGCCTGCGCGAGGGCGAGCGGTTCGTCTACGAGTACAACTTTTCCGCTGCCTGGCGCGTGGACCTGCGCGTCGAGCAGATCACCTGTGCCCAGTCGGGGTTGGCCTATCCGCGGTGCACCGGCGGGCGGCGCGCCGGCCCGCCCGAGGACTGGGCCGGCCCGTGGTATTCCTGGAGCGGACCCAGCCGCACCTGGTATTCAGCGCGACCGTGCGCGCCGCGGAGATCATCGGACAGCTGCTCGATGCCGACGACCACTACGACCTGGCGGACCCCGGCGTGGACCGCGAAGAGCTGGCCGCCTTGATGCCGCTGCTGAACCTGGAGCGTTTCAGCCGCCGGGCCTGCAATCAAGTTCTCCGCGACCTGACCGTGAACGCGGACACTGTCGCTGAGGGGAGCCGGGCATGAAGTTCAGCGTGCAGGTAATCGTGCACCCCGACGACGACACCGAGGCCTCGCCCGTGGTCCGGGAGGCATTCGCCGCCGACCGCGGCGACCTGACCCCCGATACCCTCGGCCTGCAGCTCGCGGAGGCGAAAGATCTGCTGGCTGCGGTGCAGGAGACCGTGATCGAACAGCAGGTCAGCGCCGCGACCACCAAGCAGGTGGCCTGCCCGGATTGCGGACGGGCGCGGCGGCACAAGGACATGCGCACGATCGTGGTGCGCACCTTGTTCGGCGCATTGCGCCCCGCCAGTCCCCGCTGGTGGCACTGCCGCTGCCGCGACCAGTGCACCCGGACCTTCCAGCCGCTGGCCGGGCTGCTGCCCGAGCGGACCACCCCGGAGCTGGCCTACCTGCAGGTCCGCTTCGCCGGGCTCGTCTCCTACGGCATCACCGCGGACCTGCTGGGCGAGCTGCTGCCGCTGGGTCGGCGCCTGCACCCGGCCCTGGTACGCCGCCAGACCCAGGCAGTGGCCCAGCGCCTGGAAGATGAACTCGGCGAGGAACGACCCAGCTTCATCGACACCTGCCAGCGTGACCGCGAGGAACTACCCCGCCCGGACCTGCCGATCGTGGTGGGGCTGGACGGCGGCTACGTCCACTCCAGCCAGCAGCGTTCCCGCACCGACGGCTGGTTCGAGGTCATCGCCGGCAAAGCCATCCCCACCTGCGGACGGGCCAGCTGCTTCGGGTACGTGCAGACCTACGACACCCAACCCAAACGGCGCCTGTTCGAGGTGCTTAAAGCCCAGGGGATGGCCGCCAACCAGCAGGTCACCTTCCTCACCGACGGCGACGAAGACATCCGCGACCTGCCGCTCTATCTCAACGCCCAGGCCCAGCACCTGCTGGACTGGTTCCACCTGACGATGCGGATCACCGTCATGGCGAACATGGCCAAGTCCATGCATCCACCCCCGCCGGACCCGGAATTCCCGGACACGCCGCCGACCGACCTCGCCAGCGAGGTCGCTGCTCAGCTGGAACGGCTGAAGTGGTTCTGCTGGCACGGCAACGTCTTCCGCACCCTGCGAACCATTGATGACATCCTCTTCGATCTCGACACAGCCGATCCCGGCCCTGAGCAGGCCCGAATGCTCAAGACGGTCCGCGAGTTCGACAGCTACATCCGCGCCAACGCCGGGCGGATCCCCAATTACGGGGAGCGCCAGCGTGCTGGCGAGGCCATCTCCACCGCGTTCACCGAGTCCGCGGTCAATCAGGTCATCAGCAAGCGCATGGTCAAGAAACAGCAGGTGCGCTGGACACCACGTGGTGCCCACCTCCTGCTGCAGGTCCGCACCCGGGTCCTCAACGACCAGCTCGCCGACGACTTCCACCGCTGGTACCCCGGCCTCAGCCGGACACCGGACCCCATGCCGCTCGCGGCTTAACCTCCCCCATTTTGTCCCGTTCTCCTCAGGCACCTGCCGCCCGCCGTCCCCTGATTGACCGGACCTGGCCCTCGCCGCAACCACACCGGGTTCATTACTGAATAACGCCAAGTTCGTCAGGTCGGGTGGCCCGGGGGATCGCACCCCCGGGCCACCCGGCCTAAGACACAGCAAAGACACTAAGACCAGCAAAGACATCAGGAGACGGAGGCATGGGCGAGCTTCCCGAGTACATTGACGGCCTTCCCGACATCTGCGGCTCGGAGCAGCGCATCGACGAGACGATCCGGGCCACCCGTGGGCCGCGGGAACCCCGGACGGTTCCCCGGCCCGGACCGGGGACGGGTGGCGGGGTGCCGAGCCGTCGGCTACCAGGGGCGGAGGGCGCTATCTGCCTGGACTGGGGACACGATGATCCGCCCGGGCCGTGAATCGTGACCGCCTCCGGCGCGAGAACACGATGCTGGTGACCGCTGGCAACCTGAGCCGGCGCCGGGCGGGTAGAAATGCCGGTAACGAATCACGGTCGCGTCTCATGGCGGGTTCGGGCGGGACGCACCCGGCTGGCCGTCCTACTGGTGCGCGTGCGCGACGTCGTACTTAAAGGACAGCCGCAGCTTGGGGGGTCGGTAAGGCTGGTGTCACCAGGTACACGCGATTGCGGTGAGCCTGCTCAGCTAGCCTGAGCGGCACTGCGTTCGGAACGCGGCTAGCGAGGGCTGTCCGTGGCCGTGCGAAAGCCGCCTGGCAGCCGACTACCGACACGGAAGGTAGCGGCGGGCGACATGCGGCGCGCGAGTAACCGCCTGATATGGACGCCGACCTGGTCGTCAGCACGGCCGCCGGTGCCGCGGCCGAACGTGGTGATCTGGGCGGCTACGGCATTGCCGGCACGGCTGACCAGCGTCCGGCTCGGCCAGAAGAGGCGCCCGGCGGGCTCACTGCGCCCCGGACGTCTTGCTCCGGTCGATCAGGGCCTGGACGCCGTCCAGGATGGCGTCCACGCCGAACAGGAACTCTTCTCGTTCCTCGAAGCCCGACGGGCTGCCGCCGAGGTCCGCGGACAAGGCGAGCCGGTGCAGCCGCGGGTAGGTCTGCTCGTCGGCTAGCTCCCGGAGCAGCGCCTCGTAGGTCCAGCCTGGGGCGGCCGCGCTCCCGGCGGCGGCCTCCGCGGCTGCGCGGGCCGCGTCGTTCGCCATCCGGGCCTCGCTCAGCGTGTAGGAGCTGAGCAGGCCGATGACCCGGAGCTTGTCGTCGTCGCGCAGCCCGGTTCCGTCCAGGGCCTCCAGCCCGCGCTCGACGAAGGCCAGGGAGTTGGGTGCCAGCGGCGGGGTGGCCATCGGCATCTGGGTGATCCAGGGATGGCGGTCGAGCATCTCACGCTGCACGATGGCCCAGGACCGCAGCCGCGGCCGCCAGCCCTCGCCCTGCAGCTTCAGATCCCCGGCGCCCTGGGCGCTGCCGTTCCACATCAGCTGCAGGAGTTCGTCCTTGCTGGCCACGTACCGGTACAGCGACATGGTGGTGAAGCCCAGCTCCTTGGCCACCCGGGCCATGGAGACCGCGTCCAGGCCCTCTGCGTCAGCGACGCCGATCGCGGCCGCGACGATGTCCTCGACCGATAGTCCCCGCCGGGGCCCGCGGCGGCCGGGCCCGCGCCGCCCCCACAGCAGGTCCAGGCCTGGCGGCAGAACCGGCCGTTCCTCGCTGGTCATCGGTTTGCTCCCTTCCGCCAGCCGGTGCTTGATCCTGGCCCGCTTGACAATAATTGTATATCACGCATACAGTTTGTGTATGACATACACAGTAATGGCCTCGGGGATCACCAAGTCCTTCCGCGGCCACCTCGCACTCGACCACGTCGATCTCGCCATCGACACCGGCTCGGTCTTCGCCCTTCTCGGCCCGAACGGCGCGGGCAAAACCACGATGGTCCGCATCCTGGCCACCCTGGTCCGCCCGGATGCGGGCACCGCCGCGGTGGCCGGCCATGACCTGCTCGCCGACCCGGCCGGCGTCCGCCGCTCGATCAGCCTCACCGGCCAGTACGCCGCCGTGGACGACAAGCTGACCGGCCAGGAGAACCTGGAGATGATGGCCCGGCTGCTGCACCTGCCCCGCCGGGCAGCCCGGGCCCGGACCGCCGGGCTGCTCGCCGCCTCCGGCCTGGAAAACGCCCGCGACCGGCGGGCGGGGACCTACTCCGGCGGCATGCAGCGCCGCCTCGACCTGGCGATCAGCATGATCCAGCGGCCGGAGCTGGTCTTCCTGGACGAGCCGACGACCGGCCTGGACCCGCGCAGCCGCGAGCAGGTGTGGGGCACCGTCCGCGACCTGGCCGACGACGGCGTGACGATCCTGCTGACCACGCAGTACCTCGAGGAGGCCGACCAGCTGGCCGACACGATCGCCATGCTCGACCACGGCCAGGTCGTCGCCCGCGGCACTCCCGACCAGCTGAAGTCGAGCATCGGCACGGAGGTCATCCGGCTCCAGTTCGGCGACCGCGAGAGCTACGACCGCGCGCGCGGCCAGCTCGACGCGGTCCGCGCCGACCGCCGGCTGCACATCCTCGAGGTCGCCTCGAACGGCTCGGCCGCCCAGGTCCGCGAGCTGCTCGGCCACCTCGAGGCCGCCGGCGCGCCCGCGCTGAAGGTATCCACCCACCGCCCGAGCCTCGACGACGTCTTCCTGTCCCTGACCGGCGGCCAGGCCGCCACGACTACGTCCGCTGCTACCAAGGAGCTGGCCCGATGAGCCTTGCCTATGCCGTTTCCGACGCCCAGGTCATGGTGACCCGCAGCACGCGGCGCGCGCTGCGCGACCCAGAAGCGTTCTTCACCGCGCTGACGCTGCCCATCGTGCTCATGCTGCTGTTCGTCTACGTCTTCGGCGGCGCCCTGAACACCGGCGGCAAGTACGTCGACTATGTGGTCCCCGGCCTGATCGTCTTGTGTGCCGCGTTCGGCGCGGGCACAACCGCGGTCGCCGTCGCCACCGACATGTCCAACGGGATCGTGGACCGGTTCCGATCCATGCCGATCGCGAGCTCGTCGATCCTGATCGGGCACATCGTCGCGAGCCTGGCCCGCAACCTGATCGCGACCACCCTGGTCATCGGCGTCGGCCTGGGCGTCGGCTGGCGGCCGGTCGCCTCGCCCGCCGGGTGGATCGCCTCCGCCGGGATGATCGTGCTGTTCATCCTCGCGCTGTCCTGGCTCGCGGCCGCGGTCGGCTTGCTGGCCCGCAGCGCCGAGGCGGCGACCTCGTTCGCCTTCGTCTTCATGTTCATTCCCTACGTGAGCACCGCGTTCGTGCCCGCCCGCACCCTGCCCGGCCCGCTGCGCTGGATCGCCGAGCACCAGCCGTTCACGCCGGTCGTGGAGACCATGCGCGGCCTGTGGATGGGGCACACCTCCACCGGCGCGGCCACCAGTCACGAGGCCTGGATCGCGATCGCGTGCTGCGCGGCCATCCTGGCCATCGCCGCCACCAGCGCATCCTGGCTGTTCCGGCACCGGACCAGCGCTTGAAAGCCAGCCAAATCACCACAACGGCCAGCGCGGCCGGCGACTCGAACCCCGCCGGCCGCGTTCCCGGCTGCCCGCGGGTTCAGCCGGGGCAGCAGCACATCGGGCACGCCGGCGCCGAGAATCCGGGCAGGGCCGCAATCTTGCGGCCGGGCTGCGCATCGGTGGCCGCACCGCCTCGCTGCGGTGACCAGCTGGGGTCGCAGGTGTCAAGCGGCTCGCACCCGCGGTACGACGTACTCAGGGCACCAGCGCGCCGCCTGGCACGGGAACCGAACTGCAGCCTTGTGCCGACACCATCCACTACACTCCGGGCGCCGCACGCCGTGTGATACTTCAAATCTCGTCCTGCTCACCAGGCGGGGGTAACGCACAAGAACGGCCGATATCTGTACCGGCGCCGGCACGATCCCTGCAGTTCCTCGGCGCTCCGAGTCGGCACGCGCGCCCTTCCCTTTCGTGGCATCCCGGCGCCGTCACCCGCCGTGGCTGGCCAGCACCTCGGCATTGAGCCGGCGCAGCGCGCCGATCGCCGCCTCATACTCCGCGACGGCGGCGCGCCGGGCCGCGGTGAGCCCAGGCTCCAGCCCGTTGCCCCTTATCTGGGTCTGGCCACCAGGCCTCATTCCCGACCGTGGCAGGTTTAACCCGTATCTATGGTCAATTGCGCCCGGGCAGCACAGCCCATGCGCGGGGCAGACCTGGGGCCAGGGCCTGGCGACCTCAACCCGCTGAGGCGACGTGATCGGGAAGGCCGGCGCCGTAGGCGGCATGCGGGTTCATAGCGGCAGGTATTCCCGGATTTTGCCGCGTACGTGCGGGCGGGGGTCGCCGAGGCGGATGCCGAGTGCCAGGAACTGCCCGGCGATCTGCTGGCCGGTCAGCGGCGGGGTGAGCGGGATGTCGGCGTAGCCGCGGTCGTCGCGCTGCCAGGAACCGCCGGGCTGGACGGCGCGGACCCGGGCCACGGCGCCGTCCACGACATAGACCATCCCTTTGAGCCGGGGCTCACGGACGGGTGCGACGGGCCACCACTTGCGGTCGGCTTCGAGCTGGACGGATTCCGGATCTTGTGGCGCTCTCGGCGTAGCCTCCCCCATAATCTTCCGCTCTCAGCGTCGACGCCCTCGAGGAACAACGGAACGGTGAGTGGCGTTACCTGGAGTTTCTGCAGGTAGAAGTTGGATCACGGCCGGCATATTCATGCGTGAGATACCCGGCGGGACGAGAGCCAGGCATCCGTCCCGCCCGGTTGACCTGCCCGGACACAGATACTGACCACAGCGATCAGAGCGTGCCGGTACTTTTCGCTCCCTTGTTCTTGGAGGGCCGTCCCTCATCGCCGTGGCACAGCTGACCGCCGTGGCCATCGCCGCCCGGCAAGAGACTTGGAAATGGCTCGCGTCCGGCGCTGCTCGCGATGACCTTCGCTGCTGTTCCCTGCTCCGCTACTTGAGCGTTAGCGGTCCGGCGGCGGCGAACGTGCTGAGCGCGCCAGCGGCCATCGGCTGGGCGTTGCTGCTCATGTTGCACTGCCCCTTGTGGCTGCCGGAGGCGTACTTCGGCCCGTCCGCCTCGAAGATGAGCGTCGCCTTGCCGCTGCCGGTCGCGTCGGCGAACGTGCCGGTGCTCTTGCTGCCGTCGACGGTGTAGGTCGCGTGGATCGTGCTCTTGAACCGGCACGCAGCCGCGTTCACCACGGTCGGCGCGGCGTTGGCGTCCGGGGCGCTGGCGGCGACGACGAGGTTACCGGCCTTGGTCGGGAACGTGATCGTGACGTGGGTGGCGCTGGTGTTGGGCGGGGTGAACGTGCCGGTGGTATTCACGACCCCGGTCAGCCTGAGCGGGATTACCGTGGTGTTCGCCACCGCTGCCGCGCCCGTCACCTGCCCGGTCATGGTCTCAGTTGTCGGCTTCGGCGCCGCGGACGTGGTGGCGGCGGCGCCCGTGCTGCTGCCCGATGATGAGCATGCCCCGAGCGCGCCGGCCAGCGCGATGGTTCCTGTTAGAGCTGCCAGCTTCTTCACGATCCCCCCCAAAGTGGTTGATACAAGGCCTTCAGCATTACACGCTGTTAAACGGGTCTGCCAGGACGTTACCAGGTTGTGATGGAGGCCACCGGTGCAGGGCCGCGTCTCCTCCCGGGCAAATACGACACCGGATGGCTGGGACCGGGGAGACGATCGAGAGCGGGACAAAGTGGGGGAAACTACGCGGCGAGGCCGAGGTGACCGAGGTCTGCATGACCAAGCAGGCGCTGCGGGCCCGCGCGGCGGCGGGCGGACCCAAGGCGGGCCGGGCGCGGGAGTTCGGCATGAGCCGCCAGACCCTGTACCAGTACCTGTCCCCGCCCGTGCCGGCGCCATCGTAGACCGCCCGGCCAGAGCGCCGCCGGGCCAAGATGGCGTGATGACTGACACTTCTTCTTGGCCCGGCATGGACGTCTACCGGCTCCGGGTGGTGATCGCCGGGATCAGCCCGCTGTCGGCGCGCAGCTGGCCGAGCTCGCGTGCGGTGTCGGCGCGGGCCCGCGCGGTTTCGGCGCGTGCGTCCTGTGCGCGTGCGTCGGCGGCCGCGGCCCGCTGGCCGGCCTGCTCGGCCTGCGTGAGCGCCTGGTCGCGTGCGTCGTTCGCGGCGCGGACCCGCGTGTCTGCGTCGGCTTGCGCGCGCTCGGTAGCTTCCTGCGCGTGCGCCCGGGCCTGTTCCGCCCGCTCGCCGACGGCCCGCACGGCCGCGTCCCGCTCGGTCTGGGCCGCCTGGACCGCGGCGTTCTTCTCCGCCTGGGCGGCCTGGCCAGCGCCACGCTTTGTCCCGCTCCCCGCTGGAGGATCGGCTCGGTCAGGCCCTCCA
>Ga0335076_10006281_pt1 | contig 11984 bp, 10 predicted proteins | sample Lox_Sample_25_FD_206717 | JGI IMG/M metagenome (GOLD analysis project Ga0335076, IMG submission 206717) | Soil microbial communities from Loxahatchee National Wildlife Refuge, Florida, United States - Lox_Sample_2.5 | ecosystem: Environmental > Terrestrial > Soil > Wetlands | place: USA... | reverse complement strand
CTGCAGCATCACGGAATTATCGTCGACAAATATGTTTTGTCGCCGCATTCGGTGAATTTGTTTGTTGCCGTGGAGAGCCGCGAGACCGCGGTCAAGGCTTTGCATTCGCTGATCCAGGACGCGTACTTATAAACCCGGTTCTGTAACTTGCGTCTCGCTGAATGTCCGCTTTGATCAGAAGGCGACATGGTCTTAAGTCCGCTCTTTGCAGAGCAACACCCCATGTCCGCTAAAGGGATGGTCCGGCCGTGCTCCGGCCAGGAGCGGCAGGCCAACTGGGCTCAAAGTGATCGTCGGTCCTCCGCTGACGTTGCATTATCGGTGGGCGATGTTTGCCTTTGGCGCGGAAGCGGACAAGGACTGGCATGCGGACTTGGTCGCGAGCGACCCTGAGCATACGGGCCGATTGACGCCTTCGCGCGGGGACAGCTATTTTGAGCATATTTGATCAGGCCAAGGAAGTTGTACATGCGCGACCCCGACGCCATCGTTTCGACCGAGGCTCTCGCGGGCATGCTCGGTAAGCCAAATGTTCGGGTCTACGACTGCACCACATACAACAATCCGCCTCCGCCGGGAGTTGATGAACCGTATATCCCTGAGCCGGGGCTCACCACGTTCAAAGAGGCGCACATTCCAGGCGCCGATTTTCTCGATTTGCAGGGTGATTTCTCCGACAAGAGTCAGCGCCACTGGTTCATGATGCCGAAGGACCCCGGCCAACTGCAGGCAGCGTTCTCGCGGCACGGCATTGGCGATGGCATCCGCGTCGTGCTGTACAGCATCGGCACAATGATGTGGTCGACAAGATTCTGGTGGATGCTGCGCTCTCTCGGCTTCGATGCGACTGTTCTGGACGGCGGCTTCGACAAATGGAAAGCCGAGGGGCGGCCGACTGAAAGCGGCAATCCCAAGGGCTATCCGCCGGCACTGTTCAAGGTGCGTCCGAAGCCCGGCATGTTTTTCGACAAGAACGCAACAAGAGCCGCGATAGGCGCTTCCGACACGGTGACCGTCAATGCGCTCGGCCCGCAATTCCACTGCGGCCTTGAGCCCGGCCGGTATGGTCGGCCTGGGCGCGTGCCGGGCAGTGTGAACGTGCCGGCCGCGACGCTCGTCGATCCAAAGACAAAGGCATTCACGACGCTTGCCGACGCGGCCGGTAAATTCGAGGCACAGGGCGTTAGCAGGGACAAGAAGATCATCGCCTATTGCGGAGGCGGGATTTCCGCGACAATCGACCTGTTTCTGCTGCATCAGCTGGGTTACGACAACCTGACGCTCTACGATGGCTCGATGGGCGAGTGGGCGAAGGACCCGGACTTGCCCATCGAGACGGACGCCAAACACTAAGAGAGTGCTGGTTTTGCTAAAAACTGCGAAAGCGTTCGGCCTTGCGATTCCTCCGACACTCCTCGCCCGCGCCGACGAAGTGATCGAATTATTGGGGTAGACCGGAAGTCGTTGGCCTATTCAATCTTCCTTGATCCATTCCGCGAGCGGCTTGACATCCGGCGGCGCGCCATAGCCGCGTGTCCACATGTCGACGACCCATTCGGTCTTGGTCGCGCGGTCGACCAGGACCGCGGTATTGTGCGGCAACTGCAGGGCGAGTGCATTGCCGCGGTAATGCGGATCGCCGACGGTGTGATATTTTAAAAGGCCCCACTCCTGCAAAACGAGCAGCAGGCTTGTCGTATTGCGGGTGGTGTCCCAGCAATCAAAATTATGCTTGTCGTCGAGGGCGCGGATGTCGGCGTTTGCCACGCGTTTGTCAGTGCCGATGATCGGTCCCATGTGGCGATCGAACCAGATCACAGCCTTCTGCACGGCAGCCCGCTCTGCGGCGCTCGAGCTGCGTCCGGTTCCGAGAATCTTGCTCAGGGCAGCGCGGTCGGCGGGCGCAAAGTCCAGGACTTCGCGACGCCGGCACACAAAGCCATAGCATACGGTCATCGACATGGCCGACGGCGGGAAGATCGACACCGTCGTGTAGAGAGCCTCCTGCGCCGGCGTCAATTCGACTGCGGCGGCCGGACCTGAAATCCACAGCCATCCGAGCGCGGCTAAGGCTAGACCGCAGCACGGAACTCTTGCGCCGGCCAAATCTGCTCGCTCCTGCTAATGAGCCACCTCGCCTTTCGAGGTCCTCGCCAAATCCGGCGGAAAATAACGTGCCGGTCTGGCAATGCCAAGACAAGCGCCGGCCTCGCACAGAAAAAGTTCACGCCGGCCCGTCGTGCAGAACGCATTTGTTCAATCACCTGAAGGACAGCATAAGTCGGCACGTTCCAAGGCGTTCAACGCCTCGCAAGGAACAATGCAACTTTCAAGCTTGCGGCGCCCTGTGGCTGGTTGGATGCGCTCCCAAAAAAGAGCCGCCCCAATTTCCCTCCAGGGGCGGCTCTTAGTTTTTGAGCTGGTCAGGTCAGCCCCCAGTCGTCCGTCTTCCTTGCGGCCGTGACGGGTGCTCTCATACGGGAGGCCGCGCGATTTGGGTGTGACCCGGCAAGCACATTCACAGGTTTGACTGCCGGGGAAGATTATCCGATAGGCGCTTGATCTGGCGCTCGCGGGTGTGGAAATTGAGCTAAACTGCCGGCCCTCAGTAGCCCAGCAATGCCAGACCTACCCAACTGGCTGCAAAAATGGAACAAACCAGCAAGGTCAGGGAAGCCAGGGTTGCAAAGGCTCTTACCGGGCGCACCATAATATTGATCTTTCTTCAGCAAAGCCGAATGCTAATCAGCGGGAATGTGCGCGATGATGGCCGAAAGGTTCCCCCATAAGAAAAATGTGCAACTGTCACTAAATCGGCACAGAATTGCTTTTCTGCCCGCAAAAGTCCGCAATGCTTCTTAGTAGTAGCGAATCGGCGAGGGGTGGTCGGATGTTTTATTCGGGTAGGAGTGCTGGATGGGCACTTGCGGCGGCGAGCCTGGTTCTGCTCGCTGGTGCCTCCGCCTGGATCGGCTATGACGTCTCGGGGCCGCACATTGCAAAGGACTACGAGAATTGTGCAGAAGAGGCTAAGGCCACCGCCCCTTCCGGCGCCGAGTATACCAAACTGATCACACGTTGCGGCGAACGCTTTGCGGCCCGCCGAAAGGTCGGCGGTGGATACACCTATTTCGATTTCATGCAAAATCGCAGTTTCGACCTCGCAGGACCTAACCCGACTGAAGACGAGCGCAAGCAAATAGATCGCACCTATATGGAGTTTCTCGGTTCGCAAGGACGAGAGATGCTTTTGTCGGATTTGGCGAAAGCTCAAGCCAACCTGGAGCAAGCAACCCTCCAGCGCGGTCGGCAGGATGTCGGAGCGCCACTGGTTCTGGCGCCAAAAATCCCCCTTCCAGCCAAGCGGCCGCCTATCGAGCGCGCGAAAGCTTGCGAAGACGGCTCTTTGTCTTGCAGCTGGGCGAAGGTGTCTGCCGCCGTCAGAAATGCCTTCGCGTTGTCTGCTGGCAAGAACAAGTAGTGCGCAGGCCTTCCGCCGGCCGCACCGATTCCGTTGTGGTTCGCGCGAAGCGGGATTTTCCGAACAGCCCTCGGGGAGACGAACGTGGCCAGGAAAAAAGCCGAGCCACCAAAATCCAACAAACGGGTTGCAGCCCGGCCCACCAAATCAAAGAAGGCAACCGGTGCGACATCGGATCAGTTTCAGTTCCGTCTGCCAGACGGGATGCGAAACAAACTCGCCGAAGCGGCAATGGGAAATGGGCGCTCGCTCGACGGCGAGATCATCCACCGGCTCGCGAAATCGCTTGAACGCGAAGAGAACCAGAGGAAGCTATCCGACCACCTCAAAGTAAAGGAAAACCGCCTCGCGAAGGTAGAGGGAGAGATTGCTGCACTGGTCGAGCAGCTTAGGCGCGACTAGCGGATTTTTTGGCCATCGCGGAGAGACGATGGGATGGCGGAACGTCTTCAGCTCGCCGCGCGAGCTTCGGCCGCAAGACCATCGACTTTCAAGCCGATCGTCCCGTAGACCAGAGGATCGCGTTCGCAAGCAGTCTCTGGTAGCGGGGGTCCTGCCAGACTGACGCCTCATGGCCGAGCGCCGAATAGAATACCCGTCCTTTGCCGAAAAATCGTTTCCAGGCCAGCGGCCAGCCATAGAAACGTCGCTGCACACCGTTCTTGCCGAGGTCCACCGAGCTTTGGTCGAGGCGCAGCAGCACGCGCGATCCACGATAGTCGAAGTCGCTGATCTGGTAGATTTCGTCGCTCAACTGCAGCGCATCCCCGATAAACGCCACCAGCGGATCTTCGGCGTCGGCGACCTTGATCGTCACCAGCTGATGCCAGGGATGACCATTGAAGTACCCGCCGATCAGATCGAGATAGTCCGGCCAGGCATAGAACGTGTCCGTGGCCGAATGAACGCCGATAAAGCCGCGGCCCGAGCGCACAAAATCGAGAAGCGCCGTCTTTTGGGCGTCGTTCATCGGAATTTCGCCGCTCGTGTAGAACATCACCGCGGCGTACCGATCGAGGTTTTCGGTCGAGAACGCGGATAAGTCTTCCGTCGCGACGACTTCGAAGGCGCCCAGGCTCGCCCCAAGCTGGGTCAGGATTGACTGGGAGAGCGGTATGACCTCGTGCCGATAGCCGGCCGCGCAGGTGAAATAGAGGACGCGATCCGGCGGGCGCGTCTCACGCGCCTCCAGGCGTCCGACGACCGACGCGCTGCCGATGAGTGCGATGAGCTCGCGTCGCGTCACGAATCCTGTCCCGATGCATGATCCAGCTTTGGCAAAATGCCTGCGCGGCGCCGGCCTTGCCGCACCGCAGTTTAATTCGTGGCCACGACTTGGCAACGTCGCCTGTTGCCGGCCGCGCGGAACCCGCGGTTGGCGCACCGCGTCCAGCAAAGCTCGTCAAGAACTCCAGGCCATGCCGGTTGAATTACACGCTCTGAAGGCAATAATGCTCGATGATGATGGCGGAGACCAGCGGTCTGAAATATCTGGCAGCGTCGCTCGCAACGCTCGCGCTGTCGTCGTGGCCCGCCGCAGCGCTCGCACAGTCATCGTCCTCGCAGACTGCGGACAATACCGGTTTGGATTTTTTCCGCCCGCCTCCAAACCTGTTTCAGCTGCTGTACGGATACCGCACAGCGCCGGGAAGTTCTCGCGACGTCACGACGGACACGCTCAATTTTCGCTATGATCACGCGTTTTATTTGACACCCGCGTGGATATTGGTGACGCGGTCGGACCTGCCTCTGCTCGCCAAGAATACGATCAATTCGAGCAACCCGAACGGCAACTATCTATACGGCATCGGGGATGCCGATATTCAGGCCGCCGTCATTCATGATCTCGACAAGCGTTGGGCGGTCGGTTTCGGTGCTCGTCTCATCGCTCCCACCGGCCAGGATCCTCTAAGTTCGGGCAAGTGGCAAGTGATGCCGATCGTGGGCTTTCGGGTGGCGTTGCCGGAGATCAGTTCATCGAGCTACTTCGAGCCGATCTTTCGATATGACATCAGCTTTGCCGGCGATCCGACGAGGAAGAACATCAGCAACCTGCAATTCGGCCCGGCTCTCAATATCGGTCTCCCGGATCGCTGGTTCGTCACCTTTTATCCCAAGCCAGGATATCCGGTTGAACTTCGGAGATCCGGTCACCGGACAGACCGGCCGTCTGTTTCTTCCGCTCGATGTCCGCGTGGGAAAGAAGCTGTCCGACAACGTCGCAACCTCACTTGAAGTCGGCGTTCCCATCGTCAGGGATTATCCCGTCTACAATTTCAAGGGACAGGTTCGGCTCAATATCACCTGGTAGGATGCTTACTCCTGCTTTGCAGCATTGGTATCGTCCAGCTCCTTTGGCATATTTTCCGGGCTATCGTATAGTTCAGGGCATCGATAGTCTTGATCACTCCGCGTTGAGCACGCGTTGCGCGCTGGCACGACCGGCTGTCGCCGCGCCGAGATTGGCCTTTGGGTTCATTGATGAGACGGCGCAAATTCATCTCACTTGTTGGCGGTGCTGCGATTTGGCCGATTGCTGCTCGTGCGCAGCAATCCGGAATGATGCCTGTGATAGGATTTCTCCACAGTGCATCGCTGGATTCGTATGCGTCGCAGGTGAATGCCTTCCGTCAGAGCCTTAAGCAAACTGGCTATGTCGAGGGCCAGAATGTGGCCATTGAGTATCGCTGGGCAGAAGATCAGGTTGCTCGACTGCCGGCGCTTGCCGCCGAATTGGCTCAACGCCAAGTCTCGGTCATCGCTGCGGGAGGCAGCCCCATTTCGGCTTTGGCCGCCAAATCGGCGACCACAAGGATTCCGATCGTCTTCATGAATGTTGCCGATCCCGTGGGGATCGGCCTGGTTGCAAGTTTCAACCGGCCGGGTGGAAACATAACGGGCGCGACCTTGCTCAGTGCGGAACTGGTGGCAAAGCGGCTTGGAATCCTTCGCGACTTGCTGCCCTCTGTAAAAAAAATCGCCATGCTCGTAAATCAAACCCGACCCGGAGTCGACGTGCAAAAGGCACAGGTGCAAGAGGCCGCCCAGGCTCTCGGGTTGGCTCTCCATATCCTGGACGCCGGCAATGAACGAGACCTCGATGCGGCTTTCCAGGCCGTCGTCTCACACCAGGATGGCGCGCTCATTGTTGCTCCAGACGCCTTCTTTGTCTCCCACCATGCTCAAATCGCCGACCTGGCAACACGCTACGGAATTGCGACGATCTATGAACTTCGTAACTTCGTCGCGGCTGGCGGTTTGATTAGCTATGGAGCCAGCTCAGAGGAGCTATACCGGCTGGGAGGGACTCTGACCGGCCAGATTCTCATGGGCAAGAAACCCGCCGATTTGCCGGTGCTGCAACCGACCAAGTTCGAGCTGGTCATCAACATGAAGACCGCCAGGGCGCTCGGTCTAACCATCTCACCGGATTTGCTCAGCATCGCGGACGAGCTGATCGAATAGGCCGTTTTCTTTTCTTCGCGACCGACCCCAAGCAGACATTACCAGCTATGCCGATCAGCGAGGACGCCCTCGGACTACTTGCCGTCGTTCCAAATGTCGGTCGCGAGCTTCCAGTCGTTTCCGACCTTTTCCCAAATCACGACGTATTTCCCGGTCACGTCTTGGGGTGTCGCGCCCTTGGTTTTCAGGCTGAAGGTCCCGATCTCCCGAGCCGCAAAGGGCCCGAGCGGCTTGACGTCGACGGTTGTGAGTTTCGGATCGCCAACCTTGTCCGCCATGCTTTTCCACATTGACCCGATGGCCGCGGCCCCTTGCACCATCGCAGAACCCGGCGGAAATGCAGTCGCGTCGGCAGTGTAAAGCGACGCAACGCCGGCAAAATCGCCCTTGTTGAAGAATTCGATCCACTTTGCGTTGGCCGCGTCAATTTCGGACCTCTGGGCCGAAGCCGGCGCGATCAATCCGACTACGAATGCAATCATCAGTGCAATCCTGCGCATGATCCCTCCATTCATCCGTTCAACAGGCGGGGTTGGTTGTTGAGATTTCCTGACGCGGCAGGCCCCCGGCTGCGCGCCTTTTTTTGTCGACTACAACGAGCGCCAGAATCAGCCGGGAGAACGTGACGATTTGGCGATCTTCTGCAAACACCGTGGCGCCAAGCTGGCATGGTAGGCACCTGTGCAAAAATAAGAGAGTTTGGGCGCGCAGACGGCGTATCTGGAGATATAGCCGTCATTGTGACCCAACGGGCGCGCGTTCGCGCGGACCCGCTGGCTCCTCTCAAGGACGAATGCTACGTCACCACCGTCCGCTTCGGCTCGACGATCTCGAACATCCGCGGAAACTCGTCCATCAGCCCCATCAGCTCGGCGAGCCGCATCGGGTTGCCGCCGACCTCGATCTTGCCCGCACCGACAGCTTCCGGGAAGCTGGTCTGCTTGGCGATCACCTCGTCGAGCGTAGCGCGCGCCAGCGAGAAGCTCGCGTCCGCCTTGTCCGATTGGACGCCTTCGGTATAGGTCAGCGCGCTGTTGTCGAGATTGAGCACGAAAGTCTCGCCGGTGTCGGTGAAACGCCAGTTCAGCACGATGTGCCTGCCTTCGGCCTTCGGACCGTTGAGCCGCACGCCAAGCACGTCCCACAATTGCTCGGTCCGAAGCGCGGCCAGCGTCTCGCGCGCCATCGGTGGCCGGCCTGGCGTTGGCGGCATTCCCTGTCGAAGTTCTTGTGCGCCGAACAGATAGGCGTTGCGCCAGGTCGAGCTTTCCGCGGCATAGCCGAGCTGCTCGAACGTGTCGGCCAGCATCGCGCGCGCGGCCTGATTGTCGGGCTCGGCGAACACGAGATGACTCACCGCTTGCGCTACAAAACGGAACTCGCCCCTGGCGAAATCCGCTTTCGCGCGCGCGAGGATCGACTCGCTGCCTCCCATATACTCGACATATTTCTTGCCGGATTCGACCGGCGGCAAAGGATCGAGATTGACGGGATTGGCGTCGTACCAGCCGAGATATTTCTGGTAGATCGCTTTCACGTTATGGCGGATGTGGCCGTAATAGCCGCGGCCGTGCCAGGCGCCGTCCAGACTCTTTGGCAAACGAATGGTCTCGGCGATTTCGGCCGCGGTCAGGCCATGGTTCATGAGCCGGATGGTCTGGTCGTGCGCAAATTTGTAGAGATCGCGCTGCTGACGGATCATGGTGTCGATCCGCTCCTTGCCCCAGACCGGCCAGTGATGCTGGCCGCACATCGCTTCCGCCTTGCCGGCCCACATGCGCAGCGCTTCGTTGAGGTATTTCGACCAGGCGAGCGCGTCGCGCACGTCGGCGCCGCGGAACGGCAAGAGATTGTGGAAATTATGCGTGCAGTTCTCAGCGAGATTGAGAACCTTGTAGCGCGGGATGAAGAAGTGCATCTCCGCCGGCGCCTCGCTGTTCGGCGCCATCTGGAATTCGAATTCGACGCCGTCGATCACCCGCTTGTCGCCGGTCGCGATGATGAGATCGGTCGGGCGCAACAGCGCGACCGCGCCTGCAGCCATCGATTTGCCGAGCCCGCAATCGACCTGCCCGCGCGGGCCCTTGGCAAGCAACGGCCCGAATTGATATTGCGCTCGCCGCAGCATCGCCGGCCCCGCGATGATGTTTTCCGACACCGCGTGTTCCATGAAGAGATTGGGCGCGATGATCGGCACCTTGCCGCTTGCAAGCGTTGCATCATCGAGCACGCCGCGCGCGCCGCCCCAGTGGTCGGTGTGGGTATGGGTGAAGATGACGGCCGCGACGGGCCTTTTGCCGCGATGCTTGAAGTATAGCTGCATAGCGGCAGCAGCGCCCTCGATCGAAGTCAGCGTGTCGACGACGATGACGCCGCTGTCGCCCTCGATCAGCGTCATGTTGGCGATGTCGAGCCCGCGCACCTGGTAGACGCCGGGCACGACTTCGAACAAGCCATGATTCATGTTGAGGCGCGACTGCCGCCACAGACTCGGATTCACCGTGGGGGGCGCCTCGGCCTGAGAAAGAAAGCCGTAAGCCTCGAGGCTCCAGACCGTCCGCCCCGAGGCGGACGCGATCTTCGCGTGCTCGATGGTGCCGAGGAAGCCGCGCGCCGCGTCGTCGAAATCGGCGGTGTCCGCGAACGGCAGCGTCCTGAGCACAGCCTGCTGCTGCACCACGACCGAGCTTGAGGCGTCCTTTGGGCTTTGCTTCGGCGCTTCACTAGCTGTCTGACTCATGACGATCTCCTACGGGCTTGAGCAAAATCAAAACGCAATCACTGTGGATGCGCGGCAAGATAAGGCGAGTTGGCGATTGTCCAGGACGGCATCGTCTCCATCTTGAAGATCTGCCGCAAATGCACTTCGTCGGGTCCGTCGCCGATCCGCAAGAGGCGGCCCCAGGCCAGCGCCTGATGGATCGGCGTATCCTCCGAGCCGCCCATCGCACCGAACACCTGCATCGCGCGGTCGGCGATCCGCTGCAGCATCGCCGGCACCGCAACCTTGATCAAGGAGACATCGCGCCAATTCCTTGTTGAAGAACTTGCATCGTGATGACCGGCCTGATCGAGCCGGGCGGCGCAGCGGTAACACAATAGCCGCGCCTGCTCGAGCTCGACGCGGGATTCCGCGATCCAGCGCTGCACCGTGTCATATTGAATGAACGGCCGGCCGAAGGCGGAGCGTTCGGAGGCGCGCGCCATCATCAGCTCGATCAGGAGCTCGCAAAGCCCGATCGATCGCATGCAGTGGTGAATGCGAGCCGGCCCAAGCCGGACTTGCGCGACCCGGAACCCCTCGCCCTCCTCGCCGAGCAGATTTTCCCTGGGCACACGGACATTGTCGAACGCAAGTTCGCCGATCGGCGCGACATGATCCTCGCAGCCCATCCAGGACAGCCGGCGCACCAGGCGAACGCCGGGCGTATTCATCGGCACGATGACGCAGGAATGGCGGTGCGTGCGTTCGGCACCGGAATCGGTCACGCCGAGCACGATCAAGAAGCTGCAGCGCGGATGCGCTGCGCCGGTGATGAACCACTTGCGACCGGAGATGACGTAGTCGCTGCCGTCGCGTACCATTTTCGTCGCGATGTTGGTCGCATCCGACGACGCCACATCCGGCTCGGTCATGCCGAAGGCCGAGCGGGTCTCGGCATTGAGCAACGGCCGCAGCCAGCGTGCCTTCTGTTCGGCCGTCGCGCACGACTGCAGCGCGATCATGTTGGGCACATCGGGCGCCTGGCAGTTGAAGACCTCCGGCGCCCAGAACAGCCGCCCCATGATCTCGGCAAGCGGCGCGTAATCGAGATTCGAAAGCCGTGTGCCCGGCTCGTCTTCGGCGAGATCGGGCAGGCCGAGATTCCAGAGCCCGGCGGCGCGCGCCCTCGCCTGCAAATCGCCCATGAAGGGGGCGGCCTCGCGCTTTCGCACGACATGGTCGAGATAGGCGCGATGGCGCGGCAGCACCTCGGTGTCGAAAAAAGCCTGCAGCCTTCTCCGCCACGCTTCCGACCGCGCGGACAGCTCGAAGTCCATGTCTCCTCCCTGGCTTTTGAGACGCATCTAATCCAATCTTGACGCGATATTCAATTCGCGATGAATGCCGCCCGGATGCAACGCGGCAGGGATGGCTGGGAGGACGAAATGAGCGGAAGAACCGCCTTTGGACTTATCGCGCGCATTGCCGCGGTGCTCTGGATTGCCGCGCCGGGCGCATTTGCCGCCGACAACTGGCCGAGCCGGCCGATTCATATCGTCGTGCCCTACCCTGCCGGCGGCATCGTCGACATCGTCGCGCGCGCGGTGACCGAACAGATCGGGCGCGACCTCAAGCAGGCGATCGTGGTCGAGGCGCGTCCCGGCGCCAGCAGCAATATCGGCACCGCAGCCGTGGCGCGCAGCGAGGGTGACGGCTACACCTGGCTGGTCACCGGACCCGCGGTGCTGGTCAACCCCATCCTGTACAAGGATGCCGGCTGGAATGCACTGAAGGATTTCAAATGCGTGGGGCTTGCGGTCTGGAACGAGAGCGTAGCCCTGGTGCCGCCGTCGCTGCCGGTAAAGACGATCGGCGAATTCGTGGAACTTGCCCGATCAAAACCCGGCCAGCTCAATTTCGGCAATCCCGGCACCGGCTCCTCGATCGACCTCTCGGCCCAAAAGCTGTTCCAGGCCGCTGACATCAAGCTGACCAATGTCAGTTACAAGGGCCAGCCGCAGGCCCTGATCGACCTGATGACCGGCCTGATGCATTTCGAAATCACCTCGCTTGCGCTTGCCTTGCCCCATATCAAGGAGGGCAACGTGAAGCCGCTCGCCGTCTTTACCGACAAGCGCGTCGCCGAACTGCCCGATGTGCCGACGATTGCAGAAGCCGGATTTGCGCAGGCCGCCTATCTGCCGTGGTTCGGTATCTACGTGCCATCGTCGACCCCGGACGCGCTGGTCGAGAAAATCCATGACGCGATCGACAAGTCGCTGGAAAACCCCGAAGTCCAGCACCAACTTGCGATCTCCGATATCCCGGGCAAGG
>Ga0335076_10006280_pt1 | contig 11985 bp, 9 predicted proteins | sample Lox_Sample_25_FD_206717 | JGI IMG/M metagenome (GOLD analysis project Ga0335076, IMG submission 206717) | Soil microbial communities from Loxahatchee National Wildlife Refuge, Florida, United States - Lox_Sample_2.5 | ecosystem: Environmental > Terrestrial > Soil > Wetlands | place: USA: Florida... | reverse complement strand
CCTTGGAGGTCGTCATCAGGAACCGCATCGTCGTCTCCCTGGCGTCGCTGGGGCCGGGCCCCGCTGGCCCACCCGCTGATGCTTCGAACCGCGGCCGCTGGAATCGACATCCCGGCAAGATATTTCTCAACGAGCGATGCCCCGGATGTCGAGACCGGGCCGGCTGCCCCGTCCTCCTGGTGAGTGCGCCACGATGGGCGCAGCGAGTAGCGAGGAGGCGGGCATGACCAAGTTCATGTTGCTGCAGAACTACGGGGCCACGCTAGCGTGCGACCTGCCGATGGCCGAGTGGGACCCGGCGGACATCAAGGCGCACATCGAGTTCCAGCTGGCCCTGAACGACGAGCTGGCCAGCAACGGCGAGCTGGTCGACGCCCAGGGCCTGGCCGGGCCGGAGCTGGCCAGGTTCGTGACCTCCGACGGCGGGCGCGCCCCGGTGGTGACCGACGGCCCGTTCCCGGAGTCCAAGGAGCTGCTCGCCGGCTACCGGATGATCGACGTCGAGTCGGAGGCGCGCGCCATCGAGATCGCGGCGAAGGCGTCGGCCGCGCCGGGTCCCGGCGGCGTGCCGATCCAGCAGCCGATCGAGGTGCGGCAGGTGATGGGGGCCCCCGGCCCCGGCGAATGAACACCGGGGCGGGCACCGAGGACCTGCTGCGCGAGCTGGCGCCGCAGGTCCTCGGCGTGGTCATCCGCCGGTTCGGCGACTTCGCCTCCGCGGAGGACGCGGTACAGGAGGCGCTGCTCGCGGCGGCCAGGCACTGGCCGGCCGAAGGGGTGCCGGACAACCCCCGTGGCTGGCTGATCCAGGCCGCCGTGCGGCGCATGACCGACCAGCTGCGCAGCGAGCAGGCCAGGAGGCGGCGCGAGGATGCAGCGGCGATGGCCGAGCCGCCCGCGGCGGACGTCAGCGACCGCGACGACACGCTGATCCTGCTGTTCATGTGCTGTCACCCGGCGCTGACGCCCGCCTCGGCGATCGCGCTGACGCTGCGGGCGGCGGGCGGCCTGACCACGGCCGAGATCGCCAACGCGTTCCTGGTCCCGGAAGCCACCATGGCCCAGCGGATCAGCCGGGCCAAGCAGCGGATCAAGACCTCGGGTGCGGCGTTCGGCATGCCCACGGGCAGCGAGTGGGCGCAGCGGCTGCGCTCGGTGATGCACGTGCTGTACCTGATCTTCAACGAGGGCTACGCCAGCAGCGTCGGCGCCGACCTGCACCGCACCGAGCTATCCGGCGAGGCGATCCGGCTGGCCAGCATCCTGCACGCGGCGCTGCCCGATGACGGCGAGGTGACCGGCCTGCTGGCGCTCATGCTGCTCACCGACGCCAGGTGGCCCGCCCGCACCGGCGGCCGCGGCGAACTGATCCCGCTGGCGCAGCAGGACCGGACGCGGTGGGACCGTGCGCTGATCGCCGAGGGGGTGACCCTGATCACCGGCGCGCTGGCCCGGGGCGTGGTCGGTGAGTACCAGGTACAGGCGCTCATCGCGGCCATTCACGACGATGCGGCCGACGTCGGGGACACCGACTGGCCGCAGATCCTCGCCCTGTACGGGCTGCTCGAGCGGATGACCGGCAACCCGATGGTGGCGCTCAACCGGGCCGTCGCCACCGCCATGGTCCACGGGCCCGACGCCGGCCTGAAGCTGCTGCAACCCCTCGACGGGCCGCTGGCCGGCCACTACCGGCTCGACGCCGTCCGCGCCCACCTGTTCGAGATGGCCGGCGACGTGCCGACCGCCATCGCCCACTACCGCGCCGCCGCGGCCCGCACGACAAGCATCCCGGAGCAGCAGTACCTGACCATCCAGGCCGCCAGGCTCCGGGCCGGAGCCGCCTCGTGACCTTCAGCTAGGGGCCCGGCTCGGGCCGGGACGCTGCTGGCTCGCCGGGGGCGTCAGGCCCGCCAGGCCGGGGACCCGGTCGGCCATGGCCCCGAGGCCGATGCACACGGGGCAGGCGGCTTCGGCCCAGGCTTCCGCTCCGCCGCGCCGGCCGCGCCGGACGCGCCAGAAGACGAACGCGCCCGCCACCGCCGCGGCCAGCGCCACCAGGGCCGGCCCCTTGGCCGCGTTGAACGCCTGGACCGCGAGCGGCCCCAGCAACAGGCCGAGGACCAGGTGGAGCTGCAGGAAGAAACTGCTCCCCAGGACCAGCGCGGGCAGCGCACGCCGCCAGGTCAGGCCGGACGCGGCCGCGGCCAGCACGGTGACCGTCCGCAGGCCGGGCGTGCCCCGCCCGAGCGCGAGTGCGGTGCGCCCGCGCGTCTCGACAAAGGTGGCGGCGCGGCCGACGCGTGCCTGGCTGAGCCCAATGCGGGGCCCGAACCGGGTGACCAGCCGGTGGGCCGGTCCCCGGCAGGCGAGGAAAAGAATGGCCGTGCCGGCTACCGCGATGACCTCGAACCCCGCAACGGCCAGCCAGAGCGGGAAGGCCCCGGCCGCCACCCGCTCACCGACGGTGAACATGACCAGGTCGGCCGGGATGGGAATCGGCACGCCGGCCTCCATGGGAAGCAGGACGGCCAGGGCCACCCACCCGCTCAGGCCGGCCGCGCCGGCCTTCATCTCGCGCCGCCACGGCCGCCGGGCGCACGCCGACAGTACCCCCCCATGCCCCCAACCCCCCATGCTGCCTGCACCGTTGTGGCAGCCACTATGACGCAAGCCGGGCTGGGAGTCCAGCACGCGGCCAGTAGCGGTGCCTCAGCGAACCAATAGCAGGATGGCAGGCGGACGGTATCCCGGGGCGCCCGGATGGGTGAGGGCGCGCGGCGCTGAACGCACCGCTGAGGGGCGCCCTGTACTATCGAGCCGTCGAGGACGGGGACCTCCCCCTCTCCCCTAACCGTGGATCTCCCCCCCGTCCCGGTTCTGGGGGCCAGGGAGCTACCCGCCCTCGACCTGTCTGTGGCCGCTCCCGGGGCTGCGGGCGATGCGCGGCCCCTCCGGGGGCGCTGCCGCGGGACATTGCGTGGCTCCGGGGCGGCTCGGCCGCGGCGATGCACGCGGCCCGGAGTTCTCCGGTGCCGAACGGATGATGTACGGCACGGATTTCCCCATGGGCAACAACGGCGAAGACTGGCCCGTCGAAGTGCTGGACACCATTCGCTCCCTCAACCTGAACGCGGCCGACAGAACTCTTGCCCGGGGCGAACCTGCACCGCATCATGCGGTTGTGACCACAACCCTGCGGTCATGCGCCAGCCGCCACCTGCGGTTTCCCAGAAGGGCAGGCCCCGCGATGAGATCCGGACAGTTATTCGAACCCGAACCGGTACTCGGCTCCCGGCCGGCACCGGGCCCCGCACCGGCTTCCGGCCCCGCACCGGCAGCCAATCTCAGAGCGGCACCCGACTTCACACCGGGTCCAAGTCTCACGTCGGCATCAAGCCTTACACCGGCACCTGGCCTCATACCGGCCCCCGGCCCCGCACCGCGAACCGCCCGGGCCGCGGCCAGCTGGCCGCGCGTATCAGCGCGTCTGTTATCCGCGCGCCTGTTATCCGGACGGCCGGGCGCGAGGCGCCTGGGCGCCGCCGCCGTCACCGGGTTGCTCGCGCTGGCCGCCTGTAGCGGCAGCAGCTCCACCGCCGCCAGCAGCGGCAGCACCAGCAGCGGCGCCGGCACGGTCAAGGTGGCCGTGATCGGGCCGATGACCGGCCCGGCCGCGGAGATCGGCAACCTCATGTCCGGCGCGTGCTATGCCGCTGTGCTCGACGTCAACAAGGCCGGGGGCGTGCTCGGCCGCAAGGTCAGCTGCGCCCTGGTCGACGACACCGGCGACCCGGCGGACGCGGTCCCGGACGTGACCCGCGCCCTGGCCACCACCGGCAACCTCAACATGGCGGTCGGACTGGAGTCGAACACCGCCGCGACCACCATCCCGCTGGTGAACAACGCACGCATCCCGATGGTGTCCACCAACGGCCTGGTGGCCTACGACAGGACGAGGGACGCCTATTTCTGGCGAATGACCCCCTCGGACGACCAGAACGGCGCTGCCTTCGTCGCCTGGGCGGCGCGGAAGGGCTACAAGCGGGTGGCGGTGGTGTTCCAGAACAACATCGGCGCCCAGGGCAATGAGCCGGGGGTGGCCGCCGGGATCAAGAAGATCGACGGCACCATGACCACCAACATCACGATCCCCGGCGACGCGCCCTCATACAGCAGCGTGGTGGCCCGGGTGCTCGCCGGGAGGCCGCAGGCGCTGATCCTGGCCGGCGACCCGCAGACGTCGGCGACCTTCCTGTCGGAGTACCGCACCCTGTCCGGCGGCCACGTGCCGCCGGTCATCACCTCGACCGACTCGATCACCCCGGCGTACTTCTCCGCCGTCAAGAAGGTCATGGGCGGCAGCTACATGACCCACAGCATGGCCTTCGTCGGCAGCTTCGTGAGCCCGGGCAGTCCTGCGTTCAGCATCTACAAGAGCGCCGTCTACGGTGCGTCGCAGATCAAGGACCCCGCCACCGTCCTCGGCGTGGGGGTGATCGCCTCCATCTATGACGGCATCAACCTGATGGGCCTGGCCATGCAGAAGGCGCACAGCACCAGCGGCCCGGCTTACAACACCGACATCGCCAGGATCGCGGCCGGCGCCCCGGGCGCGGTCGTCGTCGATTCCTTCGCCGCCGGCCTGGCCGCGCTCAAGGCCGGCAAGCAGATCCACTACGTGGGGGTCGGCGGGCCGATCCACTTCAACGCGTTCCACAACTCGCCCGGCAACTTCTCCGCCTCCGGGTTCACCGCCAGCGGCAGCCCTGCCCTGCTGGGCGTGATCCCGGGCACCCAGGTACAGCAGCTGCTGTCAGGGTGAGCGTCCTCATCGAGGCGGTCGGCTTCGGCGTCGCGGCCGGCGCGGTGATCGCGCTCGGCGCGGTGGGATTCACCGTGCAGTTCGGGATCAGCAACGTGCTCAACATCACCTACGGCGCGCTCATGACCCTCGGCGCCTACCTGGGCTATGCGCTGCTCGCCGTGGGGGTGGGGGTATGGCCGGCGCTGGCCGCCGCCGCGGCCGGGATCGCGCTGGCGTCGGCGGCCTTCAACCGGCTGCTGATCGCGCCGCTGCGCCGGCGCGGCACCGGCTTCGTGGGCGTGGTGATCGTCACCGTGGCGGCCGGGATTATCATCCAGTACTGCATCGTGGCCGTTGCCGGGCCCGACACCATCTCCTACGGCCAGCAGGCGGGCCGCACCATCCGCGCTGCTGGCCTCATCGTCACCACCAGCCAGCTGATCATCATCGGCGTGACCGTGCTGGCCATGCTGGCGCTGCACCTGCTGCTCACCCGGACCCAGCTCGGCCGGGCGATGCGGGCCACCTCGGCGAACCCGGTGGTGGCCCGCAGCTGCGGCATCCGGACCGAGCGGATCACCGACGTGACCTGGCTGATCTCCGGGGCGCTGTGCGGCGCGGCCGGGGTGGCGCTGGCGATCACCACGGTCACGTTCGACTTCACGCTCGGGCCGACCTTTCTCATCTACATGATCGCGGCCGCCGTCCTCGGCGGCATCGGCCAGCCGTACGGGGCCATGGTCGGCGGCCTGGTGGTCGGGGTCGGCACTCAGGTCGCCGCGGCCTACACCAGCCCCGCCTACCAGGACGTGTACGCGTTCGGCCTGCTCATTGTCATGCTGCTGATCCGGCCGCGGGGCCTGCTGGCGGCCGGGACGGCCAGCGCCCGGCGGCTGGCCGGCTGACGGGAGGAGGCGCATCCATCGGCGCCACCGCCTACTACATCGTGGTCATGCTCGTGTACCTGGGCACCGACCTGCTCGCGGCCTGGGGGCTGAACCTGGAGTTCGGCGTGGCGGGCGTGGCCAACTTCGCCTACATCGTCCTGGTCGCGGCGGGCGCCTACTTCTACGCGGCGTTCACGCTCGGCCCGCCGTCCGCCATGGGCGGGTTCCAGACCTACATCATCGGGGCGAAGCTGCCGGTCGCGGCGGCCGTCGCGGCGGCCGCGCTCATATGCGGGGTGCTCGGCTGCCTGATCGGCATCACCGGCCTGAAACGGCTGCGTGCCGACTACCAGGCGATGGTGATGCTGGTCCTGTCGATCCTGGCCACGACCGTCATCGGCGCCGACACCGGCCTGTTCAACGGCAACGCCGGGCTCAGCCTGATCCCGGACCCGCTCGCCTCGGTGGTCCCGGCCCGCCGGGGCTGGTACTACGCCGCGGTGGTGGCCGTGGTGTGCGTGCTCGGCTACCTGGCGCTGCGCCGGTTCACCACCGGCCCGCTCGGCCGGGCGCTGCGCGCGGTGCGCGAGGACGAGGACGCCGCCACCGCCATCGGCAAGAACGTGGTCGGCCTGCGGCTGATGGTGCAGGCGGTGGGCGGCGTGTACGCCGGGATCAGCGGCGCGCTGCTGGCCGGCTTCATCGGCGGCTGGTCCCCGTCGTCGTGGGAGTACGTGGAGACGCTGGCGCTGCTGACCGCGATCATCGTTGGCGGCCTGGGCAACGACGCCGGGGTGCTGGCCGGGGTGGCCATCGTGCCGGTGCTGGTCCTGCAGGGCGTGCAGTTCCTGCCGCAGGTCAGCAGCGCGCCGCAACTGGCCGCGGACCTCGGCTGGATCATCGTCGGGCTGCTCACCATCGCGTTCGTGTTCATCCGGCCGCAGGGACTGATCCCCGAACGGCGCCCCCGCCACGGCGGGCGCGCACCGGCCACGGCTGCGACCACGGCTGCGGCTCCGGCACCAGTTCCAACACCGGCTCCGGCACCGGCTGCGGCTGCGGCTCCGGCACCGGCTGCGGCTCCGGCACCGGCTGCGGCCCCGGCCCCTACTGCGCCGGCACCCGCCACCGGCGCCGGGCCGGCCGGGCTCGCCGCGGTCATCACCATGCGCCCCGGCGCAGCCCCGGCCGCGGACGCCGGGGCGCCACCGATCCTCACCGTGGAGCGGCTGGTTAAACGGTACGGCGGCGTGCGCGCGGCGGACGGCGCCAGCTTCACGGCCGCCGCCGGCCGCATCACCGGGCTGATCGGGCCCAACGGCGCCGGCAAGTCCACCGCGCTCGGGCTCATCAGCGGCTTCGTGCGCCCGGACGCGGGCCGGATCACGTGCGGCGGCCGCGACATCGCCCACCTGCCCGCCCACCGACGCGCCCGGCTCGGGATCGTCCGCACCTTCCAGCTGCCGCGCGAATTCCGCGCCCTGACCACCACCGAGAACCTGCTCGTAGCCGCCCCCGGCCAGCGCGGCGAGTCGGCGGCCGGGGTCGCGGCCGGCCGGTGGCTGTGGCGCCGGGATGAGGACGAGCTGATCGGCCGGGCGTGCGCGCTGCTCGAGCTGTTCGGGATGACGGAGGCGGCCGACGAACGGGCCGGGCGCCTGAGCGGCGGCCAGAAGCGCCTGCTCGAGGTCATGCGGGCCCTGATGGCCAGGCCGCGGCTGCTGCTGCTGGACGAGCCGATGGCCGGGCTCGCACCCGCCCTGGCCGAACGGCTCGAGGCCGCCTGCCGTCAGCTCGCCGGCGCCGGGATGTCCATCCTGCTGGTGGAGCACGAACTGGGGGCCGTCGAGCGCCTGTGCGCGTGGGTGGTGGTCATGGCCCAGGGCAAGGTCATCTCCGAGGGGCGGATGGCCGAGCTGCGGACGCGGAAGGAGGTACAGGACGCCTATGTCGCCGGCTGACGCGGCGGCGGAGCTGGGGGCCGGGGCAGAGGAGCCAGCCCCGGCGCTCGCCACCGACCAGCTCACCGCCGGTTACGGCGACGTCCCCGTCATCCGCGGGGTGGACCTGGCGGTCAGGCCCGGCGAGCTGGTCGCGGTGGTGGGGCCGAACGGCGCCGGCAAGACCACGCTGCTCAAGGCGATCCTCGGCCTGGCGCGGATCATGGGCGGCCGGGTGCTGGCCGACGGCACCGACATCACCGGCCGGCCGCTGGACCAGCTGGTACGGCTCGGCATCGGCTACGTGCCGCAGGTGGACGACGTCTTCGATCCGCTGAAAGTCAGCGAGAACCTCAACATGGGCGGATACTTGCTGCCCAGGGGGGAGCGCGTGGCCCGGGTGGAGGAGGTGCTGGCGATCTTCCCCGTTCTGCGGAACATGCTCAGCCGCCGTGTCGGCACCATGAGCGGGGGCGAGCGGAAAATGACCGCGATAGCGCGCGCGCTCATGCTCTCACCGCGGGTGCTGATCCTGGACGAGCCGACCGCTGGGCTGTCCGCGGCGCTGACCGAATCGGTGCTGAACGGCCAGGTGCGTGCGTTAGCCGACCACGGGCACGCGGTGCTGCTCGTCGAGCAGAAGGCGCGGGCCGCGCTGCGGCTCGCCGACACCGCGTCGGTGCTGGTGCAGGGCCGGGTCGCGATGTCGGCCCCCGCCGCCGAGGTGCTGGCCAGCCGCGAGATGGCAGAGGTCTTCCTCGGCGGCCCGGGCGCGCGGACTGAGGAGGGGCAGGGGGAGCAGCCGTGAGCCGGCCGCGGATCGGGGCGGAGGTCTTTGCCGACGTGCTGGCCCGGGCCGGGGTGGACACCATCTTCGGGCTGCCGGGATCCACCGAGGCGGCGCTGCTGGAGACCCTCCGCGACGCCGGCGGCCTGCGTTACGTATTAGGCCTGCACGAGGGCGCGGTCGTGTCGATGGCCGACGGCTACGCCCGGGTCACCGGCCGGCCGGGCGTGGTCGGCCTGCACACCAGCGTGGGGACGCTGAACGGCGCCAGCCAGATCTACAACGCCTACCGGGACGGCTCACCGGTCGTGGTGACCGCGGGCCACAAGGACCGCACCGTGCTGAGCGAAGACGGGTTCTGCGCCCATCCCGACCTGCCGGAGGCGGTCCGGCCGTTCACCAAGTGGGCGCACCAGACGCTCAGCACCGCCGAACTCGGCGCCGACCTGTGGCGGGCGCTGCACGCGGCGATGACGGTCCCGAAGGGGCCTACCTACCTCGCGATCCCCGAGGACTTCCTGCGCGGCCCGGTGCCCGCGGACGCGCCGGACCCACCGGTGACCAACAGCGCGCTGTGGGCGGCCGGCGGCGCGGTGCCGGATGAGCGTATCTGTGCGGCCGCGGCGGCCGAGCTCGCCGCCGCCCGCTGGCCCGTGCTGGTGGTGGGCAGCGAGGCGCGCGCGTGCGTCCCGCAGCTGCGGGCGCTGGCCGACCGGCTGGCGGCGCCGCTGCTGTGCAGCGATTACATCGACCTGGCGGATCTGCCGTTCCCCACCGCCGACCCCCGCTTCCTCGGCCTGTACGGCGAGGACCCGGCCGTGCTCGAGGGCTGCGATCTGGTCCTCGCCATCGGCGCCCGGATGTTCTATCCGTTCTCGGCGGTGCGTCATCCGCGGCTGCCCGAGGGCGCCCGGCTGGTGCACATCCACCCGGACCCGGCCCGGGTCGGCAGGCAGGTGCCCACGGCGGTCGGTCTCGTCGCGGCGCCGGCGTCGGCGCTGGATGCGCTGGCCCCGCACCTGGACCGGGCCCTCGACCCGGCCGTGGCCGCGGCCCGCGCCGCCCGGCTCGCCGCGCTGCGGGCCGGCCGGGAAGACCGCCGCCAGGCCGAACGCGCCGCCGACGCCGAGCCAATGCGGGTGGAGGCGGTCGCCGCCGAGCTCAACCAGGTGCTTCCGCCCGGGGCGGTCATCGTCGACGAGGGGGTGCGCTCGTCCACCAGGCTGCTGCGTCACCTTGACATCGACGATGGGCAGTCGCTCCTCCGGAGCTCGGGCGGCGCGCTCGGCTGGGGGGTCCCGGCGGCGGTCGGCGCCTGCCTGGGCCGGCCGGACCGCCCGGTGCTGGCCATCGTCGGCGACGGCAGTTACCAGTTCTCGGTGCAGGTCATCTGGACCGCGGTGCAGCAGCAGGTCTCGCTCGTGGTAGTAGTGCTTGACAACGGCGGCTACCTGGCCGTCAAGCGGGCGATCGAGGGCTACCTGAAGGTGCCGCACGACCCGCGGGCCCACCCGGGGACCCGGCTGCCCGGGATCGATCACGCCGCGGTGGCCGCCAGTTACGGCGCGGCCGGATGGCGGGCCGGGCACGGGGGTGAGGTCGCCGCCGCGGTGAAAGAGGCGTTCAACGCGGGCGGGACACAGGTGGTTGCCGCTACGGTGGCGGAGGTCAGGCCCTAACGGCGACCACTCTGGGTAACACCTTGTTTACGGTAGTACGTAGGCTGCCGGTGCCGCTGGCCCAGTCGGCGCGGCCCGCTGGGACACCCCCGAGGATGGTGAGGCTGGATGGCCTTCCCCGGCGTGACGCCGTTCCCGCCCGAGTTCGCGGCCCGTTACCGGGCCCGCGGCTACTGGGAGGACCGCCCGCTGATCACCCACTTCCTGCCGGCGTTCTCCGACTGGGCCAGCAGGCCCGCCGTCGTCGACGACGAGGGGTCCTACACCTACGCCGAGCTGGCGGCCGCCTCCGAGCGGGTCGCGCTGAACCTGCTCGACCTCGGCCTCCAGCCGGCCGACCGGGTTGTCGTCCAGCTGCCCAACACGCGGCTGTTCGCGTCCTTCTACTTCGCGCTGCAGCGGATCGGGGCCATCCCCATCATGGCCATGCCCTCACACCGCTACCGCGAACTGCGCCAGTTCACCGTCCTGTCGGGCGCGGTGGCCGCGGCCGCCCCGGCCCGGGTCAAGGACGCGAACTTCGACGAGCTTCACCGCCGGCTGCGCGCGGAAAACCCGCACCTGCGGCTGAGCATCCTGCAGGGCGGCCACCCGGAACCGGCCGAGGACTACATCAGCCTGGAACAGCTGCACGAGCGGCGGCCCACCCGGCACACCCCCGCCGACCTGGAACGTATCGCCGGCCAGATCGACCCGGACGCCCCGGCGATCTTCCAGCTGTCGGGCGGGACCACCGGCGTCCCGAAGCTCATCCCGCGCACGCACAACGACTACGCCTTCAACTCCAGGCTCGCCGTGTCGGTCTGCGACGTGCGCGAGGGCGACGTGCTGCTCGACGTGCTGCCGATCGCGCACAACCTGCCGCTCGCCTGCCCGGGCCTGCAGGGGTTCCTGCTGTCCGGCGCGACCGTCTGCCTGTCCGGCTCAAGCCAGGCCGCGGACGTGTTCGCGGCCATCGACCGGCACCGGATCACCCACATCCACGTGGTACCTGCCCTGCTCATCCGGTGGATCAACGACCCGGCCGTGGACGGCCGCGACCTGGGCTCGGTCCGGGTCATCCAGAGCGGGGGCCAGCGGCTGCAGCCGGAGACCCGGCTGCGCACCGAGCGGGTGTTCCGTAATGTCACCGTGCAGGAGAACTTCGGCATGGCGGAGGGGCTGCTGATGTTCGTCCGGCTGGATGACCCGCCGGAGGTGCGGCTGGAAACGGTCGGCCGGCCGATCTGCCCCGATGACGAGGTGCGGCTGGTGGGGGAGGATGGGCTGGATGTGCCGGACGGTGAGATCGGGGAACTGCTGGCGCGGGGCCCTTACACCCTGCGCGGGTACTACAACGCGCCCGAGCAGAACCAGCGCGCGTTCTCCCCGGACGGCTTCTACCGCTCAGGCGACCTGATGTGGCGGCACCCGAGCGGCAACTACGTGGTCGCGGGGCGGAGCAAGGACCTGATCAACCGCGGCGGGGAGAAGATCTCCGCAGAGGAGGTGGAGAACCTCATCCTCTCCCACCCAGCGGTGCTGAACGTGGCGTGCGTGCCGGTTCCCGATCCCGTGCTCGGCGAGCGCATGTGCGCCTGCGTGATCCTGCGGCCGGGGGCCACGCTGACCCTGCCGGAGCTGGTGGAGTTCCTCAGCGCGCAGGAGATCGCCCGGCACAAGCTGCCCGAGCGGCTGGCCATCGTCGACAGCTTCCCGCTGTCCCCGGTCGGCAAGGTGGCCAAGAAGGACCTGGCCGCCATGGTCGCCGACGCCAGCCCGGCGCTGGACCCGCAGGTGAACCGGGAGGGCAGATGAGGCGCCCTCTCCAATCTCGACCGCACCGGGAACGCCGCAGTCGCCGGGCCGAACGCCGCGTCAGCGGTGTCCCGGCGGCGAGGACCTGCCT
>Ga0335076_10006279_pt1 | contig 11985 bp, 9 predicted proteins | sample Lox_Sample_25_FD_206717 | JGI IMG/M metagenome (GOLD analysis project Ga0335076, IMG submission 206717) | Soil microbial communities from Loxahatchee National Wildlife Refuge, Florida, United States - Lox_Sample_2.5 | ecosystem: Environmental > Terrestrial > Soil > Wetlands | place: USA: Florida... | reverse complement strand
TGCACCAGCCTCAAGTCAGACCCACGCTCAACTAAGTTCCCGCCGCGCAGGCTCTAGCTCGCCTTCTTGTCCTTCTCTTCCTCCGCCGTCGTCACCGTCACCACCGATCCCCGGCTCACTTCCAGCTTCAGACCGTCCGGCGGCACGCGCAGCGTAATCGCATCATCTTTAAGGCTGATAATCGTCCCTCGCAGCCCGCCCGAGGTAACAACCTTGTCGCCGTTCTTAAGCTGGCCCAGCATCGCCTGCCACTTCTTCTGCTTGCGCTGTTGGGGCATGATTAAAAGGAAATAGAAGATAGCAAAAATAAAGAGCAGCGGCGCCAGTCCGAGCAGCCCGCCGCCACCTGAGAACTGCATCGCCAGCAACCTGCCGCTCGCAGCAACTGCAATGAATGTTCCAGCCAAATCAATCACCTGGGAGAAATATCGCTAGGTCAATTATTGTTCCGAAACGCGTCCGGAGCCACACCGATGCTGTCGAATTTACACAGCGTCAAGACCGCTCACGACCGAAATTGGGAATCTTTTCTTCTGGCCACGGGTCCTCCTGGCCAACAGATCGCGCCATTGCAGGCTGGAATCCGGAATGCCGGTTATGAGCTGCGCTTTGACTTCACTCGGACCGGCACAGCAAGAAGACAGACCTTGTCCCCAAGTTAAATAGAATGCCGGACGCCTGCCAACAGTGTCAAGGTTAGACTGCACTCTGGCGCCTTGAAAATGCGACCGTGTACCGCCGACACCCTCGCTCGCGAAACTGATCGCAACTTAGGCTTTTCCGCCTGCCCCGCCGCCCGAAATCTGCAAGCGCACCCGCCGCATAGTCTCCAGGTAAAAGTGCAAATTATGTACGCTGTTCAGTACTTGAGCGAGCAACTCCCCAGCCGCGTAAAGGTGCCGCAAATAGGCCCGTGAATAACGCCGGCAAACCGGACAGGAGCAAGTCGGATCAAGCGGCCCCGAATCCTCCGCATACCGGGCCTGTTTGATCGAAACCTTCCCTTCCGAAGTAAACAGCAACCCATGCCGCGCCGCCCGCGTAGGTAAGACGCAATCCATCATATCGATGCCCATCCCAGCATAAAGCGCGATCTCCTCAGGCGTTCCCACGCCCATCAGGTAGCGAGGTTTGTCGACAGGCAAATATTCCAACGTAGACTCAACGATCTCACGAGTCATCTCCCGGGGCTCGCCAACGCTAAGCCCGCCAATGGCATATCCCGGAAACCCAATCTCGACAGTCCGCAAAGCCGACTCCCGCCGCAGTTCCCGACCCATCCCCCCCTGAACGATTCCAAATAAAGCCTGAGTAGCGGAGTGGTCAGTGCTCAGTGGTCGGTGGTCACCATTCTCAGCCCTCTCACTGGCCACTGACCACCGGCCACTGGCCACTTGTTTCCAAGGCACTTCATTCTTATGCTCCTCAAAATACTTTTTGCTCCGCTCCCCCCACCGCAACGTCATCTCCATCGACGCGCGCACCCGCTCCCGCTCGGCCGGATATTCCGTGCACTCGTCGAACGCCATAATAATGTCCGCGCCCAGTCCAATCTGGATCTCCATCGACCGTTCCGGGCTTAGGAAGTGCGATGACCCATCCAGGTGCGAGCGAAACGTAACGCCTTCTTCGCTGACCTTCCTCAACTCGCTCAAGCTGAAAACCTGGAACCCACCCGAATCAGTCAGAATGGCCCGCTCCCATGACATGAAGCGGTGCAGCCCGCCCATCCTACGCACAATCTCCAAGCCCGGCCGCAAGTAAAGGTGATAGGTGTTCCCCAGCAGTATCCCAACACCCAATTCCTCCAGCACATCCTGCGGCACGCCCTTAACAGTTCCCGCCGTCCCAACCGGCATGAAAACGGGCGTCTCAACCTCCCTATGCGGTGTAGTCAGAAGCGCCGTTCTGCCGCCACCCGCCTTCGCCTGAATTTCAAATGAGATCGACACAGCCCACAAATTCTAAAGGATCGCCACGCCCCGGTTGGGCAAAACCTCATCGCCAGGCAGACGCCTGCTGCCAGCCACACCTATGGCCGGTACTACACGGGCTGATCCCCTTCGTAATGTTCCCCAGGTGCTTCACTGAAGTTTCTTCCGCGATAGACGATCTCCCCATCAGCAGGGTTACGCAAAATCCCCGGGAGGTCGCTTTGCCAAAAGCTCCGGTTCAGTCCAATGCCTACATCGAAGAGTGCCAAGACCACCATCAGGAGTTCTACGCCCTCGCGAATGCCTTCCGCGAGGCCGTCAAGGCTGGCGAGATGCCGCCAGTCACGCAATCCGCCATCGACGCACTCGCCGATTACACGCATCTTCATTTTTCCAGGGAAGAGGAGATCATGGAAAAGACCCGATACAGCGGGCTAACAGATCATCGCGACCGGCATCGTGCACTCAACCATCGGGTGAAGGAATTTCAGAAGGCCGTCAAGACTGGCTCGGTTATCGAATTGTCCGCCGTGAATACCTTCATAAAAGACCTGACCAGTCACGACCGCGAGGAAGACTCGCCTTTCTTCGAGCATCTGGCAAAACATGGCGCCAGGTAGATTCGCTGCCGCTCATAGTTTTTCAGGAAAAGTGGCTCGGCTCACGCGCCGATCAATTTTTCCAGCGCTGCCTTGTTGCGAATCAGCAGCGTTGACCCGCGCAGCTGGGCGAGCTCTTTGTCCCGGAACTCTCCCAGCACGCGCGTCACTGTCTCCCGCGATGTCCCGATCAGCTGCGCGATCTCTTCATGCGTCAGCGCAATCTTGATCCGGATCCCGTCTTTCGTATCCTCTCCATCGCCCGCCCATTCCAGCAGCAGACGCGCCAGCTTCTCCGAAACGGAATGCGACAGCCCCAACGAGCGAATCATCTCGTAGGCGGTCTGGCAATTTTCGCTCAGGTGCTGCGCCGCATTCAGGCATGCGTCAGCGTGATTTTGCAGGAATTTTAAGAAGTCGTCGCGCTTGATGAAGTCGAGTTGGCACGGCTGCAAGGTTTCCGCCGTGAGCTCATAAGGCTTACCCGAAACCGTTCCGTGAAGTCCGAGCACTTCGCCCGCCTGCGCAATCCGCAAAATCAGCGTCTTCCCATCGCGCGAGGTAGTCGTCAGCTTCACCCGTCCCGAACACAAAATATAAATACCGCGCGGCGCCTGTCCTTCCACAAACAAAACCGCTCCTTGCGGAAAGGCGCTCGCATATTTGATTTTTTCGAGAGATTCAAGAGGCCCCTTCGGAAGATCGCAGAAGAAACCCGACTGGCGCAGCTTGCAAATAAGGCAATTTTCGGTAATTTGAAGACCGTACGGCGAACTCATGCAATACGCCTCGCAAAGGCACGGATATCTAGCAGCATTCTACCTGTCGGGCAGCTAGAAACCTAACCATGAGATTTCCTCAGACAAAATCAGCCATCACTGACAAATCCACCTCGCTCGTGGATAAACTGTCGGAGAACCATTGCTCGCCCTTTTTTCGTAATCTGATAATTCAAGTTTTTGGAGGAGCCGTGATGAAACGGATCCATAAAGTCGCCGTCTTAGGCGCTGGCACGATGGGTGCCCGCATCGCCGCGCATTTCGCCAATGCCGGCGTCCCTTCCCTGCTTTTGGATATCGTTCCCCCGGATGCCGACGGGCCCGCCCGTAACAAGATCGCAGCCGCCGGCCTCGACGCGCTTAAGAAGTCCAAGCCTGCCGCCTTCTTCGAGCCCCCACTCTCGCGTCTTATTACTATCGGCAATTTTGAAGATGACTTGAAACGCTTAACCGACGTCGACTGGATCATCGAAGCGGTCGTCGAGAACCTCGAAATCAAGCGCACGCTGCTGAAAAGAGTCGAGTCCGTTCGTAAACCCTCAACGATTATCACCACCAATACCAGCGGCTTACCGGTAGCAAAAATTGCCGAAGGATTTTCCGACGACTTCCGCCGCTCCTGGTTCGGCACCCACTTCTTCAATCCGCCGCGCTACATGCGCCTCGTCGAATTGATCCCAACTCCCGAAGCCGATCCGACGCTGATCCAAGCGGTCGATCACTTCTGCGACGTGCAACTAGGCAAAGGCGTCGTCTACGCCAAAGACACGCCCAACTTCATCGGCAATCGCATCGGCACGTTTTCCGTTCTCAACGTCATGCGCCTCATGCAGGAGATGGACCTCACAATCGAAGAAGTCGACGCGCTCACAGGCCAAGCCGTAGGCTGGCCGCGCTCCGCCACCTTCCGCACGATCGACCTCGTAGGCCTCGACATTCTCAGCCACGTAGTTTCCAACATGACGCAAAATGTTCGCGACGAGCGCAGCGAACTTCACATCCCGGATTTCTATCGCCAGATGCTGGAGCGCAAATGGCTAGGCGACAAAACAAAAGGTGGCTTCTATAAGAAGGTCAAAGCCGAAGGCAAAGAAGACGAGCGCCAAGCCCTCGACTGGAAAACGCTGGAATACCATCCCCGCCAAAAACCAAAATTCGCCGCGCTAGACATGGCGAAAAATATAGAAGAAACAGGTCCACGAGTCCGCATGTTGCTGGGACTCGATGGCGGCGCTCAGAAACCAGACAAAGCCATAACGTTCCTCTGGACCGCCCTGGCCGATCTCTGGACCTACGCTGCCAATCGCATCCCAGAAATTTCCGACTCGGTAGTCGAAATCGACCGCGCCATGAAAATGGGCTTCAACTGGGAGCTAGGCCCCTTCGAACTATGGGACGCCGCAGGCGTAGAAGCCACAGTAGCAAGAATGGAAAAAGAGGGCCGGCCAGTAGCGCCAAATGTAGAAAAGCTGCTCAACGCCGGCCAAAAGTCCTGGTATCAAGACGACCCAAAATCCCCATCCGGCCGCAAGTTCTTTGATCTGGCCACTGGACACTGGGCACTGGCCACTGTCCCTGAAGGCGTCTGGTCGGTAGAAGTAGCCAAGAAATCGAATAGCGTCGTCAAGAAAAACTCGGGAGCCTCGCTCATCGACCTCGGCGACGGCGTAGGCTGCATTCAATTCCACTCCAAGATGAATGCGCTAGGCGCGGACATCATCTCGCTAATCCTCCAAACCCTGAAGCCCGGCGGCGCCGGCGACAACTTCGACGCCTTCGTCATCACCAACGACGCCCAAAACTTCTCAGTCGGCGCAAACCTCATGCTCCTTCTCATGTCGGTGCAAGAAGAAGAGTGGGACGAAGTCGACATGGCCATCCGCCAGTTCCAAGGCATGACGCAAGCGGTGAAGTTCTCGCCAAAGCCGGTAGTCCTCGCGCCCTTCGGCCTGGCCCTGGGCGGAGGTTGCGAAATCTCCCTCCACGGCGCAGCCCGCCAACCCCACGCCGAACTCTATATGGGCTTAGTGGAAGTCGGCGTCGGCCTGCTCCCCGGCGGCGGAGGCTGCAAAGAAATGTTGCTCCGAGCCGTCGACAGCGCCACAAGCATCCGTCCGGATCTGCCTAACAACGTCCGGGGCGAATCGGTCGAACTGCTAGAAGCCATGAAAAAAGCCTTCGAGACCATCGCCACTGCCAAAGTCGCAACCTCAGCCAACGAAGCCCGCAACCTCGGCTTCCTCTCCCCGTCCGACCGCATCACCATGAACCGCGACCGCGTCCTCTCCGACGCCAAAAGCCGCGCCCTGGAACTCTTCCGCGCCGGATACGAGCCGCCGGTCCCCCGCACCAACATCCCAGCTCCCGGCGAAAACATCCTCGCCGCCCTGAAAATGGGCGTCTATCTAATGCGCCAGGGCAACTTCATCTCCGACCACGAACAAAAAATCGGCAACAAAATCGCAGAAGTCCTCTGCGGCGGCAACGTCACCCCAGGCACGCCAATCAGCGAGCAATACGTCCTAGACCTCGAACGCGAAGCCTTCAAATCGCTATGCGGAGAAAAGAAAACGCAGGAGAGAATTCAGTACACGCTAAAAACCGGAAAGACGTTAAGAAATTAAAGACATAGCCGACTTTCGACGAAGGCATCGCCGACCACGAATGCGGACGAGATCAATAGGAATCTGTTGGCATTCTTCAAGGAAGCTGCCGCAATCGCGGCTTGACGCGACTCCCCGGCCTCAGTCCCCGAGGCCGGAAGTTTTTTCTCATTGGAATCTGGACGGTGCCCCTTGGTTCGCGCCCGTCTTTGGGCGCTAACCTGGGCCTCACTCCCTCCACCCGCCTTACTCCTGCAGCGCCATGGATAGGCTCGCGCAGGGGTGGAGGCGCGGCCCTTCAGGGCCGCGAAACTCCCACTAAATGAATGGGGGCTTTAGCCCCCGTGGTCTTACTGGCTCGGCGCTCCATCCGCCGAAAGGCGGGCGTTTTCGTTATGAAAACGCGTGCACACTATGCGGCACTAATGGACGGGCGTACACTGATGCCGTTCTCGCCTTAGAGAACGAATCCCAGCCAAAAAGGTGCCTCATGTCCTCCCGCCTTGTTCGCTTGCTCCCCTTGTTGTTGGTAAGTTCTTTTGTCTTCTCGCAGGACCTCACGACGCCTGCCGTGCACGTTTCGGGCACGTTGCCCGTCTCTTCACCTCGTATCCAGCTTTCCGCCGAGCGTTCGTCAGCACCACACGCAACTGTCCAGCCCAAGCCCGGCCATAAAGTTTCCGGTAACAACTGGCAATTGCTCGCGACTCTACCAGGAGTAATCATTCACGACGTCGCTTTCCCCACTGCGAAAATCGGCTACGCGGTCGGCGAACAAGGCCAGGTTTGGAAGACGACCAATGGCGGTTCTAGTTGGTTCCGACAAGCGCCGGGCAATGCCGCGAGCGACTACTTCTATGGCGTTTCCGCGATCACTACGAAGAAGGTCATCATCTCCGGCTTCTACGATGGATCGAGCGCGTACGGCGTGTTCCGTTGGACCGAAGACGGCGGCGCTACCTGGAGCGCCGACATGAGCACCGGCCCTCAATGGCTGCAGCAAGTCCGCTTCGTAAAAAAACAAGACGGCCTCATGCTGACCTTGGGCCCGGCCGGCGGCAATCCTGACACGCTCGCCGAGTACACGACGGATGGCGGCGCAGGCATTTCCGATTGGTCCAGCTCCGATGCCAATTCCGACGGCGGCTGGTTTGGCCCCGAGTTCTCGCTCCTCAGCAACTTGCACGCTCGCGCCTCCGGCATCAATTTCTGCACGAGCCTCACCGCCGGCTCCGCCTGGACCTGCGGCCCCTCGGTCGATTCCGTCTTCGACGGCCCCACATTCTTCCTCAACGATAAAGATGGCTGGGTTGGCGGAGGCGAAATCTCGCCCAACGTCGAAGGCTGGCTGCACGCGACCACCAACGGCGGCACAACCTGGACAGGCCGCACCATCGACGGCCCATGGCCCATCCGATCAATTCTGTTCTTGAACAGCACGACCGGCTGGGCCGGCGGCGGGAACGTCTACACGGATGTCGGCGGAATGTATTTCTCGACCGACGGCGGCAATACCTGGACGGTCGATGTCACCACCAACTCTGAGATGGGATCCTGCGCCGACCACGCTCTACCCGGCAAACATCACCAGATTTGGTGTGCCGGCTTCAACTTCACCAACGGCAATTTCAACAGCGTGATTTACAGCACGCAGTATTAGCTGCCCTCGGCTCGGGTGCCGGGTGCCCAGGTTCGCGCGCGTTTTTTGCGCGCTAACCTGGGACGGTACCCAATCCGAGAACGTTATTTCCCTACCGCCCCATCCGCCGAAAACTTCCCCGCCCCGCGCAGCAGCAACACTCCCGCGATTGCAATCGCCAGCAGGTGATACTCAAATCCCTCACCCTTCTGCGTCCCGTACCAATTCATAAAGAACCCGTTCGGCAGGTGCACCAGAAAGATCGCGCCAATCATCTCCACGCCAATCCCGAGCGCCGCAATCCGCGTGAGCAGTCCAACAATCAACCCAAGCCCGCCAAAGAACTCCGTGCAAATAATCAAAACCGCCACCGGAGCCGAGAATCCAAAATGCTCGAAGAACCCCATCGTCCCATGGAACCCATACCCGCCAAACCATCCCAGCAACTTCTGCGCGCCATGGGCAAAGAACACCACGCCCAAAACCAGCCGCAGGAACGTCAAAGCCACATCGTTCGTAGTGCTCATCAGCCGTTTCATCCAACCCTCCTCAAAGAAGCCGGAGTCCATTCACCGGCAATTGATCGTTATAACAACTATCAACGTTCGATTCCGAACCCCGCGCCCAAGATTCACGATTTTATCCTTCGTGCCCCTTCGTGCCCTTAGTGGTGAAAGCCGTAAAGCCGCGATCATCCCAACTCCACCCCAATCAAGACGTATAATTTCTTATTCGATAGCGAAGGATGGTACGAACTAATGTCCGCAAGCGAAAGCACTCCTACAAACGGCAACTCCCACGCCCCAAAGAACGGACTCCGCAATCCTCTAAACGAAGTCCTCAAGCCCCGCGCCGAGTGGCTAGCCCAGCGCAAGGCCGCCAATCAAGACGGCAATTTCTCCCAGATGCACTACGCCCGCCAGGGCGTCACCACCGAAGAAATGCGCTATGTCGCGCAGCGCGAAAAAATCACGCCCGAGCTCGTCCGCGACGAAGTCGCCCGCGGGCGCATGATCATCCCCGCCAACATCAACCATCCCGAGCTCGAGCCCATGGCGATCGGCGTCGCCTCCTGCTGCAAAATCAACGCCAACATCGGCAACTCGGCCGTCACCTCCAACGTCGACGAGGAACTCAAAAAGCTCCACACCTCCGTCCACTACGGCGCCGACACCGTCATGGACCTCTCCACCGGCGGCGGCATCCACGAAATTCGCGAAGCCATCCTGCGGCACTCGCCCGTGCCCATCGGCACCGTGCCCATTTACGAAGCCATCTCCCGCGTTAAGCGCGTCGAAGACCTCAACGCCCAGATCATGCTCGAAGTCATCGAAGAGCAGGCCCAGCAAGGCGTCGACTACATGACCATCCACGCCGGCGTGCTCATCCAATACGTGCCCATGGTCGCGAAACGCATCACCGGCATTGTCAGCCGCGGCGGCGCAATTCTCGCTCAATGGATGACCCATCACCACAAGCAGAATTTCCTCTACGAGTGCTTCGACGACATCTGCAAAATCATGAAGAAGTACGACGTCAGCTTTTCCCTCGGAGACGGCCTCCGCCCCGGCTGCCTGGCCGACGCCAGTGACGAAGCCCAATTCGCGGAACTAAAAACGCTGGGTGAACTAACAAAGATCGCCTGGCAGCACGACGTCCAGACCATGATCGAAGGCCCCGGCCACATCCCGCTCGACAAGATCAAAGAGCAGGTAGAAAAAGAAAACGAGCTCTGCTACGAAGCCCCGTTCTACACGCTCGGCCCTCTGGTCACCGACATCGCGCCCGGCTACGACCACATCACCAGCGCCATCGGCGCAGCCATGATCGGCTGGTACGGAGCCAGCATGCTCTGCTACGTAACTCCCAAAGAGCACCTCGGCCTGCCCAACGAAAAAGACGTAAAAGACGGAATCATCGCCTACAAAATCGCAGCCCACGCCGCCGACGTAGCCCGCCACCGTCCCGGAGCCCGCGACCGCGACGACGCCCTCAGTTACGCCAGATATAAGTTCGATTGGGAAAAACAATTCGAGTTATCGCTAGACCCGGAAACCGCGAGAGCGATGCACGACGAAACGCTTCCCGAAGAAGGTTATAAGACGGCAGCTTTCTGTTCCATGTGCGGCCCCAAATTCTGCTCGATGAATTACTCGTCGAAAGTGGATGAGTACAACAAGGAAGTACACGGGCTGGATAAGAAGGATTACTCGGGACTGGTGGAGAAGCTGGTGACGATTAAGTAGATGAAATAGTTTGCTTCGCGCGAAGCACTGCGACTTCATCTAACATTCGCTTCATTTCTTGAGTGACTTGGCGGGATTTGACCTGGGTCTGGGCTATCGCAAAGATGGACTTTATTGCGGGTACATCCAACCCTACGACACTGTTTCTCGCGTCTCGTTTGCGAACAGTCGCCGGAACGCGTTGACCGAAATAGAGTCGGAAGATGATGCCCGGCACGTAAAACCAGTAGCATTGGCATTCCACCAGGTGTGATGGTGCTGGGGGATAGGCGGCTTGCAAGACTCTCGTTGCCAGCCAAATGTCTGCTGTGAGCACCACATCCTGAGGCTGCGGCCCCTCCCCCATCAGGAACTTGCGAATTGGTTCCTCATACGCGCAAAGCGCAACCTCTGGTGCCTTGAGACCGTTTGTCGTCAGCCATTCGTGGATTGCGCCCCGCCAAAAAACACTGAGGCCAAAATAGATAAGCTTCGAGATGTCATACACTGAAGTTCCACTCACGTCGTAGAGATCTAGATCGCTTCCAACGTAAATTGGCGTCATCGATCGAAGAGCTGCTCCCAGAGGGAATGCGGCCCCATCGTCAGCCGGAATGTTCGCCAGAAGCCATCGTTCTCCGTTCTCATTCAAACGTTTCTCGCACAACCTGCAGAACACGAAGCCGGGTGCCCCACTCAAGCCCGCCTTTGGCTTGAGTGGGTAATCCTCACCACTTCCAATCCACAACCTTCTTAATAAGTCAGGCGCCGCAACAGCACACAGCGTACGCGTGGTCCTACTTCCCCGTTCCGGTCAGACTAGCCGTCTGCGGGCTGTTGCTCGCATTGTTGCTCACGCTCAACTGCCCAGTCCTCGTCCCGATTGCCGTCGGCGTGAACGTCACGCTGATCTTGCACTTCCCCTTCGCCGGCAAACTCGTCGTGCAGGTCGTCGCCGACACCGCGAAGTCACCGTTCGTCCCGATCGCGATGTTGTCCAGGCTTATGTTCTGAGAGTTGGTCAAGGTAAACGTCTTTGCCGGACTGGCCGTGCCCACCGTCCGCTTCGGGTAGGTTGCGCTCTCAGGAGTCAGCGTAACCGGCACGACGCCAGTGCCCGACAGCGCCACTGTCTGCGGACTGTTCGCCGCGTCGTCGCTGATCGTCAGCGTTCCCGTCAACGGGCCCAACTGCGTCGGCGTGAACACTATTCGAATCTTGCACTTCTTGCCCACCGCCAGTGTGCCGGCGCACGTATTCGCCGAAACCGCGAAGTCCCCGCTCGCCGCGACGCTGTTGAACTTCACCGGCGCGGTGCCCGAGTTGGTTACCGTAATGGTCTTCGCTGCGCTCGTCGTGTTGATCACCTGCTTGGCAAATGGCAGCGAAGTTCGCGAGAGTGTCACGGCGCCCGCGTTTCCCAGCCCCACATCCAGGCTGAAGACCGTCCCGCACCCGCCGCTGCCGCAATTGCCGCTGGTGCCTCCGGAATACGTAGGTCCGTAGAACTTTCCGTCCCGCGCTTGGATCGCTCCGTCAGGTTCGGCGCCGCCCGTCAAGTCGAAGTTGTGCAACGTCGTTAGCGTGCCCGTCGGAGTCAGTTCGAAAACCGTTCCACATCCGCCGCTACAATTGCTGCTCGTGCCTCCCAGGAGCGCTGCCCCGTAGAAGTTGCCGTCCGAGGCTTGTACCAACCCGACTGGTTCGGAGCCGTCACTGAGGTCGAAGCTGTGTAAGGTCGTCAGCGTGCCCGCCTCGGTGATCTGAAAAACAGTGCCACACCCGCCGCTGCAATTGCTGCTCGCGCCTCCACTGCCGGTAGTGCCATAGAAGTTCCCATCGGTGCCTTCTACCAACGCCGAGATTGGCCCCGAGCCGTCCGCGCAACCGCTTTGCGGGCAAAAGTTGTAGAGCGTGGTCAACGTGCCCCCCGTCGTTATTTCGAACACCGTGCCGAAACCGTTCACCCCGCCTTCGTATGTGGTGCCATAGAGATTTCCATCGGTGCCTTGCAGCAGGCTGCTCTCCGGGTTCAAACCGTCGTTACCGCTGAAGCTGAATACCCAAATCATCTGTCCCGTTGGAGCGAGTTTGAAGACCGTGCCGCACCCGCCCCCATCGCCACACCCCCCCGTCCCACCATCATTCGTCGTGCCGTAAAAATTCCCATCGTCGGCTAGCGACAGTCCCCCGAATGGGTGCGAAC
>Ga0335076_10006278_pt1 | contig 11987 bp, 9 predicted proteins | sample Lox_Sample_25_FD_206717 | JGI IMG/M metagenome (GOLD analysis project Ga0335076, IMG submission 206717) | Soil microbial communities from Loxahatchee National Wildlife Refuge, Florida, United States - Lox_Sample_2.5 | ecosystem: Environmental > Terrestrial > Soil > Wetlands | place: USA: Florida... | reverse complement strand
CGGCCTGCGCGGGCGCCCGACCAGCGGGCCGCTCGGCGTGCTGTTCGACCTGATCGGCGAGGCCAAGGTCGACGAGAGCCGTAGCGCCCATGTCGCGGACGGCGTCCAGGTCGTACGCGGCAAGGCCAGCAAGTGGGGCTTCGAGCGGACCGAGACCATGACCGTGTTTCGCGACGGGCGCGTCGAGCGCGGCGTGCCGCCCGAGCGCGGCGACCTTCAGGCGCTCGAGGCGCGGCTCAAGGAGCCGCTCAAGGTGCGCTTCAAGCCGCTGCCGGCTGGGCCTTGAGGTGAACAACCATCAGAGGGCAGTGAGCAACCCACCGGGGGCCTGGGGGGCGAAGCCCCCGGCACAAGGAAGGATGCCCCCAGCCGGGCTGTTCGGTCCCCTAGATCCATCCCTCTTGGAGAGCCACGTGGGCGAGCAACGCGCTCGGTTGCCATCGACTCCTACGGGGGGATGGATAGGAGTGCGTCGAGCGGCCAGGGCTGGCTGCCACCTTCTTTGAAATGGGGGGCTCCGCCCCCCAAACCCCCTTGGGTCGCTGAGGTCAGACGCCCCACTCCGCGCCTACTGCCTCTTCCTCGCTGTCGCTCGACCAGCGCGACCAGGAGAGGTTGCGGAGCACGGCGTCGGTGAGCTCGGTGGTCGTGGCGTGGCCGCCGATGTCGGGAGTGCGCACCTCGCGCAGCGCCGCCACCATCGCCTTCTCCACCGCGCGCGCCATCTGCGAGCGGCGGAAAACGTGCTCGAGCATGAGAGCGACGGTCAGGATCGCTCCCGTCGGGTTGGCGATGCCCTTGCCGGCGATGTCGGGCGCGGCGCCGTGGATCGGCTCGTAGAGGCCGGGGCCGGGGCCGAGCGACGCCGAAGGCAAGACGCCGATCGAGCCTGCGATCGCCGCCGCCTCGTCGCTCAGGATGTCGCCGAAGAGGTTGTCGGTCAGCAGCACGTCGAACTTGTGCGGCACGCGCAGGATCTCGAAGCTGCACGCGTCCACGTAGCGGTGCTCGAGCGTGACGTCCGCGTACTCCGCGGCGACCTCGATCACCACGCGCCGCCACAGCCGTGACGAGGCCAGCACGTTGGCCTTGTCGACCGAGGTCACGAGCTTGCGGCGGCGGCGCGCGAGCTTGAAGGCGACGTGCGCGACGCGCTTCACCTCGTCCTTCGTCTGGCGCCACGTGTCGACGGCCTCCTCCGGCTTCTCGAAGCGCGGCTCGCCGAAGTAGACCCCGCCCGACAGCTCGCGCACCACCAGGATGTCGGCCTGGCGCACGAGCGACTCCTTGAGCGGCGTCGGCAGGCCCAGGTAGCGCGCGGGCCGCAGGTTGGCGTAGACGTCGAGCGCGCGGCGCAGGCGCAGCAGGCCCTGCTCGGGCCGCACCGCGGCCGTGTCCCACTTCGGGCCGCCCACCGCGCCCAGGAACACGGCCTCCGACTCCTGGCAGATCGCCACCGTCTCGGGAGGCAGCGGGTCCCCGGTCGCGTCGATCGCCGCCCCGCCCACGAGCGCCTCGCGCGTCTCGTGCGGCACGCAGGCTTCGAGCACGCGCAGGGCGGCGCGCGTGACCTCCGGGCCGACCCCGTCGCCCGGCAGGAATGCGATCTTCGGCTTCATGACGTCCTCCAGGGCACCGGACCCGCCGAGGCTTCGAAAGCAGCGATCTCCGCCTCGCGCGACAGCAGGAACGAGAGCTCGTCGAGCCCGTTCAGGACGCAGTAGCGCGCGAACGGCTCGAGCGGGAACGAAGCGCGCCGCTCACCCGCGACGAGCGTGCCGGCTCGGACGTCGATCACGACGCTGGCGCCGGGCGCCGCGAACAGCTCGGCCACCGTCGCATCGTCCACCTGCACGGGCAGCAGGCCGTTCTTGAGCGCGTTGGCCCGGAAGATGTCGGCGAAGGCGGTGCTGACGACCGCGTCGATGCCGAAGCCCTGGAGCGCCCAGACGGCGTGCTCGCGCGAGGAGCCGCAGCCGAAGTTGCGGCCGGCGACGAGCACGCGCGCGCCTGCGGCCTGGGGCCGGTTCAGCACGAAGTCGCCGCGCGGCTTGCCCTCGTGGTCGAAGCGCCAGTCGGCGAAGAGCAGCTCGCCGAGCCCGTCGCGCGAGGTCGTCACCAGGAAGCGCGCCGGGATGATCTGGTCGGTGTCGACGTTGTCGATCGGCAGCACGATCGTGCGCGCGCGGATCTCGCTGACGGGCTTCACTGGCGCCCTCCCGCAGTAGAGCAAGGCCGTCCCGACGCGGCGATGGAGCAAAGGATCCAGGTCACGACAGGAGCTCCCTGGCGTCGGCGATCACACCGCGGACCGCCGCCACGGCCGCCGTCACCGGGCTCGCCAGGAAAGTGCGGCTGCGCGGGCCCTGGCGGCCCTCGAAGTTGCGGTTGCTGGTGCTGACCGCGTACTGCCCCGGCTCGAGCCTGTCGTCGTTCATGCCGAGGCACATCGAGCAGCCGGGCTCGCGCCACTCGGCGCCTGCCTCGCGGAACACGCGGTCGAGACCCTCGGCCTCGGCCTGGCGCTTGACGTGCTGGGAGCCGGGGACCACGAGCGCCCGCACGCCCGCCGCGACGCGCCGGCCGCGCAGCACGTTCGCGGCCTCGCGCAGGTCGGTGAGCCGCGAGTTGGTGCAGGAGCCGATGAACACGACGTCGATCCTGCGGCCGAGCAGCGGCTTGCCCGGCTCGAGCCCCATGTAGTGGAGCGCCTTCTCGAGACCCGCGTCTCCCCTCGGATCCGGCACGACGCCGCGCACCGGGATGCCCATGCCGGGGTTCGTACCCCACGTGATCATCGGCTGGATCTCCTCGGCGTCGAGGTGCAGCTCGCGGTCGAAGGCCGCGCCGGCGTCGCTCGGCAGGGCCTTCCAGCGCGCGAGGGCGGCGTCCCATTCGGCGCCCTTGGGCGCGAAGGGGCGGTCGGCGAGGTACGAGTAGGTCGTCTCGTCGGGCGCGACCATTCCGGCGCGCGCGCCGGCCTCGATCGACATGTTGCAGACCGTCATGCGCTCGTCCATCGAGAGCGCGCGGATCGCGCTGCCGCGGTACTCGAGCGCGTGGCCGGTGGCGCCCGCCGTGCCGATGCGCGCGATCAGGCCGAGGATCAGGTCCTTCGCCGTCACCCCGGGAGCGAGCCGGCCCGAGAACTCGACCGCGAAGGTCTTCGGCCGGCGCTGCAGCAGCGACTGGGTCGCCAGCACGTGGCCCACCTCGCTCGTGCCGATCCCGAAAGCCAGCGCGCCGAAGGCGCCGTGGGTGCTCGTGTGGCTGTCTCCGCAGACGATCGTCGATCCCGGCTGCGTCAAGCCCAGCTCCGGGCCGATCACGTGAACGATGCCCTGCCGCTCGTCGCCCACGGCGTAGAGCGGCACGCCGAAGTCCTTGCAGTTCTTCTCGAGCGCCGCCACCTGCTCGCCCGCCGCGCCCACCGCCAGGGCGCGCCTGCCGTTCGGGGCGAGCCGCGTCGGGATCGAGTGGTCCATCGTCGCGACGGTCCGGTCGGTGCGCCGGACGCGCAGCTTGCGTTCGCGCAGCTCGGCGAACGCCTGCGGCGAAGTCACCTCGTGGACCAGGTGCAGGTCGACGTACAGGACCGCCGGCTTGTCGTCGGTCTCCGCCGACACCAGGTGCGCGTCCCAGATCTTGCCGGTGAGCGTCCGCGGGCGGTCCTGCACCTGAGCCTCGCCTAGGCCGCCGCGCGCGCTTCGCGCGCGGAAGCCACGGCCGAGAGATACGCCTTGAGCGTCGCCTCGATCGTGTCCTTGCTCGCCGCCTGGCCGAGCGACTCGATCCCGTCGTGGACCACGCGCACCGTCACCTCGGCGACCGCGTCCTTGCCGGCGGTGACCGCGCGCGTGTGCATCTCGAGCAGCTGCAGCTCGAAGCCGATCGCCGCGTCGGCGGCCTTCAGCGCCGCGTCGAGCGGGCCGTTGCCGACGGCGGAAGCCTGCCGCCGGTGGCCCTCGACCTCGACCTCGACCGTCGCGGTCGGCAGGATCTGGTTGCCGGCCAGCACCTGGTAGCGCACGAGCCGCGCGCGCGGCTCGGCCGAGTGCTCGACGATCGAGAGCAGGTCCTCGTCGTAGACGAACTTGGTGCGGTCGGCGAGGTCCTTGACCTTGCGCGTCACCTCCTCGACCTCCTCGGGCTTGAGCGCGACGCCGAGCTGCTTGAGGCGCGACTCGACGGCGTGGCGGCCCGAGTGCTTGCCGAGCACCAGCATCGACTGCTGGAGCCCCACGCTCGCCGGCGTCATGATCTCGTAGCAGAGCGGGTTGGCGAGCATGCCGTGCTGGTGGATGCCGGCCTCGTGGGAGAAGGCGTTCCTGCCCACGATCGCCTTGTTGGGCTGCGGCCACACGCCCGTGACCGTCGAGAGCTGCGTGCTCGTCGGCACCAGGAGCTCGCTCTTGATGCCGGTGTCGACCTGCAGCGCCTCGCGCCGCACCTTGAGCGCCATCACGATCTCCTCGAGCGAGGTGTTGCCGGCGCGCTCGCCGATGCCGTTGATCGTGCACTCGATCTGGCGCGCGCCCGCGGCGACGGCGGCCAGCGAGTTCGCGACCGCGAGCCCGAGGTCGTTGTGGCAGTGGACCGAGATCACGGCCGTCGGGACGTCGCGCACCAGCCGGCCCACCATCTCGGCGTACTCGCTCGGCAGCGCGTAGCCGACGGTGTCGGGCACGTTGAGCGTCTTGGCGCCCGCGGCGTGGACGGCCTGCAGGACCTCCTTGAGGAAGCCGTAGTCCGTGCGCGAGGCGTCTTCGGCCGAGAACTCGACCTCGTCCACGAACGTCCGGGCGAGCTTGACGGCCTCGACCGCCTGCTTCAGGCATTCCTCGGGCGTGATCTTGAGCTTCCACTTGAGGTGGATGCCGGAGGTGGCCAGGAAGGTGTGGATCACGGGGTGGCGGGCGCGGCCGAGCGCCTGGCCGCCGGACTCGATGTCCTTCTCCTTGCAGCGGCAGAGCGCCGCGACGCGCGCGCCCTTCACCGCGTCGGAGATCGCCTGGACGGCTTCGAAGTCCCCCGCGGAAGCGACCGGGAAGCCGCCCTCGATGATGTCGACGCCGAGCTTCTCGAGCTGGAGCGCCATGCGCACCTTCTCCGAGGTGTGCATGCTGCAGCCCGGCGACTGCTCGCCGTCCCGGAGCGTCGTGTCGAAGATCGTGACCCGGTCGCTCATTTGACCGCTCCTACGGGCTTGTCCGAGGCCTTGCGCACGTCGCCCTCGGCCGTCACCTCGACCGCGTCGAGGAACGGCATCATCGAGCGGAGCTGCGCACCCACCTGCTCGAGCTTCTGGCTGCGCTCGGCCGTGCGCGTGGCGTTGAACTTCGGCCGGCCCGCCTCGTTCTCGGCCACCCAGCGCTTCGCGTACTGGCCGCTCTTGATCTCGTCGAGGATCCGCTGCATCTCGCGCTTCGTCTCGTCCGTCACGATGCGCGGGCCCGCCGTGTAGTCGCCGTCCTCGGCGGTGTCGCTCACCGAGTAGCGCATGTAGTTGAGCCCGCCGCGGTACATCAGGTCCACGATCAGCTTCAGCTCGTGCATGCACTCGAAGTAGGCGATCTCGGGCTGGTAGCCGTTCTTCACGAGCGTCTCGAAGCCGGCCTTGACGAGCGCCGAGGCGCCGCCGCAGAGCACGGCCTGCTCGCCGAAGAGGTCGGTCTCGGTCTCCTCCGCGAAGCTCGTCTCGATCACGCCCGCGCGGGTGCAGCCGATGCCCTTCGCGTAGGCGAGCGCCACGGCCTTGGCCTTGCCGCTCGCGTCCTGGTGCACCGCGAGCAGGCCGGGCGTGCCCTGGCCTTCCTTGAACACCTCGCGCACGCGGTGGCCCGGGGCCTTGGGCGCGATCATCGAGACGTCGACGCCCGGGGGCGCCGTGATCGTGCCGAAGCGGATGTTGAAGCCGTGAGCGAACATCAGCGTCTTGCCCGGCTTCAGGCCCGTCGCGATCTCGTCGCGGAACAGCTTCGCCTGCCCGGTGTCGGGCGTGAGGATCATGATGATGTCGGCGGCCGCGGCCGCCTCGGCCGGCGTCTTCACCGTCACGCCGTCGGCCTGCGCCTTGGCGCGCGAGCGGCTGCCCGCCAGCAGCCCGACGATCACGCTCACGCCGCTGTCCTTCAGGTTCAAGGCGTGCGCGTGGCCCTGGCTGCCGTAGCCGATCACCGCCACCGTCTTGCCCTTGAGCAGCCCGAGGTCCGCGTCGCCGTCGTAGTAGATCTTGGCCATTCTCTCGTCTCCTATCCATTCTGGGGGGTGCTGCGGCGCTCCCCCCAGACCCCCCCTCCGCTGCGCGGGAGTGAATCCCGCTCCGCTCCGCGCTTCGTCATGCGGCGGGCACCTGGGGTGCGTCTGCCTTTGTTTCGGCGAGGCTGCCACGCACCATCGCCACCTTTCCCGTACGGACCATCTCGAGGATCCCGCGCGGGCGCAGGAGCTCCACGAGGCCGTCGACCTTCTGCTCGTCGCCCGTGATCTCGACGATCACCGACTCCGCGGCCACGTCCACGATGCGGGCGCGGAAGATGTCGGCGAGGCTCGCGATCTCGCCGCGCTGCTGCGGCGTGGTCTTGACGCGGATGAGTGCGAGGTCGCGCTCGACGGTCGGCAGGTGCGTCACGTCCACGACCTCGGCCACCGGGATCAGCTTCCTGAGGTTGGCGGCCACGATCGGCGCCGGCACGCGCGCGGTGTCGACCACGATCGTCATGCGCGAGACGTCCGGCGTCTCGGTGTGGCCCACCGTCAGGCTGTCGATGTTGAAGGCGCGCCTGCGGAACAGGCTGGCGACCCGGTTGAGCACCCCGGGCTGGTCCATCACCTTCGCGACGAGCGTGTGTTTCAAGAGCGTACCTCCGCATTCTCCTCGGCGGGCCGGCGGATCATCGCGTGCAGGTCGCTCCCGGCCGGGACCATCGGGTAGACCGCCTCCTCCTTCTCGACCAGGAACTCGATCAGCACCGGGCCCTTGGTCTCGCGCGCCTTCTGCACGACCGGCGCGACGTCGCCGCGCGAGCGCACGCGGTGCGCCGGGATGTCGTAGGCGCCCGCGAGCTTGACGTAGTCGGGCGAGAGGATCGGCGTCGCGGCGTAGCGCTTGTCGTGGAAGAACTCCTGCCACTGCCGCACCATGCCCAGGAAGCCGTTGTTGATGACCGCGATCTTGACGTCGAGCCCTTCCTGCTGGATCGTCGCGAGCTCGCACTGCGTCATCTGGAAGCCGCCGTCGCCGGCCACCACCCAGACCTCGGCGTCGGGCCGGGCGAACTTGGCGCCGATCGCCGCGGGCAGCGCGAAGCCCATGGTGCCGAGACCGCCCGAGGTGATGAGCGTGCGCGGCTCGTCGTGCTTGTAGTACTGCGCCTCCCACATCTGGTGCTGCCCGACGTCCGTCACGATCACGGAGTTGCCGCCGGTCGTCTTCCAGAGGTCGTGCATCACGTGCGGCGCGAGCAGCGTGCCGTTCGACTCCTTGTGGATGATGTCGCGCGAACGCGTCTCGGCGCGGCCCTTCTCGATCTCGGCCATCCAGCCGTGGTGGCGCTTCGTCGGCACGCGCGGTGTGAGCGCCTTGAGCGCGGCGAGCAGGTCCGAGACGAGCCCAACGTCCACCTTGACGTTCTTGTTGACCTCGGACGCGTCGATCTCGACGTGGATCTTCTTGGCGTGGAGCGCGTAGGTCTTGAGGTTTCCGGTCACGCGGTCGTCGAAGCGCATGCCGAACGCGAGCAGCAGATCGGCGCGCTGGATCGCGCTGTTGACGAAGGCCTCGCCGTGCATCCCCATCATCCCGAGGCAGAGCGGATGGCTCTGCGGGAAGCCGCCGATGCCGAGAAGAGTGAGCGCCACCGGGACCTCGGCCTTCTCGGCGAACTCGAGGAGCGCCTGCGAAGCGCCCGAGCGGATCACGCCCGCGCCCGCCAGGATCAGCGGCCGTTCCGCCTTCTCGATCAGCTCGACGGCCCGCTCGAGGCTCTCGGTGTCGGGCGGCTCGGGCTCGTGGAGGCCGGGCAGGTGAACGGTCTCGGGGTAGACGAAGTCGGTCTTCGCCTGCTGGGCGTCCTTGGTGATGTCGACGAGCACCGGGCCCGGGCGGCCCGAGCGCGCGATCACGAAGGCCTCGCGCATCGTGCGCGCGATCTGGCGCACGTCGGTGACGAGCGAGTTGTGCTTGGTGATCGGCAGCGTGATGCCGGTGACGTCGACCTCCTGGAAGGCGTCGCTGCCGAGCACCTTCGACGAGACCTGGCCGGTGATGAACACCGTGGGGGAGGAGTCGAGCATAGCGGTCGCGATGCCGGTCGTGAGGTTCGTGGCGCCGGGGCCCGAGGTCGCGATCGCGACGCCGACGCCGCCGCTCGCGCGCGCGTAGCCGTCGGCCATGTGCGCCGCGCCCTGCTCGTGGCGCACCAGCACGTGGTGGACCGGGTAGTCGAGCATGGCGTCGTAGGTGGGGAGGATCGCGCCACCGGGGTAACCGAACACGGTGGTGACGCCCTCCTTCACCAGGCTTTCCCAGACGATCTGTGCTCCCGTTCGTTGCACGCGCTCCTCCACGAGTGGCCAAAAAAAAACCCCGGGTCTCATCCCCCGGGGTTCGCTTTGGCCGGATTGCCTAATGGCCTAGGCCGCGAACCCCCCGGGCAGAATGCCCAGCAGCAGCAGGACCAGCAGGGACAGTCGTACCGCGACCCGGGACGAGAAAAACGAGCGGGCTACGGTGCTCATCGACATAAGAGACGTCGATACTGCGCCTTCGTGGGTGGGGCTGTCAAGCGGTTTGATGCGGCAAGAACAGTCCATGAACGGAATCGATGGGCCAGACAACCAAACACTGAGGGAATGGCGGAAGACGACACGGGCAGGGGGCGTCCCGCCTCGCTAACCCCCCTCGGGCTCCGGATGCACCCACGGCGCCCGGTACGGGCGGCGCAGCAGGCCGTTCGCCTCGTCGTCGCCTTTCACGAACCCGCGGGCCGCGTCCCACTCGAGCGTGCGGCCGAGGCGCATCGACAGGTTCGCGAGAATACAGGACGCGCTCGAGATCATGCCCTGCTCGATGTCGGAGACCGGCCTCGCGCGCGTGCTGCGGCAGGCGAGCAGGTTCTTCATGTGCGCGCGGAGCGCTGGCGCCACGTGCTTCTCGAGCTCCTCCTCCGTCTGGTCCTCGGGGAAGAGGTCGAACTCGTAGCGGACGTCCTTGTGCACGGCTCCCGGCCCCTCGACGGGCGTGAAGTCGTATCCCATCACGCTCGCCTTGAGCGTGCCCTTGTCGCCGAAGAGCGTGGCGGCCCACGGGTACTGCGGATCGGGGGGATTGCCCCAGGCGCGATGGTTCCAGACGACCTGCAGGCCGCCGAAGTCGAAGGTGGCGGTCTGGGTGTCGCTGATGTCGAAGCCCGCGCCGGGGTCGATGATGCGCCCGCCCGAGCTGCTGATGCGCTTCGGCATGCCGAGGTCCAGCATCCAGCGGACCATGTCGAGCATGTGCACGGCGAGGTCGCCCACCATGCCGTTGCCGTAGGCCATGAACGAGCGCCAGCCGCGCGGATGGACGACGTCGTTGTAGGGCAGGAGCGGCGCGGGGCCGCTCCAGAAGTCCCAGTCGAGCGTCGCGGGAACCGGCAGCGGCTTCGGGAAGCCGCGCTGCGCGCCGTAGTAGGAGTAGATCTCGACCTGGCCGATGCGGCCCAGCTTGCCGGCCTTCACGATCTCGTCCCGCGCTTCGACGAGGTGCGGCGTGCTGCGGCGCTGCAGGCCGACCTGGACGATGCGGCCGTGCTTGCGAGCCGCCGCCAGCATCGCCTGCCCCTCGACGACGTCGGCGCTGATCGGCTTCTCGACGTAGACGTCGGCCCCCGACTTCACCGCCTCGATCATCGCGAGCGCGTGCCAGTGGTCGGGCGTCGAGACGATCGCGAGGTCGAGGTCGCGCTCGGCGAGCATCTTCCGGTAGTCGCCGAAGAGGCGCGGCCGGGCCTTCGAGGCCTGGCGCGCGGCGGTCATGTCGGCCGCCTTCTCGAGCTGCGCGCGGTCGACGTCGCAGAGCGACACGACCTCGACCGGGGCGACCTGGATCAGGCGGAAGAGCGCGCTCTTGCCGTACCAGCCGCACCCGACGAGGCCGACCCGGAGCTTGCTGTCGGCGAGCGCCTCGGCATAGCCGAAGCGCCGCAGGCTCGCGAGGCCGAAGGCGGCGCCGCCCGTGGAGCGGAGGAACTGCCGGCGTTTCATGGCGGGCTCCTTTGCTGGACTCTGGGGCGACGGCTGCGCGGAGTCTACCCGAAACGCCTAGGAGCCGTTGCCCGCCAGGAAGAGCGCGTAGGCGGGGTTCTCGCCTTCCGCGAACGACGGGTAGCCGAGGCGCTCGAGGAAGCTCTGGAACTCGCCGAGCTCGGCGTCGGACACCTCGAAGGCACAGAGCACGCGGCCGAAGTCGGCGCCGTGGTTGCGATAGTGGAACAGGCTGATGTTGAAGCGTCCGCCGAGCGTCTCGAGGAACTGCATGAGCGCGCCCGGCCGCTCGGGGAACTCGAAGCGGTAGAGCCTCTCGTTACGCGCCGTGGCGCGGCCGCCCACCATGTAGCGGACGTGCAGCTTCGCCATCTCGTCGTCGGTGAGGTCGAGCGTCGCGTAGCCGCGCTCGCGAAGCCCGCTCGCCACCGCGAGGCCGTCCTCGCGCGAGGCGGTCCGGAGCCCGACGAAGATGTGGGCGGCCTCGCGGGCCGCGAGCCGGTAGTTGAACTCGGTCACGACGCGCGGGCCGATCGCGGCGCAGAACTCGCGGAAGGCGCCCGGGCGCTCGGGGATGGTCACGCCGAGCAGCGCCTCGCGAGCCTCGCCCACCTCGGCGCGCTCGGCCACGAAGCGCAGCCGGTCGAAGTTCATGTTCGCTCCCGACAGGATCGCCACCAGCCGCTGGCCGGCGGCGCCCGCGCGCGCCGCCCAGCTCTTGAGCCCGGCGACCGCGAGCGCCCCGGCCGGCTCCATGACGCTGCGCGTGTCGTCGAAGACGTCCTTGATCGCCGCGCAGATCTCGTCGTTCGTGACGCGCACGATCTCGTCCACGAAGCGGCGCGCGATCTGGAACGTGGTCTCGCCCACCTGGCGCACGGCGACGCCGTCGGCGAAGATCCCGACGTGCTCGAGCCGCACGCGCTTGCCGGCCTGGAGCGAGCGCCACATCGCGTCCGCCTCGAAGGGCTCGACCCCCACGATCTTGACCGCCGGCATCAGCGCCTTCAGATAGCCGGCGATCCCGGCGACGAGCCCGCCGCCCCCGACCGGCACGAAGACGGCGTCGAGCCGGCCCTGCGACTGGCGCAGGATCTCCGCGCCGATCGTGCCCTGGCCGGCGATCACGAGCGGATCCTCGAACGGGTGGACGAAGGCGAGGCCGGTCTCGGCCACGAGCGCGTCGCAGCGGAGCTGGGCCTCCGAGTAGCTGTCGCCCGACAGCACGACCTCGGCGCCCATGGCCCGTACGGCTTCGACCTTGATCTCGGGCGTCGTCTTGGGCATCACGATCACGGCGCGCAGGCCCAGGTGGCGCGCCGAGTAGGCGACGCCCTGCGCGTGGTTGCCCGCGCTCGCCGCGATCACGCCGCGCGCCCGCTCCGAGTCGTCGAGGTGCGCGATCCGGTTGTAGGCGCCGCGCAGCTTGAAGCTGAAGACCGGCTGCAGGTCCTCGCGCTTCAACAGAACGTCAGCCTCGAGCCGGCGCGACAGCCGCGGCGCCGGGTCGAGCGGGGTCTCGCGCGCCACGTCGTAGACGCGGCTCGTGAGCACGTCGTGCAGCAGGCTGTTCGCCGGGGTCTCGCCCATCAGGCGCGCATGCTAGCACTCGCGCGCGCGGCAGAGCCGAGGCCGGAGCAACAAGCGCGGAGCGGAGAGGGGGTCTGGGGGGTGCGGCACAGCACGGCAGACGAGCCACGAGTACGGAGCGGAGCCGGATTCACTCCGGCGAAGCGAAGGGG
>Ga0335076_10006275_pt1 | contig 11993 bp, 10 predicted proteins | sample Lox_Sample_25_FD_206717 | JGI IMG/M metagenome (GOLD analysis project Ga0335076, IMG submission 206717) | Soil microbial communities from Loxahatchee National Wildlife Refuge, Florida, United States - Lox_Sample_2.5 | ecosystem: Environmental > Terrestrial > Soil > Wetlands | place: USA... | reverse complement strand
CTCGAGATCTACTCGACGGCGGAGGTCCGCGAGGCGCTGACGCTCTACTACCCCGTCCTCGCGATGCTCGAGCGCTACTGCGGGGTGCACTGGCACGAGCTCGCACCCGGCGCGCCGGTCGTCCTCGACGGCATACTCGAGGTCGACGTGTTCGCGTCGGGCGGCGACCCGCCGCTCTATGTCCCCGAAGAGGCTTCCGAGATGACCGCGACGGGATTGACCATCCATGACCGAAGCACCGGCGGTGTGCTCACCTACGCGCCCGCGCTCGAGACGATCGACGACGAGATCGCCGAACGGCTTGCCGGCAGCGACTGCGCGATCGTCGACGGGACGTTCTGGGAGAAGGACGAGCTCGTGTCCCTCGGCCTCGCCGAGCGCGACGCGCTCGCCATGGGGCACATGCCTCTGTCGGGGAGCGACGGCAGCCTGGCCACGCTCGAGGCGCTGCCGACCCGCACCATCCTCGCGCACATCAACAACACGAATCCGATCCTGCTCGAGGACTCCGCCGAGCGCGCGCGCGTCGCAGCCGGCGGCATCGACGTCGCTCACGACGGCATGGAGATCGAGCTGTGACGAGCCTCGCGACGAGGACGGCCCGCGCGCCGTGGTCCGAGGAGGAGTTCATCGAGCACCTGAAGGCGCAGGGCGCCCGGTACCACAACCTCCATCCGTTCCACGTGCGGATGAACAACGGCGAGCTGACGCGCGAGGAGCTCAAGCGTTGGGTGATCAACCGCTACGCCTACCAGGCGGCGATCCCGATGAAGGACGCGGCGATCCTCTCCAACTGCCCCGAGCCGGCGGTCCGGCGCGCGTGGATCCAGCGAATCGTCGACCACGACGGAGGCGAGGAGGGAAGCGGCGGCATCGAGTCGTGGCTCCGCCTCGGCGAGGCGCTCGGCGTCCCGCGCGAGGAGATCGAGAGCGAGCGTCACGTCCTGCCCGGCGTCAGGTTCGCGGTCGACGCCTACATCGTCTTCTGCAAGACGCAGCCGTGGGTGATCGCCGTTTCGTCGTCGCTCACCGAGATGTTCGGCCCGGCCGCGATCAAGGTTCGGCTCGAAGGGATGGAGCAGCACTATCCGTGGATCGACCCCGCCGGCCTCGACTACTTCCGCGCCCGGCTCAAGCTCGCGCCCCGCGATGCGCAGTACGCCCTCGACCTCACCGTCGAGCGCTGCGTCACACGCGAGCTGCAAGAGCAGGCGGTCGCGGCGCTGTCGTTCAAGTGCGACATGCTCTGGGCGCAGCTCGAGGCGATCGACGCGGGCGACACCCGCCCGGAGCCGGTCGAATGAGCACCACGATCAGCAAGCCGCGCCTGGCAAACGGGTCGCGCCTCGCCTTCGACAAGGTGCGTGACGTGCCCATCCTCCTCTACCCGGAGGGCGCGCTCACACTCAACGAGACTGCCGTCAGCGTGCTGGAGCTCTGCGACGGCAACCGAACGATCGACGACATCGCCGTCGAGCTCGGCTCTACGTACGCCGAAAACCCGGACCTCCGGAACGACGTCGCCGAGCTGATCGACGCAATCGCAGCAAGGGGGTTGGTGATCGATGCAGCCGCGTAATCCATTGCTCCTGATCGCGGAGCTCTCGTACAAGTGTCCACTGCACTGCCCGTACTGCTCGAACCCGCTCGGGATCGGCGCGGCGACCTACCGCGACGAGCTCACGACCGAAGACTGGACGCGCGCGATTCGCGAGGCGTCCGAGCTCGGTGTGCTCCAGCTCGCGCTGACCGGCGGCGAGCCGCTCGTCCGCAAGGACGTCGAGGAGCTCTCGCGCGTCTCCCGCGAGGTGGGCATCTACAGCTCGCTGATCACCGCCGGTACGCCCTTCACGCGCAAGCGGGCCGAGGCGCTCAAGGAAGCCGGGCTCGACCACGTCCAGGTTTCGATCCAGGACAGCGACCCGATCGAGTCCGACCGCATCGCCGGCACGAAGGCGTACTCGAAGAAGATCGAGGCGGCGAGGCTCGCGCGCGAGCTCGACTTCCCGCTCACGGTCAACGTCGTCCTCCACCGCCAGAACCTCGACCGGATCGAGTCGATCATCGAGCTCGCGGAGGAGCTCGGCGCCGTGCGCCTCGAGCTCGCGAACACGCAGTACCAGGGCTGGGCGGCGATCAACCGCACCGCGCTGATGCCCACCCATGAGCAGCTCGCCGCCGGCGAGGCGGCGGTGATCCGCGCGCGCGAGCGGCTCGGCGGCTCGATGCAGATCCTCTGGGTGCTGCCCGACTACTACGAGGAGTACCCGAAGCCGTGCATGGGCGGCTGGGGCCGCGACGCGATCCTGATCGCGCCGAACGGCGACGTGATGCCGTGCCAGGCGGCCTCGTCGATTCCCGGGATGGTGTTCGAGAACGTCCGCGAGAAGTCGCTCGGCGAGATCTGGTTCGAGTCGGAGGCGTTCCAGCGCTTCCGCGGCACCGACTGGATGCCGGAGCCGTGCCGGAGCTGCCCGCTCGACCGGCAGGAGGTCGACTTCGGCGGCTGCCGCTGCCAGGCGCTTGCGCTGACCGGCGACGCGACGAACGTCGACCCGGTCTGCAAGTTCTCGGCCCACCACGCGATCATCTCCGACGCGGTCGACGCGGCCCAGGTCGTCGTGGCCGACGAACGGCTGATCTACCGGACGACCGATCCCACACCCGACCTCGAGCCCGCCGCCGACCAGCTCCCCGTCGGTTAACCGGGGCCTCCCACCGTGGCGAGCGCACCCGCGATCCTGACGTCCGGCCTCGGCCGGGACTACGGCCGGATGACGGCCGTCGACGCGATCGACCTCGAGGTCCGCTCGGGCGAGTTCTTCGGCTTCCTCGGCCCGAACGGCGCCGGGAAGACGACCACGATCAGGATGCTGACCACGCTGCTCCACCCGTCGCGGGGCTCGGCGTTCGTCGCGGGCAAGGACGTCGTCGACGACGCGCTCTCCGTGCGCAAGGAGATCGGCGTCGTCTTCCAGGAGACGACCCTCGACGGCGACCTCACCGCGGAAGAGAACCTGCGCTTCTGCACCCGGCTTTACGGTCTCTCCCGCAAGGAGAGCAAGCTTCGGATCGACGAGGCGCTCGCGCTCTTCGGCCTCACCGACCGCCGCGACAATCGCGTGCGGACGTTCTCCGGCGGCATGCGCCGCGCGCTCGACCTCGCCCGGGGCGTCCTGCACCGGCCGTCGGTGCTCTTCCTCGACGAGCCGACGCTCGGACTCGATCCGGGCCAGCGCCGCCGGATCTGGGAATTCCTGAAGCGGCTGCCGGCCGAGCGCGGAACGACGCTCTTCCTGACGACGCACTACCTCGAAGAGGCGGATCCGTGCGATCGCGTGGCCATCGTCGACGCCGGGGCGATCGTCGCCTCCGGAGAGCCGGCGGCGCTCAAGCGCGAGCTCGGCCGCGAGAGCATCGAGCTGCGAACGGAGCGGCCGGAGGAGTTCGCCGGCCGCGTGGTCGAGCTGACCGGCCTCGAGCCCCACCGGGCGCCGCACGGGCTGTCCGTCTTCGTGGAAGATGCAGAGGACGTGCTGCCGCTCGTGCTGCCGCTCACGAAGGATGGGGTCGAGGTTCGCATCAGCCGCCCGACGCTCGAGGACGTCTTCGTCGAGCTGACCTCGAGAGACCGGAAGGGCCTCGAATGACGAGGATCTTCGGAGCGATCGTCGCGGTCACCGTTCGCGAGTTCAAGCGCTTCCTGCGCCAGCACGGACGGTTGATCAGCACGTTCGCGCGGCCGCTGCTCTGGCTCGCCGTCGTCGGCGCGGGTTTCCAGCGGATCGTGCCGACCGCGGGAACGGTGTCGTACCTCCAGTTCCTCCTGCCGGGGATCTTCGGGATGGTGATCCTCTTCAGCACGATGCTCTCGGCGCTCGCGACCGTGCACGACCGCGAGTTCGGACCGATCCGCATGCTCCTCGTCGCGCCGCTCGACCGCTGGGTCACGGTCGTCGCGAAGACGATCAGCTCGACGCTGATCGGCGTCTTCCAGTGCCTCGTGCTCTTGCCGCTGATCTGGATCCTCGGGCTGCGCCCGTCCGCGACGGATCTCGTCAAGCTCGTCGGCGCGATCATCCTGCTGTCACTGGCGCTTTCGGCGCTCGGGATGCTGATCGCCTCGCGGCTCCGCTCGGTGGAGAACTTCGCCGGCGTGATGAACTTCCTGCTGTTCCCGATGTTCTTCCTTTCGAGCGCGCTCTATCCGGCGGAGATGCTGCCGGGATACCTGCAGCCGTTCGTTCGCGCCGACCCGCTCACCTACGGCATCGACCTGATGCGGTATGCGCTGCTCTCCGGTCTCTACGTCGGCAACTTCGGCTCGAACTACAAGGCGCCGTTCGACATCGCGGTGCTGGTCGTCGTCACCGTCGTCCTGTTCTCGCTCGCCGCGCTCCTCTTCGGCGAGGAAGACCATCTCGGCCGCATCCTGCTCACCGATTCGCCGCGAAAGGCAAAGCGGTCGGCGACGAGTTGGCGCAAGCCGGCCCCGGCGGGGGCGAACGGTGCCGGTCCGCAGCCGGACAAGGTCGCGGCCGACGACGCCGCGGTGGGGGTCGAGGCGGCCTCGCTGTCCGGTCAACGGCGGTGAGGCCCGAAGTCCGGTCGGCGGCGCCGGAGTCCGTCGACGCCGAGGTGCTCGCCGTGCCGCTGACCGCAGCGTCCTCCGGGGTGCTGAACCGGCTCGACGGGCTGCTGGGCGGGAGGCTCGGCGGTCTCGTGGCGTCGGGCGAGGCGAAGCCCGAGGGCAATCGAGTCGCCGTCCTGCATGTCGGCGAGTCCGAGGCTGTCACCGCAAAACGCGTCGCGCTCGTCGGGGCCGGCGCCGGCGGCGAGGTCGACGAGGACTCCGTCCGGACGGCAGCTTCGGCGGCGGTCCGCGCCGCCGCCGGGCTCGGCGGCACCGTCGTCTGGGCTTTCGACCCCGAGCTGCCGCTCTCGCCCGAGGATCAGATCCGCACCGTCGTCGAAGGCGCCGTCCTCGGCTCGTACGAGCCCGGCCGCTGGAAGACGGCGCCGCCGCCGGCCCGCGCCGACCGGATCGTGATCGCAGGCGCCGACGAGGCGCTCGCCGGCGTCGCGGCCCGCGCCGAGGTCGTCGCGCGCTGGACGAACCGCGCCCGCGAGCTTGTCGACGGGCCGCCGAACGAGGTGACCCCGGCCGGGCTTGCCGACGCGGCTGCGACGCTGCTGACGCCCCTCGGGGTCTCGGTCGAGACGCTCGGCCCCGACGAGATCGCCGCGCTCGGGCTCGGCGCCCTGGCGGCTGTCGGGGCCGGAAGCGCGAACTCACCGCGTCTCGTGGTCATTCGACATCGCGCCGACGCGGGAGCGGGGACGGTGCTCGGCCTGGTCGGCAAGGGCGTGACGTACGACTCGGGCGGCTACTTCTTGAAAGGGCAGTCGGATCTCGTGAAGCAGAAGGCCGACATGGGCGGCGCCGCCGCGGTGATCGGCGCGGTCGGAGCGGTCGCCGAGCTCGGCGTTCCGCTCGAGCTCCTGGCGGTCATCCCCGCCGCCGAGAACATGATCGACGGGGCCGCCTACCGTCCGAACGACATCCTGCGCACCGCCTCGGGGCTCACCGTCGAGGTGACGAATCCCGACGCCGAGGGGCGGCTGATCATGGCCGACGCGCTCTGGTACGCGCGGCAGCACGGCGCCACGCATCTGATCGACGTCGCAACGCTCACCGGCGCCATGCGCGGCGCGCTCGGAGACATGTGGGTCGGCGTCTTCTCGAACGACGAGTCGTGGCGCACCGAGATCGTCGCCGCAGGCGAGGCGAGCGGCGACCACGCGTGGCCCTGGCCGCTGCACCGGCGCTACCGGCGTCTACTCGATTCCCAGCTCGCAGACCTTCAGCACACGTCGGGCCGGAGCTTCGGCTATCCGATCATCGCCGCGACGTTCCTCGAGCGGTTCGCGGGTGACGGGCCGTGGGCGCACATCGACATCCACTCGGCCGCATTCCTCGACGAGGAGCGCGACTACCTGCGCCGCGGCGCGACGGGAGCCGGAGTCAGGCTCCTGACCGAGCTCGCGACCCGCATGGCGAACTAGCCGAGCTTGACCGTCGCCAGATTGCGCGCGACGTTCGGCGCGAGGATCCGCGGCCAGCTCTGAAGGTCGACCGGGCCGCCCGGGGTGGCCGCCTTGACCGAGAAGAGGTCGACGCCGTCCTCCCAGAGCGACACCGACTTGCCCGCGTACGAATGCGGCAGCGTCAGGGTGAAGTTGCCTTCGGCGTCCGTCCACGTCGCCTTCACGGGGCGGATCACCTGGCCGTTCGCCGTCGTGGCGCCGACGATGGTGCCCGTGTAGATCGCGCCCGGATAGGACTTCGGCAGCGGCAGCGCCATCGGGTAGCCCTGCGGCGGCAGTTGGAGGTTCAGGACGGAGCTCTCGAGCGCCTTGAAGTAGACGTACTCGGCGGGCAGGAACTGGTAGGTGTCGTTGCCGTCGGCGATTCTGATCGTGAACGGCACCGGATTGTGTCCCTCCTCGTCCGAGGCCGTGAAGAGAGACGTGTAGTGGCCGTTCTTGTCCGTGTAGCTCGAGACGGTCCAGTAGTCGCGATCGACGGTGCGTGTGCTGACGACCGCGCCGACCACGGGCTTGCCGTTCGAGTCCGTGACGGTGCCGCTGAGCGAATAGGTGAGGAGCGAGACCCGAGGTGGCGGCACCTTGGCGCCGTCCATGATGCGGCCCGTCACGACCGGGTCGCCCGCCGCGTTCCGGCTGACCTGCACGTTGCTGATCGGATACGCGACGGTGATCGCCGACGGCGTGGCCGCCAGGGCTGCTTGCTGCTCGCTCGTGAGCGGCTTGCCGCCGACGGTGGCGTTGCTCGAGTCCGCGACCGTGACCACGTGCCGCTGGAGCAGCGTGTCGTCCGCCAGATACGTGAAGTGACCCTCGGCGTCGGTCGGCTTCGGGATCAGGTAGTTGTCGACCCGCACCCGCACGCCGGCCACCGGCTTCCCGTTCAGCTCGATCGTTCCCTGCATCGGCGTCGTGTTGGACGTCGCCGGCGTCCAGGCGCGGAGCGCGAGCACGGCCGGCGGGACGATCGTCACCTTGGACGCCGACGGCGTCGCGGTTGCGCCCGGGACGGTCGCGAGGCAGGCGAGTGCGAACGCCCCGGCGGCAAGCAGCTGCGACGCGCGCCTAGCCATTGCCGTTGTGGGCTCCGCCGCCCGAGCCCGACGTCACGCCGACGACGACCTTGTAGGCCGGGTGGTCGGGGTAGTCGAGCTCCGGGACCTGGCTCGAGGGAACGACGTTGATCTTGATCCATTCTCCGGCCGCGCCGTGGCCGGCGGTCGACGCGAGCACGTACTGCCCCTGCTTGGAGGCGGTGAACTGGAAGTAGGACGTTCCCGAGGCGGGGACGCTGCTCGACGCGCCGCCGAACACGGGCGTCGTCGAGCCCGGCGTCGAGACGACGGCGAGCGCATCCGGACGCGTCGCCGCGTTGTTGGCGACCGAGACGTTGACGTGCCAGCCCTCCGGGACGCTCACGGTCATCGCACCGTGAGAGACGCCGTCGATGGTGTCGGCGCCGGCCGCGCTTCCCTGAGAGGTGACGGCGAGCAGGCGCAAGGTGTGGACCTCCGGTCCGAGCGACAGGTAGAACGGCGGCGGGTTCGAGGCGCCGAGGTGGACGTTCGCCGGCGAGATCGCCGGAGCCGCGAACTGCGTCTGGTCGCCCTTCAGCGAGAAGACCTCCATCTCGGATGCCGTGCCGCCGTAGGAGGAGGTCGGGGTGCCGCCGATCGTCACGGCGATCATCTCGTGGCCGCCCGCCTCGTAGATCGCCGGCCCGGCGGCGATCTGATGGCCGGTCTGGAAGCTCCAGAGGACGTTGCCGGTCTTCGTGTCGACCGCCTGCAGGTTTCCGTCGCCGCCGCCGACGAACGCGAGCCCCGAATCGGTGGTCGTCACCCCGCCGCGGCCGGGCTCGGGAAGCTGGTGGCGCCAGACGACGCGGCCCTGCGCGGCGTCGACGGCGGTGATGCTTCCGTAGTTGTGCCAGGCCATGGGCGTGACACCGAAGCCGTTGCCGAGCAGACCGTTGTCGACGTCGCCCTTCGTCTTGTCCGCGTTCAGCTTCGTCGGGTCCGAGACCTCGGTGAGCGTCACCGCAGTCTCGGCCTGGCTGTTGATCACGTAGCCCGTCCCGGGGTCGTACGACGACGGCGAGTAGTTCAGACCGCCGAGGGACGACGGGTACACCGTCACGGAGGCGCCGGGCCGAAGCGCCGGGTGCTCGAGCTCGGAGACGAGCTTCACATGCTGGTAAATCGGCGCGCCGGTCGCGGCGTTGTACATGAACCACGTTCCCTCTTTGGTTCCGACCGAGATCACGCGTTCGAGCTTGCCGCCGATCTTCACGTTGTAGAGCAGCGCGGGCTGGACGGTGCTGTAGCCCCACTGGTCATGCGCGATCTGCTGCTGCCACCAGCGTTGCTGGCCGGTGAAGACGTTGAGCGCGACGAGCGAGTCCGTTCGCGGGTTGGCTCCAGGGCGAGCCGAGGGGTCGAAGATCGGCGACGGATTCGACGTGGTGATGTACAGCGTGTTCGTCTGCGTGTCGATCGTCGCCGGGTTCCAGTTCGCGCCGCCGCCGACGAACGGACCGGCCTCCCGCCATTCCTGGCCGTCGGGCGGGATGATCCAGTACGGCGTCGACCAGGCCGGAGAGAGGTCGGAGGCGTTCCACGCCATCACGAAGCCGCGGGTGCTGTAGTCGGAGCCCGAAGCGCCTGCGATGAGCAGGTTGTCGTAACAGATCGGCGCCGCGGTCTCCGAGTAGCCGTTCTGCACCGTCGCGTTCGGGACTGCGTCCGAGATCGGAACTTCCTTGACGAGCTTGCCGTTCGTCGCGTCGATCTCCTCGATCCGCATGTCGAGCGTGAGCAGGTAGACGTTGCCGTCGCAGTACGCGACGCCGCGGTTGGCGTTGACGCCGTAGTTCGAGAAGATCGCGGTGTTGGTGGGCGTGAACTCCCACAGCTCTTTGCCGCTGGCGCCGTCGATCGCGAAGACGTGGTCGTTCCCGGTCGTGACGTAGATCGTTCCGTTGACGACGATCGGGAAGCTCTGCTCGCCGAGTGGGATCGTCTTGTCGATCTGGTGGAAGTCGATGGTGAAGGCGACGCCCAGCGTGTTCACGTTCGACTTCGTGACCTCGGTCAGGTGCGAATGGCGAATCTGGTCGTAGCTGCCGCCGTATGTGCCCCAGTCGTCGGCGCCGAAGGGATTGTTCGACTGGGCCGCCTCCGGCGAGACGCCGGGCTCCGACGTCGTCGTGACTGCGACCGTTGGAGCAGTCGTCGCAGGCTGAATCGCGTTGCCCCCGGTGTGCCTCGAGAGGACGCCGCTTGCCAGAAGGCCGGCGAAGAGCGCGCCGATCAGGATCACCAGCACGATCCCGACCCGCCTCGACCCGAAGCGCCTCCTCCTCCCAGTCAAAGCGCCGCCCATAGTACAAGTCGAGGATCTTTATCGCTGGCGAAAAATTTCTGGCCGGCGGCCGTGCGAGCTATCGTCACGCACATGGGCAACGCAGTCGAGAGCGACGACCCGGTCTCGCTTGCCGACGAGCTCCGGCCCATCTTGCTGAGGCTCGCGCGGCATCTTCGCGCCGAGATCCACCAGGAGAGCGGCCTCACTGCCGGCCAGATCGCGATCCTCGTCGCGATCGAGTTCAACCCGGGCATGACGGCCCAGAAGCTCGCCGAACGCGAGGGGCTGTCGGAGTCGGGCATCTCCGGCCATCTCGCCCGGCTCGAGGGCAAGGGGCTCGTCCGGCGCGAGCGGAGCGCCGACCGCCGGCGGGTGGGCATCTCGCTCACTGCCGCGGGACGGAACGCGGTCGATGCGGTTCGGAAGGAACGGACGGAATGGCTTCGTTCGCGCATCGACCTGCTGACCTCCGAGGAGCGCGACCAGATCCGCGCGTCGCTCGGCGCCCTCGATCGCGTCAGCATGGGCGATCGCTGAGCAACTGCTTCCACCCTGGGAAAGGAACGCCGGAGAAAGCGTACGGAGCCCAGGGTCGGTAAGGACCGAGGGCCCCGCACCGTCAGTCGACTTCTACCGGTGGTAGCGGTAGCAGGTGACTTCCGAAGAGAGCTCGATGGTCTCGAACTCGGGCTTAATCCACTTCATGTTGGAGCCTCCTGTTGCGTTTTGGACGCTTCCGGTCGTGCGAGCCGAATCATAGGGTCGTCGCCGCCAAAATGCAACTATTACGCGAAAGCAGGAGCTTTTAGACGATTCTGGCCTGCGGACGGCTCTGCGACACGCCTCGGGGCGGCGTGATGAACTAGCCGGGTGAGGCGCGACCGAGCAGGCAGATGACCGGCGCCGTCGCCGTGCTGGCGCTCCTCGCGGCCGCGTCGTTCGCGCTGGCCGCCACGCTCTGGCAGCGGGCCGCCGTGGCCGTCCCCCGGTTCTCGATTCGCGATCCGAGACCGCTGCTCCTCGTCTTCCTCACGTGGGTCTGGCTGCTGGGGCTCGCCGCGCAGGTCGCCGGAGTCGTGCTGCAGGCGGCCGCCCTCGACCGCGGCCGCGTTTCGATCGTCCAGCCCCTGCTCGTGACGACGATCGTCTGGACGCTGCCGCTCGGCTACTTCCTGACGCACCAGCTGATCGGACGGCGCGAGATCCTCGGCGCCGCGATCATCGTGTTCGGCCTCGCCGTCTTCGCCTCCTTCGGAGATCCGGCGGCCGGCAACGCCGACGCGCCGGGTTGGGCGTGGGCGACGTCCACGTTCGTGATCGTCATCGGCTGCGTCGCGCTGCTGCTCTTCGCAAACCGCTCGGGACCGGCCGCGCGGGCAGCGCTCCTCGGCACGATCGCCGGCTTGCTCTACGGGCTCTCGGCGACGCTGATGAAGCCGGTCGTCGAGAACCTGCACGCCGACGGCGCCGCCGCGGTGCTCGGCCAGTGGGAAACGTGGGTGTGGGCGGCGGCCGGTGCTGTCGGCTTCCTCTTCCAGCAACTCTCGCTGTCGACCGGCCGCCTCGTGCCGTCGGTGGCGGCGGTTTCGGTGGCGAACCCGTTGATCAGCGTTCTGCTCGGAGCGCTCGTCCTGCAGGAACGGCTCGACAAGCACCCGCCGTGGCACGCGGTGCTCGCGGTCGCCGGGCTGTCGGTCGGTCTGCTCGGTGCGGTTGTGATCTCGTCGGCTCGCGAGCCGCGGACGTCCGAGCCGGCTGCGAGTCGCGACGGCTCACCCGAAGCGGCAGCCGTGCAACTGTCGAGCGCGTGACAGTCGACGTGCAGTAGTCGCTGCCGACCCTCCGTGTTCGGGATGTCGGTTGTCTCGTCTGCCGTCTCGGAGCGTGTTAGCCTCGAGCGCATGCCCAACTCCGCGGTAGGAGGGTCGGGACGCCCGACCGTGCTCGTTCTCGGCGGAGGATTTGCCGGTGTCGGCACCGCAAAGGCACTGGAGCATGCACATGCAGACGTGGTGGTGGTCGACCAGCACAACTACCACACGTTCCAGCCGCTCCTCTATCAGCTCGCCACCGGCCTGCTCGAAGAGACCGCGGTCGGCCACTCACTCCGCGACCTCCTCGAGCGTCAGGAGAACACTGCGGTGCACCAGGCGGCCGTGATCAGCGTCGACCTGGACGCGCGCGAGGTGCACTTCGACGGGCTCGAGTCGATCAAGTACGACTACCTCGTCTTCGGTCTCGGGGCCGAGGTCAACTTCTTCGGCACCGGCGGCGCGGCCGAGCACGCGTTCCCGATGTACACACTCCCGCACGCCGTCCGTCTCAAGAGCCACCTGCTGGAGCGCTGGGAAGCGGCGGACCGCGATCCGAGCCTGGTCGAAGACGGCGCGCTCAACGTCGTCGTCGTCGGCGGCGGCCCGACCGGCGTCGAGACGGCCGGTGCGATCGCCGAGCTCTACCACGCGGACTTCGTCCGCGACTACCCGGAGCTGTCGCAGGATCACGCTCGCATCCTCCTC
>Ga0335076_10006274_pt1 | contig 11994 bp, 10 predicted proteins | sample Lox_Sample_25_FD_206717 | JGI IMG/M metagenome (GOLD analysis project Ga0335076, IMG submission 206717) | Soil microbial communities from Loxahatchee National Wildlife Refuge, Florida, United States - Lox_Sample_2.5 | ecosystem: Environmental > Terrestrial > Soil > Wetlands | place: USA... | reverse complement strand
ACCTGCAAGCTTTCCAAAACTTTTTCTATGACTCAAGTAACTTATAATTAAAATCTCCCTTGAACGGCAACGGCCCGCAACAGGATTCGGAGCCAATCACGCGGCCAGCCCTTTTGCGCGGCGATCAAAAACGATCGGGTGAGTCACGCAGTCTGAAGTATTTTCTCCTCTACATAACCCCCTCACCAACAACAAGAGAAATCTTGAGAACAAGCCCACTCTTACTTGTTTATTTTGGCAATCGCAGTCATGGTCAACTTCACAGCAGAACAATTCCGGGAGCTAATGAACCACCCGACAAACATCCGGAACATGAGCGTCATAGCCCATGTCGATCACGGCAAGACGACGTTGACCGACTCGCTTCTAAAGCGGGCGGGCATTGGCTCGGTTGGACCCAAGAGGGAGCTCGACACCCGCCCTGACGAGAAGGAACGGGGCATTACCATCAAATCAACTGGCATTTCCCTCCATGCCCAACTTTCCGATCAAGACATCCTCGACGTTGAGGCCGTCCAACCCACAAGGGGCGACCAATTCCTCATCAATCTCATAGACTCGCCAGGACACGTCGACTTCTCTGCCGAAGTCACAGCCGCCTTGAGAGTCACCGATGGCGCCCTTGTCGTTGTCGACACAATCGAAGGCGTGTCCGTGCAAACTGAAACCGTCCTCCGACAAGCTCTCGCCGAACGGATCAAGCCCGTCATGATCATCAACAAAGTCGATCGAGCCCTCCTCGAACTCAAACTCTCCAAAGAGGAATTATACCAAAGTTTCCGCAGGACTGTTGAGTCTGCCAACGCTTCTATTGCGCCGTACGTCGACCCTGCCGTTGGAGATGTCATGGTCCATCCGAATCATGGTACTGTCGCTTTCGGTGCCGGCAAGGATGGCTGGGCATTTACGCTTCGGCAATTCGCCATTCGGGCATCGAAAAAGTTTGGTGTCAAGAAGGAGAAGATGATGGAACGCCTCTGGGGAGATAATTTCTATAATGCGGAAACCCGGAAATGGACCAAGAAGAGTGATGATCCAGAACGCGAACGTGGATTCAATTTATTCGTCCTCACCCCAATCTATCAAATCTTCAACACCATCATGGGCCAAGATATGGAAAAACACGCCGCGGACTCCGACGTTATTGCCTTATGCGAGAAAATGGGCATCACGATGAAGGGCGAGTCGCGCCAATTCAAAGGGAAAGCCCTCCTTCGAGACATGATGCAAAAGTTCCTCCCCGCCGCCGAGGCTTTGCTTGAGATGATGATCATTCACCTCCCCTCCCCGGTCGTTGCGCAGAAATACCGTGCGGAAACCCTGTACGAAGGACCCATGGACGATCGAAGTGCCATTGCCATCCGAGATTGCGACTCCTCATCTGACGCACCGCTCATGATGTACATCTCCAAAATGGTGCCCTCCGCCGACCGCGGCCGCTTCTTCGCATTTGGTCGAGTATTCTCCGGAACCGTCCGCGCAGGTCTCAAAGTCCGAATACAGGGACCCGATTATATCCCCGGCAGCAGCAAAGTCCAGACACGGGCAATTCAACGGACAGTGTTGATGATGGGTGGGAAAACGGAACCATTGGAGGATTGTCCTGCAGGCAATATTTGTGGACTTGTTGGAATTGATCAATTTATCTTGAAATCTGCGACCTTGACGACGGATGAGACGGCATATAATATGAGAGTCATGAAGTTTTCTGTTTCCCCTGTGGTGAGCGTTGCGGTGAGTCCGGCAAATGTTCAGGATCAACCCAAACTCATTGAGGGATTGAAACGATTGTCAAAGACAGAGCCTGGCATTCTTGTCAAGACATCTGAGAGCGGAGAGCACATCGTTTCGGGCGCAGGTGAATTGCAATTGGAGATTGCCTTGAAAGATTTGGAGGAGGATCATGCTGGGATTCGCATCAAGAAGAGTCAGCCTATTGTTGAGTTCCGTGAGACAGTGCAAGAAGAATCCTCGACCGTTGCGCTCGCAAAGTCTCCCAACAAACACAACAGAGTCTACATGACTGCGCAACCCTTAGGTGAAGAGCTCGTCACCGACATTGAATCCGGAAAGTTCGACACAAGGCAGGAATTCAAGACAAGGGGACGGTTACTGGCAGATAATTACGGATGGGATGTCAACCAAGCGAGAAAGATTTTCGCCTTCGGACCGACAGATCGCGATCCCAATGTCATTGTTGATACGACGGTAGGTATCGATACGAGAGAAATTAAGGATTCTGTCGTCTCTGCATTCACCCATACAGCACTGGAAGGACCGATCGCAGGAGAACAATTCCGTGGCATTCGTCTTCAAATCCCCGATGTCAAGTTGCATGCGGACGCTATCCACCGTGGAATTGGACAAATGTTCGAACCCGTTCGAAGAAGTATCTGCGGCGCAATCCTGTATGCCAAACCAGCTCTCGTCGAACCCTTCTACCTCGTCGACATCCAAGTCCATGACAGTGCCATCGGCGCCGTGTACTCCCTGCTCACGAAGAAACGAGGCGTCGTCATCAATGAGGAACAACGCGAAGGCACCCCTCTGAAAATGCTCCAAGCTCATCTCCCCGTTATGGAATCCTTTGGGTTTAATGAGGAACTGCGTGGTGCGACGCACGGTCAGGCATTCCCGCAGATGGTGTTTGATCATTGGGAGATTTTGTCGGGGAATCCGTTGGATTCTAACGAGAGGGCAGGCGCTGTGGTGAAGGAGACGAGGATGAGAAAGGGGCTCGAGCCCACACCTAGACCGGTTGAATATTGGGTAGATAAGCTGTAGGAAGGTCAACGTGTCCAGGGTCGGGTATGTTTTCTTGTTACGTGCATTCGATTCATGTACACACTTCTTTACTGGTGATATAGATACAGATTTAATGAATTATCGTGTATCTACTCTTGGTCCTCACGCTTGTCGCCTTGCAAGTGCATCTCCCTGCAAATGACACCATCGTCTGTGACCGGAAACCTGACTCCATGACCTTTGAATCCGACAGCTTCTTTCAGGAGGCCATTATCATCTTTCTGAAGGCGCCAATTCATTTCAGATGCGTAAGATAGAGGATAGTAAACGACCTATCCATTTTGAAGTTGGCAGATAATGTAATTTCAACAATAGAGGGTATTTTTAACTTTAACTGACTGATAGCATGGGACATAAAAGATATTTAAAACCATATCCTTGCAATTTTTTATTGAATAATCAGTTAGATAAATGCAAAGTCTAGAAAGTTACTAAAATAAATAATCAAATAATTGAATATGAAACTATAATAATTGATCTTGTGAATAGAGATTTTCATGTGAAAAAACTTGATAAATTTAGTTAAAAGATGTAATAATAAAATTTGATTTTCTAGTATAAATAGTAATATCTATTAGTAGAGTTTGATCGAAAGACATTTGAGTTGACTAATCAATTGTTTGTTGATTTAACAACTTAACTGATTATGAACAATTAATCACATAACTTAAAACTGACTTGACTAAGAAAATATCAATTTTTTCTACTTATTTAACTAATAAAACCTGATAAAAAGCCAGTTTTAGAATTTTTTTTACATAATTCAATCGATATATAATAAAAGTAGATTAATCACATTAAAACTTAGATCTGATTGTTATTATTATTATTTATTTATTTATTTATTTTTGAAAACATTAAAAAAGATATTAACTGATTCTATTAAAATATTACTTAAAGAACTACTATTTATAAAAGCGAAAAGTGATAATAAACAAAGATCTGATTGTTAATAAAAGTAACGAAAGAAAAGAGACTTGTTAATAATAAAAAAAAAATGAATTTAAATCTTAATGAATTTAGATTTTAGAAAAATATTATATATATAATAGATATTAAAATAGTAAAATCTATAGAAAGAATATAAGTATAAAGAACTAATTTATAAAGAGTTACTGATATTATATAGAACTTTTTATAATATAATTCTTCATATAAGATTGAAATATCAGTTAAGAGATAGAAGAGTGAGTAAAGAGAGCAAAAGATCTGAGGTGATGAAAATTATGCTCTACTGATTAACAGTGATACTCTAGAAATCTGCTCTCTGACGAGTCCAGATATTGGAGAGAAGAAAGGGGAGGTTTGACGCAGCGGCTGCTGGCATAGATGTCGAACCGTGGTCCGATACCAATCGATACCAACTGTAAGGACACGAGGTCAACCCGAAGAAAGTAGTCTAAATTCACCGTGCGTACGGTCGAAGATTAAGGCTACGGACGGTCGAACCCCACAGTTACGTAATCATTGTGAAAATCAATGACACGACGATTGCAAACCGCCCAGAGCAAGATGCCGACTTGGCCATGTCCCAAAACCAGCCCCACGAACGTTCGCCTTCCCCCACCTTCTCGGCCAGCTCCTCCTCTTCCTCGTCCCCAGGCTGCGAAGCTGCAACAAGCAACGACTGGGTCACGCGCCAAATAAAACGCTACCGACCCAAATTCGTCGAACCACTCAACATAAGAATCAAAGTCGTCTCATGGAACGTAAACGGGAAACGCATTGTCGAGGATCTCACTCAACTCCTCCTCGAAGACTCAGAACCAGGAATCTATGCAATTGGGTATGGTTGCCTTCCCCCCATTTCCCCAACGTAAATGTTCCATGGTTGAATTTGGCGGCGAATAGGCTTCAGGAAATGGATTTGGGGAAGAGCGCGTACGTGCTGTATGATCCTACCTATGAAATGGAGTGGACCGCTGCGATATCCTCCGTTTTAGGTGACCATTATGAGAAAATTGCTTTTCATCAACTTATTGGGATATTTCTTATCATCTTTGCGAATAAGGCTTTAGTTCCTGCTATTTCCTACGTGGAAAGGTCCCATTTATCAACCGGACATTTTTCGTTATTAGGAAACAAGGGCGGTGTTGCTGTGCGCTTACAATGTTATGATTCGACAGTTTGCTTTGTGGATGTGCATTTGTACCACACAGTCGAAGGAATGGCCAAACGTACCGAGGATTTTCGTCGCATCGTTAAAGAGTTGGTGTTTGAAAATGCAGAAAAGATAAATGCTCACGATCACGTATTCCTTTTCGGCGATTTGAATTATCGGGTGTGGTCGACTCCTCACGAACTGGTATCTGAGAAATAGGTTGCCGCTACTACCGAAGAGGCTAAGCACATGCTGGAGAACGGGGCTCTGGAGAAGTTGCTCCTCGCGGACCAGTTGCTGCAGGTGATGCCAATTCACAGGACCTTTCGTAGATTCCAGGAGGTTCGGATCTCTATCTGAGCCGAAATTGATTTCAGTCTTCCATCACTTTTTTGCCTACGTACAAATATGACATAGGAACGTCGGTGTTTGACTCGAGGTATCAGATCTTTACAACCACCTCTAATGCAAGCGATAAACAGCGTTGTCCGGCATGGACGGATCGGATCCTGTGGAAAAGTGATAATCCTGTTAACTGCCTACACTATTCCTCTCATCCCTTTTATCTCATGAGTATGTCTCCTTGGTTTCTTTCTCTGACAACAGGTGATCATAAACCTGTCTCGGCATTGTTTGACGTTACGCTGGAAATCATTGTCCCCGAAAGATTCAAAGAGATCCACAGCATAGTTCTGCGGGAACTCGATAGATTGGAAAATGAAGCCCGACCAATCGTCGAACTATCCGATGACCAACTCCACTTTGGCAAAATAGCCTATCTCGAACCCCGAACCCGTTCTGTCACCCTTAAAAACAAGGGAGCTGTATTTCCACCCTTTATATCCTGAAGATTTCCTGATATCAGGGAATGGCACACTTTGAATTCCAGGAATTAAGACAAAACGGCGATCTAAATCAGAAAGACTTCATCTTCATTCGCCCAACAAAAGGATCCCTTGGCCCCACAGAAGAAATCTCTATCGAACTCACAATCCTCGTAAGTGACAAAACAATCCGGTCCGTCTGCACTGGCAGATCCCTCGACGAAATCCTTGTCCTCGAAATTCGTAATGGTCGACACATCTTTTTGTCGTTAGAAGGGTCTTTCAAACGCACCTGTTTCGGTATGCCCTTGGAGTACCTTGCGTCGTTCGGTTGTCAGGGGGTGCAGAACGTAGACTTCGATGCGCGAACACGGAGCGGAGGTGGTATGCCTGATGAGCTCTGGCGGATGACTGATTTTATCACGACGTATGGACGGGATGTTGGCACGGTGTTTTTGGAAAGGGGGGATGCGGGGGTTTGTCGACGGATTAGAGAGTGTCTCGATACGGCTGCTCCGTTCGATAACATTGAGGGGGATCTAGGGGTCTTGAGTATGGCCGAGACGTTGGTTCGGTTTTTAGATGCGTTGCCAAGTGGCGTTATTCCGAATGAATCATATGAGAAAATTCTGAGAATCGGAGAGGCAAAGATTTCGATGGTGGAGGTACTGCTCCAATCCCTTTTCAGTCTGCGTCGAGGTTAACCTGACTGTTGGGTAGATAATCGATGTTGTTCCAGGTGCTCATGCAAATTTGTTGATATATTTATTATCGTTCATACGAAATTTTTTGGAATGGCCCGTTCTGCTACAAAATCCCGAAGCGAAACGGAGAATTGGTAACCTTCCCTGCCAAAATTTTGTTGAGGAGCATGTGATAACGACCCAGTTCAAGCATTTGCCAAAGTCCTAATTCGGACTCCAACGAGGGATGCATCACACGAAATCCGAAGAAGAGAAGTTCTGCTTTCACGATTATTAGAGGAACAATGACGTGTTACATATATCCGGAGTTTTGACTCACATTGGTGATGCGTATGTAGATAACGGCACGCGGATGGACTTGCCTTCCTAATTTAGTATATAATGAATGCCTATGGCCTGGTTTGTGCCCTGCTTCGGCGGTCAAGGAGACTAGGCCAGTCTCAACAGTTTTCAAGTTTTGTCCTCGTAACCATGGGCCGGTGATTAGGTCCACATTCGGAATTCCTGCCCAAAACTCCCGTTATCAGATAACATAGCCGACGAACCTCGTCCGATAAAACCGGCGATCCCGCGCCAATCGAAGTGTCGCCCCCCACAAGCCTTTACCTCCGAGTTAACCGTACGATTAAAAATAATGGCTCCCCAAACTCAAAACGCCCCGCTTGATCTCCTGCACACGGCGTCCTGCGGTTCATCACGATGGACTTTCCGCTGTTGAAGTTTGGGTGGCTATTCGTGTTTTTTCAGTGGGTTTGGGGGCTGCCTACCATGAACGCTATTCGTGATGGCGGGCGATTGTCTGATGGTACTATCGTCCCCAACGGAAGTTCTTATTGGTTATACGAGGCAGTTGATTGATGTGGTTGCAGGAGGGCGAGTTTACGGACCTCGTCAGAACGAACAAAATACTTCAACACCTGACGAAATTGTGACTCAAGCATATATATTTTTGGGCAAAAATTTACTTACTGGAACGCACAAGGAATATGGTTTCCGATATTCGTTTTCAATGCCATCTTCGTATAAATATGGCCCTAGTCAATGGTTATGGGGTATTTCTCAGGAAAGGAGATGTAGCTGAGAGCAGACTCGGGGGCTCATCAAATTGTCTGGGCGAGAAAGGACGTTGATCGAGCTATTGCAGATTTGAGGGGAATGCTCAACTTTCAACTCCACGATGGGAGAATACCAGAAATGATAAATTGGTGGGCCGAAAAACAAGGATTCTTCGCGCATGTTTTAACGAGAATACAGTATTCTCATACTACCTACAACGATCTTACACAAATGCCCGTTCTTCCCTACAGGTTTGGCCAACCTTGAATCAGTCTGACTGTAGTCTGAGAGCTATATATGAGCAGACAAACGACACTGATCTTTTGAGAGAAATGGTCCCGAAACTGGTACGGTATTTCAATTGGTGGAAGAATAATCGGGATGTCGACGGTAATGGTCTTGTCACCATTCTTCATCCTTGGGAAAGTGGAATCGATCTCAGTCCGGCATACGACCCCGCATTAGGTGTTCCACAACGTACTTGTTCACCATCTAATCTTATCTGATTGATTAGACGCGCGGGCTCGACCGACCTGGAAACAAGCATATAGCCCACTCATCAAACTCGTGCTGCAATACAACTTTTTGCATGGCTGGAATCAGAAAGCTATCCTGGGGAGAAAAAGAGCACCCATATTCTCACCGTTTAAGAGTTGGTTCCGGGTTCAAGACATCGCCGTCAATTCGGTATACGCTTCAGGTAGTCTCTTCCTGAAATCTCTTCTGACTACGCAGGATGGGGAATCCTTGGAGACCTCGCATCTCATTACGACCCTGCTCTTGCAGAGGAATGCTACATCAACCAAAAGAACTCCGAACACGCCATCATGACACACATGTACGACCCAAATACAAAAGGATTCCACCATCTCTGGCATGCCAAGAATGGAACGCAAATGCGTTACTCCGTCAAAACAATCCAAACCCTCTTCCCGCTCCTCCTCTCTTCCCTTCCGCCTGAAGCCCTAGATCAAATCGTCCGGCTGCTCAACGACGAAGATGAATTTGGCGCCCCGTACATGATTCCCACCGTCGCTAGATCGGAACCGGAATATAATCCCGTAGCAGATACCCTCCTCCTGTGGAGGGGTCCCATCTGGGGTTTTACAAACTGGTTTATCATGGAGGGTCTCTACAAGCATGGAAAACTGTAGATCCCAGTCTTGTGCTCTGACTGACGCTTGCTGTGACGAGGTCAATAAACTTATGGAGAAGTGGATTGATATGGTCCAGAAAAATGGCATTTGGGAACATTATAACCCGGAGACGGGTCGTGCGTATGGCGCTGAGGGTCTTGGAATGAGTTGTTTGATAGTCGATTGGATGGCACGTTTGGGAATCGTCAACATCGCATAGCCGGCGTAATACCTTGGGAGTATACATTACATTGAGATTCTATGTTTTCTTGACTTTTAGTTATATATTTAGCGTGTGGGAATAGGAGAAAGTTGCAACAACAGAACTGGTATTTTGATCCGCCGTTTCTATCGGTATCTGCTGAAGGTGACTCCGGTTGTTGCTGTGACCGCGCATCCGACTAATTCTTTCTCCAAATCCAATTCGAGGAGTATCCGGTCGATACGTGGCATGGGTCTAGAGAATGGTGCTCATAGCGGTGAGAGGGTGAAACTAGTATGAGGACCGTAATTCTGACTCAGCCCAAGTCCTGGCAAGGGTTTCCATGTACTAAAGTTTACGACAAGTTCAGGTTATTCACGATGAGCCCCCCTAAGAACTTGAACAACAGGGCACAAAGTCAATCCGGGGTACTCAGATTTCCGGGGTTTGGGTGCTGGAGACGCAGGGACTTCGGAGAAAATATCACCAATAGGGATTTGGAAGCCCTGAACCTTTCCGAGGGGAGGCGCCTGAAACTCTGGTCCAATGCAATTGTTAGAGTACCTTAGTGAAACGTTTAAAAAGAATTTACTGGCTAAATGCTGGGTTCGGAGAGATAGAGGGTAGGTGAGAAAAGCCGAGATCGAGAGTGTCGTGGAGAAAGGCGCGGAATTATTTCCGGGGGATGATATTCTTGTCATAATCACCGAGAGAGACTTCAAACTTTTGCTTGTTGTTTAAGACACAAGCTTCGTTCTCAGGATTGGCCCGAAGGTTTCAATGAAATGGTATACTATTTACTTGAGATCTCGGTTCACTCAACCCAAAGAATACCCGTAACCATTAAACGTTACAGAAACCCGGCAAACACTCTATTTACACCATAGTACGTAGCGGAATTCTATCGTCAGCAAACTTACGAATGAAGTCGTACCAGGATTCTCCATATCCGTCATATCCAAAAATTTGGATATCTTTCGTTCCAATGTAATCGGCGCGCCCCAAATTTCCTTTTTGATTTTACTCCGATGGACATTGATCTGGCGAACGACAATGAGTTAGATAAGACAAACGCACCAGCACACGATCATTGTTATTTCAGCAGGTCGACATTGTGGAGCTGCTTTTGCCTGAAATGTTTGTCGTCCAACTGGTGTGATCGAAGTCATGACAGATTCTTGTACCTTGGAGAGCACATCAAACAGCGTATTCTGAGGGGGTTCAGCGGTCTCGCAATTTCAGAATGGGAATAATCCTCATTGGCCATTACAAATCTACGCCAGCGTTGCCGAAAAGTAATCGAAAGGGTCGATTAGTAAAGTACTACTGCCTCCAAGCATCCGCAACATCTTTCGTCGTTCTCCCCTCGCTCACTGCCACCGATGTGGCTGGATATACCAAAAGGATGACCGTCTCAGCCGTGTATCTCATCGGCTAGTGTATTCACTTCCCGAGGTCTATCTGACAGGAGGTATTGTAAATCTGCCGGGGGTGCCGTAAGGCAGCGATTCTTCGGCTGTGCAATCAAAACTCTCGATCGAGAGAGAAAAGAAATTCGTCGCTCCTTCATTCGGAATATCGGACATTAAAGCGTAAAAGAAGTAGCGTTAGGCCTAATCTTGGTCAAAATATAATAGATAGCGAATAGGACAGGATCTCGTATAGCTTCCTTGAATTGATACCATTTAAAATGGGTAGTTTCCTACACCTTGTTCCTTAATCCGAATTCGTTCCATCGCCAAAAATCTCTCTCTGGGCGTCAAGAAGCGTGCTTTCAGAGGGTTATCCGGCATAAACTAAAGCAATAGCATTCCAAAGAACGCAGTCACCAACCCCGTCCACAAAAACATAATCTTCCATCCGGCAAGTGAGCGCCGTCCTGCATCTGACCCATTAGCAATCCTGTACGCAACCAAACCGCCCACGCTCTCAGCGAAGCCATCAAAGGAGAACCAAGTTCCGACACGGGGGCCGTGTTCGGATTTTCGGTAGCATTTGGAAGTGAAGAGGGCGAAGCCGGGCCTGACATTGGCCTCATATGCCCCGATGAGAGCTCGGACGACCATCAGATGGGCCCAATTTGTCGTTGCTGCCATGCAAACCAGAATACCTCCCCAGATGATAATGTTTTTTGACGTGTTTTTTGGGAGGGGGGACACTGCGTCGGGGCCTTTGCTGGCTATTCGGAGGTGAGATAGCCAAGGTCGAACGTTGATCCAAGCCAACCGTATTCACCGACAGTGATTTTGGTATCTGTTCGCAAACCCAGGATAGAGGCGTATGATAATGTGGTTTCTCAACTTAATCAAACTTCACCTGGGCGTTTTTAACTGTCAAGGTATTGCAGGCCATAGACAATACAAACGAGTCGCATGATATGCCAATCAATCTTTGGAAGAAGTCGCCAATTCGTCTCATTGTCAATGGTAATAACCTCCCCGTATTTCAAGTTCAAGTGCCTTAAGTGCTTCGTACCCATCTATCCCTGGCCTTTTCTGCACCACATCCGCTCCCTTGACTTTATGCTGCTGTTCCCCAGCGTTTCCCCACGTTCGACGTTGCTGTACCTTCTTCATACGGTTTATACAGCGGGGATGCTTCAATATCTCTTCGGTCTTTCTGAATTAAGGACCTGGAAGTTTGAGATCCGATAATGGGCACAAACTATATAGTGGGATTGCCATTTCCTCGGTGCCAATGACGATATCTGTAGCCGGACCGGCAATGCAGGAAACCTAGGGCATTGATTGGATAGTCGATGTAGCATATTTCACGAGAGCAGAGATTGAATCAAAATGCAATTTAGGATGACCCGATAATGCTAGTGGCCGGTGGGATCTTGTCTCGTACATAGGCACGTGGACTGTCACACGTAGGGGGTTCATGGAACAAGACTCGTCTCTAAACCTCCATGCAGCGGGGCAGCGGCACCAATTACATTGTGAGATTGAGGGGAGTACGAGCATCCCCGCATTAACTTCCGATAGTCGTCGAGACGGCTAGCACAGGCTTTGCAGTTTGGATGACAAGTACGAAACAGGCGTTAAACTATTACTTTGGGAGTATTGATTAAGATGTAACCTGGCATATACATACGGTCGGGTGTCAAACTCAGGCCTCCAGCTTGTTTATATCATCGGAACCAAGGCATTTCAGTGAATCCTGA
>Ga0335076_10006270_pt1 | contig 11996 bp, 10 predicted proteins | sample Lox_Sample_25_FD_206717 | JGI IMG/M metagenome (GOLD analysis project Ga0335076, IMG submission 206717) | Soil microbial communities from Loxahatchee National Wildlife Refuge, Florida, United States - Lox_Sample_2.5 | ecosystem: Environmental > Terrestrial > Soil > Wetlands | place: USA... | reverse complement strand
CCTGCTCGACGTAGTAGTCGCGCACCCGCTCGACGCTTCCGGCGATCAGCAGCTCCGACTCGATCGGGTCCCGCGACATCATCGCCTTGGCCAGCGGGTTGTCCCAGTCGGGCATCTCGGTCTGCAAATGCGCCGGGACATTGCCGTGCATCCGCTGCAGCGTCTCGCCATAAGCGCTCCACGCGCGGCGCGCGATCGTCTCCGCCTGCTCGTCCGTCTCCGCGATCACGACGCCCTGACACTGCGCGATCCAGGGCTCGTCGACATGCGGGTTCTGGTGTCCTGGCTGCTCTCGGCTCTGCGCTCGCAACTCGTCATACCGGGCGCGCATCTCGGGCGTCATCGTCGTCGGGAAGATGAAGTTGTGCCCTCCCCTCCCCGCCGTCTCCACATTTCCCGCCGTCCAGAGCGACGGATACGGGTGCTGAACGGGCTCGAAGGGAAGCTTGAGCTCCACGAAGTCGTAGAACGCCGAGTCCTCGCTGGACATGATCCCGGTCTCCCACGCCCTGAGCAGCATCTGGAGGATCTCCTTGCTTCGTGCGGACGCCTCCTCCGGCGAATGCCCGAACTGCAGGTGCTCCCATGGCGTGATGCCCTTCCCCACGCCGAGCTCGAGGCGACCGTCCGAGAGCACATCCAGCATCGCCAGGTCCTCGAATGCGCGAACCGGATGATGCAGCGGCAGACAGACGACCGTGGGAATCAGCTTCAACCGCGTCGTCTCGCGCGCGAGCGCGGCCAGGAACACCGCCGCGGTCGGAGCGCACGAGAGCTCGTGCCCGTGGTGCTCGGCGAGGTGGAACGCGTAGAAGCCACCCTCCTCCGAGCGCTTGATGAACGCGATGCGCGCTTCGAAGATCTGCCTCGCCGACTTCCCACCGCGGACCTCGATGTGATCAAAGGTGGCGAACTGGATAGCCATCGGCCAAGGCTACCACAGCTTGCGCGCAATGCCCGACGAGCGTAACGACATTTGCAATGTATCGACCCACGCGCGCTAGAGTGACTGCGTGGCGGGTACCGCGCACAGAACGTCAGGCCGGCGCGCCGGTGGCGAATACGTCGGTCGCGGTAACGGCGGCCGCACACCCGAACGGCTGCCTCGAACCCAGCTGGGAACGACGCCCCAGCATCTGCTCATGACGCTGCTCGGCGACTACTGGTTCGAGCGCAGCGAACACCTGCCCTCGGCCGCCCTGGTCGATCTCCTGGCCGAATTCGCCATCAGCGAGCCGAGCGCGAGAGCGGCGCTGAACCGGCTGGCCAAGCGCGGGCTTCTCGTCTCCTCGAAAGCGGGCCGGAACACGTACTACGGCGTGAGTCCCCGTGCGGTTCCGCTTATACGCGAGACGTTGAAGCGGCTCGTCGCCTTCGGCGCCCGGGAGACCAGATCGTGGGACGGCGCGTGGACGATCGTGGCCTTCTCGGTGCCGGAAGTCCATCGCGATGTGCGTCACTCGATTCGCACGACTCTGCGCTGGCTCGGGTTCGCCGCCCTGTACGACGGGCTCTGGTGCTCGCCGTGGCTGGAGCAGGACGCGGCGCTCGCGATGCTGTCCGATCTCGGGGTCCGTTCCGCGACCGTCATGCGAGCGCGGATAGATCCGCGCAGCGCCGTGCAAGCGGGCTCGGCGTGGGACCTGGAGGCACTCAAGCAGCAGTATCTCGAGTTCGACGAGGAGTTCTCACCGATGCTCGACGACGTGCGCCGAGGGACGCTCACGGCATCCGAAGCCCTGATCGCGCGCACGACGGTAATGGACAGCTGGCGCAGGTTCCTCGGCGTCGAGCCGTTCCTGCCCGCCGACCTGCTTCCGTCCGACTGGCCGCGGGCCTCGATGCGCGAGCTCTTCCTCGAGCTCTACGACAACCTCGCTCCGGTGGCCAGGGCCCGGTGCCAGCAGATCGTCGCCAAGCACTCGCCTGAGCTGGCCACCCTCGTGACGCATCACGCCGTGGTCGAGCCGGCCGTCTGAGGCGCGGAGTCGGGCTTCGCGCTCACGGCCGCGATCCGCACAAGTCAGAAGTCAGAGGGCGGTCCGGCCGGCATCGACGGCGATCGTGGCGCCGGTCAGGTAGCTGGCGCGGTCAGAGGCGAGAAACAGCGCCACCTCGGCGATCTCGTCGCCGGCGGCCAGGCGACCGAGAAGCGTCGTAGCTCCCACCTGTTGCGCCATCTCCTCCCCCATGGCTGCGATAACGCTTTCGGTGCGGACCGGTCCGGAAGCGATGGTGTTCACCCGCACCCCCGCCGCACCGAACTCCGCGGCCCACGTCCGCGTCAGCGAATTCAATGCCGCCTTCGTGGCGCTATACACCGACAAACCCGGTATGGCAATGCTGGCGGCAAAAGTCGAGACGTTGATGATGCTGCCCGATCCACGAGCGACCATCCCGGGCGCCAACTCCTGGACCAGGACGAACGGCGCCCGGACGTTGGTGGCGAAGCTCAGCTCGAACGACTCCGGATCCTGCTCGACCGCACGCGCGTAGACCGACAGGGCCGCGTTGTTAACGAGCACATCGACGTCTCCAGCCTCCTGGGCGAGTCGGCGCACTCCGTCGATGTGGCCGAGATCAGCTTGAACGAACCGCGCCCTACCGCCGTGCGAAGTGATCGCTTCGACCGTCTGCTCGCCGCGCCCGGCGTCGCGTCCCGAGATGATGACGGTGGCGCCTTCGGAAGCGAACAGTCTGGCCGTGCTCCGGCCGATGCCGCTCGTCGAGCCGGTGATCAACGCGCGACGGCCGGCGAGCTGTCCCTCGGGCGCGGCAGAGATCAAAGCACCTCGAACAGGCCGGCGGCGCCCATGCCCCCACCCACGCACATCGTCACCACGACGTGCTTGGCCCCTCGGCGCCGGCCCTCGATCAGCGCGTGAGTGGTCAGGCGAGCGCCGGACATGCCGTAGGGATGCCCCACGGCGATCGCGCCGCCGTCGACGTTGAGGCGCTCCGGCGGGATGCCGAGACGGTCGCGGCAGTAGAGCACCTGGACCGCGAACGCCTCGTTGAGCTCCCACAGGCCGATGTCATCGACCGAGAGCCCCGCGCGGTCGAGCAGCTTCGGCACCGCGAGCACGGGCCCGATGCCCTGCTCGTCGGGCTCGCAACCGGCGACCGCGAAGCCGCGGAACGCCCCTAGCGGCTCGAGGCCCCGGCGCTCGGCTTCCCGCCCGTCCATGACGACGCACGCCGCGGCACCGTCGGAGAGCTGGCTCGCGTTGCCCGCGGTGATGCAGCCACCCTCGATCACCGGTGGGAGAGCCGCGAGGCCCTCGGCGGTGGCGTCCGGGCGGTTGCACTCGTCTTGCTCCAGCGTGACCTGCTCATGCCGGCGGGCCCCGGTGTCCCGGTCGACCACTAGCTTCTGGGTGGTGATCGGGACGATCTCCTGGTCGAACCGGCCTGCCGCCTGCGCGGCCGCGGTTCGGCGCTGGCTCTCCAGCGCGAACACGTCCTGGTCGTCGCGAGCGATGCCATAGCGCTCGGCCACGACCTCCGCCGTCCGGATCATCGTCATAAAGATGTCGGGCTTGTGCTCGACGAGCCACGGGTCTTGCGCCATGTACTGGTTCATATGCTCGTTCTGGACCAGGCTGACCGATTCCAGGCCGCCGGCGACGACCGCGGCGGCGCCGTCGACGATCACCCGCTGGGCGGCCATCACGATCGTCTGCAGCCCGGTGCTACAGAACCGGTTGACCGTGACTCCGGCGGTCCCGACAGGCAGGCCGGCGCGAAGGACGATCTGCCGGGAGATGTTTGCGCCCATGGTGCCTTCGGTCAGTGAGCCGCCCATGATCACGTCGTCGATCTCCGAGCCTTCGAGGCCGGATCGCTCGACGGCCGCCGATACCGCGTGCGCCCCGAGCGTCGCGCCGTGCGTCGCGTTGAGCGAACCGCGATATGCCTTGCCGATCGGCGTCCGCGCGGCCGTCGCGATGACCGCCTCGGTCTGATGGTTCATATGGCTCCTCACCGTGTGTGAACGAACGTGTACGCGCTCAAACGAATCGCCACGGAAATGCGAACGCCGCCAGCGCGGTGCTGACGTCCGCCTCGGACCCCCCGGCCACGACGACCGTGACGGTGCCTCCTTCGAGCACGGCGCGAGTGTCGTAACCCTGACCCAGCGCCTCGCGGGCCGCGATCTCAGTAGCGCGACGACGAAGTTCGGGCTTGAACGGCTTGCCGACCGCGGTGAGAGGGATCTCGTCGATGATCGTAACCGCTTTAGGGGCCGCCGCCCGCTCGGGCACCCGGGTCGCCGCCCACATCAGCAACTCATCCTCGGCCGCTTGAGTCCCCGGGGCAAGCGTCACGAATGCGACCGGAACCTCCCCGGCGTGCGGGTCCGGATGCCCGACGGCCGCGGCGGCGGCCACCGCGGGATGCTCGAGCAGGGCATCCTCGATGATCGCGGGGTCGATGTTGTGGCCCCCGCGGATGATGAGGTCCTTCGCCCGACCGGTCAGCGTGATGTAGCCGTCCTCATCGACGAACCCGAGATCGCCGGTGTCAAGCCACCCGTCGTGCACCTTGTCGCCTGCATCGAAGGTAACGCCCTCAGGACCGCGGACCGCGTAGCCCGGGAACACCACCGGACCTTTGATCACAATGATGCCGCGCTCGCGCGGAGCCAGGAACTCCCACTCACCGGTCTGCTCGTCGGTGCGCACCGCTCGCACCTGTTGGTAGGGCATACGTTGGCCGACCGATCCTCGGCGAATGGCTCCCGGCCAGTTGCGGGCCGTCGCGCACGTGGCCTCGGTCAGGCCGTAGCCCTCGCACAGCTCCAAGCCGGTGGTAGCGCGGAAGGCGTCGACGACGGCCGGCGGCAGCGGCGCGGCTCCGACTATCGGCATGCGCAGCGTGCTGATGTCCGCGTCGACCGGAACCTGTGCGAGTCTTGCGTACACGGTCGGCACGCCGGACATCGAGGCGATGCCGTAACGCTCGACCACCTTCCAGAAGACGCGGAACATCTCGGGATCGCGATAGCCGAGCGGGCCCGCCCAGACGACGTGGTGCCCCTTGAGCATCGGCGCCAGCAGCGTGGTGATCAACGCGTTGGCGTGAAACAGCGGCAGCCCTCCGAACAGGACCCCCCCAGGTTCGAGCATGTCGATGGCCGCGGCCATCCAGGCGTCGGCGATCTCGTTGGCGTGGGTGTGGGCAGCGAGCTTCGGCGTCCCCGTCGTGCCCCCGGTGTGCAGGTACCCGGCGATGTCGCCGCCCACAGGCGGTTCCCCCGGAAGGGGAGCCCCATCGAACCCGGCGGCGAGGGCCTCGAGGTAGGCGACCCGGGTCGCGCCCAGCGCTTCGAGCTCGAGTGGCTTTGGCGCGGGCAGGGTCGGGCGCAGCGCGATCAGCGCGGTCGCGCCGGTGGCCCGCGCCAGCTGACGCGCGCGCGCCCACACGTCCGCGTCGAGCTCGGGGCCGGCCGCGACGATGACCCGCGCCCCCGAGACGCGTAGGAGCTCGGCGGCGTGCTCGAGCGATAGACCTGGGTTGATCGGCGAGGCGATGCCGACCGCCTGGGCCGCGAGCAGAGCGGTCGTCATCTCCTCGCAGTTCGGAGATACGACCGCCACCGCATCGCGCCGGCGGACCCCGACCGCGTACAGCGCGGCGGCGGCCCGATGTACAGCGCGCCCCAACGCCCGGTAGGTCCGCGTGGACGGCTCGTGCCAGTGCTCGGCATCACGCAGGCATGATGTGGCCGGCTGATCGGGCCACAGCTCGGCGGCGCGAGCAACCACGTCGTACGTCGTCGCCGGGAGGCCGCGGGCGCCGAGCGGCGTCCGTTCGATCTCCGCCAGCGCGTCAGGCCCGTCCGCCCGAGGCCAGCGCAGCGCGGTCGCGTTCGGCCCGCCAGACGTGGAGACAGATGCCATGGTCAGCCTCGACCTCACCGCACCCGCGGCAGTGGCCGCCCTCAGGCCGCCGCGCGGAGGCTCTCTGCCTCGCGCACCGCCGGGATCACATCGGAGATGAACGCCTCGAGCGTGGTAGTGGCCTCCTCGTCCGTCATGTCCCCGAACGGGAGCATCACGATGAAGTAGTTCGCGATGCCCCGCCGAGCCTGCTCGACGTAGTAGTCACGTATCCGCTCGACGGTGCCGGCCACGACCAGCTCGTCCTCGAAGGGGTCGCGCGCCATCATGTCCCGGGCCAGGGGATTGTCGAGCTCCGGGACCTCATCCCCCTGCAGGTGGGGCGGTATGAGCCCGTGCGACCGGGCGACGGTGTTCATGTAGTTCGTCCACCGGCGACGGGCGATGTCCTTCGCCTCCGCGTCGGTCCGAGCGACGACGACGCCCTGGGCCTGGGCGATCCTCGGGTCGGTGACGTGCGGGTTCTGATGTCCGGGCTCCTCCCGGCTGGCCGCCCGCAACTCGTCGTAACGCGCCCGCATCTGCTCGGGGATTCGCATCGGGAAAATGAAGTTGTGACCGCCGCGGCCTGCGGTCTCGACGTTGCCGGCGGTCCACAGAGGCGGATACGGGCGCTGAACCGGTGCGAACGGAAGCTTGAGCTCGAGGAACTCGTAGAACGGTGAGCCTTCGCTGGAGATGACCCCGGTCTCCCACGCCGCCAGCAGCATCCTCAGGATGTCCCGACTACGTTCAGACGCCTCCTCCGGAGGATGCCCGAACTGGAGGTGCTCGAACGGCGTGATGCCCTTCCCGACGCCCAACTCCAGGCGACCGTGGGAGAGCGCGTCGACCATCGCCAGGTCCTCGAAGACGCGGACGGGATGATGCAGTGGCAGGCAGACGACGGTGGGAATCAGCTTCAGGCGCGTCGTCTCGCGCGCGAGGGCGGCCAGGAAGACGGCCGCGGTGGGTGAGCACGAGAGCTGGTGTCCGTGATGTTCGGCCAGATGAAATGCGTGAAAACCGCCTTCCTCGGCCCGCTTCAGGAATGCGATCCGCTGCTCGTAGATCTCCTCGGCGGAACGGCCGCCGTGGACCTCAATGTGATCGAAGATGCCGAACTCGATAGCCATGGGCGGAGCCTACCAGAGAGTGCACCGAAATATCAAACGACCGTAACGAGATCTGCAGTCTTTTCGCGGCGCGACGTCAGCGCTGCTCGCGATCGGAGTCGACGGCCGCGGCCGCGACCTTATTCCCTCCCCGTCGCCGGCTCGCAGCCGAGGCCAGCTCTGGGGCGAGGTTGGCGAACGCCGAGCCGAGACGCATCTTGAGCGGCGCGACCTCGACCTCGGCCCGGTTGCGCTCGATCCCGCGAAGCACGGCGACCGCCACGTCGTGAGTCGTCCTTGTCCCGATCCCCGGAGGAAGCTCGATGCCGGCCTCGACCAGCATGCCGGCATCGCTGATGAAGCCGGGCATCACAACCGACACACCGACACCGTAGGGACGCAAATCCTCGCGGATGCCGAGCCCGAAGCCGCGGAGCGCGAACTTCGTCGTCGAGTAGATGCTCGTCGCCGGGGCGGTGGTCTTGGCCGCGAGCGAGGACATCAGCACGATGTGGCCGCGGCGGCGCGCCACCATCCCGATGGCGGCGGCCTGCGCGAGCGCCATCTGCGCGCGCAGATTGACCTCGAGCAGCTGGTCGATCTGATCGCGGGTCAAATCGATCAGCGCCCCCATCGCCGGGACGCCCGCATTCGTGGCGAGCACGTCGATCTCCCCCATCTCGTCGATCAGCCGCTCCACCTCGTCACGGTCGCCCAGGTCACAGACGATCGCCCGGGCCCCGAGCTCCTCGGCCAGTGGCTCGAGGACGCTGGTCCGGCGGCCGGTGAGGATCAGCGTCGCACCGCGCGCGGCGAACGCCCGCGCGATCGCCTGCCCGAGACCGCCGGTGGCGCCGGTAACCAGGACTCTGCCCGAGATCAGGTCGCGGGGGGCCACGCCGCCGACCGAACCTACTGCACCGTGTACCCGCCATCGACGGCGAGCACATGACCGGTGACGAAGCTCGAGGCCGACGAGGTCAGCCAGAGCGCTGCTTCCGCGATCTCCCGGGGCTCGGCAAAACGGCCGAGCGGGACGGCCGCGCTCAGCGCATCGATGTCGGCGCCGGACTGCTCGAGTATGTCGTCGATCATCGCGGTTCGGGTCATTCCGGGCGCGATCGCGTTCACGCGGATGCCGTGGCGGGCGTGCTCGACCGCGGCGGTGCGAGTGAGCCCGATGACCGCGTGCTTGGCCGTGGTGTACGGCGCCGTCTTCGGCGTGCCGACCAACCCAGCCGCCGAGGACGTGTTGACGATCGTCCCGCGCTCCCGCGGGACCATCACGGCCAGCTCGTGCTTGGTGCACAGCCACACACCCCGGACATTTACAGCCATCATCCGCTCCCAGCTGTCGCTGTCGAGCTCCTCGAACGCGGTGTGGGTTCCCCCGATTCCGGCGTTGTTGAACGCGGCATCGAGGCCCCCGTATACCGACTCGGCGGCCTGCACCATGGCCTCGACGTCCGACTCCACCGAGACGTCGCCGCGCACGAAGGTGGCTCGGCCGCCCGCGGCCGTGATCGTCGCGACCGTCTCCTCCCCCGTCTCGTTTACGTCGGCTGCCACGATCGCGGCGCCCTGCTCGGCGAACAGCTCCGCGGCGGCGCGGCCGATGCCTGACCCCGCACCGGTGACGAGGGCGACGCGACCGGACAGCGCGCCTGGCCCCGCAGTCATGCCCGCACCACGCCGTCCTCCGACACGCGGCTCGGGACGAGAAGCTCGAGCTCGAAATTCATGGCGGCAGCCTACCACTCGAAGCAAGCAAAAGTGATGCCGACCGCTACAAGATCTGTAATACTTCGGTGAGCTCAGCGGGAGCATCCATTGATCCCTGAAAGGCCCGCGATCTCATGAAAGTGGTTGTCGCGCCTGAGCACAGCTTCGCCTCCGGCACCCGCCGGATCGTCACCGTCGCAGGACGGTCGATCGGTGTCTTCCGGATGGGCGATCGGTTCTACGGGGTCCGCAATCGCTGTCCGCACCAGGGCGGCCCGTTGTGCCTGGGCCGGGTGCTCGGTGACGCGGTGGCCGAGGTTCCAGGCGCCGCCGAGGTGTCCGAGTCGGTGCTACTGCTGGCCTGCCCGTGGCACGGCTGGGAGTACGACCTCGAAACCGGGCAATCGTTCATGGGCGGTACCGAACCGGGTGTGCGCAGCTACGGAGTCGGCCTCGAGCCCGGCGGCGTGCTCTCCGCGGAGCTGCACGCGGCCCGCACCGAGCGCGTGCCCGGTCCGTACCTGGCGGAAACCTTCGATGTGTTCGTGGAGGACCAGTACGTGGTGCTCGAGACGTGATCGGAGCGGTCGATCTGAGCGCCGAGGATCGGACCGAGGGCGAGCCCCTGGTCCGGCTCGTCGACTCCGATGTCCACGCGCAGCCGATGCCCGCGACGCTGATGCCTTATCTGAGCGTGGACGCCCGGCGCTACCTGGAACGTTACGGGCGCCGCACCCACAATGACATGCACGCGTATCCGCGGGCCCGCGGCGCGGGCACGCGCCTCGACGCGTGGCCAGCTCAGCCGGGAGCACCGCCCGGTGGCGACCCGGAGCTGCTCCGCTCGCAGCTGCTCGACGAATGGGGAGTCGACTATGCGGTGCTCCAGGTGCTGAACGCCCTCGACTGCTACGACCCGGCCGACATCGCCGTGGAGCTGCCACGCGCGATCAACGACTGGCTCACCCAGGCGTGGCTCGAGTTCGACGACCGGCTCCGCGCCGCGATCGTCGTCCCCCACGAGTACGCGCACCTGGCCGTGCGGGAGATCGAGCGGCGCGCGCCCGATCCGCGGTTCGTGGCCGTGCTGATGCCGGCCAACGCCCAGGAGCTGCTCGGCTCGGAGCGGTACTGGCCGATCTACGAGGCGGCCAGCGCACACCGCTTGCCGATCATGTTCCACACCGGGGGGTTCATCCGGAACCTCGGCGCCGGGCCTCCGTCCTATTACATCGCCTCCCACGTCAATACCTCGCCAGCGATGCAGACTCAGCTCGTCAGCATGGTCGCGAGCGGGCTGTTCCAGGCGCTGACGAACGTGCGCATCGTGGTCACCGAGTGCGGCGTGTCGTGGGTGACCGCGCTGCGCTGGGCGATGGACAGCGCGTGGGAGCTGATGGGCCCCGATCACCCGCGGCTCGAGCGGCGCCCGTCGGAATACATCCACGACCACGTCTGGTTCACGACCCAGCCGGTCGAGGAGCCCGCAGAGCCACAGCACCTGCTGTACGCGATCGAGCAGGCTCAGCTGGCCGACCGGCTGCTGTTCGCCACCGACTACCCCCACTGGGACTTCGACTCCCCCACCCAAGCACTGCCACGCGCCATGGACGCGAAGCTGCGCGCCGCGATCATGCACGGCAACGCGCTCGAGCTGTTCGGCCTTCGGCCCGTGCGCAGCCAACCGAGCCCGTTAGCGACGCCGTGATCGATTGTGACGTCCATTGCGCGCCCGCGTCGATGGACGTGCTGCTCCCGTACCTGAGCGACTATTGGCGCCAGTATCTCGAGGGCGCGATGATCGGCCTCCACGGGCTCATCGACGCCTATCCGCCGGGCGCGCCGACCTCGGCCTCCGAGCGGGCGCGGAGCTTCCCCGCCCCGGCCGTGCCGAGCGGCTATCCGGCGTTGAGGGAGCGGGTGCTGGACGAGGCCGACGCCGAGCTGATCGTGCTCAACTGCCTGACCGCGCTCGAGGCTCATCGCAACCCCTACTACGCGGCCGCCCTGGCCACCGCCGTCAACGATTGGGTCCGCGACGAGTTTCTCAGCCGCGACGAGCGGCTGCGGGCGAGCATCGCCCTGTCGATTGCCGTGCCCGATGACGCGGTGGCCGAGATCGAGCGACGGGCCGACGATCCGCGCTGGGTCCAGGTCCTCCTGCCGGTCCGCAGCGAGCTGCCCTGGGGCCACCCGAGCCACCACGCGATCTTCGCGGCGGCCGAGCGCCATGGACTGGCCATCGGTCTCCACGCCTGGGGACGGCCCGGTCAGGCCCCGACCCCCAACGGCTTCACCAGCACCTACTTCGAGGATTATCTGGCCAACCAGGCAGTTGCGCAGTCGCAGCTGGTCAGCCTGGTATGCGAGGGCGTGTTCGAGCGCTACCCCGACCTGCGCGTGGTGCTGATCGAGTGCGGGTTCGCCTGGCTCGCACCGCTGCTGTGGCGCTTCGACAAGGACTGGAAGGGCATCTGGCGCGAGGTGCCCTGGGTCAAGCAGCTGCCCTCGGAGTACGTCTACCGGCACGTGCGCGCCACCACCGGACCCGCCCATCTGCCCCGCGAGCCGCGCGCGATCAGGCAGCTGCTCGAGACGATCGACGTGGGGCGGCTCCTGGCTTACGCCAGCGACTATCCCCACGATCACGGCGGCGGTCTGCCGAGGCTCCTGTCCGAGCTCGACAACGAGCGCCGGGACGCGGTGCTCACCACGAATGCCGCCGCCCTCTACAACCGGGCCAGACCCGATCGCTCGCCCGACCGCGACGGAGTGAGTGCGCCGTGAGGTTCGACTACGTGGTCGTCGGGGGTGGCACGGCTGGCTGCGTTATCGCGGCACGGCTGGCCGAGCGGGAGGAGTGCTCGGTCGCCTTGCTGGAAGCCGGGCCGGAAGACGACCTGCCCGAAGTCTCAATGCCGGCGGCTCTCGGCCTGCTGTTCAAGACCCACGTGGACTGGGATTTCGACACCGATCCCGAGCCCCAGCTCGGCTCGCGGTGCGCCTATCTGCCGCGCGGCCGGATGCTTGGTGGCTCGAGCTCAATCAACGGGATGGTCTACATCCGAGGCAACCGTGCCGACTTCGACGAATGGGAGGAGCTGGGCTGCGATGGATGGGGCTACTCGGATGTGCTGCCGTATTTCCGCCGCTCCGAGGACAACGAGCGCGGGGAGGACGAATATCACGGCGTCGGCGGGCCGCTGGCCGTATCCGACAGCCGGTCGGGGTACGCCATCACCGAGGCCTGGTTGGAGGCCGCGATCGGCGTGGGGCT
>Ga0335076_10006268_pt1 | contig 11998 bp, 10 predicted proteins | sample Lox_Sample_25_FD_206717 | JGI IMG/M metagenome (GOLD analysis project Ga0335076, IMG submission 206717) | Soil microbial communities from Loxahatchee National Wildlife Refuge, Florida, United States - Lox_Sample_2.5 | ecosystem: Environmental > Terrestrial > Soil > Wetlands | place: USA... | reverse complement strand
TGGCGGGGAGCGATGCGGGGTCGAAGCTGGATAAGGCTAAGGAGCTGGGCGTGGCTGTGATTGATGAGCGGGAGATGGAGAAGCTGGCGGGGTAGCGGACGAAGCTCCTGTCGGCGTAGGCAATGCGAGGGGAGTGCCACTTCCGAGAGATTGCATAGGTCCTTCGCGGCAAAGGGCGCCGCTCAGGATGACAAGGGCTTGAGATCTCGCTTGCTTTCGCGGTGCTTACATCATTTTTTCAAACGCTGTCATTGGGCAACGCGAGGCTGTGCCACTTCCGAGAGATTGCATAGGTCCTTCGCGGCAAAAGGCGCCGCTCAGGATGACAAGGGCTTGAGAACTCTAGCTTTCGCGGTGCTCCACATTCATTTTTTCAAACGCTGTCATCCTGAGCAACGCGAAGGAACTGTGCAGGTTGACCGTGGGATGCATAGGTCCTTCGCGGCAAAGAGCGCCGCTCAGGATGACAAGGGCTTGAGAACTCTTGCTTTCGCGGTGCTCCACATTTATTTTTTCAAACGCTGTCATCCTGAGCAACGCGAAGGATCTGTGCAGGTTGCCGGCTGGGTGCATAGGTCCTTCGCGGCAAAGGGCGCCGCTCAGGATGACAAGGTTGAGATCTGGCTCAGGATTACGAGCTAATGACGGGGCTATTCTCTGAGCGCCTGTCTCATCTTTGTCTGTGTCGTCTATGGCGGATGCGGCGGTTGGGGAGTGATAGCAACAGCAGGTTCCTCACAGGTCCTGCGGACCTGTTCGGAATGACATCACAGATGGCGGGATTTTATTTCGAATAACATCACTGTTAAGGCGATTTTATTTCGGAATGACATCACAATTCGCGCGATTCACTTTCCGAACACTTCCCGCATCTTAGCCCAGGTTACGTCCAGCGTTTCTGGCAGGACTCTGGTTTCGCCTACTACTGAGACGAAGTTTGCGTCGGCTACCCAGCGGGGGAGGACGTGCATGTGGATGTGTCCGGCGATGCCGGCGCCGGCTGCTTTACCGATGTTCATGCCCAGGTTGATTCCGTCGGGCCGGTAGAGTTGCCGCAGTATGGTCTCCATTTTTTGCGACAGGGCAATCATTTCGTTGGCCGCGGCTGGCGCAAGTTTCTGCAACTCGTCGAGGTGCTCGTAGGGAACGATCATGACGTGGCCGGGCGTGTAGGGATAAGTATTAAGGATGACGTAGCAGAGCTGGCCGCGGTGGACGATCCGCGTCTTGGCGTCGTCTTTCTCTTTGGGCGCGTCGCAAAAGACGCATCCCGTGGTCTTGTCGGCCCCGGAAACATAGGCGTAACGCCAGGGAGTCCATAGGTAATCCATAGCAGGGCAGAGTAGCAGATAGGCCGGACTGAGGAAAACGGAAGCACGAAAACGCGACTCGGAGGGAAATCGTCAATACAGGAGCAAACCGGGTTGGCGGGTGTTTTCGCACGTGTTTCAAAAGTGAAGAGAGCTGAGCTTTTCCTGCATCGAAAAGATGCAATTTTTTCGTTGAAACATGCTGTTAACATGCGTGTTTTGCGTTTGACACCCTTCGCGAGCGATTGCTATAGTCGAGGTGTTTCCCATTGGACGCGGGTTCTTGGTAAAAACGTCCGACAGCTGGGATTGTCCAAGCTCACTCGCCAGGGTGAGCCCACCACAACCAAACGACTCATCCAGCAGTCCGCAACGAAGGTCCCGCATCCCGTCACCAGAGAGGCATAATCTTGTTCGACGAAACCACCGACCACAACTCAGACTCCACCACCATTGTCAGTGAACCCGAGCCCACGATGGCCGAGGTTCATCAACCCGCGGAATCGCACTCCGAGGCCGCGCTGCAAGCGTCTGGCGGCGGCGCACCGGAGGAGAAAGTGACTCCGGGGGAGGACTTCGCGTCGGCACTCGAGACCTTCACCACCGAATCGGAAGAGGCTGTGAGTGATGACCGTGTCATCAAGGGCACGGTGCTGAAGCTGACGGCGACGCACGTGGTGGTCGATATCGGCGCCAAGTCTGAGGGTATGCTGCCCATCGCCGAAGTGCTCGATCACGAGGGCAAGCCCAAGGTCAAGCCGGGTGACGAAATCGACGTGATGCGCGAGAAGGGCGAGACCGAAGAAGGGTACATCAACCTCTCGCACCAGAAGGCGCAGCGGATTCATGCGTGGGAAGAGATCGAAAAGGCTTACAACCAGAAGAAGCCGATCAAGGCGGTTGTGATTGACCGCATCAAGGGCGGACTCACGGTCGACATCATGGGCGCGCACGCCTTCTTGCCCGGATCGCAGGTGGACCTGCGTCCGATCCGCAATCTGGACGGCATGAAGGGCCAGACCGTCGAAGTCGCGGTGATCAAGCTGAACAAGAAGCGCGGCAACATCGTGGTCTCGCGCAAGGAATTGCTGGAAGGCGAACAGGCAGAGAAACGGACGAAGACGCTGGAGCACCTGGAAGAAGGTGCGGTGCTGACCGGTGTGGTGAAGAACCTGACTGAGTATGGCGCGTTCGTCGACCTGGGTGGGCTCGATGGCCTGTTGCACATCACCGACATGTCGTGGGGGCGGCTGACGCATCCCAAGGACCTGGTGAACGTCGGCGATCAGATTCAGGTGAAGATCCTGAAGTACGACAAAGATAAGCAGCGTGTTTCGCTTGGGTTCAAGCAGCTGACGCCTGATCCGTGGCTGGATGCCGAGCATCGCTATCCCGAGGGTGCGCACGTAGGCGGGCGCGTAATCAGCGTCACCGACTACGGAGCATTTGTGGAACTGGAGCAGGGCATCGAGGGGCTGGTCCACGTCAGCGAGATGACGTGGTCGAAGCGGATGAAGCATCCGTCGAAGCTGGTAAACGTGGGCGATCAGGTGGAGTGCGTGGTGCTCAATGTGAATCCGACGGAGCGCCGCATTTCGCTCGGCATGCGTCAACTGGCCGCCAATCCGTGGGATTCGCTGCATGAGAAGTTCCCAGTCGGCATGACGGTGGAAGGGCGCGTGCGCAACCTGACGGATTTCGGAGCGTTCGTTGAAATTGAAGATGGAATCGACGGCCTGGTTCACGTGAGCAACTTGAGCTGGACCAAGCGCGTGAAGCATCCCTCGGAAGTGCTCAAGAAAGGTGATCGCGTGAAGGCTGTGGTGCTGGCCATTGAGCCGGACAAGCGGCGTCTCTCGCTGGGCATGAAGCAGCTACAGCCCGACGTTTGGGAAACCTTCTTCCAGTCGCATCACATTGGCGATGTGGTTCACGGCAAGGTGCTGCGGGTGGCGGCGTTCGGAGCGTTTGTGGAGATCGCGGAAGGCGTGGAAGGCTTGTGTCACAAGTCAGAAGCCACCGACGAGAACGGACAGCCGATTCATCTTGAGCCGGGCATTGAGCACGATTTCAAGATCATCAAGATGAGTCCGGAAGAGAAGAAAGTCGGGTTGAGCATCCGGGCGGTGGGCGAAGAGGCTTCGCGATCCGAAGTGGAAGCCTATAAGCAGCCGGTGTCGAGCACCAGTTCGACGATCGGTGAGCTGATCTCGTGGAAACGCGCCAGCAACGAGAGCAACTAGATTGTTTGTCATCCTGAGCGGAGAGGAAGCCTCGCGAAGAGCGAGGCTTTTTCGTGGGCAAAGAATTCTATCGTTGCTCGTGCCAGTAGTGGCTCAGTTTGAAGTTCGGCTCTCGTGAGGCGTCATCCCGAAGCGCCCGCGTTTTTACCAGCGGGCCGAGGGATCTCCCGTGGCACACTTCATCGTAAGGGAGAGTGAGGGCCAGTTAGGGAGATCCCTTCGACTACGCTCAGGGCAGGCTCTTCGCTGCGCCTGAAAAACGGCTCCGCTCAGGATGACGCCATTCGAAAGCGAGGCTGCTGTCGGAAATTCAAACGAGGCACACCTCGTGCCACCCTAGTTGGTTCGTCCCGCAGGTCTGTTCTAGAATCCTTAGTTTGCCTGTAGTCATCTTTCCTATTGAGGTCGATCACTTTGCCAGACACGATTTATGACGTAGTTATCATCGGCAGCGGGCCTGCCGGTTACACGGGCGCGATCCGCGCCGGCCAATACGGCCTGAAAACCGCACTCATTGAAAAAGACGGGTTCCTGGGCGGGACCTGCCTGCACGTGGGATGCATCCCGACGAAGGCACTGCTGTTCAACGCCGAATTGTGGGATCACTTGAAAGAAGCCAAGGAATACGGCATTGAGGGCGTGGACGCGCGCAAGCTGAACTGGGCGGCGGTGCAGGAGCGCAAGAACAAGATCGTTAGCAAGCACACGAAGGGCCTCGAGTTCCTGATGAAGAAGAATAAGGTCGAGACCGTGAAGGGCTATGGAAAGCTGACGGGGCCCGCGCAGAATGGCGTGTTCACGGTGGAAGTCACGAATGACGGCAAGGCCACGAACCTCAAGGCGAAGAACGTGCTTCTCGCCACTGGATCGGAAGCGCGCTTGCTGCCGGGGATGGAAGTCAGCGACCGGGTGCTCACCAACATTGAAATCCTGAGCCTGAAGGAGATTCCGAAATCGCTGGTGATTGTGGGGGCTGGCGCGGTGGGAGTGGAGTTTGCGTCGATTTACCGTTCGTTCGATTGCGAAGTGACGATCATTGAGATGCTGCCGCGGCTGGTGCCAGTGGAGGATGAAGAAGTGTCGAAGGAGTTGGCACGCGTCTACCGCAAGCGCGGAATCAATTTTTTTACCAGCGCGAAAGTCGACAAGGTTGATAAGACGAAGACGGGTGTCGCGGTGACGATCACCGTGGATGGCAAGCAGCAGAAAATTGAAGCCGAGAAAATTCTGATTGCCGTGGGGCGCAAGCCGCGCACGCAGAACGTTGGGCTGGAGAAAACGAAGATCAAGCCTGAGCGCGAATTCATCAAGGTGGATTCGTGGCAGCAGACGGCCGAACCGGGCGTCTATGCGGTCGGCGACATCGTGCTGGGCACGCCGCAACTGGCGCATGTGGGAGCGATGGAGGCTCTGGTTGCCGTCGCAAAGATTGCGGGGAAGACGGCCAAGCCGATTAATCGCGAACGCATTCCCGGCGCGACTTATTGCCATCCGGAAATTGGCAGCGTTGGTTTGACCGAAACGCAGGCTCGTGAAGCGGGATACAACGTGAAGATCGGGAAATTTCCGTTCACCGCGAATTCACGGGCGTCGATTGTGGGCCAGCACGAAGGGTTCATCAAGATTGTGTCGGATTCCGATTACGGCGAGATTCTCGGCGTGCACATTATTGGGCCGCAGGCGACGGAGTTGATCGCCGAAGCTGTGGCTGCCATGGAAATGGAAGCGACTGTCGAGGACTTGATGTGGACGATTCACGCGCATCCCACGCTGGCGGAGGCTATGCTCGACGCGACGAACAGCGTGTATGGGATGGCGATCAACGCGTGAACTTCGGGCCTCGGCTTGACGCGGATGGGCGCTGATCTTGAAACCCCACTTCTGGCAACGGCGGCCAGAAGTGGGGCACCCCCGACTTGGGGTAAGTAGCGGACACAGAGGAATTGCATAGGTCCTTCGCGCAAACGGCGCGCTCAGGATGACAAAGCGCGTATGCGGTAATGATTTTGGTCCGTGTGAATGCCCGTAATCTGAGAGAGAAGTTGATTTCGATTCTTCAACTCGGCACTGTCGACTACGCGACGGGTTTGCGCCTGCAACAGCAGCTGGTTGCGCGACGCAAAGAAGACAAGATCGGAGATGTGCTGTTGCTGCTTGAGCACAGCCCCGTCATAACGCTCGGGCGCAATGCGAAAGCTGCGAACGTGATCGCCTCTCCGGAATTGCTCCAGCAGCGAGGAGTTGAATTGTTCGAATGCGATCGCGGCGGTGACGTTACTTTTCACGGGCCAGGCCAGATCGTCGGGTACCCGATCTTCGATCTTCGCGGCTTCCCGGGTGGAGCGGCGGACGCCCTCGTCCGCCCGAACGAGCCGAGTGCATCTCAACCGCTTCTGCGAAAGCACATCGGTGTCCTCGATTTCGTGCGGCGGCTGGAAGAGGTTCTGATCCGCACTTGCGCCGACTTCGCGATCCCGGGCAAGCGGGTGGCTGGGCTCACGGGCGTGTGGACCGATGCTGAAACGCATCAAAGTAGTCCAGACTTGTCATTCCGAGCGGAAGCGAGGAACCTGCTTTCTGCCGGCGCCACAACGGATGCTTGCCCCGAAGCCAAACTTGCCGCCATCGGAGTGCACATCTCGCGGTTCGTCACATCGCATGGCTTCGCGCTCAACGTGAATACGGATCTCAGTTATTTCAACCTGATCGTCCCGTGCGGTATTACGGCGAAGCCGGTCACCTCGATGCAGAAAGAACTCGGCCGGGAGTTGGATCTCAACACTGTTGCCGAATCGATCTCGCGGAACTTCGGTGTTGTCTTTCAGAGCCAGATCCTGTGGCTCGAGACCTTAGACGCTCTGCTCGACAAAAGTGAAACGGGCGTCCCCGTCCGGGTGCCCTAGCCCTTTCCGCCTCACTCGCGATACCATCAGTACAACGCGCGTTCCGCGCCGCCTTACATGGGGAATAACAAGAAGAAGTCCAGGCATAGTTCCAACGGGAATCGTCCGCGTAACGGGGGGAATTCAAAATCCCCACTTCTGGCAAAATCGGCCAGAAGTGGGGCACCCGTGGCTAGAAATGGGGCACCGGCGGCCAGAAATGGGTCGCCCGCGGCTTCCTCCGACCTCCGCAGCTACTCCATTCCTGATTACCGACTGGAGCATCCGGCCTTCACTGTTCGGCAGGCTGCTGGAAAAAATGGCGAAGTTCGCTACGAAGTTACCGGCGACCTTGACGCGCCCGTGCCGCCCATTCGCGACTCCAAGTATCTGAGCAGAGAGCAGGCCGCCGAGATCTATCGCTACATGCTGCTCAACCGAAAGATGGAGATCGCGCTCGAAAATCTCTACAAGCAAGGCAAGGTCGTGGGCGGAGTTTATTTCGGACTCGGCCAGGAAGCATGTTCGTGCGCCTCTGCTTACGCACTCGATAAAGACGACTGGTTCGCGCCGATGATCCGCAACCAGGGAGCGCTGCTGGTCCGTGGCTTTGCGGCGCGCGACACCATGATGCAGTACATGGCGAAAGCCGATTCTCCGACGAGGGGGCGCGACGGCACTTCGCACTTTGGCGACATCGAAAAGCGCAACATGGTCTCGCCCATCTCGATGCTGGGCGATCTCATTCCCGTGCTGTCCGGCGTGGCGCTCGGCGCGCGCCTGCAAGGTCGCAACATCGCAGTTATGACGTGGATCGGCGATGGAGGCCAATCGACCGGCGTCACTTACGAAGGCATCAACTTCGCCGCGGTGCAAAATCTTGGGCTCGTGCTCGTGGTCGAATCAAACCTGTGGGCGTACTCAACGCCGTCAGACATGCAGTACCGCTGCCAGGATCTCGCCGAACGCGCCATCGGATACGGCATTCCTGGCGTGATCGTCGACGGCACCGATGCGTGCCAGGTCTATGACGCTGCACACGAGGCCATCGATCGCGCTTATCGCGGTGAAGGGCCCACGCTGATTGAAGCCAAGATGATGCGCATGAAAGGGCACGCGATCCATGATGCAGCGAGCTATGTGCCAAAAGAAATGTTTGAATTCTGGAAGAAGCGCGATCCGCTCGCGCGATTCGAAAATTATCTGGTGAAAGAAAAAAAGTGGCTGACGGGGAAAGAAAACACAGAGCTGATCGCTGATGTTGAGCGCGTGATCGAAGAAGAAAGAGAAATTGCCGTGAACTCGCCGATGCCGACACCAGAATCAGCCGAGGGCGGCGTGTTCTGCGAAGACGGATGCCATGAGATCAAGCCGAAGTACGGCATGCCGAAAGTGAAGAAGGGAACTGCGGGTTACAAGGAAACCGAAGCGGCGGTGCATTTGAAATGAGATTGTGGAAAGGATGGTTACTCGTCACAGATTGTTGGTGTGCTCTTGTGAAATGCTGCTCCCGTTGTCATCCCGAGCGGAAGAAAACGGCTCGCGAAGCGAACTGTTTTCTGAAGTCGAGGAACCTTTTGTTCATAGGAGCGGAACATGCGCGATGAGTACATCTATTACGTGTACATGATGCAGAGCGTGTCGCGACGCGCACTTTATATCGGGTTCACGAGCAATCTGCGCAAGCGAGTTTGGGAACACAAGAATCACTTGCGTGACGGTTTTACAGATGATTACAACTGCACGCGTTTGGTTTATTGGGAGAGTTACGATGACGTGGTGAACGCGATCAATCGTGAAAAGCAACTCAAGCGCTGGAGGCGTGAGAAAAAAGAGTGGTTGATTGAGCGCAAGAATCCGCATTGGAAAGATCTGGCAGAGGATTGGTACGAAGCTGAAACAAAAGGTCCCTCGACTGCGGTGCCGTTCACTGGCGTGAACGAGCATCCTCGCTCGGGATGACAATGGGTTTGCAGGGTTTGAAACCTTGAAACCTTGAAACCCTGAAACCCTGAAACTCTGAAACCTTGAAACCTTGAAACCTTGAAACCTTGAAACCTTGAAACCTTGAAACCTTGAAACCTGCTCTTATGCAACTTACTTATCTGGAAGCCATCCGCCAGGGAATCTGGGAAGAAATGGAACGCGATCCTACCGTCTTCTGCCTTGGCGAAGATATCGGCATCTACGGTGGCGCGTTCAAAGTCACCGACGGGTTGATTGACCGCTTCGGTGCGGAGCGCGTCATCGACACGCCGATCGCCGAGTCTGCCATCGTCGGCGCCGCGTTTGGCGCATCGCTCACTGGCATGCGTCCGGTTGCCGAATTTCAGTTCATGGATTTCATCGCCTGCGCCATGAACCAGATCTCCAACATGGTCGCCAAAACGCATTATTTGTGGGGCGCACCTGCTCCGCTCGTTCTGCGCGGCCCGAGCGGTGGATACGTACACGGCGGCCCGTTTCACTCGCAGAATCCCGAGATGTGGTTCGTCCACAATCCGGGGCTTAAAGTGATCTGTCCTGCCACACCATACGACGCGAAAGGCCTCATCAAAGCCGCGATTCGTGACAATAACCCTTGCGTCTTCTTCGAGCACAAGTATCTCTATCGCCGGATCAAAGAAGAAGTCCCGCAGGAAGATTACGTGGTGCCGATTGGGAAAGCGCGAGTCGCGCGCGAAGGCCGCGATCTCAGCATCATTACTTATGCCGCGATGGTCCACACCGCGCTCGAAGCCGCAGATATTCTCGCCAAGGAGGGAATCGATCTGGAGATCGTTGACCTGCGCTCGCTCGTTCCCATCGACCGCGAAGCCATCGCCCAAACCGTGAAGAAGACGAACAAAGTCATCATCCTTCACGAGCACTCGCGTACCGGGGGCATCGCAGGAGAAATCGCGGCGATCATCAATGAGGAAGCATTCGACGATCTCGACGGGCCGATCGTCCGCATTGCAGGCCTCGACTCCGCCATTCCATTTTCCCCGCCGCAGGAGCATCACTATTTGCCGAAGCTCGAAGATGTCGTCCGCGAAGCGCGTCGCCTGAAAGCGTATTAGAGCGTCGAAATCGGGCGAGACATTTGGGGGCCGGGCACCTCGCCCGTCCGGTTGAGCGGGGGAAAATGCGCCTTCCGGAAGCTAGCGCCTAGTCTTGACATCTGCAACAATAGCCCCGGAGGCCTCATGGGCAGATTCCTTCTGGGTATCATCGTCACGCTTGTCATTCTTATCCTCGCAGTAGTCGGCATCGCGCTTCTCGGGTTCTTTCCAACCACAGCAAATGTGGAGCCAGGCCATCTGGAGAGTCACATCGCCATGGGCGCAGTCGACGCCTCCATGGAACGCCACGCTCCCCGCGTCACCAACCCTCTCACTCCCACAGACCAGAACCTTGAAGACGGAATGAAGCTTTACACCATGAACTGTGCCAGCTGTCATGGCACGCTCGATCGCCAGCCGGCGCAACTCGGACATTCGTTTTATCCTCCGGCGCCAAACTTGATCTCGGATCCGCCCGACGATCCCGAATGGCACATCTTCTATACGATTCGCACCGGCGTGCGCTACACGGGAATGCCAGCATGGGAGAAGAACCTTTCTGGTGAGGACATCTGGAAAATTACAATGTTTATTTCTCACATGGACAAGCTGCCGGCTTCAGTGCAGGACTATTGGAAAAACAATTTCCGGGCCGCTCCTCCCGGCGCCGGAGATGCGGATAACGAAAAAAAAGAGCATCAGCACTAGCGGGAGCTGATCAGATTCTCGGGCGGCAGAGCGCAGGGGTGGGGCTTCATCTGCGGGCTCCTGCAATTTCTCGCAAGGACTTCTTTTCCGCGCCTCTCACAAGTCGCAACCCTTGGCCGGCAATGGCCTTCTATATAATGATGTGTTTGCGCCCACCTGGAATTTGAAGTGTGGGCCTCGTGGAAGGGAATTCATGCCAACTGACATCATCATGCCCCAGATGGGCGAGTCAATCGTTGAAGGCACCATCACGAAATGGCTGAAGAAGCCGGGCGACAAAGTGCAGCGGGACGAGCCGCTGTTTGAGATTTCCACGGATAAAGTCGACGCCGAAATTCCCGCTCCGGCTTCAGGTGTCTTGCAGGAGATCAAAGTCACAGAAGGAACCACGGTCGGTGTGAATACCGTCGTGGGCACAATCGCGGTCGATGGCGAGGCCGCGTCCGCTCCGTCGAAGGCTTCTGCTCCAGCGGCGGAAAAGCCTGCCGAGAAGCCCGTAAAGAGTAATGCTGGCGCTCCGCCGGCTGCCGTAAACGCGTCTCGCGCTCACGCTGAACCCGAACCCACACCGGCCGCGCCCGCAGCTCAGGAAGAAGGAGAGGAAGCTCGCTCTTCTCCGCTCGTCCGCAAGATCGCCCGCGAACATGGCGTCAGTCTCTCGCAGGTCGCCGGCACCGGACTCGGCGGCCGCATTACCAAGCAAGACATCACGGCATTCATTGAAAACCAGGGATCTACGCAACCGGCTTCAATGCGCGCGTCGGCTCCTGCTCAGCCTGCGGCCGCCGCCTCCACTCCGCAGCCTGCGGCTGCCGCCCCTTACCCGGGCGATCTGGTTCCCATGTCGCGAATGCGGCAGCTCATCGCCAAGCACATGATCGAGTCGCGCCGCACCAGCGCTCATGTCCACTGCATGTACGAAGTGGATTTGACCCGCATCGTCAACTTGCGAAACAAACTGAAGAACGGATTCGAGCAGCGCCACGGCGCCCGCCTCACCTTCATGCCGTTCTTTGTTCGTGCAGCAGTGATGGCCATTCAGCAGTGGCCAATCGTCAATGCCGCCATCGATGGGGAAAACATCCGGTACCACCGCTACATCAACATGGGCATCGCGGTCGCCCTCGACTGGGGACTCATTGTTCCCGTCCTCAAGAACGCAGGTGACCTCAACTTCCTCGGCCTGCAGCGCGGTATCACCGATCTAGGCGAGCGTGCCCGCACCAAGAAACTCAAGCCGGAAGACGTCGAAGGATCCACCTTCACCATCACTAATCCCGGCCAGTTCGGCGCCGTTTTCGGACTGCCCATCATCAACCAGCCGAACTCCGCCATCATGGGCGTTGGAGGAATCATGAAGCAGCCCATGGTCGTCACCGACAAAGACGGCAACGACTCTATCGCCATCCGCTCCATGGTTCATCTCACTCTGGGGTACGACCACCGCCTCATCGACGGCGCAGTAGCCGACCAATTCATGGCGCAAGTGAAGAAGAATCTGGAAACCTGGAGCGAAGAAGTCGGCTAAGAATGTAAGAAGCGAAAAAAGATCTTGAGGCAACCGACCAAGCGTTTTTCATTGTCGGCGTTGAACGTCTCTTGAATAGAACCTGGGTGTTAATAGAAGCTGGGTATTAATAGAATCTGGGTGCCCCACTTCTGGCCGCCTTTGCCAGAAGTGGGGATTTTGACTCTCGTCTACAAATTACTGAGAGTCGCCGCGGGAGTCGAAATCCCGTCGCCGCCAACTTGTCCATTTCCCTTCGCCCACGTGGACGCATTCAAGCACTCCACGGTGCCATCCACAATTT